>Ga0247808_10000122_pt1 | contig 50717 bp, 45 predicted proteins | sample UWRJL089202R1_FD_179914 | JGI IMG/M metagenome (GOLD analysis project Ga0247808, IMG submission 179914) | Plant litter microbial communities from Arlington Agricultural Research Station in Wisconsin, United States - UWRJ-L089-202R-1 | ecosystem: Environmental > Terrestrial > Plant litter >...
TGACCCACCCGGAGTCCGGGGTGGTGCTTTCCCTGGGCAAAACCCAGTACAAGAAGACCAAAGCCATGGGCAAATGGCTGCGGATGCGCGATGAAACCTGCCGTTTTCCCGGCTGCTCCCGCCCCGCGGTCAAGAGCGACGTCGACCACACCGACCCCTGGGCTGGCGGCGGCACTACCGACAGCGACAACCTCGCGCACCTCTGTGAAGCCCACCATCGGCTCAAGCACCTGTCCCGGTGGCGGGTCACTCAGGAGCCCGGTGGAATTCTGCTCTGGACCTCACCCGGACAACGCAGCTACCGCACCGACCCCGCCAACCCCGTGGCACCACCGCGGCCCCTGCCGCCGACCACCGGCCCGAAAACCCGGACCCGCCCCGCCGACGACAGCTACCTACAGCCCCGACACCAACCCACGCGCCGCCCCGCAGCCCCGGTCCCCGAAAACCCACCGTTCTAACGTGAGGGACTGAAAGTGAGGACGTAAACGTGAGCAAGAGAGCACAACCGCGAGAGCGGCCAAGTGGTCAGCTCAGAATCGTGAGGTGACCGAAAGACCGCTTTCGAGAGAGTGTGCGGTGCGATTACTCGCTCCTGGAGAGTTCCCACTTGTCAGCATTCCGTGGGTGGCGCCACTGCTGACGGGTTGCCTCGTCGTGAGTGACCTCACACAGCCAATGAGTGGCATCCGGGTCCCACCCGGCGAGCACGGTTGACCGCTCGTCGTCGAGGGGAATGGCGACGCCGGCCGTGGCGAGGTAACCGGCGACCGACAGGTGAACGGCGTCGAAGTCGCGCTGCACCTGCGCCCAATTGGGGAGAACCCATGTGCCCGCACGCCCCGTCGTGACGAACCAGACCTGCCGTCGGGCCGCCGTGACCTGCAGTGGATAGCGACGGTTCAGCTCTGCCCACGCGTCGGGACCGTCGATTTCGTAAACCCGGGCGCCGTCGGGCACACCCACCCGCTCGGTTGTGGCGTCTTCCCAGCCAAGCCCGTCCTCCACGAACGACAGTCCCACGGGAACACCGCCGGGCAGCATCCGGGTCGATTTCGTCAGGGCGTTAGGCGGTTTCGACCACCAAGGCCCGCCGAACCGCGCCGCGGGATCGGCCGGCCAGTCCCGCTGTGCCAGCGCTTCCTCCTCAATCTGGGCGGTCTCCCACGCTCCGAGCGCCTCCCGGGCGGTCCGCGGAGGCACCGGAGCCGAGCCGGTCGTGTCCACGAAGCTGACCACCCACTGCTCGCGCCGGTCCACGGGCTCCGCCCACCAGGCGGCTGCGGGCAGAGCGGCAACGGATGCGGCCACTCGCGCGAGCCCCGCGCGCATCTCCGGCGAACCGGCAAGCACATCCTCCCCGTCCGGCTCCTGCCAGTACATCGCCCGGTCGACGGCAGCCTGGAGCGCGAGCAACAGGGTGCGTTCGTCACAGGAGGGCAACGGCACGTCATCGAGCAACCGCGCCACCTCCTGTGGCGACGGCGCTGGCGGCGGCCCGGACCGCTCATCCACTCCCGGCCCGAACAGCACCCGCGACGTCCCGCGCCCCGGGTCGAGGTCGTAGGCGGCGTAGAACGCGGCCGTCCGCAGCGCCTCGGTGGCCGCACTCTCGGTGGTGCGCTGGCTGAGCGCCAGCTCGAGGCACAGCCGCCGCCCGCGGGGGCCGGCCAGCAGGGCGGCGGCGCTCAGCCCCATGGGTTCAGGCCTGCCGGTCGAGCACCACGTAGGTGTACGCGGCAATGGTCGCCGCATCCACGATCTCGCCTTCGCGGATCATGCGCACGAAGTCGGCCTCACTGAACCAGCGGTGCACCATGTCCTGCTCGGTGCTTTCGCGTTCGGGAGCCCCCTCGGCGAGTGCGGTGGCCAGGTAGAGGTCGCAGCCCTGGCTGCTGTGGCCGTAGGCGCTGTAGAAGTGCGCGAGATGGCGCACGTCGGCGGCCCGCAACCCGGTCTCCTCCTGCAGCTCGGCCCGGGCCAGGTCCTCCTGGCTGCCGCCCTTGTCGGCCGGCCACGAGCCCTGCGGAAACTCCCACGCCCGGCGCCCCACCGGGTAGCGGAACTGCTCCACCAACCAGAAGCCCCCGTCGGCATACGGCACGACAATGGCGAAGTCGGGCTTGTCGACCACTCCGTAGAGGCCGGTCGAGCCGTCCTCCCGGCGCACGACGTCCTCGCGCACGGTCATCCAGGCATTGCGGTAAGCCTCCCGCGTTGACAGGGCTTCGATCATGGGCACCGCCTCTCGGTCCCATCCAACCACGCCCCGCCGGCGCGCTACTCGGAGCGCAGCCCGTAACTCAGGATGGTGTTGCCCGCGCTGGTCACCCGGGAGTTCTGCAGGCTGAGCCGGGTCACGGGGTCCGTGGGTTCGAAGAGGTGCCGCCCCTGCCCCGCGATCACCGGGTGCATCATGAGGGTCAGCGAGTCCAGCAGCCCGGCGAACAGCAGTTGGCGCACCAGCGAGATGCTGGCCATGACGCTGATCTCGCCGCCCTCGGTCTGCTTGAGCGCGGTGACGAAGTCCTCCAGCGGCGCATCCATCAGCTTCGAGTTCTGCCACTCGAGATCGCCGGTGAGCGTGCGGGAGGCGACGAACTTCTGCACCGGGTTGATGAAGCCGCCGAACGGATCGTCGGCGCCGGCGTTCGGCCAGTAGCCCGACCACTCCTGATAGCCCGTTCGCCCGAGCAGCACCGTGTCGACGCGACCCATCACCGCGCCCATCTCCTCGCCCATCTCGGCATCGAAGCTGTCGAACTGCCAGAGGTTGGGCGACTCCACCACTCCGTCAACGGAGTAGAAGAGGCCTGCAGTGAGTGTGCGCATAACGGATTCTCCACATCTGAGAAATTTCGTTGATTGAGCTTGTCGAAACCTGGTGACCGCGCCTGCACGTCGCGCCGATCACACGCTTACATTCGCACCAAACAGGCCTCGCCGGCAAGAGCCTCCGCCCCGGCTTCGTCAGCAGGGGTTGCTCACCGATGCCGTCATCCACCATCTGAACGACCGGCCCGGCTCGAGCATCCGGATGCATCGGTTCACCACGGACTTCCCTCGATTCATTTACAAATCCGTAATAAAGATGAATCATTGGGGAACACTCAACGCTATACGTTTTGATTATTGGGAGTAAGCAAAGTGCTTACACCCCGAAGGGCGGACATGGACGACACCGATGGAGTGACGCTCGGTCGCAGAGTGAGAGAACTGCGCACCCTCCGGAAGATCTCCACCCGCGATCTTGCGGGCAGGGCCGGAGTGAGTGCCGGGTACATCAGCCAGATCGAGACCGGCAAGGCGAACGCGAGTCTGCAGACCGTGCGCGCCATTGCCGACGCTTTCGGCGTGCAGTGGATCGAGCTTTTCGAAGCCCAGCCCCGGCACGGCGAGATCCTGCGCAAAGCGGATCGCCCGAAGCTGTCTGCCACCACCACCGTTCGGCACTTCGGCATCACCAAACCCCCGGTCACCGACGTTGAAGTACTCGTGTCTGAATATGAGCCAGGCATGGCCGTCGGCGACGAAAACTACACCCACGGCGACTCTCACGAGATCGTTGTGATCCTCAAGGGCACCTTCCTGTTCCGTCTCCTCGACCAGGAGTTCGAACTGCACGAAGGCGACAGCCTGGACTACCGCACCTCCACTCCCCACATGATCACAAACATCGGCGATACAGCGGGTGAGGCCCTCTGGGTCGTCACTCCTCCCTCCGGTCACCCCTCGACCGACCCTCCTGCCTGACCCAGTCACACTTCGAACAGGACACCCCCATGAACACCTTCCCTTCCTTCAGTGCGCCCAAAAGCGGTGCAGCCATCCGTCGCCTCACCCTCGGCCTGGTGGCCGCGGCCAGCCTTGTTCTCACCGGTTGCAGCGCTCCCGCCCAGAGCTCCGATGGCACCGCCCTCACCACGATCGAATTCGGCCTGCCCACGCAGATGGGCGCCAACAACTCGCCCATGGCCGTCGCCCAGCACCTCGGATACTTCGCCGACGAGGGTCTGAATGTGAAGATCGTGATCACCAAGGACTCGGCGTCGATCATTTCCGGGGTCGACTCAGGCTCTCTCGATATCGGCAGCACGCCGCCCGAGCCGATTCTGCAGGCCAAGGCCAACGGCAACGGTGACGACCTCGTGCTCATGTACAACTACATCCGCCAGCAAACGGGCTCGATCGCCGTGCTCGCCGACAGCCCCATCCGGTCGCTCGACGACTTCACGGGCGCCACCATCGGCCAGGCCAGCCTGGGCACGAGCAATATGCTGCTCTCCAACGGCATCCTGCACACTGCCGGACTCGAGGCCGACACCGACTTCTCCAACCTGGCGGTCGGAACCGGCGCCGCGGCCAGGCAGGCCCTCGAATCCGGTCAGGTCGACGGCCTCTCGCTCTGGGATACCGAATACGCGGCGATGGAAGCCACCGGTGTGAAACTGCGCTATTTCACGATCCCCGAGGTGGAGAAGCTCTTCTCCACCAGCTACTTCACGACCACCAGCTTCCTCGACGATGATGCGGATAAGGCCGCAGGCTTCGGCCGGGCGATGGCCAAGGCCACCTTGTTCGCGGCCACCAACCCCACTGCGGCGCTGTCGATGATGTACGAGGACTACCCCGAGACGCTCATCGCCGGCACCTCCAAAGACGAGCAGCTCGCCACCGACCTGGTCGCCCTCGAACGCCGGATCGTGCTGCTGACGGCCGGCGACCCCGTCGCGAACAAGGACTTCGGTTCGTACGAGCCCTCCGCGGCCACGGCCTGGGTCGATTTCGCTACCTCTGCGGGCATCATCACCGCCCCCGTCGATGCCACGACGCTCTACAGCGACGCACTCGTGAGCGAGTACAACGACTTCGACACCGACGCCGTCATCGCCGCCGCCAAGGACTGGACGGCCGCGAAATGAGCGCTCCCCTGCCGACCCCGACCCCGTCCCTCGCCCGACGAGCCGCACACACGCCGCTCACCTGGTCAGAAGGCGTGCCGGCCATCGACCATCACTCCCACGCCGGCTATGTGCGTCCCGGCGAGCACATCCACGGCTACGACGGCTATGAGCGCGAAAACGCCATGGGTCACGTCGAGGCCAATCTGCCCCATGACGTCTACGCGCAGTACACCCGGGCCGCGTTCGCGCACGACGCCGACACACTCGGCCGGCTGGAAACGGAGTGGAACATCACCGCGCTGATCGACCAGAGTGTGCTCTTCCAGTCCACGACCGTGCACGCCGCGTCGCTGGCCGAAGGAACCGTCGCCCTCTTCGGCGACCGGAGCCCGGCCGACCTCGCGGTGGCCAGCGCCGACGGCCGACGCAACGACTTCCTGGGTCTCTACGACAAGGCGCTCGTGCTCTCGGACACCGAGGCGGTGCTCACCGACATCCCCGCCATCGACTCGTCGATCTGGCCGCACAGCCGCTACAAGCCGATCGCCCGCATCGATCCCTACCTCTACCCGTTCGGGCATCCGGTCTTCACCGAGAGAGGGGCGGATGCGCCGCGATTCCGCCGTATCTTCGGCTCGATCCTCGACGACCAGCTGCGCCTCGCCGGTCTGGCAGAACCGCCCACCACCCTCGACGAGTACCTCGATGTGGTGCGCGCCTCGATCACCCGGCGCCGGCAGGAAGGATTCGTCGGCCTGAAGATCGCGTCGGCCTATGTGCGTTCGCTCGAATTCGTGCGCACCCCGCTCATCGACGCGCGCCTCGCCTACACAACGCTGCGAACGGCGGCGCAGACCGGATCCGATCTGCCGGGAGCGCAGCACAAGGCCCTGGCCGACCACCTCGTCTACGCCATCGCCGAGCACGCCGTGCAGCTCGACCTGCCGTTGCAGATCCACACCGGAATGGGCCATTCGGAACCCGGTCTGAAGCTCGCCGGGGCGAACCCGATCCTGCTCGAGCAGTTTCTCGATACTCCCGCGCTCAACCGGCTGCGGGTGATCCTGATCCACGGCGGCTACCCCTACGGTTCCTACCTCGCGGCGATGTCGCAGGCGCGGGGCAATGTGTTCGTCGACTTCTCCTGGATGACCTATCTGCAAGAACACTCCCTGCACCGCCTGCTCGAGGAGTGGCTGGAGCTGCTGCCGGCCAACAAGGTGATGTTCGGCACCGACACCGGTTCACCCGAATTCCACGTCTCCGGCACCCGACGCGGCCGGGTCGCGCTGGACTCGGCGCTCTCCAGTGGGCGGGCATCCGGTCTGTGGAGTGCCCGTCAGGCTGCCTGGCTCGCCGAACGGGTCATGCATCAGAACCTGCGCGACGTCTACGGGTTCGAGCGGTGAGCGCCGTGGAACCGTTGATCCGCATCGACCACCTGGAGAAGGTCTACCCGACCTCCAGCGGTGAGATCCATGCCCTGTCCGATGTGAGTCTCTCCATCGCCGACGGCGAGTTCGTCGCCATCGTCGGGCCCAGCGGATGCGGCAAGACCACCCTGCTGAAGATTCTGGCCGGTCTGGAGACGCACACCGGCGGCACCGCCACCATCGCCGGCGCGCCGATCTCCAAGCCCCGCGGCGACGTGGGCATGGTGTTCCAGAAACCCGTGCTGTTGCCGTGGCGCACGATCGGCCAGAACGTGCTGCTTCCGCTTGAGCTGCACCGCAAGGTGGGGCGCGCCGAGAAGGCGGCCGCGCAGAACCTGCTCGAGATGGTGGGACTGGGCGACTTCGCGTCGAAGTACCCGAAGGAGTTGTCCGGTGGCATGCAGCAGCGCGCCGCGATCTGCCGGGCGCTGGTTCACGATCCCGCGGTGCTGCTGATGGACGAGCCGTTCGGAGCGCTTGATGCCATGACCCGCGACTTGCTGAACGTAGAGGTGAACCGCATCTGGCGGGAGACCTCCAAGACCGCCGTGCTCATCACGCACAGCATTCCTGAAGCGGTGTTCCTGGCGCAGCGGGTGATCGTGATGAGCCCACGGCCGGGCCGCATCATCGACGTCATCGACGTGCCCTTCGGCCCGACCCGCACCCTCGACCTGCTCGGCTCGCCCGAGTTCGCCGATCTCAACGCCCGCATCCGCAGCTACTTCGAGGTGATCGCATGACCACCCAGACCATCGTGACACCGCCGACGACGGGACAACGAGCCATCCGGTCGCGCCGGCCTTCGCGGGCGCGCATGAAGACGATCGCGGGCAGTGTGCTGCTGGGAGTCGTGTTGCTGGCAGCGTGGCAGGTTCTGCCCGGGCTCACGGGGACGCCGAGCTATGTCGTGCCCGCGCTGTCGGATGTACTCGCGGCGCTCACCGACCCGACCGCGCTGCCGCGTTACATCTCGAACGCCGGCACCACCCTCACCGAAGTACTGGTGGGCCTCGGCATCGGTGTGGCGATCGGACTGCTCGGCGGCATCGCGCTCGCCCAGTTCCGCACGGTGTACGAGATCGTCTTCCCCTACATCGTGGCCATCGAGTCGATCCCCAAGGTGGCCGTGGCGCCGCTGTTCATCATCTGGTTCGGCTTCGACCTGCCCTCCAAGATCGTTGTGGTGGTGCTCCTCGCCTTCTTCCCCGTCCTGGTGAACACCATTCACGGTATTCGCGGGGTCGACCGCGACCAGATCGAGCTGTTCGAAGCCAATGGAGCCAGCCCCGGCCAGATCCGGATGAAGCTGCTCCTGCCCGCGGCCCTGCCCAGTATCTTCAGCGGGCTGGAACTGGCGGTGGCCAACTCGATGATCGGCGCCATCGTGGCCGAGTTCGTGGGTGCTCAGCACGGGCTGGGTGTGCTCATTCTGCAGGCGCAAGGGAGCATGCAGACTGCTGCGGTGTTCGCCTTGCTGATCATCCTGTCGGCGCTCGGGATCGTGCTCAACACCCTCGTGCGCATGGCTCGCCGCAAGGTGGTGTTCTGGGCCTGAGCCCGGGTGTCGGATCAGGCCCCCGGGGTCGCGGAGAGCTGCAGCCACCAGCTGACCGGCCGGCCGGGCTCGAGCATCCGGATGCGCCCCTCTGCCACCGCCCGGGCCGCCGAGTCGCCGAACGCCGTGGACGGTTCGATCGCCACGACGGGGGTGTCGGTGAATTCACCGCCGTCCCAGTACAGCCCGAGATAGGGCAGCAGCGCCGGGTCCCAGCTGAGGGTGAGGGCGTCGCCGTTGCCGTGCACGACCGACGCGCTCGACTGGGGTTCCGCGGCGAAGGCCTTGACCGCCGCAGACCCCACGGCTTCTGGCCAGTCCCGGGGTACCCGGTCGCGCGGGTAGTCCTCGATGAGCGCGGGTGCCGGCGCGGGCAGCACAATCCGGGTGTCGGCATCCGCGGCGAAGAGCGGATGCGCGCACCAGGCCAGCGGCACCGGGCCGGGCCCATCGGTGCTCGCCTCCCACGACAGCCGGAGGCCCGACGCGACGGCCTCGATGCGACGGGTGAGGCTGATCGGCAGGCTGGCCAGCCGCACACTGGTCTGCAGGTGGGTGTCGTCGCTGGAGTCGAGTGTCCACTCGGTCTGCCAGGCGTCACCGTGGTCGGCGAGCACTGTGCCGGCAAGAGCTGTGCCGGCGAATGCAGAGCCGGCGAGTGCAGCGCCGCCGGGCAGCGTGCACGCCGCGACGGTGGGAACCACGTCGTCCCACCCGCCGCTGCCGGGCTGCACGAACACCCCCGGCGACCGGGGGCCGCTGGGGGCGAGCCACTCCCGACCGCCGGAGGTGAGACTGGTGAGGCGGGCGCCGTCGGCGACATCCACCCGAACGGTGAGGCCGCCGCCGCCCTGCACCGTAAGCATCATGAGCGGATCAACCGGGCAGGCCGATGCGGCGTTCGCCCGAGCGCAGCTGCTGGATGACCACGGCTAGCACCAGCAGAGCGCCCTTGGCCACGTTCTGCCAGAACGAGTTGACGCCGAGCAGCGTCATGCCGTTGGTGAGGATACCGAGCAGGATCACGGCGAGGATGGTGCCGGCGATAGTGCCCTTGCCGCCCTTGAGCGCCGCACCACCGAGCGCGGCCGCAGTGATGGCCTCAAGCTCGAGACCTTCCGAGCCGGAGACCGGCTGGCCCGACCCGGTTCGGGCGGTGATGAGCACCCCGGCGATGGCCGCAACGGCGCCCGTGGCCACGTAGACACCGATGAGGTAGCGGTTGATGTTGATGCCGGCCAGGCGGGAGGCGATATCGTTGCCGCCGACGGCGTAGATGTTGCGACCGATGCTCGTGTAGCGCAGCACCACATGGGCGAGCAGGGCGATGATCACGAGCACCAGGATCAGCGTCGGCACACCGAGGATCGAACCGCGGGCGAGGAAGACGAAGAAGCCGTCGGCACCGGTGTAGCCCTGGGCGCGGCCGTCGGAGATGAGCTGCGCCACACCCTTGTAGGCGGCGAGGGTGGCCAGCGTCGCGATCACCGGGTTGACCCGGCCGAACACGATGATGCAGCCGTTGAGCAGGCCGCAGAGCATCCCGATGCCCACCGCCCCGACCACGCCGAGGAACGGCCCGGTGGCGGTGAAGATCATGGCCGACGACACCGAGGTGAGGCCGGCGATCGACCCGACCGAGATGTCGAGGGCGCCCATGATGATCACGATGGTCTGCACCACGGCGAGCAGCCCCGAGATGGCGATCGCGGTGCCGATCACGCGCAGGTTGCCGACGGTGAAGAACAGCGCGTTCTGGCTGCCGATGACGGCCACGACCAGGGCGATGGCCATGAGCAGGGAGATGTTCTGCACTCCCACGACCTCCAGCACCCGCCGGAAGATGCCCGGTCGGGCACCGGTCTCGATGGGAGGCTGCGACCGCAGTGTCGCGGTGGACTGTGTTGTGGGCACCGGAGTGCTCCTTTCCAGGGGGCGGCTCATGAGAGGGAGGTGCTGAGATCGGGGTCGGCGGCAGCTTCGTCCATGGCGAGCGCCAGGATCTGCTCTTCGGTGACGTAGTCACGGGCGAGTTCGCCGGTGATCCGGCCGCCGGCCATCACGTAGATGCGGTCGGAGAGCCCGATCACCTCGGGCAGCTCGCTGGAGACCACGAGCACGGCCACACCGGCCTGGGCGAGTTCGTCGATGATCGCGTAGATCTCCGACTTGGCGCCCACGTCCACCCCGCGGGTGGGTTCGTCGAGCACCAGCAGGCGCGGATGCGTGGCAAGCCACCGCGCCAGCACCACCTTCTGCTGGTTGCCGCCCGAGAGGTTGCCCACCAGCTGTTCGCTGGAGGGAGTGCGGATGCCCAACCGGGCGATGTACTCGGCGGCGAGCGCTCTCTCGTCGGCGGCACGGACGAAGATCCAGCGGCTCAGGCTGCGCAACCGGGCGAGCGCCACGTTGTCGCGCACCGACCGCTTGAGCAGCAGGGCCTCGGCCTTGCGCTCCTCGGGGGCGAAGCCGATGCCGGCGGCGATCGCATCCGCTGGGGCCTTGAAGCTCATGGTGGTGCCGCCCATCAGCAGCTCGCCGCTGTCGACGCGGAGGTCTCCGACGATGGTCTTCATCAGTTCGCTGCGTCCGGCGCCGACGAGCCCGGAGACGCCGACGACCTCGCCGGCCTTCACCTCGAGGTGGATGTCGGTGACGTGGCTGTTGGTGACTCCACGCAGCTCGAGCACGGTCTCCCCCGGAACGACAGGGTCGCGGTGGAAGAACTGGGACAGGTCGCGGCCCACCATCATGCGCACCAGGTCGTCGTGGTTGGTGTCGGCGGTGGTCTTGGTGCCCACGAACTTGCCGTCGCGCAGCACGGTGATGTTGTCGGAGAGCTCGAAGATCTCCTGCATGCGGTGCGAGACGTAGCCGATGGCGACGCCCTCAGCACGCAACTGGCGGATGAGCTTGAACAGGATCACGACCTCTTCGTCGCCGAGGGAGGAGGTGGGTTCGTCGAAGCAGATCACCGACGGGCTGTCTACCAACGCCCGCATGATCTCGACGATCTGGCGCTGCGCGGGCGAGAGGGCGCTGCCCAGGGTCTCCGGGCGGATCACTTTCTCGAAGCCGTAGCGGCGGAGGTCCTCGTCGGCGCGGGCGAACAGGGCCGCCCGGTTGAACATCAGGCCCTGCCGGCCGAGCGCGCCCACGTAGATGTTCTCGGCCACGGAGACGTGCAGCAGCACCTCGGGTTCCTGGGCGATGACTCGCAGGCCGGCGAGCCGGGACTGCCGGGGATCGGTGAAGCGCACCTCGTCGCCGGCCAGGGTGAGCGTGCCGGCATCCGGCTGCAGGTCGCCGGTGAGGATCTTGAGCAGCGTGGACTTGCCGGCGCCGTTCTCCCCCATCAGCGCGGTGACCTCGCCGGCGCGCAGTTCGAGTTGTACGCCCTGCAGCGCGCGTACCGGGCCGAAGCTCTTCTCGATGCCCGCGGCGCTGAGCATCACGGTGCCGGGCGGCGCCGGATCGATGCCGGATGCCGCCGGTGCGATTGTCTTGACCATGGCTGGATGTGCCTTTCGGGTAGCCGGGTGGCTGAGGTGCGGGGAAAACTGGGGTGAAGCGGGGGGTTGATCGTGGTGCGCGGGGCGGGGCGACAGGGTCGTCCCCGCCCCGGTCAGTCAATCGAGCGGAGCAGGTCGGCCTAGGTGCAGACCACGCCCTTCTCTTCCCAGTTGTCGGCGTTCACGATCTCGGTGTTGGCGATCGACACTGGCGGTAGTGCGGTGCCGTCGCGCAGCAGGCCCACCATCGAGTTGATGGCGGCCTTGCCCACCTCGGCGCCGGAGATGAACAGCGACGCCTTGTTGCCGGTGTCCTGGCCAGCGGCCCAGTCCTTGCAGGTGAGGTACGCGCCCAGGCCCACGCCGATGATGTTGGCCGGGGCCACACCGGAATTCTGCAGCGCGGTGACGACGCCGGTCTCGCTCTCGTCGTTGCAACCCCAGACGACCCAGTTCTTCACGCCGGCGTTGGCGGTGATGATGGCGCCGGCCTTGTTCTGGGCATCCGTGGCGGAGTTGTCGGTACCGATGTCGACGACCTCGGGCATGTCGGACACGGCCTCGCCGAACGACGCAGCGGCGCCCTCGACGCGCTGGGTGCACGCGGTGAGGTCCTGCTTGTACGCGGAGATGATGCGGGTGTCGGCGGCGGTCCAGCCGGCCTCGGCGTAGAGGCGGGCGGCCTCGCCACCGACGAGTTCACCCATCGAGGTGCCGTCGAAGCCGGAGAACGGGGCCTCGGCGCCGCTGGCGTCGGCGATGATGTCGTCCGACGCCATCAGCGGGATGCCGGCGGCCTTGGCGGCCTCGATCACCTGCGGGCCGATCTGCTGGTCGGGCACCACGATGACGATGCCGTCCACCTTCTGGGCGATCACGGAGTCGAGCTCGCTGATGGCCTTGTTCGAGTCGGTGCCGAGGTTCACCACCTTGATGTCCACGTCGCCGAGCTCGGCTGCAGCGGCCTTGGCACCGTCGGCCTGGTCGACGAAATACTGCTGGTCGCCCTGCTTCTGCAGGTACGCGATGGTGAGCTTGCCGCTCTTGGGTCCGGCCGCGGCCGGTCCCTCGGTGGTCTCCATGCCCGACGAACAGGCGCTGAGCCCCACGATCGCGATCACCGCGACGGCGAGAGCACCCATGCGGCGGCGCTGTCGGGTTGAGCTCCGACTGATTACGTTCATGCTGTGTTCCTTCTTCCCTAGGTTGCTCATCAGCGTCACTGCCGGTGAGGGGCGGCCGCCGAAGCGGCCGAAGCGGTTGAACTCGCGGTGAGTTCGCCCAATTTGGTGCGCAGGGTGTGCACATAGGCGTCGTGCACGCTCTGGGGGTCGTCGTGGAAGAGCAGCATCGCTGGCAGCGATGTCGCGAAGTAGTCGACGCGGGCGGGCGTCACCGCGAGCTCGACGAGGTAGTCGTCGAATTCGTCAACGAGCGTAACCGCCGCACCGTGGTCGCCGAGCCGGCGCAGGGCACGAATCGAGAACAGTGTCTGCTCGCTGAACCGACGGGTGGTCATGTCGATGAAGTCACCGGTGGCGTGTGCGGCGGCGGTCCAGCCCGCGCGGGCGCCCTCGTCGTCGCCCGCGGCCAGCAGGGCCTCGCCGAGCAACCAGTGCAGATCGGCCGAGTTGGCGAGCGGATGCCGGGCCTCGCCGAGCGATTCCGGCGGCGTGATCGCGGCGTGCACATGCTGCAGCGCGGTGGCCGGGTCGCCGGCGTCGAGGGCGTGCTCGGCCAGGGCGGTGCAGGCGTTCTGCCAGGCCAGGAGCACCTGGCCTTCGCCGCCCTCCCAGGGCTGGAACACCCGGCCGAGCATGAGCTCGCGCGCCTCCTCGGCCCGGTCGACCGTGGTGAGCAGACCGGCGTGCACGACGGTGAGGTCGTCGCGGCGGCCGGCCAACTGCCGGTGCGCCTCAAGCCGGTCGAGCCGCTCGGCGGGGGTGGCACCGGTGCGGGCGAGCAGCTGATCGTATTCGTAGAGCAGCTTGGCGTCCTGCGGCGCGTGGCCCACGGCGACTGCGAAGTGGTCGAGGGCGGCGGCCGGGTCGCGCTGCACGTTGTAGGCGGCGATACCCAGGTTGCGGTGCACGAGCGCGGCGGTGGCGGCATCCGGGGCGTGCTCGGCGACGGCCTGCCACACGGTGATGGCGTCGGCGTAGCGCTTCTTGTCGTAGTACCAGGAGCCCAGCAGCGCGGCGGCACGGGCATCGGTGCCGTCGGCGGTGAGGGCGGCCTCGAGTGCGGCAACATCGGCGAGCCGGGAGGGCAGGCAGTGCCGGGCGTCGGCGGCACGGGCATCCTGTCGGGCGGCGGCGGCCTCGGCAGGGCGGCCGGCCGCGTCGAGCAGCCGGGCCCGGTGGTAGTGCGCGAGCGGGGCCACCTGCACCTGGCCAAGCGCGGTGCTGGTGGAGGCGGTTGCGGCGGCGGTGAGCAGCTCGAGGGCGGTGTCGGTGTGCCCGGTCTCGGCGTACTCCAGGGCCACGTCGAGCAGGGTGGGCGCGTCGGTCGACAGCTCGAGGCCGGCCAGGTGCCGGGTCCACTGGTCGAGAGGGTCGCGGGCCAGCTGCTCGGCGAGCACCCGATCGGCCTCGGCGACGGCACCGCTGCCCCGCAAAGTGAGGGCGAGGAGCGCGTTGGCCTGCAGGTGTTCGGGGTTGTGGCGCAGCAGTTCGAGCAGCGCGTCGCGGCTGGCGGCGAGGTCGCCGGCGCGGGCGTGCAGCCGGGCCAGGGCGTGGCCGGCGGGAACCCGCCAGGCATCGTTCCAGGTGGCCTTGGCCAGGTAGTCCTTCGCCTCGGCGTCACGGCCCTGGTGCACGAGGGTGATGCCGAGCCGGTAGTGCGCCTCACCGTCGGCGGGGTTGGGCACCCGGGCGAGCAGCCGGTCGATGGCCGTGCGCAGGTGCGCCTCGGCCTCGGCATGCCGGCCGGCGCGTTCGCGGCGGGCGGCGAGGGCCACATTGCAGCGCACGTCGCCGGGGTCGCGGCGCAGGGCCTCCTCCCAGTACGGCTCGGGGGCGCGGGTGGCGTGCCGGTACTGGTCGAGGTACTGCCCGGTGTAGAAGAGTTCGTCGATCGAGGCGATGCTCGCCGGGTCGGCTGGCTCGGTGGCCGGTGCGGGGGTCGCGGTGTCCTCGGCGGGGTCGCGCGGGGTCCAGGTGACGAGCACGGTGTCGCCGTCACGCACGGTGAGGGTCAGTTCGCTGGGGCGGTAGCCGCCGTCGAGGCTCAGCTCCTGCCGGTAAGCCTGGCCGGGGGCGAGATCGGCGGAGGCGGTGAACACGACGCGGCCGCCGGCATCCGTCAGCTCGATGGTGGCGCCGGCGACGACCCGGGTGGCGGCCACGCCGATCACCACGGTCGTGCCCGCGCCCTCTGCGGTGACGTCGAGGCGCACGGCGGCGTCGCGGGAGGCCTGGTGGGCGGCGCCGATGCGGGTGATCGGGTACCAGAACTGGCTGAAGGTCTTGGTCTCGCCGGGGGCGATGAAGCTGAAGTCGGGCTGGTTGTCGGTGAACGCGCCGGCCATCAGCTCCACGTAGGGGCCGTCGCCGTCGGTGAGGTTGCGGTCCCAGGCCCAGCCGAATTCGGCGTTGCCCCAGGTCCACTGCTTCTTGCCCGGCGCCACGGTGTGGTCGGCCCAGTAGACGAACCCGGCCTCGAGGCCGTGGTCGTAGCCGCCGAAGAAGTCGTCCTGGGTGGCTACGACCATATAAGAGGTCGGCACCGGGATGTTGCGGTACCAGTCGAGCCGGTCGCCGTCGGGGCGGTCGGCCGTGACCTGGGCGGGGTAGTCGACACCGTAGTAGTGGCCGTCGACGGCGGGGAAGGTGGCGACGGCACGCTTGGCGTGGTCGGCGACGAACTCCACGTCGGTGGGGAAGAAGGACTGGTAGTCGTCGTTCACGGCGGCGGCCACGTTGGCCCACCAGAGGAAGGTCTGGGTTTCATCGGTGCGGTTGTAGAGGCGCACCCGGGCTTCGACCACCGAGCTGTCGGGGCGCAGGCGAATGCCGTGCATGCCCTTCATGCGGTTCATCGGGTCGTGGTCGCTGCACCACACGGTGATGGCGCCGTCGGCTTCGTGTTCGATCTCCCAGTCGGTGGGCAGAAACGTGCCGGGCCGGTGGTGCTGCGGCCAGTTGAACTCGACGCCGCCCGAGATCCACGGGCCCGCCAGGCCCACCAGGGCGGGCTTGATCACGTTGTTGCGGTAGAAGAAGTCGTAGTCGGCCACCTTGTCGTAGCCGATGTGGATGCGGCCGCCGAGCTGCGGCAGGATCACCAGGCGCACCCACTCGTTCTCGATGTGGATGGCGTCCCAGGCGTAGGGGCGCTTCTCCTGCTCGATGCGTTCGTGGAACGGCAGCGGGTAGACCTTGCCCGAGGAGCCCTGGTAGACCCGGTTCTCCAGGAAAGCCGGGTAGTCCTCGGGTTCCACCGGCAGGTAGGTATCGATGATCAGGGGCTCGGACCAGGCCGCAACCTTGTCGCCGGCGAACTCCGCCGGAACCGGCGGCAGCTCAATCGTCGACTCCCCCTCGGCGACCGAGGTTTCGCCGTCAATCGGCGGAATCACGCGGTCAGGCGTCGCGGGGAAGTCGTTCTCGGCTTTGAGCATGGTGCAACATTACGAGGCACTTTCACGGATACGCAGGAGATTTCTCCGGGCTTTCTGGACGAAACGCTGATTTACCGTCACACTGAGCGGATGACGATCGCCGACGGTTTCCCAGGCCAGCGCATGCTCGTGCTCCCCCGGCCCCGGGTTCGGGAGGCCCTGCAGCAGCCCGGCACCTCCCACCTGGTGGTGACCGACTGCGGCTACTTCCCCGAGGCGCACTCGCACGGCCGGGTGCGCGCGACCCCGATCTCGCAGGCCGTGATCATCGTCTGCGCCAAGGGCAGCGGATGGTGCGAAACACCGGCCGGCCGGTTCCCGGTCACCGCCGGCCAGGTGATCATCCTGCCGCCGGGACATCCGCACTCATACGGCTCGAACGAAGACACCCCATGGACGCTGTGGTGGCTGCACGTGACCGGCCGCGACCTGCCCGAGTTCCTCACCGCGGCCGGCATGACTCCGGACTCCCCGATCCGCACCCCGTCAGACGTGTACCGGGTGGTGGCGCTGATCGCCGAGGTGCTGCAGTCGATGGAGCGCGACACCACCACCGCCAGCCTTCTCGCCGCCGCCGGCGCCGCCTGGCACCTCATGGCCCTGCTCGCCTCCGACCGCTCCACCGGCGACGGCCGCTACGCCGCCATCGACCGCGCCGCCGAATACCTGCGCACCCACATCGACGACCACGTGAGCGTCGCCGAGCTCGCCGCCATGTCACGCCTGAGCGGCTCCCACTTCGCCGCCCTCTTCAAGAGCCGCATCGGCTACCCCGCCCTGCAGTACCAAACCCAGCTCCGGATGGCCCGGGCCCGCGAACTCCTGGACACCACCGACCAATCCATCGCCGCGGTTGCTGCCGCCACGGGCTACCCGGACAGCTTCTACTTCGCCCGCCAGTTCAAGAAGGTGCACGGCGTGACGCCGTTTGGGTACCGGGGGCAGCGGAAGGGCTAGCGCACGTACAAGCGGGTGGAAGGCAGTCCATCAAGGATCTCCAGCGCACGGGAAAGATCTGTTGCCGCATCGAATGGCAAGACCGGCTGCTGGAGGATACTTCGAATGGCCTCCTTCACGTATGGGATTTTCTTCGATGCGCCAGCACCCTCGACCTCATCCCGGAGGAATCGACTTACTTGCTGGAGACGCCCTTTGTGAGCGGCCATTAAGTCGGGTAGAGCATTCAATCCTCGGAGATAGGTCAAGCAACATTCAAGTGTGACGTCTACCAAGCGTCTGTCCTTTACTTCGGCTTTGACAAGGTCGCGGCCCAAATAGAATCCTGCGATCGACTTGTTGATGGCTTCAGAAGCCCGGTGCGCCTTCCACTCTGAGTCAGCCCACCTGCCCCAGCTATCAATGAGCGAAGTGGTCACTACAAGCTCATGTCGCCCAGTTGACGCTTGCAACGCTTCCTCGATCAGTTCTTGGCCCGCCGCGAATGCCCCGTTCCAAACACGGATTCTCCCAAGGAGGAACGCAGTGTCGGCGTTGGGCCAACTCGAGTACGCCTGCTCCGCGTAAGGTAGCGCCAGGGCAGCGTCATGCAACCTCCTGCTCATCACATCCGCCAGAAGATATGCGGTTGTAGCCACGGTCGCATTTCCGCCCGCAAAACTAAGGGCGTTTTGGTATTCAGATACAGCTGACTCAAAGTGCCCCTCCTGAACGTCCAAGTCGCCCGCGACACGGTATGCCTCCGAAAATTCTGGATTGAAGTTCCGCGCTCTTTGGACCTGTTCACGAGCCTTTCCGATTTTGCCCGATTTCGCGAACCGGACAGCTGCACGAAGTAGGTGGACGGAGGGATTGTCGGCATCACTTCGCGCGCGAATGACCATGGGGTCCACGCTTCGACCTCTTTCCGCAACCCGCTCCTGCACTGTCGCTTTGTATTGCCTCTCTCGCTGAAGCACCGCAACAATGAAGGCCCCTGATCGATCTTCACGCGCGAGAAAAGCGCGCGCCGTTGGTGTCAGAGTCAAACGACCCGACATCCCACCAGCCGACTCAGGCTCGACCAATACCAACGAACCCCGTGTTAGCTCCTGCGTCGCGCTTCTCAAATCATCGATCGGCATATCGGTCAACACAGCAAATTCGTCGAACCCGATAGCCCGGTCGAGAGCTCTCAGGACGGACAGCACCGCGCGCGATCCCGGCGTGAGGCTCTCGTACACGTTTTTCACGCAGAAATCCAGCAGCTCCTGCTGAGTGTGTATCAGGTCGCTCGGCACCCGGCCCGCCTCGGCGGAAAGGATGTACCAGCGTATTGCGAGTGGGCTGTGCCGAAGTCGACTAACGACTTCCTCAAGCGTCTTGTCGCTGAGCCCCGCGAGCCCTCTCTGCCCCCGCTTGGTAGCGAACTTGCGAAACAAGAGTTTGGCCTCCGGGGAGGTGAGCGGCAGCAGCGGGTATCTGCGCTCCAGCTCTCCAATACCAAGCCGACTCGTGAAGAGGTATCGAACTGTATTGGGCAATGCCTCGTAAAGCGCGATGACTTCGGAGCCCTGCGCGGATTCCAAGTTGTCCAGCACGATTAGACAGTTGATGCCCTCTAGAGCTTCTGCGAGTTCCTTCACAGATCCGGTGAAGTCGCCGCTCAAACCACCGTTAAGCGCGACCACTGATTCATCGATGCCTTGAATCGCGTCATTCAGCTGCTCCACACCGTTCGCGGTGAGCTTCTCTGTCTTCAACGACACCCAGAGCACGGCTTCGAAGGTGTTGGACTCACTGTCCAGAAGTTGGTAGGCGATGTCGAGCGCGAGAGCTGTTTTACCGATTCCTCCCTCGCCCGTGATCGTGATCACATTGTCTCTGCCGAACTCCAGGGCGTTGATGATTCTCTTTGCTTCAGGGCCTCGGCCGACGAGGCCCGTTTCGTCATAGTCCGGATCTGGCAGGTTGTGAAGAACCTTCTCAACCCCAACAGGCTCATGAAATGCAGGTTCCCACGCAGCGTCCGCGCGCAGCTTTTCTAGAGTCTCGGTGGTCCCTGACCACTGACGCGAGCGAAAGACACTCAGCGACGACACCGCGTTCTCTGGATCGTCGGGATGCAGGGGACGTCCGTGCATGACGCGATTCCTGATCGGCGCGAGTGTTTCCAAGTGGGAAGCGTTAGCGGACACTTCATCGGCAAACTCAACCGGCAGGTTCTTTCGATTGCGCAGTATCAAGTCATAACACGGACGCAGATCCAAGTAATAGACAACGCTTGAGTCGCCGCCGTGTGGGTCCGAAGTCCTCTTTGCCAGTGCCGCGTCATAGTCAGCGCCCAAGAGCTCTTGCTCCTCCTGATATGGGAGCAAGAAGCGAACAACCGTGTTGCGCATATCGTTCTCGAAGCTGTCGATCAAGGCGAACAGCCGATTCCGGCTCATCCTGACGTTCTCTACTCGTGCCACAACTAGACCCCCATGTCTACGGCTCATCCCCAAAGGCCGAGTCGGTCAAGCTTGCAGGCACGAAAGCACGGACCCAGTGAAAATCTATCGTGCAGCCGGGGCATTTGCTGCCAAACACAATGTCAGCCTTGTTTCAGCCAGGGATAAGTCACAAACTCCGACTTCCGGTTCGGACGCCCTGGCTATGACATCCATATTTATCGTTCAGGCGGCCTCTTGGACCGATCAGCGAAACTACGTGAATTCATGCGGACAGGCCCAACGCGGTGCGGGCCTGCTCTTCAATGTCCTGGCCATGGTTCCTGGCCTTGAGACACACCCGAGTTCGAGGGCGCGCTCGTAAACGCACCGCCGCCCAGGGAAGCGTCAGTGCGGGCCAAGCCCAACGGCCCCTCGTGCGCCCTTGAGATCTTGTCGAGTTGCACACCGGCAGCCCTACGACCGCGCGCCGTGCCGGCGAACGCGGAAGCGGCTGCCAGCTGCCAGCTGCCAGCACTTTGACCGATACGTCTACGCTTGGGTGGTTCGTGGTCATGCGCAACTTGGAGGTTTCGTGAAGGTCTTTGTTAGCTGGTCCGGTATTACGAGCCGCGCCGTCGCGGAGGCATTATCAGCCTGGTTGCCGAAGGTGCTGCAATCCGTAGAGCCGTTTCTTTCTGCGAAAGACATAGACAAAGGCGCTAACTGGACGGTCGAACTGGCCCGGGAACTGAGCGACGCCGAGTTCGGCATCATTTGCCTTGCTCCCGACAACCTGCAATCGCCTTGGTTGAATTACGAGGCAGGTGCGATCACGAAGTCCGTTAGCTCACGTGTCTGCCCCGTCTTGTTTCATGTGGAAAAGGGTGATGTGGAATCTCCTCTATCCCAACTTCAATTGACGTCGCTTGACCCTGAAGACATCTTCCAGCTGATGCAATCCATGAACAAAATTGCTGGCTCGGTACTGCTCGACCACGACTTGAAAGAGGCGGTTACTGTTTGGTGGCCGATGCTTCACGACCAGCTCGTTAGCATCCCTGTGCCCGATTTAGCCAGTCCGGCACCAATCGCACCCGAGCCCGCCAAACCCAAGGTCGATCAGTCAGAGATGCTTGAAGAGGTACTGCATCGAATGAGGGCCCTTGACAACCGGTTCCGGGCCATTGAGCAACGACAGCACGGAGTTGATGTGAGCCTCCGCCATGGCTCCTGGGACGAAGTTCGCTCAGCAACAGAACTGGATGATATTCAGATGTCCCTCGCACGACTAGCAGACGAGAACGGCTTGGATGCTTGGAAGGGAAGCCTGACGTCAACAGGCTTAGAGGTTTATGTCAGGAACGACCTGCCTGAGATTTTTCCAATGGCCTTCCTCGATGCAGCGTCAACGGCGGCGCGAAAGTCCAAGATGCGTGTTCGCTTCCTAGGGCCAAACCGGACGGCTCTATTCGAAAAGGATGGGCGAACCCAGGAAGCGCCCTTCTAACACAGTGCGCGTTTGCGCAGTGCGGTTTAGTCGGGCCGGACGCCTGACCGATGGCCGTGCTTGTCCAATATGACAACGGTGACTCGGCTGCAACCGAGTTCCGGCGTCAAGTACTTCAAACAGCATTACTGCTGGTCAGACCCATTCCTTGGCGTCCACTCGAGAGCCCGAAGGATACCGTCGAACTGGCGTGGAGTCCAGTCGAACGCTGCGAGTTTCAGTGCCGTCAGGCTCGATGTTCAAACCCGGGACCTGCAGTCTCCTGCGAGGCGTCGAAGCAGGGCGGGAGAACCTGGGAACCCAAGTGCTTGACATCCACAAAAACGTTTATGTAAGCTCTCACCCACATCAACAAAAACGTTTTTGGAATGGGTTCAACGATGAGCAAGCGTGTGGGTATTCGAGAGGTCGCGGCCGCGGCCGGCGTCTCTGTGACGACCGTGTCGCACTCGCTCAGCGGCGGCGGACAGCTCAGCGACGCCACCCGGGAACGCGTGAAGTCGGTGGCCGAGGGCCTCAACTACACGCCCAACCGACTCGCCAGCGGACTGCGCAGCAAGCGCTCGCAGATCATCGGCTTCATCAGCGACGAGATCTCCACCACGCCCTACGCCGGCCGGGTGCTGCTTGGCGCCCAGGAAGCCGCCGCCGCCAACGACCAGGTGCTGATGATCGTCAACACCAGCCGCGACGACCGCCTCGAAAGCCGTGGCATCGACGCGCTGCTGCAGCACAGCGTCGACGGCATCATCTACGCCCGCATGTACCACCAGGCGGTCAAGCTGCCCGAGGCCCTCACCGGCGTACCCATCGTGCTGCTCGACGCCTACAGCGACCGGGCCGACCTCTCCTCCGTGGTTCCTAACGAAGAGGGCGCCGCCCGCACTGCCATGGAGCACCTCATCGCCGCCGGCCACCGCCGCATCGGCTACCTGGGCAACATCGACGACATTCCCGCCACCCACGGCCGTCTCGCCGGCTATAAGGCCGTGCTCGCCGAGAACGGCATCGAATTCGACGAGGCCCTGGTCACCACCACAGACTCCACCACCGGCCCGGGCCGGGAGGCCTCCGGCCGGCTGCTGGCCCTGGCCGACCGGCCCACGGCGCTGTTCTGCTTCAACGACCGGATGGCCATGGGCGCGTACCAGGCGGCGCAGCTCGCGGGTCTGAGCATCCCGAACGACCTGAGCATCGTGAGCGTCGACAACTTCGAGCTCGTGGCCGACGCGCTACTGCCCGGACTCACCTCCATCGCGCTGCCGCACTACGAGATGGGCCGCTGGGCCGTGGAGCGGCTCGCCGCCGAACTTGCCGGCGAGGCCGACTCGGAGCCGCAGCAGATTCAGATGCCCTGCCCGCTGGTTATGCGGCAGTCAGTTGGCCCGCCTCCGCGCTGACGCGGCGGCGAGCCCACCTCCACACTTCGCGACCGCTGGAACGGCCGCGACGATCGACACCCACGTCGAGACACCCCCACCCAACCGATAAGAAGGAATGAAGATGAGACACGCAAAGAAGCGCCTGATCGTTGCGAGTTTACTTGCCACGAGTCTCGTTGCCAGCATGGCCGGCTGCGCGAACGGCACCGCCGCAAGCGGCTCCGACGGTAAGAACGGCGAACTGACCATCTGGACCCACAACGGCGGCAACACCGCAGAGCTGGCCGCCGTGCAGGCCATCGTTGACGGCTACAACAAGAGCCAGGACGAGACCACGGTGAAGCTGCAGGCGTTCCCGCAGGCCTCCTACAACGACTCGGTGATCGCGGCCGCCGCATCCGGCAAGCTGCCCTGCATCGTCGACATCGACGGCCCCAACGTGCCCAACTGGGCCTGGGCCAAGTACCTCACCCCGCTCGACCTCAGCGTGGACCTGGACGAGAACCTGCCCAGCACGCTGGGCATCTGGAACGGCGAGACCTACTCGGTGGGCTACTACGACGTGGCGCTGGCCATGTTCGCCCGCAAGTCCGTGCTCGCCGAGAACGGCATCCGCCAGGCCACCATCGACCAGCCCTGGACCCAGGAGGAGTTCGACGACGCACTCGCCAAGCTCAAGGCCACCGGCACCTGGAAGAACCCGCTCGACATCGGCACCGGCGACGTGGGCGAGTGGTACCCCTACGCGTTCTCCCCGCTGCTGCAGTCCTTCGGCGGCGACCTGATCAACCGCGATGACTACCAGTCGGCCGACGGCGCGCTCAACGGACCCGAAGCCCTCAAATGGGCCGAGTGGATGCAGTCCCTCGCCACCGACGGTTACATCGCCACCAAGAGCGGCGCCGACTCCGCCCTCGACTTCCAGAACAACGTCACCGCCATCCAGTACGGCGGCAGTTGGGCCGCGGCCAACAACGCCGCCGCCCTCGGCGACGACCTGGCCGTGATGCCCTCCGTTGACCTCGGCGAGGGCACCAAGATCGGCGGCGGCTCGTGGCAGTGGGGCGTGACCACCGGCTGCGCCGACCCCGAAGCGGCCATGGACTACCTCTCCTACTCGCTCTCCCCCGAGAACATCGCCGCGGTCGCGGTGGCCACCGCCACCATTCCCGCCACGGATGCCGCCGCCGCCCTGGTGCCCGGCTTCGAGGAGGGCGGCAACCTCGCCATCTTCCGCGAGTTCTCCGCCCAGAGCGCGGTGCTCCGCCCGGAGACCCCGGCCTACCCGTTCATCGCAACGGAGTTCACCAAGGCCACGCAGGACATCATCAACGGCGGTGACCCGCAGGGCACCCTCGACTCGGCGGTCAAGGCCATCGACGCCAACATAAAGTCCAACGGCGGCTACACGCAGAAGTAGTCGACCGCGGGGGTGCGGCTCAGTGCCACAACTGACAGCCGCACCCCCGCCCTCGCTCAGGGAGACTCTCATGACCAGCACGATCGAACGACCCCCGGCGGCCGCCGCCGGCGGCCCGGCCCGGCCTCGCCGGCCCAAACGGGACCGCACCAGCAAGACCGAGAACGTCACCGGGCTGGCCATGCTGGCCCCCGCGGTGCTGCTGCTGGCCCTGTTCATCTTCGTCCCGGCGATCCTCGCATTCGGGCTCGCCTTCACCAACGCCCGGCTCATCTCGCCCTACCCGGCGGTGTTCGTCGGTCTCGACAACTTCGTGCGCCTGTTCGCGGATGCCGCCTTCTTCCGCGCGCTGCTCAACGTGGGCTACTTCGCCGTGGTGGTCGTGCCGCTGCAGGCCGGCCTCGCCCTCGTCATGGCCATCCTGGTGAACAAGAAGGTGCGCGGCACCACGTTCTTCCGCACGGTGTACTTCCTGCCGGTGGTCACCTCCATGGTCGTCGTCTCGCTGCTCTGGCTGTTCATGTACCGGCAGGACGGCCTCATCAACGTGATCATCGAACGGGTCACCCTGGGCCTGGTCACCGGGCCCGACTGGCTCAACGACACCTCCACCTCGATGCCGGCGATCATCCTCATGTCGGTCTGGCAGGGCGTGGGCTTCCACATGATCATCTGGCTCTCCGGGCTGCAGACCATCCCCGCCGACCTCTACGAAGCCGCCGACCTCGACGGCGTCACCGGCTGGCAGCGCTTCCGCTACATCACCTGGCCGGGCCTCACGGCCACGCGCAGCCTGATCCTGGTGACCATCACCATCCAGGCGCTCAGCCTGTTCACGCAGATCAGCGTGATGACCCAGGGCGGCCCGCTCAACTCCACCACCACCGTGGTCTACGAGGCCGTGCGCAGCGGCTTCGCCCAGCAGGAGACCGGCTACGCCTCGGCGATCTCCCTCGTGTTCTTCGTCATCGTGCTGCTGATCTCGGTCGTGCAGCGCTTCCTCAGCAGAGAGAAGGCCTGATCATGGCGATCTCCAACGTGGCCGTCGCGCAAGTGGCCATCGGAAAAGCAGACCCGGCATCCGCCCCGCACGGCGTGGTGGGCCGCAGAACGGGCAAGAAGAAGCGCGTGATCGGCATCGGCGGCTGGATCCTCCGCATCGGCCTCACCGTGCTGTTCCTCTTCCCGATCCTGTTCATGTTCGTCTCCTCGCTCAAGCCCGACCAGCAGATCTTCGGCGACCTCTCGTCGATCGCGGCGTTCCTGCCCATCGGCAACATCTCGATGGACAACTACGCGGCCGTGTTCGACCGGGTGCCCGCCGCCCGGTTCCTGGTCAACTCCATCGGCATCTCGGCCATCACCGTGGTCGCCGGCATCCTGGTGAACAGCCTGGCCGCCTTCGCGCTCAGCCGGATGCGCGTGCGCGGCAAGACCGTCATCCTCACCCTCATCATCGCCACCCTCATCGTGCCGTTCGAGACCCTCGCGCTGCCGCTGGTGTGGTGGGTGAACCAGCTGCCCTCGTTCGAACTGACCGAGTTCGGCTTCCTCTTCACCAAGGGCTGGATCGACACCTACCAGGTGCAGATCATCCCGTTCATCGCCAACGCCTTCTCGATCTACCTGTTCCACCAGTACTTCGAGTCGATCCCCAAGGAGCTCGACGAGGCCGCCCGCATGGACGGCGCCGGCTGGTTCCGCATCTACCGCCAGGTGGTCATGCCGCTCTCCGGCCCGGCGATCGCCACCGTCGCCATCCTCACGTTCCTGCCCGCCTGGAACTCCTACCTCTGGCCACTCATGGTGGTGCAAACCGAGACGCTCCGCCCGGTGATGGTGGGCGTGCAGTACTTCTTCCAGCTCAACGTCTCCTGGGGTGAGGTGATGGCGTACTCCACGCTGATCACCCTGCCCGTGGTGGCCCTGTTCATCGCGTTCCAACGCTCATTCGTCAACAGCATCGCGTCCAGCGGTGTGAAAGGTTAGGCCCGGTTATGTCGCTCCAACTGCCCGATAAGTGGATCTGGGACTCCTGGTACGTGCAGGTCGACGGCGTCACGCACGCCTTCTACTTGCACGCCAGCAAGGCCCTGGGTGATCCCGACCGCCGGCACCGGCATCCGATCGTCGGCCACGCCGTGAGCACCGACCTGGTGTCATGGACGGTCGTGCAGGATGCGATCATCATCTCGGATGCGCCCGCCTTCGACGACGGCACCACCTGGACCGGCTCAGTGGTGCAAGACGACGACGGCCTCTGGTGGATGTTCTACACCGGCACCTCCCGCGCGGAAGACACCATGGTGCAGCGGGTGGGTGCGGCCACCTCGTCCGACCTGCTCTCCTGGACCAAGGTGTCGACCGAACCGCTCGTGGAAGCCGACCCCGCGTATTACGAGAAGCTCGACCTGTCGGTCTGGCACGACGAAGCCTGGCGCGACCCGTGGGTGTTCCGCTTCCCCGGCGAGAGCACCTGGCAGATGCTGATCACCGCCCGTTCTTCTTCCGGCGACCCGCGGGTGCGCGGCGTGCTCGGTCACGCCACCAGCCCCGACCTGCGCAACTGGACGGTGCAGCCGCCGCTCAGCCAGCCCGGGCAGGGCTTCGGTCAGCTCGAGGTGTTCCAGTTCGAGGTCGTCGACGGCGTGCCTGTGCTGCTGTTCTGCTGCGGCGTCTCCGAGCTCTCCCCCGAACGCCAGGCTTCGGGCGAGGCGGGCGGCGTGTACAGCGTGCCGGTGGATGCTCGGCTGGAGCAGGTGGACTTCACCGGCTCGGTGCTGTTCGACCGCACCGACCTATACGCCTCCCGGCTGCTGCGGGATGCCGACGGCGGCTGGGTGCTGCTCGGCTTCATCAACATCGTCGACGGCGAGTTCGTCGGCACGCTGAGCGACCCGATCCCGGTCACGGCGGATCCGGTGCTCGGGTTGGTGCACCGGCCGGTCGCCGGTGCCGCCGCTCCTGGTGCCGCCGTCGCCGACGACGCTCTCGCCGCCGCAGCGCTGTGAGCGGGGGCGATGCGTCCGAGCGCCAGGTGCTCGTGGTGGGCGAAGCACTGGTGGATCTCGTGCAGCGGGCCGACGGCTCCCGGCACGAGGCCCCCGGCGGCAGCCCGGCCAACGTTGCGCTGACGCTGGGGCGGTTGGGGCGGCATCCGCAGCTGCTCACGCACCTGGGCGACGACGACCGCGGCCGCCTGGTGCGCGGCTGGCTGGAGGAATCGCACGTGCGGGTCACGGCGAGCGCGGCCGGGTCGACGTCCACGGCCACCGCGGTGCTGGATGCGTCCGGCGCCGCGAGCTACGAGTTCGACCTGGCTTGGTCGGTGGATGCGTCGCTGGCCGGCGCAGCCGATCTGGTGCACATCGGGTCCGTCGCCACGGTGATCGAGCCGGGCGCCACCGAGGTGGCCCGCCTGGTGTCGGACCGGCGCTCGACGGCCACGATCAGCTTCGACCCCAACGTGCGCCCCGCGCTGATTGACGACGCTGACGCGGCCCGCGCCCAAGTGAAACATCTCGTGGGGCTGTCCGATGTGGTGAAGGTCAGCGATGAGGACCTGCGCTGGCTGCAGCCCGACCTGAGCCTGGCCGACGCGGCGGCCGCGTGGCTGGCGGCCGGGCCATCCGTTGTGGTGGTCACCCTCGGCGGCAGCGGTGCGTTCGCGCTCACCGCCACGGGCCGGGTGTCGATCGTGGCCCCTCTCGTGACCGTGGTCGACACCGTCGGCGCCGGCGACACCTTCATGGGTGCGCTCATCGACGGGCTGCTCGAGGCCGACCTCGTGGGTGCCGGCCGCCGCGACGCCCTGCGCGAGCTGCCCCTGGGGCTGCTCGAGCAGATCATGCGACGAAGCGCGGATGCGGCGGCCATCACGGTCTCCCGCCCCGGCGCCGACCCGCCCACCCGGGCGGAGCTCGCCGCAGCCTAACGCGCCGCGCGGGCGCGGGCGCGCGCTACACAGCTTCCGGGGGCCCTTGGGCCCTACGGCCGCTGCAGTTCGCCCGATGGCGCAGAGGATGATTCGGGAAGGCGGCCCTCGTTGGAGGGTCGTCCCGCCGCATGTTCGGTGCGGCGGCGTCTAGGCAGTTCTAGGAGTTCCCATGTCCGCACGATCCTGGCTCATTTCCTCGACACTTGCGGTGACCGCCGTCACCCTTGTCGGCTGCGGCCAAGCCGCACCGCTGCCGAGCGCCACCCCGGCGGCGGCGCCTGCACACTGGTCCTATGACGGCGACACCGGCCCGGGGTCGTGGGGCGATGTGGACGCCGACTTCGAGACCTGCGCCGTCGGCACTGACCAGTCCCCGATCGACCTGCCGGCGTCCGTGCCCGCGCCGAGCACCAGCATCCAGCTGAGCGTGGAGACCGCGGAGGGCGACGTGTTCGACACCGGCCACGCGGTGGAGTTCGAGTCCGACGGCGAGGGCGAGACCCTCACCTTCGCCGGCGACGCGTACCGCCTGCAACAGATGCACGCGCACGCGCCGTCGGAGCACACCGTGAACGGCCAGCCGGCCGCGGCCGAGCTGCACCTGGTGAACGCGGATGCCGACGGCAAGCTGCTGGTGCTCGGCATCCTCGTCGCCGAGGGCGACGCATCCGAAGCGATGGCACCGTTCATCGAGGAGGCCACCCACGTGGCCGACGAAGAAGACGTGACACTGGATGTCGCGTCGGTGCTGCCTGCATCGCTGGAGAACTATGAGTACTCGGGCAGCCTGACCACGCCGCCGTGCACCGAGGACGTGCAGTGGGTGGTGCTTGGTACGCCGATCTCGATGTCCGCCGAGCAGATCGACACTCTCGAGGCGGCGCACAGCCACAACGCCCGTCCCACCCAGCCGATCGGGGACCGAGCGGTTGTGGGCGGGACCGTCGAGCTCGGGTAGCTCGGGTAGCTCGGGTAGCTCGGGTAGCTCGGGCAGCGAGCCGCGCGGGCCCACCCGGTGCACCCCGTGTGGCCCAGTGCGCCCTCTGTAGAGGGTTCATTGGGCCATACGGGGTGCAGTGACGCCAGCGGGGCCGTCCGACTGAGGGACGGCCGCTCTGAAGGGGACTACTCCGTGAGGCTGTCGACCCACTCGCGGTTCTCGTCGATCCAGGCGGCGACGGGCTTGTCGTAGTCGTCACCGGTGTAGTCCACCAGCAGGGCGGACTCGAGCGAGGTCAGCGTCGGCAGGTCGATCTCGAAGTTCGAGAGCCACTCGGCCGCCTGCGGCGAGTCCTTCTCCAGGTCCAGCCGCGAGAAGCTGGTCATGTCCTCGCTGCCGCCCATGGCGCCCTTGGGGTCGTCGAGGTTCTTCAGGTCGAAGGAGTCGTAGGCCCAGTGCGGCTGCCACAGGGTGACGACGATGTTCTCACCGGCATCCGTCGCCGCCTGCAACTGGGTGAGCATGGCCGGGGACGACGAGATGACGAAGTCCATGTCCTCCAGCCCGTACTGCGGGATCGCGTTCTCCTCGGTCATCTTGGTCAGGCCCGCGCCGGGGTCGGTGCCCACGATGCGGTTGTCGAAGAGGTCGGCGTTCGCGGCGAGTTCCTCGAGCGAGTCGATCGGGGCATCCGCGTTCACCGCGATGGTGTTGCGGCCCTCGGAGTTCCACACGCCCAGCTCGGTGATGTCGTCGCCGTACTGGTCGAGGTAGGCGGCGTGGGTGTTGGGCAGCCAGGAGTCCATGAAGACGTCGAAGTCTCCGGTGGAGAGCCCTGCGAATGCGGGCCCGATGTCGGCGTAGTCGAGGGTGACGTCGTAGCCCTTCTCCTCCAGGATCGCCTCCCAGAGAACCGAGACGGCGATGCCTTCGTCCCAGCCGTAGACGACGGCGATGGAGAGGTCCTTCGCTTCGCCGCCAGCCCCGGAGGAGCCGTCGGAGCCGGAGTCGGCGCTGCATCCGGCGAGAACCAAGCTGCCGACAGCGGCGATGGAGAGCGCGGCAATATGTCGTGACTTCATGTGATTGATGTCCGTTTCTGGCCCCACGGGTGCGTGCGGCCGAGAAAACACCCCGCGGGCAAGCCCGGGCGCGGTGCTCTCTTCGTGGACGGGTGGATCGCGTGGGCCGCTCCCCCGGTCACGCGTGGGGAGGGTCCCGATTCGGGGCCCGAATGGCCCCGATTGCCACCGCACCGTACGCGTTCAGGCGCGGGCTGTGAGGCCCCGTCCTGCACTCGCGTCCTAGCTGTGTTGGCCATTTCGACCTGTGCAACCGTAGTCAGGCTCGCGGCGGCGACGCGAATTCGACCAATGGTGCGACGGCCGCTAGAGGCGGGAGGTCATGGATTGCCTGCACCGCGCATCCTGCGGCGTCGGCGACCTGCTCCATACTTGGATGGATGGGCATCCGCCCGCCACGATTCACGGAGATGAGACCGGTGTCAGACCCCAGCCTTCGCCTGCCCAACACGCAGTTCTGCGCGGTGCTCAACCTCGGCGTGCTTCCCCTGGTGGCACCTCCCCTGCCGCCCCGCTTCGCGTACCCGGTGCTGGATGCGCAGTGGCTGGAAGACGGCGCCGCGGTCTACATCGGCTTCGAAGAGGGCGAGCTGCACTTCGATGTCACCGAGCGCGGCATCGAGCACCACTTCCACAACGCCGACGGCGTCGACAGCGACATCAGCCCGTGGCCGCGCGCCGACACCGCGAAGCTGCTGGCCTGGGCCGTGCCGTTCGTGAACCACGTGAGCGAACTGCTCGAAGAACTCACCATGGATGCCGCCGAGGCCGCCGAGTGGAGCGCCCTGGGCCTCACCGTCTACGCGACCAGCCCTGAAGAACCCGTGCAGCTGGAGGTCGTGGACCTCGAGCTCGAGGGCGAACAGCTGATGCTGCCGTGGCTCGGCGCCGGGCACGTGGGCCACGACCACATCGACGGACCCAACCACCCGATCGCGCTGCTCTGGAACGCCGAGCACGACGAGCCCGACCTGCCCCTGGCCTCCGCCTGGACCGACCCGACCAGCGGCCAGCCGGCCGTGCTCGCCCGGCCCGGGGTGGATTGGGACGCCGTCGGACTGCCCGAGGCCGAGGTGCTCGAGTGGCTGGAAGGCCTCTACCTCAACCACCACCTGCTCGCCGACCCCGAGGAACTCATCCTGCGGGCCGGCCTGGAGCGCATCGCGGGCATCCGCTAGCCGCATCCCGTTCCGTTCATCGACCCGTTCCGCCCTATCGACAAGGAGCCCCCATGACGAGCCGACGCACCCCGCCCGCATCCAAGGCACGCACCGCGGGCCGGATCGCACTCGGCGCGATCCTCGTCTTGGCGGGCACGAGTCACCTCACCTTTGCGCGGGATGACTTTCGCGCCCAGGTACCTGAGTTCGTGCCGCTGAAGGAAGACACCACGGTGTTGCTCTCCGGCGTGGCCGAGATCTCGCTCGGCAGCGCACTGCTGTTCGCCCCGACCAGCCTGCGCGGCAAGGTGGGACTGCTCGCGGCAACGTTCTTCACCGCGATCTTCCCCGGCAACATCGCCCAGGCCGTGCACCACAAGGATGCGTTCGGGCTGGACACCGACGCCAAGCGGATCGGCCGCTTGTTCGGCCAGCCGCTACTGGTGGCCTGGGCGCTGTGGAGCACCGCGGCCCTGGTGCGCCGCACCAAATAGCGGCTCAACCGCACGCTGGTTGAGCTTGTCGAAATCAAGCGACACAACCTGCGAATCGCGGTCGGCTATGGCGCCTCGACACCCTGCCGGGTGCGGCTCCAGGTGACCAGCGGATGCAGCAGTGAGATCAGCTGGAGGCCAGACGGGGTCAGGTTGTAGCTGATCGACACCGGGGTGGTGGGCTGAACATCGCGTTCGATCAGGCCCTCCTGCTCCAGCTCCTTGAGCCGGGCGGCGAGCAACCGGTCGGAGATGCCCTCCACGAGGACGCGGTACTCGGAGAACCGACGGGCGCCGCGGGCTCCGGCCATGAGGATCGCGGCACTCCACTTGCGGCCGGCCAGCTCCACCGAGATCTGGAACCGGCGGCACTCTTCCTCGTCGAGGGCGAAGGTCGAGTCGCTGACACTGTCGTTGGCAACACTGTCGTTGGCAACACTGTCGTTGAGAACACTGCCTTCGACGGAGTGGCTTACGGTCTGGCTCATTTTGATCCCTTGCTCACTAACTATTGATTAGCAGCTTACCACCGGTTGGCGCTTGGCCGCGAGGTTTGCCATCGTTGGATATCGGCGTTCGCACTCGGGCGCCAGCGTTCCTGCAGAAAGGCCCCCATGGTCACCACGATCGGCATCCTCGGAGCGGGCCGCGTCGGCTCCGCCATCGCCCGCACCGCCCTGGCCTCCGGCTACGCCGTGCACATCGCCGGTTCCGGCCCGGCCGAACACATCCAGCTGATCGTCGACATCATCACCCCCGGCGCCGTGGCGATGACCGCCGCCGAGGTGGCCGCCACCTCCGACCTGGTGGTGCTCGCCGTGCCGATGCACAAGTTCCGCTCGGTCGACCCGACCTCCCTGGCCGGCCGCCTTGTGCTCGACACTATGAACTACTGGCAGCCCATCGACGGCCAGCTCGACGAGTTCGCGGGCGACCCGCGCGGCAGCAGCGAGGTCGTCGCCGAGTACTTCGCCGGCGCCCGCCTGGTGAAGACCCTCAACCACATCGGCTACCACGACCTGGAGACCGATGCCCGGCCCGCCGGCGCGGCCGACCGGCACGCGCTGGCCATCGCCGGTGACGCGGATGCCGCATCCGTCGTGGCCGAGGTCATCGAGCGCTTCGGCTTCGACGCCGTCTATGCCGGCCCGCTCGAGGCCGGCGTGGCGTTCGAACCGGGCTCGCCGGTGTTCGGCGGCCGGCACACCGCGGCCGAGCTCGCCGCCGAGCTGGAGCGGGCCGCGCAGGAGAGCGAAGCGGCGTAGCCCCGCCCCCACGGGCCCGCGCCCGCGCCCGGGCCGGGACCCGGGCGGAACTGTTGCCCGTGCGGACAAATGCGGCCGGTACGCCGGACGCAGAAGTCCGCTTCGGGAACAGTTACGCAGGCATCCGCCACACCCCGGTCCGCCACAGATCCGCACAACCAGACAAGAGGACAGACCCATGGAAATCGGCGCCTACAGCTTTGGCGACACCCCGTTGGACCCCGACGGCAGCCCGCGCAGCACGGCAGAGGGCATCCGCAACCTCTTCGACGCCATCGTGACGGCCGACCGGGCCGGACTGGACTACTTCGGCATCGGCGAGCACCACACCGTGAGCATGCCGGCGTCCTCCCCCGGCGCCGTGATCGCCGCGGCAGCCGCGGCCACCAGCCAGATCATCCTGGGCAGCGCGGCCAGCATCATCAGCACGGATGACCCGGTGCGGGTGTTCCAGCAGCTCGCCACCGCCGACGCCATCTCCGGCGGCGGCCGGGTGGAGATCACCGCGGGCCGGGGCTCCTCGGTCGAGACCTTCCCACTGTTCGGCTACGACCTGGCCGACTACGACCGGCTCTACGCGGAGAAGCTCGACCTGCTGATGACCATCAACGAGAGCCCCACCGAGACCGTGAGCTGGTCGGGCACCGTGCGCCCCACGCTCGACGAGCTGGCCGTGGTGCCCCGACCGGTCGCCGGCCGGCTGCCGATCTGGCTGGCCACGGGCGGCAACGCGGCGTCGTCGGCCCGCGCCGGCAAGCTCGGCCTGCCGGTGTCCTACGGCATCATCGGCGGCGAGCCGCACCGGTTCGCCCCGCTGACCGAGTTGTACCGCCGGTCGGCCGCGCAGGCCGGACACACCGAGAACATCAAGGTGTCGGTCGCCACGTTCGGCCTGGTCGCGCCGACGAAGCAGGAGGCACTGGACCGGTTCTACCCGGGCTGGCACAACCTCAATGTGGAGATGGGTCGCCTGCGCGGTTGGGGCGCTCCCGACCGTCGGCAGTACCTGGCCCAGAGCCACGCACCTGGTGCGTACTACGTGGGCGACCCCGACGATGTGGCCGAGCGCATCGTGCACCTGCACGGCTACCTCGGCCACATGCGGCACTTCCTGCAGGGCGACCTGGGTGGCCTGCCGCACGAGCACCTGCTGGAGTCGCTCACGCTGCTCGCCACCGAGGTGAAGCCTCGCGTGGCCCGGCTGCTCGCCGCGAAGTAGGCGGTCACGCGAGCACGGGACTCGCTGATCGAGCGACCAACTCGGCGATCGCGCCGCATCTCGCCGATTGAGCCGCATCTCGCTGATCGAGCCGCGTCTCGCTGATCGAGCCTGTCGAGATCCCGTGCGCTGCATCCGTCGGTCAGGCCTGGTCACCAGGTCTCGACAAGCTCGACCGACGGGATGGGGACGAACCCGAGACCAGGGTGCGAGGTCTCGACAAGCTCGACCGACGGGATTTGGACGTATCCGAGACCAGGGTGCCAGGTCTCGACAGGCTCGACCGACGACTCGGGGCCCCCGAGGCCGGGTCACTCAGATGGATGCTCGGGAGACCGCCGGGCAGGAGATGAGCATCGGGGAATCCTTCGGGACGCTGTCGATCCCGAGCAGCACGCGCACCCCTGCAGCACCCAGCTCGTAGTGCGGAAGCGCGACGGTGGACAACGGCGGACGAAGGTGGGCCGCGATGACCTCCTGGTTGTCGAAGCCGGCGATGGCGATGTCGCGCGGGATGGTCAGCCCGCGCTCACGCACTCCGTCGTACAGTCCCATGGCGACCCGGTCGTTGTGGCAGAACACCGCGGTGACCTTCTGCTCGAGCAGCCGGTCCGTGGCCGCGTAGCCGCCCTCCTGGTCGGGATGCGCCTCCAAGACCAGCGCCGGATCGAACTCGATTCCGGCCTCGGCGAGCGCCCGGCGGTACCCCTTGAGCCGACCCGACCGAGCCGGAGACGACGAGGTGGTGTTGATGAACGCGATGCGTCGGTGGCCGGCTTCCAGCAGCAGCCCGGTGGCGGTGCACCCGCCCTGCACTTCATCGGGCACCACGGCGGGCGATGCGGCGTTGGCCTCGTAGCAGTCCACGAGCACGTAGTCGGTTTCCCGCAGGGCTTGGGGCGGCACGACGGCCCGGTGGTACCAGGTGGAGTAGAGCACGCCGCGCACCTTGTGCTCCAGCATCATCGCTATGGCCGCCTCTTCGGCCGCCGGGTCGCCCTCGGTGTTGGCCACCAGCAGCACGAACCCGTGCTTCCAGGCCTCGTCCTGGGCTCCGTGAATGATCTGACCGGCGAAGGGGGTCGTGGCGATCGCGTCGGCGACCAGCCCGATGAACTTCGAGCTGCCGCTGGACAGCGTCTTCGCGAGCGCGTTGGGCCGGTAGCCCAGATCGCTCACGGCGTCGTGCACGCGTTGGCGCGCATCCGCCCCGATTCGTGCGCCCTTCTTGTCGTTGACCACGTTCGACACCGTCGCGACCGACACCCCGGCCGCCTCCGCCACATCGCGCATCGTGACCGGATGCCCGGAGTGACCGGATTCGGCCGCAGCGGTGGATCCACGCTTTCGCTTCGTCGTCATGGTGCCCTCCTGCACGGACTCGTCATGCGTCATCCCTTCGATCCCCCGCTCGAGAGGCCGTAGATCATGGCCTTGTTCAGTACCAGGAATGCGAGCAGCAGAGGGGTGATGCTCACACAGACGGCCGCGAATGTCGCGGTCCAGTCGACCTTGCCCATTGCGCCGATGTAGTTCTGCAGCCCCAGCGGGATCGTCTTCAGGCCGTCCGACAGCACGAAGGTGTTGGCGAAGATGAAGTCGTTCCAAATGAAGATGCTGTTCACCATGACCACGGTCACGATCGTGTTGAGCGACAGTGGAAAGGTGATCTGGGCGAAGATCCGATAAGGACCCGCGCCATCGAGCGATGCAGCCTCATAAGTCTCTCGCGGGATGTACTCGTAGAACGACGAAAACAGGAAGATCGACATCGGCAGCGAGAAGCCGGCCAGCGGGATGATGATCGACTGATAGGTGTCGAGCAGGTTCACGGCGGCGTAGTCGATGAAGAGCGGCACCAAGGCGATCTGCACCGGCACGACGATGCCGATGAGGAACAGTCCGCGCACGAACTTGCTGCCGCGGAAGCCCAGCACCTGCAGAGCGTAGGCCGCCATCATGCCCAGCACGACGATCAGCACGATCGCTCCCGAGGTGACGATGAAGCTGTTCAGGATGTTGAGGGCCAGGTTGCCGGTGGAGAACGCGCGGGAGTAGTTCTCCAGCGTGAATCCGGTGGGCAGACCGAACGGGTCGCCGTTGGCGAAGTCCTGCTCGGTGCGCACACTGGTGAGGAAGAGCCAGGCCAGCGGGTACACCTGCACCACGACGATGAGCGCGACGACGATGCTGGTGAGGGTGCGGTGCACGTTCAGCCGGCGGTGCTGGCGTAGGGGTGGCGGCGACAGCCGTGATACCGAACGTCGCTGGGCCGGACGCCGGGGCGCCGTGGTGGTGGTCATGCGTCGGCCTTCCGTCGGAGGAGGAGAAGAATGAGGCCCACAGCCACGAGGCATTCGATGACCACGAAGACGGCGATGGTGCTCGCGTATCCGTAATCGGTGCTCGTGAAGGCCGTCTTGTACATATAGGTGGTCAGCAGCTCGGAGGCCTGCCCTGGCCCGCCGTTGGTCAGCAGGTACGGGATGTCGAACCCGCGCAGCGCATACGTCGTGGCGATGATGGTCGTGGTGATCCAGACCGGGCGGATGTGCGGAAACTTGATCCGCCAGAACGTCTGCCACCACGAGGCGCCGTCGAGCTTGGCCGCTTCCTCGAGTTCCTGCGGCACGGCCAGCAGCGCGGCGTAGATGATGAGCATGTAGAGACCGGTGAACCGCCACCCCTCTGGCACCGACACGGCCGCGAGCACGGTGCCCACATCGGAAAGCCAGGCGGTCTGCAGCCCTCCCAGACCGATCAGTTCGAGCGCCCGGTTGAGCAGGCCCGCCGGTTCCAACGAGTAGATGCGCTGGAACAGGAACGCGATGGCGACCGTGGAGATGACCGCCGGCAGGAGGTAGAGCGTCTTCACGAGCTCCCGGCCGCGGCGCAGCATGGTCAGCAGGCTGGCCACGAGCAGCGCGCCACCCAACTGCAGGATCAGGCAGATCGCGAGGTAGCCGAGGGTGTTCAGGAATGCCGTCCAGAAGACCGTGTCCCCGGTGAGCATGTAGACGTAGTTTCCCAGGCCCACGAACTGCATGTCCGTGACACCGTCCCACTGGAAGAAGCTGAGGAACAGGGACTGCAGGATGGGCAGCAGCACGGCCACTGCGTAGAGCAGCAGCGGCGGCACGAGGAAGATCAAGACCGAGAGTCGTGACCGGTTGGGGAGCATCAGTGCGCCTTCCCGTGGGGGCCCTCGGGCCCCCACGTGCGGATGTGTGTGATGAAGCGGGTTATTTGAACGCGGCTGGGCCGTTTTGGGCGATGACGCCATCCATCGTCGAGATGAACTCGTCTGGCGTGACCTCGCCCTGTACGAGCAGCGTCAGCTCCTGCTGCAGCCGGGTGTTGGAGGTGGGGTCAAGCTGGGTGTCCCACGGCATGGCCGTGGTCTCGCCGACATCGTTCGCCTGCTGCACGGCCCGCTCGTAGAGAGGGGTGGCGTTGGCGGGGATGGTGGTTTCGACGTTCGTGGTGGGCGAGAGAGCGCCGGTGGCCGCGTAGACCTCCGGGTAGCGCTTGAGGGCGAAGGCGAGGAAGTCGCGCACCAGCGGGTCGTAGGTCTTGGTGTTGACCGCCATGCCGATACCGGACGGTGAGACGTACTCGTTGGCCGCCGTCGCCGAGCCGGATGTGACGGGCAGGGTGAAGTAGTCGACGTCGTCGCGCACACCGGCGTCGAGGGCGTCCGTGGCGAGGCTGCCCAGCTCCCAGGTGCCGATGTTGTACACGGCGGCCTTACCCGAGGTGAACAGGTTCTGCGCATCCGAGTAGCCCGTTGACGAGAAGCCCTCCTGGAAGCAGCCGGACGAACCGAGCTGGCTCATCCAGTCGACGGCCGCCGCTCCGTCGGCGTCGCTGAGCTTCGCGTCGCCCTTCTTCAGGTCCTGCACAAAGCCCGGTCCTGCCGTGCGGAACGGGTGGTACGCCATGTACCGCTCGAGGGGCCACTGATCCTGGCCGTCCAGGGCGATCGGGGTGATGCCCGCCTCGCGCAGCTGCGTGCACATCGCCGGAATCTCATCGAGCGTGGTGGGGATCTGCACGCCGGCCTGCTGGAACAGGGCCTTGTTGTACCAGAAGAACTCGAGCTGGAACTCGAACGGCACCATGTAGAGCGACCCGTCGTCGAAGCGCTGGTAGTTCAGCGCGGCCGGGCGGTAGTCGTCGTACAGGTCCAGGCTCTTGAGCAGCGCCTCGGCGTCCATCATCCGACCCTGCTTGGCGAGTTTCTGCGCGTAGGGAGTGGCGTCGGTGTCGAACAGCTCGGGCAGCTTGTTCGCCGCCGCGAGGGTCTGGTACTTCTGAATGTAGGACGGGCGATCGGGCGTGGTGATCAGGTTGAGCGCGAAGCCGGGGTGATCCGTCGCGTATTCCTTGGCGATCTGTTCCATGGCCGTGATGACACCGCCGTCGGCCGGCCGGGAGAGCAGCCAGGAGATCTCGCGTGGCTTGATCTCGCCGGCAGGGTCGACGTTGGTGGAGTCGGCGTTGCCGACGGCACCTCCGCTACCGCCACACGCCGTGAGCCCAAGCGCCAGAGCGGTGGCAGCGGCTGCGACGGCGAGCCGTGATCGGGTTGTTTTCATTGTTTCCATCTCCGTTGATCGAATGTGAGTGATCGGGTTGTCTTGATCGGGTTGTTCAGTCGTTCAGTCGTTCAGTGGTCGGGGTCGTTCAGTTGTGTGCGTACTGCCGCTCGGACAGGGTCTCGGTGGATGCTGCGGAGCCATCCAGGGCGTTCGGGTCAGGACGGCTGGGCGCCGTGCCGGTGCTCAGGCTGAGGTCGCGGACGACGACGCTGCCCTCTCCGACGAAGACACCCACCCGGCCGACCGGCCGGTCGTAGATGCGGGTGCTGAGCGTGGTGCGGCCGTCGAGGTTGGCCACGCACAGGTCGCCGTCGACGATCACCTCGAGCGTGTGCGTGCCCGGCGAGAGGTCGCAGGGGCGTTCGAGCTCGATCACGTAGGGCGAATCCCCGGAGATCTCCCACTGGCCGTCTCCCGTGCGGCGGCGCGGCCAGCGGTCGAACACCATCCGCCCGCGCTTGGGCTCGAGCCGGAGGATGTAGGCGGAGTCTCCGTCGTCGCTCGCCCGCAGGAGCACCCCGCATTCGGTCGTGCCGGCCGCGATGTCGAGGGTCGCAGAGAGGCGAAAGCGGCGCGGGGTCTCGGTGTCGGAGAGCCGGACGGAGTAGCCGTCCGGCGCATCCAGCCGCAGCGGGCTCGAGGTGCCGGTGGCCTCGGCGCCGAGGGGCACGTTCTCGGTGAAACTCGCCAGGGTCTCCGGCGCGAAGGCGAAGGCGAGCGTGCCGTCGTCGTTCTGGGTCGCCTCGAGAACGGACATCGTTCCGGCCCACTGCCAGGCGCCGTCGTCGTGGTTGTCTTCCCGGCTGGCGATCCAGCCGAAAAAGAACCGGCGGCCGTGCAGCTCGGCGGTCTTGGCCGCGTAGAACGCGCGCCCGTCGATGCTGTCGTGTTCGGGAACCAGCCAGGGACCGGCGAGGCTTCGGGCCATGCGGTAGCGGGTGGTGAAGTTCTCCGAGAACTCGGAGTACACCAGGTACCACCAGTCACCCCAGCGGAAGACGTCGGGGCACTCGTGGGCCACGTAGCGGCGCGGGTCCCAGAAGGGTTCGGCGGGCTCCCAGTGCACAAGGTCGGAGGAGACGCACTGGGCGATGGTGCCCCGGCGGCGCTCCGGCCCATCGGTGTGGCGGGCGGCGATGAGCATCCGCCAGAGACCGGCCTCGTCGTCCCGGAAGACGAAGGGGTCGCGCCAGTCGCCCGTCTCGTACCCCGCGGATGCCCCGAAGGTGTGCTCGGGGAACCGCTGCCAGCTCGCCAGGCCGTCGGTGCTTGTGGCGTGCATGACGAGCTGGAGCGGCAGGCCGTCCTGGCCCACGATCGTCGGATTCTGGCCCGTGTAGAACAGGTGGTGCGTTCCGGCACCGTCGTCGACGATGCTGCCGGTGTAGACGTTGAAGTCCCCCGCCGTGGGCGATCCGTGCTCGAACGCCACCCCCTGGTCGTTGAAATCGACAAGATTCGCAGTGCTGACCAGGTGCCACGGGGTGCCGGGCTTGGGCGTGCTGCGGTCCTCGTGCAGGTAGAAGAGCTGGAACTCTCCGTTCGCTACGAAGGGGATGATGTCGCCGACCCACGCGTGTGGCGGCTGGAAGAATACGTGCTGTGGCATCGGCGCTGATCCTTTGGTTAATCGCTTAATCAGAACCATAAGTGGTTAACAAATGAAAGATCAAGCGGTTAATCAAAGTTAATCAAAGTCGCGCTCAGAGGTCACGGCAGCGGCGTCGTGTACGGTCGCGGCAGGGCGCGCGTACGCTGAGTACATGGCGGATGCAGCGCTGATCGGCAGGGTGGACGCACCCGATCTGCACGTGATGACCTTCAACATCCGTCGCCGGTTGCCCACCCTGCGACCGGGCAGCCCCGACCGATGGGACACCCGCAAGGCGCTCGTGGGGCGCCTGCTCGCGGCCGAGCAGCCCAGCTTGATCGGCGTGCAGGAGGCGCTGCCCGACCAGGTCGAGTTCCTCTCCGACGCCCTCGGCGCCGGTTATGACTGGGTCGGCCGCGGCCGGCACCCCGACGGACACGACGAGCACAACCCGATCTTCTACGACGCCGCGCGGCTGCGGCTCGCCGACTGGCGGCAGCACGCCCTCTCGGACACGCCGCACGAGCACGGCTCCCGATCCTGGGGCAACCTCACCCGACGGGTCGCGGTGGCTGCCTCGTTCACCGACACCGACACCGGGGCCTCCGTGCTGGCGGTCAACACGCACTTCGACCACCTCTCCCGCCGCTCCCGGCTGCGCTCGGCCGGGTTCATCCTCACCCTGGTGCGCGACGCGTACCGCCGCGACCCCGCCACTACGGTGGCGGTGACCGGCGACCTCAACACCTCGGTGAACTCGGAGGTCTACCGGCGGCTCACCGCTCCGGGCCGGCTCCGGGACAGCTGGGCTGCGGCATCCGATCGCTTGACGCCGGAGTGGGGCACCTTCTCGCACTACCGGCAGCCGCGGCCGGGCGGCACCCGCATCGACTTCGTGCTGGTGGGTCCCGGCGTCGACGTGCTGAGCGCGGGCATCAACGCCGTTCGGTTCGACGGCCGAGCGGCGTCCGACCACGAGCCCGTTCAGGCCGTGCTGCGAGCCGCGGGCACCCCGGATCGGCCCCACCCCGTTCGGCCACACATCGACTAATGTGCTGCGCATGATCCAGACATTGCTTCGGCGCCCGTCGGGAATCGCAGAGACGGCGGCCGACGTGCTGCGCGCGCTGGCCGTGGTGGGCATCATCGTGGCGAGCGTGGGGTGGGGCCCGCTTTCCGGGGTGAGCCTGGCCGTCGTGGCTGTGGGGATGCTGGTGCCGCGGCTGCTGGGGCTGCGAGCGAGCGTGGACATCGCGTTCGGCATCGTTGTGCTCGTAGCCGTATGGAGCAGCGTTCTGGACATCTACATCACCACCCGCTGGTGGGATCTGCCGGTGCACTTCGTCACCAACGGCCTCTGCGCCGCGCTGCTCTACATCGTGCTGGTGCAGCTGCGGATCGTCGCCGACCCCGACTCCCTGCCCCGTCCGATGCTGTCCACCGTCGTGGTGACCACGGCGTTGGGGCTCGGCCTCGGCGTGATCTGGGAGGTGTTCGAGTGGATCGGGCACACCTTCATCAATCAGGCCATTTTTGTGGGCTACACCGACTCGATCGGCGACCTGGTCTGGGGCGGCGCCGGGGCCCTGCTCGCCGGCTGCTGCATGTCGTACCTCACCGACGGGTCCGTGAGCGCGATCGCCCCAGACAACAGCCTCACCGACACCGGGGCGTGACCAGTCGGCCAAACCGCCCCGGGCGGCGCTTCCGTTCGCCTAGCTACGTGCCGGCTCTTCGTCGCGGGACAGCTCGATGGCAGCGAAGGTCGGGTCGTCGTCGAAGGACTTCATGCGGGCCACCTGGAAGATGATCAGCCCGTAGACGGCCTTGGCGAGGATATCGGCCACGGAGTAGCCCACCTGCTTGTAGACCCAGGCGTCGGACCCGGCGATGTTGAGCAGCGGCAGCAGATAGGCGATCGGGTACACGCCCCAGCTGAGCAAGAGCAGGTAACGCAGCCGTCCCAGGGTGGCACGCACGCTCTTCGGCTGCCGGTCGAGCGACTTGCTCAGCTGCACGAACAGTACGTAGAGGATGTAGAGGAACGGGATGGTGGACAGCAGGCCGAAGAGCCCGCGCACCCCGTTGTCTGCGCTGATCTCGCCCGGGTAACCGAGGATGATCATGAGTGCGGCCGCCGGAACCAGCCCGCGCAGCAGCCGGTTCTGCACCGAACGCGCGAGCGCCAGCACCGCGATCAGCTCCACGAGCAGTAGCGGCACGGTGAGAAGCCAGTCCACATACCGGTAGCCCTCGTTGAACCCCACGCCGGCTGCCTGCGCGTAGTCGCCCTGCCCGCCGGCCGCATCCGTGACGAAGGCCGCCTTGAACGAGTCGAAGATCCGGAAGTAGTGATACGCGGCGATGCCGCAGACCACGATGGCCACCGTGATCGCAGCGCGGTAGCGCGGCAGGATGCGTGGCAACGAGATGAGCAGGAAAACCGCGGTGAACAGCTGCGCGGCGATCACCAGGGACAGGAAGTTGTAGACGGTGTCGTATTGCCCGGGCGACAGGATGTCGGGAATCATGGTGCACTCCTTTGTAACGAACGGCGTGAGTGGAACGGGTGCAGGAACGTGTGAGAACCATCCGCGAAACGCGATGGCAGGTTCATTGAACCGTTAAGTGACTTACTAAGTCAACTATTCAATGAACTTCTTTGCCGGGAGTGTCGATAGACTGTTTTCACCCGCCGCGACCCATCCGGCTCGCCGCTCCAGCCGGAGGAGACATGCACAATCCCGATCGGGCGTCGCACACGCTCACCGGCTTTCCGGCCGCCGCCTCCGCGTTCGTCAGCGCCCTCGAGGCCAACCGCCGCCGGATAGCCGAGGACGCGGGCCTGACCGGAACCGAGCTTCGCGCGCTGTTCCGAGTGGCCCAGGCTGTGAGCATCACGCCCAAGGAACTCGCAGCCCACCTGGGCCTCACGACCGGCGCCGTCACCGCGATCGCCCGGCGTCTCGTCGACGCCGGCTTCGTCACCCGCACCGACCACCCCGGCGATCGACGCAGTCTCTACCTGGAGCTCACGCCGGAGGGTCACGCTGTGATGGGCCAGATCCACCACGACTTCGCGGAGATGCTCTCCGCCTCCACGTCGAGCCTGAGCGCCGACCAGCTGGCGGACTTCACCGCCGCCCTCACCTCGGTCGCCGCCGAGGTGCGCACCCGCTCAGCGCGGCCCTAACCCACCCCGGCAGGTTGCCCATTGCCGGACGGGTGTATATCTGGTAGATATATGGAGAACAGAACGGAGCTGACGATGGCGGTGTCAGACCAGACCCAGATGGCCGTGCTCGGTGGGCTCAGCCTTGCCCCGATGACCGGGTATGCCCTGCGGGAACAGATCCGTGACACACTCGGGCAGTTCTGGTCCGAGAGCTTCGGCCAGATCTACCCCGCACTGGCGCTCCTGGAACGCGACGGCCTGATCGAGCGCCGGGAGACGGTCCGCTCCGGTTCGTCGATCTTCGCCGTGACACCGGGCGGAGTGCAGCGGCTGCGTGAGCTGCTGGCCGAAGCTCCTGCGCCGGAAAAGCCTCGCAATGGTCTGCTGCTCCGGCTGTTCTTCGGGCGTCAGCTGGGCGCGGACGCGTGCCGGCAACTCGTGCTGGACGCCCAGAGCCGGGCCGAGGCCGACCTGGCCGGACTGAGCACCGTCCGCTCCGAGGTCGAGGCCGACGACAGCGCGGATGCCCCCTTCATCCTGCTCACCGTCATGGCCGGCGAGCACGCCGCCCGGGCCACCCTCGCCTGGGCCCACGACGCGTTGGACGTTCTCGAGCGCCAGGCCGCAGCCACCCAGAGGTTGCAATGAACGCGGACCTGGTGACGGGAGCGGCCCTGCTCTTCAGCGCCCTGATGGCCGGGTTGATCATCTTCCAGGCCGCTCTCATCGCCGGGGCCCCCCTCGGCCACTTCGCCTGGGGAGGCCAGGACCGGGTGCTGCCCGTGCAGAAGCGGCTGGGCAGCGCCATCTCGATCGGGCTGTACCTCATCTTCGGGGTGCTGGTGCTGCAGCGGGCCGGCCTGGCGACCGTGCTGCCCTGGCCGGGTGCCGTGGCCGTGGCGGTCTGGGTGTTGGCGGGGTATTTCGCGCTCGGGATCATCATGAACGCGGCCTCCCGGTCGCGGCCGGAGCGCTGGACCATGGCCCCGCTCTGCGCGCTGCTCGCTGCGCTCACCGTGGTGGTCGCGCTGGGCTGAGCCCGCGGAGGTCCACCGCACCCCCTCTGGGCGACCGGCGACCTGTCGCGCTCGTGTGCTCAGCTCGGCGTGCCTGCCATCGATTCCCGCGACCAGTGCGGGTCGTCAGACGGGCGTCGCCGCCTCGTCGAAGTCGCTGATCAAACGCACCTTTTCGGCCGACGCCGACGACGTGTCGAATCGGTAGTGCAGCCACTCCCGGGTGAGCCGGCGAGCGACCTCGAGTCCGATCACGCGCTGGCCGAAGGCAAGCACCTGGGCGTTGTTGCTGAGCACCCCACGCTCCACCGAATAGCCGTCGTGGGCGGTGACGGCGCGGATACCGGGAACCTTGTTGGCCGCGATGGCCATGCCCAACCCGGTACCGCAGACGAGCAGCGCCCGGTCGGCAGTGCCGGCGGCAACCAGCGTGGCCGCCTCGATGGCCACGCTGGGGTACGGAGTGTGGCTGGAGGCATCCACACCGATGTCGATCACGGCGGCTACGAGCGGGCTGGCCTCGAGGTCGGCCTTGAGCACCTCTTTGTAGACGTAGCCGGCATCGTCGGCGCCGATGATGATGGTGAGGGGCTGAAGAGTCATGAGAGGTGCGCCTTTCGTACGGGAACGTGAGCGTTGGCCAGGGTGGTGACGATGAGGGCGAAGGAGGTGGCGCCGGGGTCGGCGGTGCCCAGGCTCTTGGCGGCGTGCGGTCGGGCCCGGCCAAGTTTGGGGAGCAGGTCGGCGGTCGCGGCGGCGGCTTCTGTGGCCGCTTCGGCCGCCGAGGTCAGGGCATCTGCTGCCGTCGCTCCGGCCTCGATCGCGCGGCGCAGCTCGTCCACGAACGGGGTGACGGCGTCGACCATTGTCTTGTCGCCGACTGTGGCCTTGCCCAGCCTGGTGAGAGTACCGGCATACGCGGCGGCAGCAGCGAGGATGCCCGCGGCGTCGATGGCGCTCTCGTCGCCGAGCACCTGGCCAGCCGCGCGCAGCGCCGAACCCCAGAGCACTCCGGAGGTGCCGCCGGCATGTTCGGCCCAGGCGTCGCCCGCCCGGGCGAGAGTGGTGCCCGCCCCGGCGCCCTGGGCGGCCGTTGCGGTAGCGGCGGTGAGTGCGGCGTCGAGGCCGCGCACCATGCCGCGCCCGTGGTCGCCGTCGCCGGCGATGGCGTCCATCTGCGCGAGGGTGTCTTCGTGTTCCCGCACGGTGGCGAACGCCGCCCTCACGAGCGCCACCACCTCAGTGGCGGCCTGCCCGGAGACCGGGCTGCCGGGTTCGACCGCCTCGGCGACAGCATCCGCCACGACGCCGTTATCATCGTCATCGGTCCCCACGGCGAGCGCGGAGCCCTTACGGTAGGCCGGGGTGTCGGCAGGGGCGGTCCAGAGCGGTTCGAGTGCGTCGTTGAGCCAGACCAGGCTGAGCGAGACGCCCGCCATGTCGAGGCTGGTGACGAGCTCGCCCACCTCCGGGTCCACAAGACTCAACCCGGCAGCGGTCAGGCGCGGGGCGATCTCGCCCCAGAGCAGGAAGAGCTCTTCGTACTTGGTGGAGCCGAGGCCGTTGAGGATCACGCCGACCCGGCCGTCGCTGTCGGCGGGAGCCTCCGCCAGCACGGTGCGCACGAGCAGGTCGCCGATCTCCGCGGCGGACTGCAGCGGCACGGTCTCCAGGCCGGGTTCGCCGTGGATACCCAGGCCCACCGCCATCTGGCCGCGCTCCACCGTGAAGAGCGGGTCGATCGCTCCAGGGAAGGTGCAGCCGTCAAAGGCGATGCCGGCGGTGCGGGTGCGGTCGTTGGCCAGCCGGCCGAGCCGCTCCACCTCGTCGATGTCGGCGCCGGTCTCGGCGGCCGCGGCGAGCACCTTGAAGACCACGAAGTCACCGGCGATGCCGCGGCGTTTGTGGCTCTCCTCCACCGAGGCGCTGAGCAGATCGTCGGTGACGATCACGTTGCGGGCGTCGATGCCCTCGGCGGCAAGCTGTTCGCAGGCGATGCCGAAGTTCATCACATCACCGGCGTAGTTGCCGAAGCTGAAGATCACACCGCCGCCGCGGTTGGCCTGCCGGCCCACCGAGTAGGCGTACTGCGCCGAGGGCGAGGTGAAGATGTTGCCCACCACCGAGCCGTCGCCGAAGCCGGGGCCGACCAGGCCGGCGAAGGCCGGGTAGTGGCCGCTACCGCCGCCGAAGATCACCACGGTCTTCCCCCGGGGGCCGGGGTGGCGACGCACGACCCCGCCAGGTACCGGGCGCACGTAGCGGCCGTGCAGCAGCGCGAACCCGGCGAGCGCCTCTTCGGCGAAGTCGGCAGGGTCGTTGTGGATGCGGGTCATGGGGGACTCCTCGTTGAGTAGTTATTCGAAGTTGCGGTGTCGCGGGGCGAGGTCGGCGAAAGCCAGGCCGAGGCGTTCGGCCAGTTGCAGCACCAGGGTGTCGAAGACCAGCTGGGTTGCCTGCTCGAACAGGCTGCCCATCGGCTGGATCGACGACACCAGGTCGCCCTCGCCACGGTAGACGGTGGCGGGCACGATCAGGGCAACGTCGGCCAGGGCCGGGGTGCGGGCGCTAGCGATGGCGGACACCACGAGGGTCGTGGCACCCACTTCTCGCACCCGGTCGAAGACGTAGTCGAGGTGGCCGATGGTACCGGGACCGTTCACCATTACGAGCAGGTCTTCCGCGGTGACGGCGGGAGTGGTGTCATCCCAGGCCCAGTGCACGGTGAGACCGAGGTGCGCCAGTCGCATCGCGAATCCGCGGGCGGCCAGGCCTTCGCGGCCCACCCCGATTACGAAGACGGTGTCCGCGGCCAGGAGCGCCTCGATCGTGCGCTCTATCTCGCCACTGTCGATCCGCGCCACCGTACCTGCGAGCTCCGCCACGATGGTGGCGGCTTGGCTGTGGAAATCAGCGCCGTGGAAGCTGCTCGTCACGGTACTCACAGCGCCCGCCCGCCCAGGGTCACGCCGTCCGTCGCCCGGTGCGTCTCGGCGGCGGCCAGCGGCGCCGACTTCGCGGGAATCACCGGGGTGGAGCCGGGTCCCTTGGTCTTCGCGGCGCCGCGGGGGTTCCAGCGGGCCACGTAGTAGTTGACCACCATGACCAGCAGCAGCATGGAGCCCCAGATGAGGTTCTTCACGTAGGGGTTGAACTGCAGGATGGTGAAGGCACTCTGCAAGGACTGCAGCAGGATCAGGCCGAGGGCCACGCTGACCACCCGGCCGCGGCCACCGTAGGGGTTGAAGCCAGCGAGCACCACCACGAGGATCGCCTGCAGCAGGTAGCTCTCGCCGAAGCCCACCCGGGCGGAGTTCACCCTGGAGACCATGATCACGGCGGCCAGGCCCACCAGTAGGCCGATGGTGACGTAGGTGAGGATGATCACCCGGTCGTTGCGCACCCCGGAGAAGCGCAGCGCCACATCGTTCTCGCCGAAGAGGTAGATGCGGCGGCCGAAGCGGGTGCGGCGCAGCATGAAGCCCACGACGAGGAACGCGGCGACCATGAGGATGAAGATGATCGGAATGTTCGCCACCGTGGCGGCGCCGAGCGCGGAGTAGCTGCTGATGGCGATGGGCACGCTCTGCCCGTTGGTGATGACCATGCCGATGCCGGTGAACAAGATCATCGTGCCGAGGGTGGCGAGGATCGGCGGGATCGAGATCTTGGCGATCAGCAGCCCGTTGAGCAGGCCGCAGAGCATGCCGGTCACTAGGGCCGCCAGGATGCCTACGAGCATCAGGGTGTTCGAGTTCGAAGCGGTGACCGGCACAAGCTGGCCGCTCATCACGGTGGCCCCCACGATGCCGGAGAGCACCGCCGCAGAGACGATCGACAGGTCAATGCCGGCGGTGAGCATGGCCAGGCCCATGGCGAGGGCGAGGAAGCCGAATTCGCTCACCTGAGAGGACATCGACTGCAGGTTGCCGGCGGAGAGGAACCGGCCGCCGAGCAGGGTGATGAGCGCGACGAGGGTGACGGCGGTCATCACGAGCAGCACGGAGAGGTTCTTGTCTCGGGCGACGAGACGCGCAATGGAGTTCATGGTCTGGTTCTCTGACTTCCCGGTTAGGCCGTCGCGAAGACGAGGTTCTTGCGGTCCTGGATGCGTTGGCGGTAGTACATGACGCCCAGGCTGATCAGCAGCACGGCGCCGAAGAACAGGTCGTTCCAGGAGGAGCCGAGGCCGAGGAAGACCAGGGTTGACTGGAACAGTTGCACCACGACGATGCCCAGGATTGTGCCGAGGATTGTGCCCTCACCTCCGGTGAGCTTGGCCCCGCCGATAACGACCGCGGCGATGATCATCAGCTCGGTGCCCACCAGGGAGACCGGGTTGACGTATTTGAGCTCGCTGAAGTAGATGATGCCCATCAGGCCCGAGAGTGCGCCGGAGTAGGAATAGACGAAGAGCTTGGTGCGGAAGATGTTGATACCGAGTCGGGAGGCCGACTCCTCGTTGCTCCCCACGGCAAAGACCTGCCGGCCGAGCATGGTGCGGTAGAGGATGAACCAGGTGAGCACGAGCACCGCGATCACGATCGGCAAGAACACGGTGAGACCGTAGCGGCCGGTGTCGGAGTCGATCACGATCAGGTCAGTGGAGCCGAAGTTCACCAGCGACTGCGGCATTGCCGCGGTGGGGAACGACTTGGTGCCCAGCACCGTGGCCATCAGGCCGTGGTAGGCGCTGGCGGTGCCGAGGGTGACGATCAGGGTGGGCAGATTGAACCGGTGGATGATCAGGGCGTTAATTGCTCCGAGCAGGCAGCCGACCACGATCGACACCACGAAGGCGAAGAGGATGTTGTCGATGCCGAGCGCCAGCATCAGCTTCACCGACGTGTAGCCGGAGACCACGGCGATGGCCGTGAACGAAACGTCGATGCCTCCGGACACGAGCACGATAAGCACGCCGATGGCGAGGATCATCACGCCGGAGCCGCTACGCAGCATGTCGAACAGGGTCTCGACGCTGAAGAACAGCGGGTTCTTCAGGGCCACGATCACGATGTAGCCGATGATGATGGCCAGCAGGTACTTCTCCATCGCGGTGGAGGGCCGCTTGAAGACGGCGCGGAACGGGGATGTCTTCATCGCTGGTCTCCAGTGCTGATCGTGGTGAGCGCTGCGGTGGCGTGTTTCACGTGCGCCTCCGGGTCGCTGATGATGGTGGCGAGCCGGTCCTTGAACTCGGGCGCCCGCAGGTCGGCTTCTTCAAACCGGTCGAGCACTGTGCCCTCGTGCATGACCAGCACTCGGTTGCAGTTGGCGATGATCTCCTCCGGCTCGTCGGAGATCACGATCACGCCGATGCCGCTGGCCGCGAGGGTGTGGATTCGGTCGTAGATCTCCTGCTTGGAGCCGATGTCGATGCCGACTGTCGGGCTGTCCAGGATGAAGATGATGGGGTGCCGGGCGATCCACTTGCCGATCACCACCTTCTGCTGGTTGCCGCCGGAGAGGTTCTGCACCAGGGTGTCGACGTTCTTGTTGTTCACGTTCATCTCGTGAACCGTGGCCACGGCCAGCGCCTGCTCGGCCTTGCGGTCGATCAGGCGGGTGCGGCCCAGCAGCGAGTCGATCACGTTCGACGACACATTGTTGCGAATGGACTGGGCGCCGAACAGGCCCTGCGTCTTGCGGTCCTCCGGCACCAGGGCGATGCCGTGCTCCATCGCCTGCAAGGGCGAGCGGATGCACACCGGCTTGCCGCCGATCAGGATCCGGCCGGAGTCGGGAGTGTTGAGGCCGAACAGCGAGAGGGCCAGTTCGGTGCGGCCGGCGCCGAGCAGGCCCGTGAGGCCGAGGATGTCGCCCTTGCGCACGTCGAAGCTGATGTCTTGGTAATTGCCGGTGCGGCCGAGGCCCTGCACCTGCAGCAGCGGCGTCTCGTCGTCGATCTGCCTGTGATAGCGGGCGTAGGAGACCGTTCGGCCGGTCATGTGGAAGCTCAGCGATTCCTCGTCGAGTTCGGCGGCGGTGAAGTCGCCCATCTTGTGGCCGTCGCGGAAGATGATGATGCGGTCGGCGATGGCGAAGACCTCGTCGAGCTTGTGGCTGATGAACACGATCGACAGGCCGCGGCTTTTCAGTTCGAGCACGATCTTGAGCAGCCGCTTCACCTCATTGGTGGTGAGGGCGGTAGTCGGTTCGTCCATGAACAGGATGCGCGCATCCATGCTCAGCGCCCGGGCGATGGCCACGAGCTGCTTGTTGGCCACCGAAAGGGTGGAGACCCGGTCGTCCAGCGGCAGTTCGACGCCTACCCTTGCGAGTTGTTCGGCCGCGATGGTGCGCATCGTGGACCGCTTCACCAGGCGGGAGCCGTCGTGCATCATGCGGTTCATCGCGATGTTCTCCGCCACCGACAGGTGGTCGAAGAGGGAGAGGTCCTGGTAGATGACCTGCACACCGGCGCTGATCGCGGCCCGCGGGCCCTGGCTGTCGACCCTGCTGCCGTCGATGGCGACGCTGCCGGCGCTGGGCGCGTAGACGCCGGAGACGATCTTGACGAAGGTGGACT
>Ga0247808_10000123_pt1 | contig 49900 bp, 57 predicted proteins | sample UWRJL089202R1_FD_179914 | JGI IMG/M metagenome (GOLD analysis project Ga0247808, IMG submission 179914) | Plant litter microbial communities from Arlington Agricultural Research Station in Wisconsin, United States - UWRJ-L089-202R-1 | ecosystem: Environmental > Terrestrial > Plant litter >...
GGTAAGAAGTGTGCAGTCGGGTGCTTTATCCCTGATACTAGTCGCTTGGCTCAGAAACATATGGGTGGAGCCCATTCTCTATTTGATAGGTACCCTAAGCTGAGTAAGGTAATGCCTTTAGACGCTTCAGGGATGAGGAGATTTCAAGCGTTCCATGACTATCTTCCGGCCAAAACCATGGGCGAAATGCTTAAGTGGATAGACGACAACACCTTCGAAGACGTCGAGGTAGCAAATGGATAAACACGAAAAAGATATAAAGGTACTAGTTCTAATATTAATCTTATGCCTTTTAATCGCACTATTCGGCCCAATGGCCATGGTGAAAATCTTTAAGGGCGGAGTTGTCCTATGGTAGCACGCCAGGAACGATTTAAACGGCGATTTGAGCTAGTTTTATGGTTAGTTGCAGGCATTTGTGTTGCCTCAGCTTTTAATGGCCTAATAAGGGGGTTTTAGATGGGGGATTATACAAAACTAATAGTTAACTGCGACGTTAAGGGTTTAAGCATTAAACAATTGAATGCTGCTATTGATGAATTAGGCCCTAGCACTTCGGCGTATCATTGTGGTGCAGGTGTCAGAATGATTGAGAAAGCTAGTTGTTCCATGGGAGAGTTAGAGTTAACGCTTGTTTGTCAGACGAAATACTCTAGAGGGCAAAAAGAGTTCTTAGATTTCTTACTTCCTCACGTTGCTCAAGGTAGTGGTTCGGGAAATATTTGGGCCATTCAAATTTATGAAAGTGGCACGCCAATTATATATCAGATGTCACAGGAAAAATGTGAGTATTGTGGGCATGTTGAATCTTCTCACATGTTGGGTTGCCCTATGTCCCCAAAGAAGGTCTACGGTGAAACCTAAATACACAGTGGTCAGAAAGGTATTTTGTCGCGATTGTGGCAATGATTCAAACCTTAGAGAGGTAACCAATTGTCAGTTTAGCAATTTCACGATAATTGTCTGCCTACTGTGCTTAGAGTCTCTTAATGATAAAATTAAACAAGATAACGAGGAATAATTTATGAGCATAGGTAAAAGCATAAGAATCAATCAGCTTAAGGGCGAAAGAGATTCCCTTATACAAGAACTTGAAGACGTAAAAACGGACATTAGAGAACTTTTAAAGCTTCTCCCTTTGTCGCGGATGCCAATGATGAATGGGGAGCTGGCAGAAGAGGTAAGGCTAGTAATGAGGCTGCATAGTAAATATTCAGGAAACGGAGAGGGTTAAAATGACTATATCACCGCTTTTAGATGTCACAGAACTTAAGGTAAACCACTATTACGTTGATATTACTACAGGTGAAGTTATTCTAATTAGAAACGTAGGTAAGTGGGGCATAAACACTAGAAGAATGGGAAGCAAGACAATTATTGGCATGTCCTACAAGTTTATTTGGGGCAAAATATTTAAAGAATACAACCCTTAGGAGAACAAAAATGAACCCAATTAGAATGACAGTCGAAGAGTTAACAGAATTACTAAAGTCTGGCCCTGTGGAGCTGGAGTGTGATGATGGATATTATTCCAAGCAAATGTCTAAAATTAGAGTTATGGCTATTCATATAGATAGATTTAGTTATATCGACAATGATGATGAAATGCATACAGGATTTGTGGATAGCCTTAAGCACTACCCATCAAAGAAAGCCGCACCGTTTGTAACGAGGTACTGGATTTGGAGTTTTCAACTTCTTAATGGTAACTGGTACAAATCAGACATTTATAGTGACGATAAATTTATCCAAACAAACGGAAAAATGTCGATTGGGACTAATGACAAAATGGCAGAAATCAAACACGAAAACGAATGGATCGAGCTTGATGAGAATGGGAAACTGGTTAATTGGGCAGGAAACAATGAAGCTCGCTAAAAACTTCTCTGACTTTATGTTTACGGTGCGAAAATCAAGAGGGTTAACCCAAGTTGAAGCAAAAATTCTTACAGGTCTTTCAAGGTCTACCTATTCAATAATGGAAAGCAAGGCGGAGCAGATGACCGCAGAAAACATAGAGAAATTTCTTTTAGGCATGGGGTTAGAGATGGATGACTTTGTTAAATATTATAAAGAAGTTCTAAGAGGTAACAAATGAAAGTCATAAATATTATGCCAAGGAAGAAGGGAAGCATTTTCCACGAAGGAAAGAAATGCTCAGTTCGCGGATGCTTGAAAAAACCAAAGTACGTATTCTTTGGCGGTGACGGTCTTCACATGCTTAGTCGTCTTGTAACTGAGACATGCTCTACTCATATTGAATGGGGAATTAATAAAACAAAGAAGTATAACAATGAAAACTAAAGAGCAAATTGAAGAGTGGAGAGATATCCCTGAGTTTAAAGGAAAGTACCAAGCATCAAACAAGGGAAGAATCAGAAGCTTGGATAGAGAAGAAAAGAGGCTCGGCCATATATACAGAGTCAAAGGAAGGGTAATGTCTCAATCGGTAAATCCGAATGGCTACAGGGTTGCAAGAATGTCCCTTAATTCAGTTGTTAGGCACAAGTCGGTTCATCGTCTTATAATGCTGGCCTTTTGTGAAAATCCAGACAATAAGCCCTCCGTGAATCATATCAACTCAGATAGACAAGATAACAGATTGGAAAACCTAGAGTGGTGCACCAATCAGGAAAATTCGAATCACATGAAACAATCTAATAGATCCCTTAAGGGCCACCTTAACCATCAGTCGAAGCTGGATATTTATAAAATATTAACTATTCGGACAATTGGAGGTCATTCTTTATGGCCATCAAGAAAGATAGGGAGCGCCTTAGGAGTGTCCAAAACCTCAGTAATCAATGTTCTAAAGGGGGCCTCGTGGGCGAATGTATAGAATGTCTCTCTAAGATGAAAGAGATTGAAGAGCTTAAGAAGTACAAAGCCTTTCTTTGTGATTGGGATATTTCAAAAGTAAGAGATGAACTTAGCGAAATCCACAACATTTCGACTACGATTAAACCAGTTTCATTCAAAGGACACTTAATTGATGCCTTGTTGTGCATTAGAGTACAGAGAAGAAATGACAAAGATAAATACGAACAGGCGGTTAAGGATATTTCATGGATGATTAATGATTATGAATCTGATTTATGGACTCACTCAGAAGAGAAAGATGAAATCCGCAAGCGACACGGACTAGATAAAAAGGAAGTATAAAATGATTCAAAAACCATTAACTCCAAAGGTTATTAAAGAGGCCCTAATTAGCTACCAGTCGAAGCATATCGTGGAGCTAGAGGCGCAAGTATCCAAGGATAAAAATCACATAGACAATCTGTGTAATTCCCTTGATGAAGCTAACAGGGCGAAGAGAAAGCTGGAGGATAAATTTAAGCTTATAAAAAGGCTACTTCTATTAACTCACCCAGCGGTATCAGATAAAGTGATGAACGATCTAACCCAAAAGCAATGGGTAACATTTGTAGCAGCTTTCCCTGAAGAGGGTGAAACTCAAATATCTGAAACAGAGGAATAATTATGAAAATTCACTGGGCCCACAAATTAGTCTGCTACTTATTCGGCCATAACATATTTCAAACAGACCCAGCGAGATGGCAGTGTGCTAGATGTGTAAAGTCTTTCAATAAAATCGGACGATAAAAGGAGTCTTAAGATGAAATTAATATTACTAATGGCAGCCATTTTAGTATCGTGCGGAAAGAATAAATCAGGCAGTGATAACAAGTACCGTAGCGTATCTCAACTAGCGATTGACCAGTCAGTATATGTCAGATGCTCACAGGATGCGGTTGCTTTAAGATGTTCTAGACTTGTGAGTGCGGTACAACTGCCACGCTTCGAGTTCTTTAGTCCTTTGTGTCATCAAGGTTACGTTAACTGTTTAAATAGGGGGTTTTAAAATGGGAAAGACACTTTCAATAAGTGAATTATTAGGCAAAACATTGGTATCCGTAAGAGGCGCCGTAGGGGATGACGAAGTATATTTTGAAACTTCAGACGGAGAGACGTTTAAATTGTATCATGAAAATGATTGCTGTGAACACGTCGAACTTAACGATATTTCAGGTGATTTACAGGACCTTGTAGGCCATCCAATAACTATGGCCGAAGAAGTTTCAAATGGCCCAGTGGATGAAAGCTTAGAGAAAAATGAAGAATCTTTCACTTGGACTTTTTATAAACTGGCAACAATAAAAGGCTATGTGGATCTTAGATGGTTCGGATCTTCCAATGGGTACTACTCTGAAGATGTTAGCTTTACTAAGGTTTTTTAAATGAAATTACGTAACATTACTCTCCAGGAAGCTCTTGATTCAGGACTTCCTTTTAAGTGTAATTTCCACAAGTGGTGGTTTGACCCTAAGCTGATTCCTGAATTCCTTAAAAAGTATGCAAAGGATGATTGGAGAGGAAAGACCTGGATGACCACGTCTTTCGAGGTGCTTGAAGAACAGAATAGAGAAACTGACGATTGGACGAAAGAAAATATTAGTATAGGGCAGCCTTTAATTAGAACAAATTGGGGAGGGGTTAAATGAAGCCTACCAAGAACTCAAGTGTTGACTGGCTTTTCATAGTCTGTGCAGTCATCATAGGGTGCTACCACTTGTATAAATTAGAGAAAAGGAGCAGCGCCTGTGAGGTGAAGCTTCAAAGATGGGAGAGGTACCCATGAGCATAGAACTAAATAGAAACCCAAACTTTAAAGATTCAACTTCGGCGGTTGATCTGAAAGGTAAAAGCTTAACAGACCTAATGCGCGAAGCTTGGGAAAGAGATTATGAGCCTCTTAAGTTTATGGGAAAGGAAGTAAAAATTGCAAATGATGGGATGTATCAACTTATGAGTCAAGAATTAGCAGACGCCATCAGATACAAGTGGGAAGGAGTTTTTGAGCCCCGTAAACTATCCGAGGCGTGCGACCCTACAACTGTCGTAGGCAGCCAATTTACACTACCCCCAGGAGAGTATGCGATAGCTTCAAGTGCCCACGATGGGATTACCAGGGTTACAGTAACAAAAGAAGATCTTTCCAAAGTTGATGAGTGTATAAATTCATACGCATTGGAGATGAACAAATACCTTTTAGGAGAAATGGATAAGATTATCAACCCTCCAATACTTATGAGCTTTCAAGATCGCCAAGAGGCCAAAAGGTGCGCCTTAGACTCAATGTATGGAACACCACTACCACCAATAAAATGGATGAAATTATACCAACCCGAAGGAGAAAAAGACATGAATTCAGTATTAAAACCAGCTACCCCTAAAAAAGTTAAAGCGCCAAAACCTAAGAGATTTAAACACGACTACAGTTACATTAAGTACTCAGAAGAATTGTTTAAAGAACTGCAGGCCCTTAAAGAGCAGGTAATCAAAAAAGATGAAGTGATAGCTAAAATTTCTCAAAACTGCGAGTGCTTAAACACTACTTTAAATAATACGAAAGAGAACTATTACAATATGGATGCTCAGCTTTGTGTTGCCAGAGGTAGCCTTGAAGACCTTAAAAATAAAGTAGAAAAACTTAAGCAGGCGACCCTTGATAAGGGGCTTAACAAAACCTTAGAAACGTATTCCCAAATTTCAGACGCCAATAAACGCTTCGATTCTGCACTAATGGACCTTTTAGGGGCAACTCAGAATGCCTTAAGTGAAGACAATCCATACCCAGCACAAGATAGCTTTGGCGGAAAGGGAATTTTTAAGGAAGTTTCAAAATACGCTAAATTACCCGATGGAGTTAAGCTTTACGTAAGAACAAATTACTAAATGTTCCCAGGTAAAGATAAAAAAGACGCAATTGCAAAGGTAGTATTTATTGCCGCCTTTGTAATTTTACTGGCCATGATGCTGACTGACTCAAAGCGAGTAAAAGTCGGAGGGCCCAAATATTCAAAAAGAATTGTAAGGTGGAATGTACCGCCGCAATTTTCAAACTAAATAAGAGAGGATGATATGACTAAAAAAGTTACCGCACGACCATTAGAGCTAAACGGAAAAAGAATTACCTTAGGGATTAAACTATACTCCGTTTCACAGAAAGAAGTGTACAAATACGCAAGCAGCAGAACTACTTCAGTAGAACCTTGGACAGGGAACATTTCTGCTAAGATTGAAGAATACACAGTGGTATGGTTAAATGAAGCAGAAAATTCAAGAAGCTTCAAAGTTAAATCTTCAAAGGGTTGCGAAGAGTCTTTCACATTTAAATACTGCGATAGAACTTTAGAAAGCATGAATTTCTCTTTTACGGTATCTGAAGCTGTTAATAAGGCCATATCTCTCGAAAAAGCTCATATCGCTAAAGCAGAGAAGAGCATTAAAGGTACAGAAGAAATTATTAGAAATAAGAAAGGTATCTTAATGAAAAAGAAGAAAGGCCTTGCTCTTCTCAAGAAGAATATTTCTAAAATGCATAAGACTCTAAAAGTCTGCCAATCTTGCTAAGGGAGAAAAGTATGAAACGTGAAAATTATGTAATGGTAGATATTGAAACGACTGGAACGAATAAAGAAACAGATGATATTTTAGAAATTGCAATGGTAGAAATCACTCGAAATGATAAAGGTTTCTGGGTACCTACTTCAAGAGCTTTTCACCGTAGAGTATTCTCTGAGCGCCAACCTGAAAACGATTTTGCTAAACGTGAAATGGCTGCCCTGTACGCCGAGTGCAATAAACTCGACCCTCTTCTAGATGGGCAAGATGCTGTTACCTCAGGAGTTAAAGAATTTCTGCATGGACCAGGATGGGAACTTGAGGCACACTTTGAGCCTAAATTTTTCATAGGCTGGAATGCATCCAACTTCGATCTTGAATTTCTATTTAAGAAAGATGTAATGACACCTTCTTATTACGTGATGGATGAGAAGAAAGGAAAAGAAGTTCTTAAAGGTGACGCCCACTATAGAGTTTACGAGCAAACTGGTGCTATTGAATACCTTTCAGACGTCACGGGCCTTGACCGATGGACGCTTCTTAAAGTGGCAGAGACTTGCATCCCTAAAGAGTACGAACTTGAACTTCCTAAAGGTAAGAAACATGATGCCTTAGTAGATTGCTACTCTCAGATCAATATGATGAATGGCCTTATCGCTTTAGGGCGTAAAGCTTTCACAGTATTTTAAGGAGGCAGCATGGCAGGTAAAAAGCAAAAGAAGATCAAAGTCGAAGACCTAGACAATAAGGCACTTATAGCTCTTAATAGTAGACTTGAAAAAGTTTTAACGATTAAAGGTAACGCCTGTGAAGGTTTCTATGCGAAAGTTCAATATGAGCTCAGGTTTAGAAATCTCGCACTTTTAAAGAGGTAACGACCATGGCGCTTTATGAGACGGATCTTAGAAAGCAGTGTTCCAAGTGTAAAAAGATTAAAGATAAAAGTATTCTCAATTTTGAACTGAAAGGTTCAAAATACTCCAGGGTTTGCTTGCTCTGCTCTCCTAAAAGAGTAAAAAGCTTTGTGAACCACTGGATGGATAAATGGGAAAAGGAAAGGGATTTATGAGTAAGCTAGCAAAAATGATTCAAACTCGAAGGCTTAAAATGGGCATGGGTAAAACTGCTCTCGCTAGAAGCTTAGGAGTGGAGCATAAGGGCTTTATTGACCGTATTGAGTCTGGGCTAAGGAAAGTACCTGTTACCTTCTTTCGCCCCTTAGCGGACGTCCTAGGGTACAATGTGCATGATTTAATTGATGCCTACCTAGAAGATAAGCGCCAAGAGATATTTAAAGAGCTTCATATTCTGACAGATAAAACCCCAAGCGTTTCAACTACGGCGAAGGTTAAAAAGACGGAAGATGGGGACCTATGCGGACTAGTGTAATTTCTCCTAAATCCCTCCTTCTTAAGGCCAGTGCGGTTGAAGTGGTAAATGCGGTCCATGAAGCATGGGAAAAAGGAAGAATTTCAAAGTTTGCAATGACAGAGATTTACCGTGCCTTAATGGCCAGAGTAGGGAAGCCTGAGGATACCGTAGTGGAGCTTTCTAACGGGGTTAAATATTCTGTCAGAATGCTAAAATTTTTGTACTATGTAGAGCCCAAGTATCTTAAAGATTACTTATACTCATTGATTACTATTGTGGACTCTTCTGAAGGCACTTACGAATACAGTCAAGCAGTTACGTATACTAAAATGAAGTTTCCTGCCCTTAACCACATAGAAATAGGCATAATTTTAAAAATAGTAGGAAAAAGCTTACGTTTAGTGAAAGTATACTCTAAAGGCGACTCCCCATTATTCCGAAGAGCGAAAGGTAACAGGGTAAGCTTTATTGATGCTAGAATGTCAGTAGAGAACGACGTAAAGAAAATTGCATACACAATGGATAAGTTGAAAATATGGTAGTTACTCCGCGCGCACATCAGACTGAGTATTTAAATCTCGCCTTAAGCTCTCAATACTTGGGGCTAGTCGCCTTTCACGGTATGGGGCTAGGTAAAACTTACACTACCCTTTTGATGGCCAGGCATTTATTAGCAGAGGCCCGGGCCAAAGGCTTACTTTCTCCGAAGTTTATCATCTTCTGCCCTAAGTCTGCGGTAATTACTTGGAAGTCGGAGTGCCAAAAACTTACCCCTGATCTCATTAGAGACATGATCGTTTATCCCTATTCTCAAATGAAGAATGCAGTAAAGCACTTAGGTAAGTCAGTTTTCCCCTACGTACTGTTGGGCCTGGACGAATGCCACTATTTAAAAACTCATGATACCTTAAGAATTAAAGACTTCTCAGAAATGTTAGCGGCACTGGCCAAGAATCGATATGGTTTCACTGGTAAGGTTATGCCCATGACAGGTACTCCCATCCCAAACAACGCAGCTGAAATCTATACAATGTGGGCCCTGTGTACTTCTAAGAATCTCCACGAAGCAAGTGCTAGGATGGTGGACTCTCAGAATTTTGAAATGTGGCGGGCGCTATTCACAAATAGAAAAGACGTAAACTTTAAGCGCAAGAGCGCATTCAGCCCTACAGGATTCATTAATTGTTCAGCAACCTCTTATGAGGGAGTGGCCGAAGCAGACAAACTTCACCAGTTGATTGCTCCGATCGTTCACTACAAGAGGGTACAAGATTGTATCGATTTACCCGAAGCAACTAGAACATTTCTGAATTTAGATTTGCAAGATGATAATCTTTTAAAAGATGCGGATATAGCTAAGCCTGACGCGTATATGTCTTTAATAGAGCGCATATCTAAGGCCAAGGCCCCGTATATGATTGAATGGGTAGAGGAGTTCTTAAAGTTAGACGAGCAGCTTGTAGTGTTCTCAATGTTTACTACTCCTCTAAGGATATTAGCGCAGAAGTTTCCAAAGCACGTAAAACTTATCACAGGCAGAGAGTCCCAAGCGGAAAGATCTGCTACTATTCAAGCTTTCCAAAATGGGACCGTTAAAGTTGTGGCCATGTCGTATAAAGCAGGCTCAGAGTCATTAAACTTTCAGCAGGCGAGAAATACCTTCTATCTGAATTTCCCTTGGAATGATGATACTTTAGAGCAGGCCATAGCGAGAACCAATCGAAGCGGGCAAAAAAGTGTCACTAACCACTACTTTATGATGAGCGGTGAAAATGATAGAAGATGCTATGATAGAGTCCTAATCAAAAGATTCGCCAACGAAGAAGTTAAGTCTAGGCTTCTAAATAACCCAATGGTTGGCAAATTTGTAAGTAATATGTTTGAAGACTTCGCTAGCGGTAATTTTGAATTTGATGACCTTGACGGATTGATATAATAAGAGTTAGAATTTTATCGGGAGAAAAGTTGTCATGAGAATATTAAAAGAATTTTTTACATTCGTGCGCCCAGCCGCTCACAGTCCATACTCTCCGAGTTCTTATGACCGTTGGAGTGCTGAAGCTTGCCCTGCAAGTGTACGCATTTCTGATGGAATATTTTTACCTGAGCAGGATTACACTAAGCGCGGAACACTCGCCCACAGCGTGGCAGAGGCCGTATTTCATAAAGAAGCCTATTTTGAAGAATTCCCATCTAAGCTCCTTTTGGACGTTGGAATGTGGGAACGTGAGCACCCAGGGGACTATGCTAATATGCTGGCCCATGGTTATGACTACGCCCAGGTAATTCAAGAATGGATGGATCCACAGAAAGTTGGAAAGATCTTATGGCATGGGCTTGAGAAAGCTCTCCCTATTATCCCAGAGAAGAACGTATATGGTACAGGGGACTGTATTATCATTGGAACTAAAGCGGCCGTCGTAATCGACTATAAGTATGGGCAAAAGGCCGTAGCGCCTGACTCTCCTCAGCTCAAAGGGTATGCAGTAGCAATTTGGCGCCACCTTATGGACGTGCCAGCAGACTATAAATTCTATACCGTGGTCCACCAGCCAAACGTTTCCCCTATTGCAAAATATGCTGAAGTTCCAGCGGATGAGATTAAAAGAGTTTTTGAGGACATGTGGCGCGCAGTTGATCTTTCTAAAGATTTATCATGTGGCCCTAAAGAAGGAGCTCACTGTTTTTGGTGCCCTGCTAAGAGAACTTCAGACCCTATGAAAAAGTGCCCAGCAATTAAAGATAGGGCCATCAATGCGGCAGCAGAAAACTTTTCAGGCTTCTTTAAAGATATTAAAGGCACGGTTACTGTAATTGATAGAGACTATGAAGCTAGAAGAAATGCCGCAGCGGTTAAATTATTACTGATGAAAGATTTCTTAATGGACACTATTAAAGACCTTGAAGAAGAATACTCTTTAAGAGTTTCCCAAGGTGAAGTATTTCCTGAATTATCGATGGAAACTGAGTTTGGAAACAGAGAATGGATTGAAAAAGATCCTAAAGTATTATGTAATACCCTTCGAGCAACTTTGCCAGGGTTTGAACCATTAAAACTTATCCCCGCGGAGTATAAAGTTAAGACGATTACTGAGATAGAAAAAGAATTAAAGAATAAAACTTGCCTCACAGGGTTAACAACTCAAAGAGGGAAGAAAGTACTGAAAATTAAGAACGAAGCAACAATCAATCTTCTAAGCACAATGCTTGGGATGACTACAAAGGAGTAATTTATGGCTAAGGAAAAGAACCGCGTATCGAAGTACTTGATTGGAAAAACCATCCAGCTTAGAGGGACACTGTTCTACCCTAACATTCTGGCACCTCGTATGGACGAGAGATCAAAGAAAGAAAAGTTTGGAGTAATGTTTGCATGGGAGCAAAATGAAAACCGTGAAGCTGTTGGCATTTTAAGCCAGTGGTTAGGTGAAATTAAGCAACAGATGCACCCTACTATTCCAGATTACGCATGGGTAAACCCACTTAAAGACTACATGACTACGAAGCGCACAGACGGTAAAGGGCACCCTGACTTCCTTAAAGGGATGAAGTGGATCAATGCTTCTAATCAAGCAGCTTTCCCTCCAGAAGTACTTATCAAAGAAGCAAACGCTCCAAGAGGTATGCGTCCAGCTACGGCCATGGATTCAGTTCAAATCTTTGATGGGCAGAAAGCTATCATCTCTCTTTCATTCTTTGGCCTTGATGGCGAAAACTCTAAATGGGGAGTTAGCGCAAACATCGACGCTGTATTGATTGAAGGTGGCGGAGCTAGAGTTCTTACAGGTAACGGTGGGATTGATGTGAACCAAGCTTTTGGATCTTTCTTAGGGCAAATGGGCGGACAGCCGCAACAAGCTCCTCAGCAAAATAATTTCCAACAGGCGCCTCAGCAAACTCCTCAGTACGCTCCACAAGAGAACAACATGGGAAACGGACATACGGGTCATCAGTCGGGCAATTATGCTACGGGTGCAAATCCGAACGCTATGCCGAATCAACATGGTCAGACACAGGGTGCAAATGCATACCCTTCTAATCCCCCACAGCAAAACCCTCAGCAAGGGCAGAACTATGGCCAACAGTTTAACCAACAATTTCCAAATCAAAATGGATACGGAAACAATAACAATGGCGGGAGTCTGGTTTAACCAGGCCCCGTGCTAATTAGGAGCATTTATGATTGCAGGAGCACCAATGGACTCTACCCACCGCCTTCCTACCAGCTGGCAGTTATTCTACAATTCAAAAGGTAGATACCGACCATTCAAGATGAAGTTTAAGACTAACAAGGCCAAATGGGCGAAACAATAATTAGGAGAAAAGTAAAATGAAACTCACGCTAAACATCGAAGTGGACAACTGCGAAGAACTTTCTGGAATTGCTGAAGCTTTAAAAGGTTTCGTATCTGCAGAACAAACAACTTCTTCAGTTACCCATGAAACAGATTCAAAAAATTACCTAGAGGAAGCAGCTGCCCCTAAAGCAGCACCGGCTAAAAAGGGCGGAAAAGCTAAGAAAGTGGATCCAATCTTTCCAGCGCCATCAGCTGACGATATGATTCCTGAGCCTTCTCCATACTCTCAACCAGGACCTGTACCAAGTGCGCCTCTAGTGAGCCATGAACCTCAGGTAATGCCTCCTGCAGTTCCTCAATCAGCGCCAGTTCAAGCTGCTCCGACTTTTCAAGGGCTCCCAAACGCTGTAGAAATTATCAAAGCAGAAGCCGGAAAACTTGAGAAATCTAACCTTGATACTGAGTCTAAGAGAGCAGTAATTAGAAGACTTCTTGATAAGCTTAGTGCGCCTCAAGGCGTTCCAGCATCTCAGCTTCCTGAGCCTTTCCTTTCACAATTTGCAAGTCAGATTGGGCAAGAAGTTCATAATGCTATCAATGGCGCAGTTTCTAATGGGCTAGTGTAGGTTTAAAATGAAAAATGCAAAACTTACAAACAAGCCTTTAAGAGAGTTAGCTTTTGCTACGGGGGTCCCAGTGACCCTCTTACTCACTTGGAAAAATAGATTTAAAGATATTGGCCATGTAAGAAAGCGCGCTATGCACATTGCTGAAATGGCAAAGCAGAATAACCTTCCAGTTTCACAAGTGGCCTACCAGAATGAAGTGGTGGACCTATTTTCTGAAGTTGGGAACACTGCCAATACTTTAACTGGTATCCTTGAAGCTATCCAAAAGCACATGCCTTGTCAGCAAGCCCAGTACGCCCTACAAGACGCTGCGGCCATCGCTCTACATTGCCAGGACTTTATTATGAAAGGACCTAAACCGCCTGATTTAGAAGTTCCTCTAACTGCTAGCGGAGACACTGAGGAAACTCAGGTTGAGCTACCTTTAGCTGAAGAAGCTTTTGAAGCGTTCACAGATTCTCTTCAAGAAACTCAAGATGGTGCTGGTCCAGGGTAATGATAACTAAAAAGATCCCTTTCATTTTTGACTTTGAAACAAGAAGTGCTTTAGATCTTACAGAAGTGGGGGCGGTTAAATACTGCCTCCATCCTTCTACTGGAGTAACCTATATTTCATACTGCTTTTCAGAGCATGACAGAATGAAAGAATGGTCCCCTTTCCTTGGCACGCCTGTACCTGCTGAGCTAGTCGATGTGGCCAACAATCCTGATAAGTACCTTTTGATCGCTCATAACGTCGAGTTTGATTACTTGGTATACTCTCAAGTTTGGCGAAAGCTATTCGTGAGCTTTATGCGCCCATCAATTTCAAGTGTTCATGATAATATGTCCGTGTCAAACTACTTCCGCCTTGGGTCTTCGCTAGAGGCAAACGCTGGAATGCTTAATATCCCTCTTCGTAAACATGAAGAAGGTAGAAAAGTAATGAAGCTCCTCATGCGCCCAGACAAAGGTGGAAGGTTTCCAGTTCCAACTCCTCAACAGTATAAAGACTTTGCCATGTACGGTAAGGGTGATACTGAAATGTTAAGACAGGCGCATTTTAGAATGCCTCACCTCCCAGCATTTGAAAGATGGGTTTGGGAGTGGACATTTAAAACCAATCTCACCGGCGTACGTGTAGACGTTCCCCTTATAAAACTCCTTAAATCTATCGTGGATCAAAATCGCCCTGCTAAAGAGCAGCGCTTTATGCAGATCACAGGATGCGGAGTAAATTCACACGTTAAAGTTAAAGCCTTCTTTAAGCAGTACTACCCTTTCATTGAAGACATGAGAAAGGAAACTGTTGAAGAGCTCTTACTTGATGAAACTCCAGTGCCTTCATACGTTCGCGAAGCTTTAGATATTAAATTTCTCATCGGGTCCACGGCCATCTCAAAAATTGAGAAAGCTTTAGACATCGTAGTTGGAGACAGAATTTACGGACTTTTCGATTACGCTAAGGCGCAGACTAAACGCTTTGCGGGTAAAGGTATTCAGCCTCAAAACTTTCCTCGCTTCGATACGGATAGGCTTGATAATTTAGACCATATTGATTTCAACGTTGAGGACTTGGTAAGCGTAGTTGCTCCAATGATCCCTACCCTTAAAGACCCTATTGGATTTGCGAAAAATCTACTGAGAAGAATTTGGCTCCCAGAGCCTGGAAAAGAATTCTTGTCTGGAGACTTTTCTAAAATCGAACCGACCATGCTTTTCTGGCTCCTTGATATGGGCCCTATTCCTGATAGATGGTACGAAGAACTAGCAGCGGATCTTTACGGAATTCCCCTAGATCAAATTGGTAAAGACTCTGAAGAGCGCCAAGTTGGTAAGGCCGGACAGCTTTCATGTGGATACGGTGCAGGCGATAAATCTTTCCGTGTTAAAACTTTAAATGATACTGGAATTCTTCTTACTGAAGAGATGGCAAAGAAAGTAATTTTCACTTACCGAAACAAATACCCTCAAGTGGTTCAGTTCTGGAGTGATTTAGAGGACGCTTTTGGCGCAGCTATTAATGGGCGCGTGACAAAACTTTGCCGCGGAAGAATTACAGTTATGCCTATGGCCCATCCGTGGCGTGGGGTAATGATTGTACTTCCAAATGGATCCAAGCTGTACTACCACGGCGCCACTCAGCAAATGGTTAAATCAACACGTACCTTCTACACAATTGAAGAGGGCCGTAAAGTTAAAAAAGTAGAAGAGTCTAGAAAGCTCGCGTATACATACCTCGAAGTTGACTCTAAGGGTAACACGCGACCTAAGACAGTATATGGCGGATTATTGTGTGAAAATGTTGTCTCGGCCACAGGGCGCGAGGTAATGACTCCAGCTATGTGGAGACTAGAGCAAGCAGGATTCACCGTCTGCGGCACTGTACACGATGAATTATGGGGTATTGCTGAACCTGGCAGAGCTAAAGAGTTTGAGCACATCATGTCAATAGTTCCTGACTGGTGCCATGATGCAGTAATCAAGACTGAAGTGAAAGGCGGAGTAAGATATCTGAAGTAATTGACGAATCAAAATATACCTGAAAAACTAACCAAACCTAAATTCGACCAATAGGAGGGCCATGTATGGCAAGAGCTAAAAAGGTAGTGAAGAAACTCACTAAAGCTGAAAAAATTATCAAAGAGAAAAGATCCCGATCAGGTAAAAATGCTAACCGTAAAGGCAAAGCTTTTGAACGTGAAGTTGCTACCCTCATGGGGCATATCTTTTCTGAAGCTAAAAGACATTTAGAATTTCAGGCAGACGAAGCTGCAGAAGGAGTTGATCTTTCTAATACTGATATTTTTAAATTTCAATGTAAGAACCATCAAAACTATTGCTCCATTTCCACAATCTTCGAGGTTAAGTTAACTTCACCCGATGACATTCCAGTTCTTCTTACCAAAGGTAACAAGCTCGAAACTATGGCAGTCCTACCATTCAGAGATTTTCTCCGGATGCTAGCAATTTGCTATGGAATAGATGATCCCTTTGTTTCAAAAGAGCAGAGAAAACTTTTACCTGCAGCACAAGTAATAAAAGGTCTTCCGCCTTTCGCTACTAAAGACATTGAAGAGCTTTCAGAATTACACGATTTAGTATAAGGCCATAAAATGAGTTTAAAAGCTATTCGCCTTATCCCAGGCACGAAAATATCTCGTGATCTGGAAGCGGGCAACGAGAAAATTTGGGATTACTCAGAGCTTATAAATGCAGGCGTTCCAGAAATTGGAATTCCGCTAGCAATGAACGGCCTAATTGTTATCGATATTGACGTTCCAGGAGAATCTCACAAATACGACGGGCGCCCATGGTGGCGTGCTTTCTGTGAGGAGCATGGAATCCCTAGAACTTTTACTATTTGTACGCGTTCTGGAGGGTACCATTTCTACTTTAGGATTCCTCCTCATATTAACATCGCCCTATTCAGGCCGCCAGGACAACTGGCTCTTGGAGTAGATGTTAAATATGATGGGTATGTGGCAGCTCCACCTTCTCAAGGGTACTCTGTTCACCCCCAGGGAAATCCATCCATCATCGACTTGCCAGAAGCGTTCCTTAAGGAATTTGAAAAGGTAAAGAATACTAGCACGACCACTACTTATGAAGTCGGAGGAGTGCCAGTAATTCACAGAAGTTTTTCAGCTGAGCAAGTTGGATGGCTTCGTAAGCATATACCTTGGATCCAAACCAATGTGGGACTTACAAGAGATGAATGGCGAGACGGTATCTTTTCACTTAAGGCCGGAGCGTATAACGACTCAGCAATTTTAGAAGAGCTAGTGGTTGCTTGGACAAGAAATAGAAACTACTCAGTAGGAGATGAAGTTGGGGCAATGTCCATAGCGGATAAGGCCGATGCTTTTGGAGATATTGGGCCAGGAACAATTTTCTCTTTGATCCAAGGAATATTTCAGCGTGAAGGTTACGTTTCTGAAGGAGCTTCAATTTCTTCAGTTGAGATTTTAGACCGAGCTGGAATTACTTATGACTTCAATAAGAAAGGTCAGATAAAATTTAACGATACTGAGTCTAATACCTCTGCGATTATTTCCCACTTCGTACCTGAGAAAGATTTATATTTTGATGTGAGAAAAGATCTCTACATTTACAAAGGTAAGCCTTCTTCAGATAAAGAAATTTTAAGTGCTATCATGCCATCAATCCAAAAACCTCTATCTGGTTTAGGATTTGAAAATCTACGAAAGCCTGTTCTTATTTCAGGCCTAGAAGTAACGCTTTACCAAAGGCAAGTGGATCCACATAAAGAATGGCTTAAGGGTATCAAGTGGGACGGAGTTGAGAGAATTGAAACTTCTTTGATTAAAGCTTTCGGGCTTGCTGATACTCAGTACCATAGAATTTTAGGCCTTAACATGTGGACCGTTCTAGCAGCTAGAGGTTTGCGCCCAGGGTGCAAGTTCGACTCCGTATTTGTTCTAGAAGGTAACGAAGGGATTAGAAAGTCATCATTTGTAAAACTTATCGGGCGAGACTATTTCTATTCAGCTAGAGGAAAAAACATTCTTACCGACCTAGATAGCTTGCGCCAAATGCACCAAGCTGTGACAGTGGAATTTCCAGAGCTAAAAGGTCTTATTGATTCAGACGGCGAAACCTCTAAGTCATTTACCGCTCAGGAGATAGATACAATTCGAGGTTTGTGGGAACGTAAGGCCATGCCAATGCCTAGAGGCTTTGTCCTGTTTGGAACTACCAATGAGGAAGAGTATCTTCAAAGATCCATGGGGGATAGAAGATGGTGGCCGATTAAAATTCCGCCGACTCTTAAGCATATCGACCTCGACTTTGTTGAGCGCAACCTTGAGCAGTTTTATGCTGAAGGGATTCAAAGGTACAAGGACGGATATGAGTACTGGCACATGCCGAAGAATTTGTTGGATCCAATTATTAAAACTAAGCAGAAGGATAACGACTTCATTGGGTACGTTCAAGAGCTATCCAGTAAGCTTGGAAACCAGTTTACTTCTCTCGAAATGTACTCAGAGCTAGCAAAGCTAGGGGTAGTTGGAAAAACGCTCACAGACCCCGTAGGAAAGCGTATAACAGGCGCTCTTACAGACCTTGGGTATTACAAACATACTGAAGGGTACAAGACTGTGTGGATGAAGAACCACTTTAACTTGGAAAACTTAGGCGATTTAATATAGTAAAAGAAATATTCAGGAGATACACTTAAACTAATCCTTTCCTGACTTTGGTCGGTCAGGCCTCATCCAAACCTTTTTACCATTTTAGGGTTTGGGGAATAGTTCAGCGTTTGCCGAGATGCGTCCCGTAATGAGGACGGGTACTCCTAAGCCTTTCGCCCCGAAGGTTAATTTCGGCAGGGGCACCTACAAATAATCTTGGGAGAATTCAAATGATCGATATCGTACACATTAATAAACGTATGAAGGAGCAAGCGGACATCTTCGCTAACCTTAGGGCCGAACCAAATACTCCCGAATGGACCAATTACTGGAATGCTTTCTTTACCGGATGGAAAGAAGTCGAAGCAAGCTTCTATGCCATGGAGGGACTTATCCTAATTAAAGATCGGGAAATTAAAAAGCTTGAAAGCCAGCTTAAGAAATTAGGTGGAGCTAAAGAGGAAGATCCTACCCCTGTTGAAGAGGCAGGAACTTTGGATGATCTTATTTAAGAAGCAATTCTACCGGAACAAAGGCCACACAATCTGAGCGCCAAGAAGTTGGGCGAACTCTAACCATTCCATCTTTATCAGTTCCACCTGCTTCAATCATTTGAAAGTTGTTAACTGTTAAAGAGATGTGAGTAATCTCATTCACCGACTTGCCAAAGAACATTAAGTAATAAGTCCCTAACTTGGCTTCGTTTGAAGTCCAAGGAAAGGCAAAACTTTTAAACTTATTATAAATGTCTTGAGCTCTTGCATCTGTCTTACCCCACAAACCTACAGCGCGAAGGAATTCAAGCATCAGTGCGGAGCAGTCTAGCCCTCCGTCTTGGATGACATTTCCTCCAAGCTTATATGGTACAGTTCCTACCATATTCCATAAGTACTTCATCGCAATTTCTAATTTTTGAGCTGTCATTTAATCTCCTTAAAGTTAGGGTCTTTCAATCTTATTAACCCTAGTAAAATTCTCTTTTCTTGTGGATGGGTAGCGTTTAAATACCTTTGAATTAAGTCCTCATGCTTAGGGGCATGTTGCTTCTTAGGCTTAATCACAGAGGTTGTTTTTGACTTCATTTAATGCCTTTACGTTAGGTCTAATTTTAACTGCAACATCTTCCACGAATTGTCCTGCAATACCCTCACACATTTCCAAGGGGAAACTGTAAGTCTTAAACCCATCGGGGACCTTGCCACTAAAGTTCTTTGGCCATTTGCACATCTTTAAATTCTTGGCCGGCTCAAAAGTATTAAGGTTCATGCATCGGCACCTGCATCTATCAAACTCGACGCTAATATCACACGTAGGGACTAGCTCAATTTTGTACTTATTAATTTGAGCGCAGATAAGTTTCTGTTCAATGACTGTCTGACAGCCATTACTCAAAAATATCATCAACAGCAGCATCGTAAGCTTCTTCATCTTTGTCCTCCCTAGCTTTTTTAATTTTCTTGGCCATGATTGTTCCGTTAATATGACGAACTTCAAACCCTACCCTCACAAAAGCTGCTTCTGCGATTGGTTTAGCGGCTTCCTCATAAAAGTTTTCAGCTATCCAAGTGGCGAACCAAACCATGAAGCCTGATCCTCCAGCAGTTTTAAGCATAGTCTTGATAAACTTCTTAACGATGGCCCCTTTAAGTTGTTCAAGTATAAGAGGCTTTAGTTGTGGCCATAGCTTAGAAAAGAAATTTGTGAATTGTTTCATACTGCTCCAATAAAAAAGGCCCAAGATTTACCTCGGGCCTTGCGGGTTAAGTCAGGAATATTGCCCTTTCTTAAAAACCTCAGAGAATTAAATACTAAAACTTAATCTTAATATTAGCAATTCCAGTCTTGATGATCGCGAAGATCGCCTTCTGATCGCCTGGAATAATTTCTTCAAGCTTATCGAGTCCTGAATTAACTAGAGGGATAAACTCAAACTTACCTTTTAAAGAAAGCTCAAGAGATCCAATTTTACCAACGTGAATAGCAGAAATTTTACCTACTAATTCTTGACCTTCTAAGTTCACAGATTTTTCAGAGATTTCAAATCCAACTAATTCTTTTGCCATATACCCTCCTTGGGTGATTATAATCGATCCAACACTAGATCAAGCTGCCCACCCATTCTATCGAGCTTAGAGCCATGTTTCAATTGTCTATCTGAAATATTTTTAATATCTAATTCTTGATCGTCCATACGCTTAGCAAGAGTTGCCATGCCTTGGAGAATTTTAGAGTCGTCGTACTTTGGTTGAGCTGCTTGCGCCGTTTCCACAATAATCTCTTTGGTCGATACTGCACCATAAGCGCCAAGACCAATAAGAATAATGCAAAGAGCTATGGCTCCGAGTTTCTTCTTCTGTTCGTCTGTTAAAAACTTTAATAAGAAGTTTAGAAATCCTGCCATGGTATCCTTTATATTTGGTCGTCCTTAATACACTTTAAATTCTGTACTAAGGACAACGTTTTATCAAGGCCTATTTAAGCATAGTTGCTCTTTAGCGTATTTTCGTGATCTTAACTTGAGTGTAAATTTCAACGTCCCCAAAAGATGCAGCAAACCCATAACCGAATGTGGCCTGAGTTGTACCTACTCTATGTTGGATCTCAAAAGTTTTAGCTGAAGAAATTAATAAGTTTCCTCTAACTATTGAGGAACTGCCACTTCCAGCTGTTGATGTGGAATATTCAGCGGTTCCGATAATAGTATCAGTTGAATCAGTAATGTTTCTAAGCTTGGCTTTATGCTGATCCACTCTTACTGCAGGAGCACTCGCTTCAATGTAATACTCTCCGGCCTGAAGAGTGAACTGGTTAGCGGTTAAGCTTGTTACAATTCCGAAAGGATCTGAAACAGTGTTAAGAGTTCTTGTTTGATAAGCCCCCGAGGTTGCCGCTCCCCCTGCAGTTGTGTTTGTTTTTACGTCTGAAATAGTCGCAACTTTTTCTAGCATTACTGGCACCGCAGTTAGTGCTGGGCTCTTAGAAGCTTTAATCACTAAATATCCACTCGTCTGAGTTGTCCCGTCAGCAAAAACGAATCTAGCAGTCGAGGTCGTTCCTGATCGATAACCAGCGTCGATTGTTAATAGCCCTGTATTCGAGTCGTAGCCTATGATTCTAATACCTTCCTCAAATGTTCCATCAAGAATAGGCAGACCAAGCTGATTACCATTAGTTCTTCCTACTGACTTATATACATCAATTTCACGACCGCTAAGGCCTTTACCAATGTTGATGATAAACACTGAAGGGAGCCCAGCCGTAGAAGTTCCAGAATAGGCCCTAGCTGCAATGTTGATCCCGTTAATATTCATGTCAGCATCAGTCTGAGTTGGACGTGTAGAGTTCTGAGTCCTTGTGTTTCCGCCACCAGTTTGAAGGCATGTAATATAACTTCCAATTGGAAAGTTTCCAAGAGTAGCTACTGTGGCCTGAGCTGCTGTGAGGAAGTTGAATGAAGCTGTGTCAGAGTTAAAAGTTTCTGGCGCGGAGACTATTGAATTAGTTTGCTTTCCATTTTTAGAAATAGTGAAAGTGGTCATGTTTCCAGAAGCAGCATTACCACTTGTGTGTGGACGAATGATTGTCCCTACTGCTAGCTCTCCTGACCAAGCACAAGTTGCTACAGCAGTCGCTACTCCGTTAAACCCAATCGCAGGTCTTTCCGCAGGGTTAACCAAATCCTGTACATTGGTAGTTAAAGATGCTGAATTTATAGAGATGCCACAATACCCGGTTGTAGTAAAAGCGTCACTGAAACTGATGTCATAAATGCCTTTTTCTAAAATTGTAAAACTTGCTCCATTAGTTGCTGAATCTTGATAAAGAATCGCACTCCCTACTTGTTCTACTACGGTACTAAACCTTCTGATTTTAGTTGCCGTGCTACCATACCCGTTGGCCACAGTAAGTCTAATTGTAGAGTCTGGGGAAAAAATTGGCGCCATGATTGTAGTATCAGAAGTAAGCTGAACATCGTCGAACTGAAGGACCTTCGAGTTGTCTGCTCCTGTGAACGTATAAACTACTCTGACAGAAGTACACGTTAAAGGAATTGTCGCATTCATTCTAGCGATCTTGATCCCTCCATTAGTTCCGTCTAGCGCAAGGATTCCAGGGATAAATGCTGCGTTTGTGGCGTCATAAAGTTGAGCTGTAGCGATTCCGTTAAGCCCATTATAAGAGTAAGGGAAGTACAGTGTGCACGTCTGGCCTCTGAAACGTACTGCTACATCTTTAGCAGGAGACAAAATGATTGCAGTAGATGATGAAGTGCTTCGTGTAAATTTATAAGAAGCTAGCCCGTTAAAAGGAGCAACTGTCTCCTTAACGAAGGTCCCGGATTGAATGGCAGTAATGTCCCAATCAGTAAGAACTTCCTGAGCAGTAAGCTGAAAAACTGTATCAAGAGACGAAGAGCCCCCTGCGCCCGTTCCGCCTACAACTTGGAAACGGCTATTGTCTCCATACACTCCAGAGATTGTGGCCTGATCATTTAAGACTAGTGGTCCTTTAGTTCCCGTATGAATTCTGAAAGCCGCAGTGGCACCAGATTCATCGTTAAAAGTAATGGGAGCACCAGTAGCATTGATGAACGTAAGCTCTTGCCCCTGGACGATTCCTGAGAGCTGAGAAATTGATACTAAGGACGCATTGGTAAATCGAATAACTGAAAGATCCGCCACGTTTACTGTAGCGTTTGAACCAGTCGTAGTACTATCAGTAGTTACGAACTTTTCAATTCCTCCAAGCATTACTAATTTCTCAGTCATTACTTGAGCTGCGTCGAGTTCGTTCACTCCTGTCATGTTATCTGAAGTATCAATATTTACATTTGTTATCTTGATCGATTTACCATCAGTAGAATTATAAACCGCTACGTCCCCAACATTGGAAGAAGCAGGCCCTAGAACTGCGTTAGGGTTGGTTCCATCAATTTCCCAGTTGGCGTTTGTGATTCCGTCTTTAAGTACATAAGTCACCATATTTGGAGATATTACCGTTACCTTCATTCCAAGGAAGCGAACTCCAGAAGGGATGGCATTTCGAGCAGTGTTATCCGCTACTACGTCTCTGGAGTCTAATGGAAGTGCTGCCTGCATATCAAAGTTTGAGCCAATCGCGATACCCATATAATATTACCTCTTAAAAGTGTAGCTAGTTGTGCCTGCAATTACAGGGTTGTTAAATTCATAGATTCTGTATGGTACTGAAGCTCCGTCCGCCCCTGTAATATTCTCAAGTCTTAGTGTCCAGTCTCCAATAGTTTCAAAATTGTTGGCGTCTAAGATACTTGTAAGAGCTCCATATGAAGTTGGGTAAGCAAAGTAGTAAACGTCTCCCGCTGAAGTCGTAAAGTTTCTCGCCACTGTAGCATTTGAAAGTGCCACTAGTTTACTCATTGCCGCCACTTGTGCAGCAGTTCTTCCTGGAAGCCCTGTACCTGAGAAGTAAGGGTATACAAAGTTGTAAGTCACACTTGATGAAACGTCAGTTGGCCCACCAGAAGTACCGTCATCAGTTACAGTAGTGCTAAAAGTCGAAGTGTCTTGAATTGAGCCCGTCCAAGAATAGTTAGTTGCACCTGTACCCTGCTGAGAAGGAGGATTGTAGTCCACAAGCTGAGTCACACCAAGAAAGAATTGAATTCTCGCAATAGCATCAGATCTTCTAGTTACGTTTGCCGTAAGAGTTGTGGCCGTTAGAGCTACCCCTTTCTCGCGGATAACGTTAGAATTGGTGGCACTTATAGTTACCTGCGGTGCGAGATATTGAAACCCGAAAAGCTGGTTGATAGCGTCGAGTAGTGAAGTTGTAGTAACAAGTTTGTTGAGGGTAGTAGAAAATCCGGCCAGTGTTCCAGATATCCAAGAGGCATCTCCTTCAGTAGTAGAGTTCTTTTGAATAAAGTCCCCTGCAGCTCCTCCCGCGGGTAATCCGCCTGAGCTAGCAGACCCAAAGGAGCCGACAATAATGTAAGACGCTTCCCAATTTGTAGGGGTATTGTCATTAAAAACTACTCCTCTGTTTTCCTGTGAAAGAACTAAGTTTGCCTGGCCATTAATCGTCTGCCCTACTTGAGGAGTAAACGTAACCATATTGGCGTCTGCAGTCGTTTTAACGAAGCCTACTTTCCACGCAGCACTTGGCATGCCTGAAAGGTCAGGAAGTGTAATTGCTACGTTTCCGCCTGTCGTATCCACAGAGATTAGGAAGTTGTCATCGTCTACGTAAGTAACTGTATACGGAGAATCTGCAAATGTTACTACTCTGATATCTTGAAAAGCAAAGAATTTCGCCCATAGCTCAGCTTCATTAGCGTAAGACAAAGCATTGGCTTCTGACTGAGCCGCGCTATCCTTATACCCTTCTGCCTCATCAGCAAAGTTACTGGCCGCAACAGCGGACCCTGCAGCAGCTACAGCACTGTCCCCTGCAGCATCTTCAGCAGCTTGTGCCGCTATAGCACTTGCATTGGCAGCAGTGGCAGCGGTTTGAGCCTCATCCCTAGCATCAAAGATATCTTGAACGTCAGGGCCATAATCGAAACCATCGCCTGCAGCGTTAACTTTTAAAATTTTATTTTCGTTACCTGTAGTAGGTGGAAGCTCTCCATTAACTGATCCTGGCCCAGTAGATAAAGCGCGACTTGCTTTTAAGTCAACCGACTTTAAAATCATGGCCAGACGATCTAGTGAACCTTCAAACTTCATAGGAGCTGTACGCCCTAAATCTGTAAACTTCGAGGGTTGATAAGCGTCAGACGTGAATTGGATAAAGATCGTGTATCCTACGGCCAGTTTACCTGTGCCATTGGTCCACTCCTGACCATCTTCAACTAGGGTAAGAACTGATACTGCATTGTTAAGGGAGAAGTCGTCTTCATAGTTTAATGCTATGTTTACGCCATCTGCCAAACGGTTAACAAATACGACCAGGTCCGTTGGATCCCACGTAGGAAAGGTAATTGCAAAGTCGCCAGCAGTGTTATTGCCGACGTACTTATCTTCGGAAACGGTATTTTTACCAATCATATACGGCCTTAAAAGCTAGAGGTTTTCTTATTTGCTGTGCGTTTTACCTTACGGCGTGCGCCCATGTATCTTCTATATTCATCTTTACTCATGTCCTTAAACTTGTCTACGGCAATGTCTCCAAAGATGCTGAATGGCTGTCCTGTTAAGAGAGTCATGAAGTCCGCAGCTGCAGCTTGCTGGTAAGGAGTAAACTCTAGCCCGTACTGCGCCATATCAGTTATCCCTTTAGTCAAGTTCTCTGCAGATTTTTCAAGTTCTCTAGAAGCAGGGGAAAGGGTGAACCTTCCGTAAGCTAAAAGAGAAGCTGGAATTTTACCTGCAACAGGTGCGAAGGCTTCAAATGATGCGCCTACAGATCTTCTTAAAACATCAGTAGCAATGTCGCGATCATCCATTCTAGTGGATCTCTTACCTTTCTTTTTTCGCTCTTCGTCTTCTGCGTCACGCTTACTTTCAGTGATTAAAGAATCGATGGCCGCCATACCTGCAATACCCGTAAGAAGGGTAAGAGATAAAGCTTTCGCCTTGTTAATATTTGACTTATTTCTCTGAAGATCCGTGTTCACCATTTCATAGTTGATGAGAGGTTCAGTAGAGAACATAGTAAGAATTTTTCTTAAGTTGTCTCCATAGGCAGTATTAGGCATTTCAGTAATGTTTGAACTGCCTCCAGTCTTAAGTACTACGTTGTTGGCGTAAGAGATCATTTGATTTTCAGTCATCTGAGTCTTAACCCCGTCAGGGCCTTCGACTGGTGAAGAGGCTTCATGATAAGCTGAATGCCACGCCACAGTGTCTGTTAAGTTTTGCATAATTTGCATTGGCATGTACGCAAGAAGTTCAGCTCCTCTGCCCACGTTACCAATAAGATCGTTAATTTTTGAGACTTCATCCAAGTTTGAAAAGTACTTAGTCTGAGAGTACATAAATCTATCCTTCATAACTGAAGATTTAGAAAGCATATCCCTTACCGAAGTTACTGGAGAAGACATAATTTTTGAAACCGCATAAGACATACTGACAGGATTTGTAACCCTTGCAATTCTTCCTGCTCCTAGGAGCTGGCGAAGAGCAGAGGCATAGTTCCCTAAGAAGATGGAAACACCGGCATTCTTTCTAAGCGTACCTAGGAAAGAATCAAACCCATCCCATTTATCCGCAGGCTTTCTAAATTCTTGAAGCTTAACTCGTTTCATCCACGGTTCAATTACGTTTTGGATAAGGCCCGGACGTTTACTATCTAAGAAGTCCTTCATAGCTGGAGTCATAACGTATTTAGAGAAAGTCGTAAGTGGCTCTCTTAAATGGATTACGTTCATGCCCGCCTCAATGTAGGCGTCTAAAGTATTTAAAGAAAGCGCTACCTCAGGGAAGGCGTCAGTTCTAGTTTTTGCCATTGTCGTATCTTTAGAAGGGAAAGCTTTCATCAAGCTAAACTTATCCGATCCGCCATCTAGAATTTTTTGGAAGTCTTCAATTGACGTATCTTTAGAAGTTACGACAGGATAGTACCCTCCCTTCATCTCACCTACTGGAGTTTTAACTTTCCAGCCCTCAATATATCCCATCTCAATACCGTCATTGCGTCTGAGCACTGGAGTGATTCTAGAGCCCACGTCTTCTAAAGTTTCCCAAGCAGATTGAAGAAACTCGAAGTGTGTTTTATCTAAAGCTTTCTTCGCGTACAGCCCGTCAACAAAAGTCCAGAAATCTTCTACGGCCACATTAAAGTTGGCAGGAGTAACGTCGGTATTTCCAAATAGAAATTTCTGCGCTCCTGACTGGCTTCCCATGTAGAACATGGCCGCCATGAGTTCTTCAGTACCTTGGAATTTAAAATTGTATTTATCCCAAAATAGCGGAGTCTTAGTATCAAAGCTAAGTTTAAGCCTTCCAAATCGGGCAGGAGATATAATCTTCGCACCAACTGAAGTAGGAAACTTCTTAGTGATATCGTATAGCTTTTTCTTAATGGCACGTTTTTCTACGTCCATAGTTGCTTCTGCCGTCTGAATCTCGCCCATTACCTGGCCAATATTTGAAACGGCAAACTCAGCATCGTTTTTAAACAGGTTAGCTAAAACACCTCTAAGCTTCGAGTTTGATGCCCTTGCTCTAGATAAGTGTGACCATTCAAGGTCTCCCTCAATATTGGTCTGCCCCTTAGCTAAAAAGCTTACAGTCTGAGTATCTTGGATCATCCCTAAGTCTTGAGATACTGCGGCTTCAAGCTCTACTTTTTTACCTGCTACTGTCGCCTGATTGATTAATCTAGAAGTGGTAAGTGCTAGACGTGCAAAATCGCCCACAGCAAGCGCCCCGTCCACAGTCAGCCCTTGCCCTCCAGGATAAAAAGAAACCTTTCTAAGGGCATTATTTAAGGCCTCAATAGCGTCTGCACTGATAGGCGTACCTTCAGCAAAGTCTGCAGCGGTTAAAGGCATGAGAGGCAGAGCGTTGTTAAATCTCTGAATCTGCGCCACTGCCGTTTGGGCCACAGAAATATTATACCAAGTTCTATCTTGGAATTGATTAGTTGTAATTTTTGCAAGTCTATTAATTCTACTTCTTGCCTTAGCTAAAGCTGTCTGAGCTTCCAGGCCTTTAATGAACGCGAAGTAATTCTTAGCTTCATTTATAGAACTTAAAATAGCCCTTTCAAAATCTTTACCTTTGAAAGCTTTACCTGCATCATTTCTGTGCTTATTGGCCGCAGCAAGAAACTTCTTAGCTCCAAACCTCGGAGCAGGAGAACTTCCTACAATTTGAGCAGCTTCGAGTTTTAGCATATCTTGGAAGTCAGAATTTAACTTTTCAGGAGAGTCGATAAGCCCTTTAGTAGCATTCATGAATTGAGTAGGGTACTGCTCATAGAATATTTTAAACTCATCTTTAATAAGCTTAGCTCTACCTTTCTTCTGAACCTCATCCACTGCAATATCATGAATCTCATTATCTGTTTTAAGTAGAGGTGCAGCTTCTGCAAGCTTCTCTCCAGTCAACTCGTTAATCATCTCATCACGTTGTCCAGCTTCAGTAAGAAGTGCTATGAATTCGTTACGATCATTAAGCCCGATCATATCCATAACCATAGCAGCATCAAGGCCGCCTTTCTTTTTACCTGTAATCATGAAGTATGGGGCAGCTTTTTTAAGCGCCTGCATAGCTACATCATCGCCCCCATAAAAGAAGTCTTTAGCAGAGTCATAGCTAATACGTGGATCTTCTCCACCTTTAGTCTTGTACTCAGTATAAACGTCTTGCATTTTTGAACGAAGGATCATTGAAGGAAGGGTATCAATTTCAGATTCCGCCTGTGCAGTGAGCTCCGCAAACTTAGATTCAAAAATTTCATTACGCTCATTGATTGAACGATTGAAAGATTTTCCATAAGTATTGGCCGTAGCTTCTGATCTGGCATCATAGTAAGCGGCCATGTACTCAGAGGCTTTAGGGCCAAGTTCCGCAGGAGTAAATTTCATATCAGGGAACATAGAGTAAACCTCGTCGTTTGCTACTCTAGTTGCTGCGAATATTGAATCGAACATGCCTTCGACTTTTGGCGTGATTTCAAGTGTAGGGTATTTACGTTTTAAGTTTCTAAGAGCGTTGAAATGTTTAATCATCCACTCTTTCATTTTATCCATTAAGCGTTTAGCCCTAGAGTCTTTGAACTTACCTTTAAGGAAGTAATCCTCAGCGGTTTGAGCAAAGGTCTCCTGAGTCTGGCGCGTTCTTTCAGAGTCCTGGCCGCGTAGAATTTCATCTAGCGATTCCAGGCCTAGAAGTTCTGAAGCAGTATCCATAGCTTCACGATACGCCCTAATGTCGCCCTGAACCGTATTCAGATCAAGATCGCGAAGTAGTTGAAAATCTTCCGCCATTCCATAGAGGAAGATGTGAGATAGTTCGTGAATTGCGGTGGTAGGAGTAGCTTCCTTGTTGAATGCTACCGAAAAGAAGTCTGAATCTGGCGTAGGTAACACGACATTAGAGCGCTTGTTAGTTTTCCCAAATTGAATTCGGTCTAGCGCCTGAGCTAATGGAACTCCGGCAACTTTAGATCTTAGGTTTAAATTTCTTAAATTAATTGTGGCGATATCATCTACGACGTTTTGCCCAATAGTGTTTGGAAGAGAGCGCTTAAGCCTTCTTCTAAAATTGTCAAAAGCATCTTGATCTTCAAGAGTCGCGAATTGAGAAGTAAGGTCTAGCGGGCGAAGAGGAGTCGAGCCTTCTCCTTGAACAACTTCACCAAATGGAGGAGGTTCATTCGCTTCAACATTATCTTCCATAGAGTCAGAAGTTTCTTCAGTATCAAAAAGAACTAAAGGATCCTGCTCAAAAGCAGTGTTGATTTCAGAACCTTGAAGAGCATTGAATTCATTTCCTCCTACGCGAGGTAGAAGCTCTAACTCTCCATTCTCTTCAGTTGCAATGATCCAATCTGCTAAAGGAATTGTAATAGGGGAATCCGCGTCTTTAGCAAAGCTATACGCTTGCTGTACCTCAGGAGAAAATTTTCTAAGTTCTGAGTATGGATCCAACCCTCTTTCAACGTGAAAGCTTTCCCATTCAGAAGGAATGATGCTCACTACTCCAGTCTCAGACTCTTTAACGATATTGCGTTCAATAATCGAAGACTCTAGCTCTGAAGGGTCAACAGTTTTATTCCCTGGAATAGGGTCTTGAGAGGTAACAGAGTTATCTTCAATTGTAGTATTGATAAGCTCTGCTACCTGATCCGCGTTTTCAAGAATGGCAGGGTTTTCTTTAACCACAGCTTTCAATTCTGAAAGTCGGGCCGCATCTTTATTTGCTTTAGTTGCAGCTTCGATTTTTGCCACAGTCTTAGATGCCCCTTTTTCTTTTAATATTCTTACAGTTCCTTGAGTAGCTGTTCCTACCGCAGTTAGAGGTCCTGCCACTAAACCTTCTGTAGCCGCTTCAACGGCCACTTCAGCAACGTTTACTTCTTGCCCGGATGCGAGCTTTCCGCCTACTTGAGCTGCAGCTTCTCCTCCGGCTTCTGACGCCACCCCTCCAGCAATGCTTGTAACAGCAGCTGCCACTGGGTTTTTAGGTACCAGCTTACCGAAGAATTTACCTCCAATAAAACTGAAAGCTGCTTCTGCAGAACCAATGATAGGAGCGTAAACGTTGGCATCTTTACGGGCCGTATTTACTCTGATCGGATCGGCAAAAAATGCCTCATAGTCAATCTCTCCAGTCTTAGGATCTCTGAAAGATTCAAAGTAAGATTGAGCTCTTCCAGCGTAGGCCGTGATCGCACCTACTGAACCCCCAACTGCGGCACCTGAAATAGGCCCGGCAATAGAGGCTGCAGCTCCCGACACTACAGGAAGGGCAGTACTTTCTGCCATGAAATTGAAAGCATCTACAGGGTTTTGTACCGCTGCGCTTAGATACCCTAGAACCGCATCCGCAGTTTCAAAAGTTCCAGTCCCTACAGTTTTTAAAACAGTAAGGAGATTTTCTGTTGTACCTTTGTCTAAAGGAAGCTCAGAGAAATTTGTTATTGATTGCCCAAATCGGGCCTGAAAATCTGCTAAACTAGCTTGAACTTTCTGGTACCCTTCGGAAGTATTTTGATTTTCTTTTTGTAGTTGGTCGTATCTTCTAAGAGTTGCAATCCCTTCTTCTCTTCCAACCTCGGAGTTCAACACTTTGATAAGTGCAATACCCTTACCAAACTGGACAACCTGAGAAGCGAAAGCTTTCTCAATGTCAGACTTCACAAGGTTAACAGTAGATGCTTCGACTTTCTTAGCGTAGTTCCCTGTCTTTTTTAGAAGGGCGTTATTGTTTTTATCTGCGGCCCACTTAGTTGTAGAAGGGAAGCTATCTTTAATCGATTCAGATTCAAGCTTAGTTCTTACCGTATTTTCATCATTATTGTCTAAAAGAAGTCCGGCTTCCTCTGTGGAAATTCCATACTGTTTAGATAGCGCTTTGGCCTTAGTATCCCTTTCAAGTTCATCCTCATTTGAAACATCAGTAGCAAGGTCAAACTCTGCTTTGACGTCTCTCTTTGTAGGAGGGGCAAGTGCCGCAAGCTCAGAAGCTAGGTCGTCTACCCCTTGAGTATTTGCAGTGTCTTGAGAATTTTGAACCGTAGTTGCTTCAGTATCATTGCCTGCGTTCGGGTTATCCATTAAACCGGCCAATTCGTCCGCAATACTTTGAGGCTGAGCTTCAGGTGCAGGAACTCCAATCCAGCTATTGTAGCGCCAATCTGCGCGCTCAGGAAGGTTGCCTATTGCTTTGTATTCTCCAGTGTCGGCAATTTTTGCCTTGTTCAATTTTTTAAGCTTTGCTGCTACGCCGTCAAAGTCTCCCGCATTAACCAAATCAATAAGGCCATGCTTCTGCATTGTAGGAAGCCCCATATTATAATGGGTATCCAATAATACATCTTGGCGCTCTTGAGGAAGGTCCACTTGAATTACAGAAGATAGCTCAGCTTCGGCTTCAGCAATACGATTGGCCATATCCGCTTCAGCTTGCTCCTGGGTAATTTTCTGCCCTTTCTTCCATTTAGGAGAAGTGATACCGTACCCTAAAGAAAGGACTCCATTCGTATCAGGCTTGGCCGTGGCGAGGAATCCCTCAAACCCTTTAATAGTACTCTTTAAGTTCTCTGACGATCGAATGGCCATATGTCTCCCAAATTATTTAAGCGGTTTGCCTTGTCTCATACGTTGGCGTAATAGGAGCTCCACTTTATCTGCTGGAGGCTCTTGTTTAAACTTAGTCTTATATTCATTAATTGCGCGCTCTCTGAAAGCTGCTTGGTCTTCTTCAGTGTAGGTCGTAGGATTTCCTGTCTGAGAAAATTTATTAGGTAACGCGTACTGAGCATCTTCTGAAGTAAAACGGATTCCTTCTGAGAACCATTTAGATGGGTTTGCCCAAGTAGATTTTTTCTCTGGAGTAACTAGTGTTTTAGCTTGGTCGTATGCTGTAGCTCTTACTTTTTTACGTAATTCTTCACGAGTAATTTTTGGATTCTGCTCAATCAGCTCTTCAGCGTACCCCATGGCAACACTCATGAACTGACCCGCTTCTTGCTTATCTGTATACCCCATGCCATCTGATAAAGATCGAAGGTCATTATACATGTAAGAGGAAAGATCATTCTGGAGTTTCCTTGATTCATCGGCAAAGTTAGCTTTTCGCTTATCGTACATTCCTTGAAGTCTGCGCGCATCCTCTACTGAAGAAGCCCCAAAAGCATCATTTAAAAATCCTGGCTCGTTAAGCTGTTCTGCCGTGGCATTGTAGATTTTATCCACTGTACGGTCGTATACTTTTTTGTCAGTAACTTTTGCATAGTATGATCCACCATTCTTGGAAACTCTATCCAAGATGGCCGTCTGCTCATCTGCAGGAAGCTTCTGTAACATGGCCTGAACTTCAGGGTCGTTAAGATTTTTATTGTCCTGAGTAAGGCTTTTGATAACATTTTCTTTCTGAAGATCATTTTGAATTTTAGTAGATTTTTCTGCAGAAGCTGTCAGCGATTTGTTAATCGCATCCATTGTTCTAGCAGTCTTATCATTAGGGGCAAGGTCATAGATAAGTTTCGCCTGCTCTGATGGATCCGCTGTAGTTCTTCTAACCTGGTCTACAAGCCCAGAAGCTACTTTTGACTGGTTGCTTTCCATGGCGCTGTTGATTGCGGCTATGGCCTTATTACGTTCAGCTGGAAGAAGGGATTTATCGTACTCTGAAAACATATCTCGCGCGAGGTCCAGACGCTGGTTCTTAGCGAGAGCAATGATTGAATTCCCTACAGTCTTAGATTCAGCCGCGGCCACTTCGTTATTAATAAGGTCTTTAAGAGGCATGCCCGAAGGGGTCATAGCATTCTCATCTTCCCCATAAGTAAACATGGCCTTCTCTCTAACCTTGTCACGGATTAGCTGAAGGCGGGCGGGGTAGAGATCCGTATCCGCAGACCCAGTAATAGTATCATTCATAAGAGTAGAAATGTTCGCGTTGAACGTGTCTTGCTCTACTTTTTTAACTTGCCCTACAGTATAAGGCTGAGTTGATCGAGTATACTTGTTTTGGATATTCTGAATTTCAGTATCAAAGATTGGGTGATACTTGGCATCGTACTTAGCCTTCTGTTCCTCCAATCTTTTAGCTAGAGTTTCAGAGCCTTCCTTGGAAGTTTTAAGAGTGTCTAGCCCGGTTGAGCTTAGCACTCCTCCCTCAACTTCGAGTCTTATCTTCTCTGCTTCTTCTTGGAATCTATTCTTAATAAAGGTCGTACTGGAGTCGTTCTTTACGTCCATATCCCTAGCAACAATATTTGCCGCCTGGCCAATGTTCTGTAAGAAGTTAGTAGAAATCGGAGTTGCTGCAATTGCGCGCGTGCGAGTTTCAGGGATGCCTTGAAGTTTGACTACAGGAGTATTTTGAGGCGATGGAGTTTGTGCCATATTATGCGCCTCCGCCAGCAAACATTGCCGCGCTTGAAGCTGCAGATCCAGCAAAGTTTAAAGCAGCATTGAGCTGATCTTTTTTGAAATTTACTAGTGCCATATCGTCTGCATAGTCCAACTGAGCTTGCTCTATGTCGTACTTAAATGCCTCTCTATAAGTGTTAAGTTTTTCTCTTGTAGCGTTGTAAATTCCCATAGCTTTATATGAGTTAAGAACATTCTGAGCGCCTCCAGACGATAAGTCAATTCCTTGCGCCGCTAACGCTAAGCCTCCTTGTCCAGAAGCCAATTCTCCCTCAACTTCTCTAGAAAGTTCCGCCTCTCTTCCACGGACATACGTGTCAGACTCATTAAGGTTTGATAGCAGTTTATTGTTTGCAATCTCTCCCGTAATAGTCGAGTAAGCGCTCTTCGCGTTCTGAAGATCAAGCATAAATTTGGCTACTGCAATTCCTCCCTGGGCTGCGCCTTGGAGTTTTCTCCCGTCACTGCTTTCTGGAGTTGCCCCTAAAGTTGGGGTGCTAGTGCCTGCCTGTGCTGGAGTTTGGGGGTTAAGAGTTAGCGCCTGAGGGCTAACCATACGCGTCCTATTTCCTGCTCGAGTTAAAGGGTCCACGGTATCGCTTCCTCCGTACCCGTCATTTAAAAATATTCCTGAAAGTGCCATTATTGTCTCCTTGCTGAAGATTCCCCTCTAGGGTAAATCGAAGCTAAAGTAATTGGTGTTGGGTCAACATTCTTAATCGCCACAATCCCTTTGTCGTACTCAGAAGGAATCGTAAAATCTTCATACCCTGAGTATGGTTTAGGCATCTGAACAAAGGCCAGAGGGTCCCCTTGGCTTAAATTCATTGGAGACATTTTGCCTATAGGAGAGTTTGGGATCCCCACAAATCCTCCAGAAGTTTTATTAAGCCCCATTCCTACTGCATTGATAAGAGTTCTTCCCGCGCTAAAACTTCTATTGTCAGAAGCTTCGATGGGTAGAGTCTGTATCTCTGTTTCGTAAGGGAAGCCGATTAGCCCTTGAGCATAGTAGTCTCCATCAAGATCAATAGAGTACGTGTCCGTATCCTCATCATAAGTAATGAACTTATTCTTAGCTCCTGAAATATAGTCAGGGTTAAGAGGGGACGAAACAATCCACCCATCCGCGTAAATAGAAACTGGTACCTGGCCGTCTAAAGGAATAGATGGGTTTCTTCTTGAAAATAGCTCTTTCAAAATATTCTGCGGAAGAATGTTATACGCCAACTGGTACTGACTCATTCTAGTATTTTTCTCTAAAGAGGTAAGCGCCTTGTTTAAAACATTCTGATACTCTAAAGGTACGTCCGACTCAAAAACAATATTGTATTTCCATGGGAGAGGATCCGCTGGAGTATTGATTTTAGAAGACAGATCTACTGTTCCTCTAAGTAGTCTTTCGTTTTTATCTTCATCAAACCACCATAGGTCTAGTCTGAAGTCTTCCACGTCTTCGATGAATTCAAACTCTCTGTATAACGTAAGGACTTCTCCTGCTTGCCAATTAGTAGTCGAATTGTCTCCAATAGATATGTGAGGGTAGATAATATACTCTTGTTCTTCTGAAACAATTGCTAAAGGCTCAATAGGGGAGCTGCCAAAGAAAGACCTTAAAGGGTAAGTAGAATTAAGAATGTTGGTAACAGCCCCATTAGAAGTAAGAGCTAAGTTACCAACTCCAAAGGCCCTAGCTGAGTCTATGTAGTTAAACTGCCTAGTTATATTTTCTTCTCTGTTGTAAAGGATTTCTAACCTTCTCACTCCATTTCTTACTACGTACGCCGCTAGCCTGTCAGACATCGCTGAATTAGCATCCCATCTGTCATAATTATTGGCCCAAGGTATACGAGACTTTATTTTAAATATATTCTCAATGAAACCTCCATCAATTTCAAAAGTTGAGAATCCGCAAATTTGGTTTTCTTTGACTGTTGCATATACGAGCTTACCGTCAGCAGTAAGTAGATATACGGAGTTCTCTTTCCCTGCTATTACTTCCATTCTAATAAACTCGGTGTTCTCTAATAGGTGGGAAGAAAACATGCTGGCCTCAAAAGTGTTTACCTGCCCACCCTCACTGAAAAATATTCCTACTAATTTATTTGAGTCCGACGATAGGTAGAACCCTTTATCCCCTGCCATCTTTGGCTCTACTACCGCATGGCATCCCACATCAGAAATCTGTGAAGGGTTTGCGGTTAGTACTGTGACGATTCCAGATATATCCCCGTTAAGCATGTGTACGCCATCGGAAGTGAAAATTAGCGCCCTCTTCATAGGGAGCATTGCTCTAATTTCTTCTCCCCTAGACTGGAGAAATCCTCCAAGGGTGAAGGACTCTGTGTCAGAATATAGTAATGGTTGCGTAAACTGAGTAGCGCATTTAAGTCTTGATACTAAAATCTCATCAAATTTTCTTGGCAGCGTATTATCCTGATCCTCCGGCCTTTGGCTGTAAGCGTATACCCTTTGTTGAAAGTTCATTGCCACCTTTCCTGTGGCCAAATAAGTACATGTGCCAATATACGTAACGGCACTTATTGTTCTAACTTGAGCAAATCTTCCTACGTACTCTGTAACAACGGGAGCAACAATTTGGACATTTTCCGCACCATTATCTTGGAAAGAAAATTTAGGAGGGCTTACTGAAAAGTCCAATTTACCGGAAGATACTAGTTTATAGAATCCTACTTCTTCAGACCCTTGCTTTGTCCAAGATGAGCGGTACACTCGAATCACAATGTCCCCTGCTAAGGATTGAGAGAAAGGGTCAAGGAACCCCACGTTCATTCCAGTTACTACCTGGCCGTTAGGGAACCACGGGAAAGCTCCTACTGGAGTAGTCGCAGGGTCCCAAGCAGATATGTCCGCTACGTTTGAAGACAGAAATTGTACAGGATACTCGTACCCTGATGGACCTTCCGCAGTAATTACATAACTAGCGGGGAAATATGGAGCTACCCCTTTAGAATTTCCCGTAGTGTCACCACTGCTAAATAGTACCTGGTCTTCTAGCTGTATTCCGTGGACTTTAAAAGTCTCGTCTCTTAAATCAAAACTTAAATTAAAAGAAGTACTTTGTGTGACGCCCCCCGTAATAAAGGTTAGACGAGCAGCGGGAGTGAAAAGTACTCTTTCTTTGGTTACTACAATTCTAATCTGTTTTAAATCTGTCACGGGGAAAGCTATTAGTTGAGTTCCGGTAATGCCTAAGTCTACGTCAAACCTTCGGGGTTGGCTGAAGTTATATCTGAATGTTAGCTCGTCATTAGCCGATCCATCAGTAAACCTTCCAATCTCTATAATGTCGTATCTTAATTTTAGCTGATTCCAAAAAGTGAATGCTGTGATGTTTGGAGATCCTGCAAAATTTGGTACATTTTCATCGTAAACACTTTTTTCAGGGTCTTCATTGCCAAAGTCTATTGGGGCCGTAGAGAAGTTAAACCCATCTGTCATTGGGTTCCATATAGGTCGGAAGAAACCTGGCCTATTTGCCACTCCTCCCTCGCTTAAAACGTATGCATTTTTTAGCTTAGAAAGACCCGTAGCATATGAAACTTCATTTGAATTAAAAAGCATAACGGGAGAGATCTCTCCACATTGAAAGGATAGTTGTTTTCCGCCGGCCATATACTCACCTTACTTATTGAAGTAGTAATTCGTATGAACTTACTTGAGGCCGATTATCCGGCGCTCTTCCACTATCATAAGCGATGGCCCTTCCAAGAGCAACGTCTAGGTCAGATTTTAGAGTATTTTTGATTGCTGCGAATTTGTCCATGATGATTCCAGGGGCAGCATTCATAGCTAGTTGAGCCGCAACTCCATGGGCGAAATAGTTAGGCATGTCTTCGTTCTGCATTATTCTTCGGGTATATTTACCCCAAGCTTTTTCTACATTACAAAGAATCCTTTTGTCAGAGTTGTTAAACTCCCAAGAAGGTAAGAATTGATGAGGGATATTTGCACGAGTGAAATGGTCCTCACTACCGATTTGTCTAAGTACCATACAGTCGCCTGGGAGGGCGTACTCGTATAAGTATCCTGCGGATCCGTCTCCTGCTAGAGCAAGAGCTTGGTACTTATTGGCAAAAGACCAATCGGACATTTCTGTTACGGTATCTAGAGAAGTTTGGAAAAGTTCACGGATTACTTTGGCCTGATTGGTTGTCTCATTATCAAAGTCGTAGATGCGGTATGAAACCCCTAATGATAAAAGCGCAATATTCGCAATGCTAGTCTTATTCATAAGGGGTCCTTAAATTCTATTAAACTAAAGAAGACGCATTATCATTCTTTGCAGTATGTACTGGCGGTACTTTTTTTACTGTAGCTTTCTTCGCGGCAGCCGGCTTAGCTGTTTTTGGCTTAGCTGGAGCAGAGGCAGAAGATTCTGTTGAAGCCCCTTTCTCTTTACCTAGAGCTTTCTCTAGAGAGCCTGCGACTTTCTCCTCCATCCAAGGAGCAAGAGTTCTATCATACACTTTACCGCTGAACACAAACTCTTCGCCTGATTCAATGATTTTTCCGTCAATGTATCCTTTATCAATAGCAACTACCGATAAAGATACGGGTTGTCCGTCTGTGCGTTTTTTATATCCGTTCGATTTTAATCCGGCCATATTTCCCCCTGAAACAATAAAAGGAGAGGACGAATCCCCTCCCTTGGTTAAACTTTAATAATTAGTGTCCAGGTCCTGGGTAAACATCTTCTACCGCAGAAACGATAGCTGCATACATAGAACCAGTCGTTGCAGTTGTACCTGTAACAACATAGTTCAAGTCAACATAACGTTGAGTGATCTCTGCAGGAAGTTTATCAAGGTTGAACTTGAAGCCTCTTTTTAACTTAGCTACTGGCACTGTCTGTTCAATAAGCACTGTTGGAGACGCCATGTTAGACGAAGCCGATTGGCGAAGTTGAATAGTAAGTGACGTAAGAGTAGCAAAGTCCGCAGAAACTTGGCACAGTAAAGGTACGCACATTGCGCGCCCTAAGTGTTGCCCAAGCTTTTGCTTGTTGTATGCAGTCGTCCCAGTATCCCCCATATCCAATACGTTCGTGCTTGAAGCAGTTACCGTAATGGCCTGAGTATCTGAGAAAACTAATGAATTATCGATAATCATAAATAACCTCTTTATTTAAGGGTGAAGCGCTAATTAAAGCACTTCACTTTCTGTTGAAAGAATACAGTCGCTCTCGCGAATTGCAATACCGCGGAAATGTAATACTTCTTTCGCATTAGGTCCTTGGTTTTGGAAAGTAAGGAAAAGGTTTTTATCCTTAACGTTACGTGCCTGAGAATCAAGGAAGTATACGATATCTGTGTTCATATACCAGTAAGTGCGACCCATTGCTACTCTGCGACCTTTATGGCGGTAGTAAGCTTTTGTCATGAGGTCAACAATGTCTGGTCCAGTCGCGCCATCTTCTTTAAGAAGAGCTGGATCAATATTTGCTACGCGAGCAACATACTGCCAGTTACGAACTGAAAGACCGATGTTCCACTTGAAATCTTCGCGGTATACGAAGAAAGTATCTCCTGCAGCATCTTGCTTATTGATTTTACCCATGTCTTCTCTTACTAGCCCTGCTTTACCGTTTTCTAAGTATAGAAGGTGAGAACCCATACGGTCCCAAGTAATTAGCCAGATAGAAGTAAGAGCGTTACCTGTTCCGCCTGCATCAATAATCTGCTTACCGTTTTCGGCAGTAGTAGAGTTGAAGCGTGGAGCAAATCCCATCGGCTTAGAAGGGTCAATTGATGAGTCATGGTAGAAAATTGAAAGGGCCGCTTCTTGAGCAATCGCCTCTACGTGCGCCATAGCGTGTTCGTAGCGAAGCTGAGCTTTCCCTTCTGCTTTAGCAATCATGTCTACTAAGCGAGTATCTACTTCGCAAGCAGACTCGATAACTCCAGTAGTATCAACTACAGACTGGAACTTACCTTTACTTGCTGGAACCCCTTTGTAGAGTTTCATCCATGTAACTGTTGGAAGACCCGCTAACACTGTAGTGTTGTGGCGAGTACCATCATTTGCAGGAAGTGCAAGTGCATCTTCAAGAACAGGGTTAATCTGTGCAAGAAGGTTAATATACGGATCATCTTTATTATCTGGCGAAGCTGCCAAGTCTAATAGCGTGATGAATTTTGAATTTAAGATTGCCATTGAATATCCCTCTCTTAAAGGTAGTTTACGTTTCTAATATTAAGCTTCTGCGTTGTTTTAAACTAAGTCAACGTTTTATTTTGGGTCTTTGAAAAATTCTGGATACGCTTTTTCTAAACCTGTTTTTTCTTCTGTGGCGCTTGCAGGAGCCCCCTGCCCTTGTGGAGCAGAAGTTACTGGACGCATAGAAGCTCCAAGGGTTGCAAGTAGCTTAACAATATGTTTGTTGTTACCAAGCAAAGGGTTACTCTTCATCTCTTTTACAAGCTCTGGATCTTTATAGTTCTCATATACCCTAGCAATGTCTTCCTTCGCCTGCTTCTGCTTCTCTTTAGTATCGAAGTAAGGGTCTTTTACTAAGTCTTCAATGAGTCTTTTGCCTTCATTAGAAATATAAGTATTCTTCGCTTTTCCAAAAGCTTTATCTAAAAGTGAAAGCCTTGCTTGTGCTTCATCTTTTGAAAGTCCTTTAGCTTGGGCCTCTGCCACTAAAGCATCAAAGTCTTCATCCGGAACTAAAGAATCTTCTTCCAGTTCAAGAGTATATTCATTTGCTTCTACTCCAGTATCCCCTGCAAAAGGCTCTGCTGGAGCTGGAGTTTCTACAGGCTCATCTGACATGAAGTTATCCGCAGGCGTTGCCGCCGCAGCTGGAGTGCCTGTTGAAGCAGGTGCCGCTGGTGCTGGAGTTCCAGTATTAGACGAGGGCGTCTGGGTAGGTGTTTGGTTCGCTGCCGGTGTTGGCGTCTCTGTTGTTTGTGCGCTCATAAATTGCAATCTCCTTTTTACGATTTGCGTCTTCCTGGATCATTTTAAGCATAGCTTCTGGGTCGTAGAACTCAATATCTGCTAGGAGCTTAAGCCCCATATTCCTTTTCCCTGCGTTGAACATAATTACTTTTTCATCCAAAGGGTCTGCCTGGAAAATTCCACAGTCCGCAATGATTGAATACGCTAAGGCCCTGCCTTGAGCAGTAGAGAGTAATTGTTTGTACCCAAGTTCCACTATTTGTAAGTGCCCTGCAATTACTTCATGAGTGATTTCTTTTAGCTCGTTCTTTTTCTTGCTCATTTAAAACGTCGATGCTGCATTTAGATTGCTAAGCATTGACCCTCTTTCTGCTGGTTGTGCCGCGGATAGGTTTTTCGCTACCTCCGACTGTTGCATTGCTTGCGCCATTTCAGACTCTTGAGCCTGCTTAGCTGCTAGCATTTCTGCATATTGCTGAAGCTCTTGAGGAGATGCCATAAATCTTGGATCCACTCCTGCGTATTCCGCGTAAGCTTTAACGATTTCTTCCGATTTAAGAATTCTAAGTAGAAGAGGGTTTTGAGTTGCCCCGGCCATTTGAACCGCGTAACTTGAAGCTCTCTCTAAAGAACCCATCATAGAAGATTTAGCTGCATTGGCAAGGATAGACATATAGTCTACTTGGATATCTGCGCCTTGGAGAATCTGCGGACGTGGAGGCATCCACCCCATTTCCTCTCCCATCATAATTAAGTTCGTATGAAGTTTACTCCCAACGTCTACATCATATTGAGCAAGCATTGGAGAAAGTACTGATAGTTTCTCCGCCGACCTTTCATTGGTTTCTGCCACTGAAACGTGTGACTTTAAGTCTTGGTTGGCAAACATTAAGAAAATGTTCTTATAAAATGAATCATCAATAGTCTGCTCAAAGTGAGAAGAGTCCATGATAAGTTCTGCAATTTTTGGGTCCACTAAGAAAGCAGGTTTAAACACTGCAGTCTGAGCTACTGAATCTTCTACGTAGGTAATCCCTCCTGGAAGAATCGAAGCTCCGTGGCGTCTTAAAGATGCCGGACCCACCATAGGCGGTTTAAGAATCTTCTCAATCGCTAGAAGGCGATCTTTCTCTAAGCTCTGGTAAACCAGCATAGAGTTAAGCGCCACATCTCCTGGGCCTTCACAGCCTACTGAGTGCCCTGCTGGAACTGCCCATCTAGGAGTGATGACAGGGAAATAGTTATACCCTCTCACTGCTGAGAAGTCATTGAAGCCTTTATCATTAGCTGCAGTAGATCCCGAAGACATTTCATTTCTAAAACCATTACTGATTTGAGGAGGCACTGAAGCATCTAAGTAATCAATCCAATAGTACTCTTGAAATTTCTTCTGGTAGTTATGGAAGATTGGTTTAGTTGGATTATAGAAAGGGTTTTCAATAATCAAGTGGCACATATACACAAGCTCATTATAGAGAGCTGAATCGTACTTTTGTTTAATGTAAGGAGGAATGTTTGCCCAGTTAATGTGGCCAGTTTCTTTTAGGCTTCCGTATTCTTTCACGTAATCGTTTACCGTCATTGTAAGACGGCGAGTGAACATGTTTACGTCCCCTCTTAAGTTAGCTTGGAACGCGTACGTGCCTTGCTGGAAAGGGTAAAAGTAAACGCCATACTTAGGGTCTGGGAGCATCATGAAAGCAGCATTAGAGAACAGGCCCAAGTCGCCGTTTGCTTCTGGCATTACGCGGTAGAAGTTAGATAGCTGAAGAACTGTTTCAGAAATTTCTGTAGCAGAAGCTAAATAGTCCTGCGCCTTCTTATCTTTTCTTGCTGTAGGGAAAGGAGAAGTGTACTGGTACCACTTTCTATTTTTAGGGGTTGTTCCGTTCGTAAGCCCAGATTTAAAAATTTGCCACGCTAAAGTTGGCTCAGTTTTAACAATTCTCTTATGAGACTTCATCCCTTGATTGTGAGAATAAGCCTGAGTAGAAAACCTGTTAGGGCTGATTAAACTCGAGATCATCTCCCATCTAGGGTAGAATTTTGCAAAGTTGTTAAACATTGTAGAACTTAGAACTCTAGCTTGTGAAAAGTTTAAGAGTCCTGGAGTATTTTTATATCCGTTCATTCTAACCTAGTTTTGAAAAGGGTTTTGCCCGAGATAGAAGTTGAATGTCGGAGTAGGAGATTCTTGAGTTGCTGACCCAGGCCCCTTCACCCCTTTAACACTTCGACTTCTTTTCTGTTTTTCCATTTGGAGCTGCTCTGCTCCTGTGCGCTCGTATTTACCTGCAGCATTTACAGGAGTTTCAAAATTCCCTACTGAAGGATCGTATGAGTTTGCTGGAGTTACCGCTTGCTGATTTTGGATATTGTTTGGGATTCCTGCCGCTGTACCTAATTGCGCCACTCCTGCTTGAGGAATCGCACCAGGTTGAGCTGCTGCGGCCATAGGGATATTTCCTACCTGTGCAGCTGCTGCCATTGGAGGCTGCCCAACTTGCGCCGGTGCAGTCTGAGGAGGTGTTCCTGGCCTAGCGGCTTGAGCTGCAGGAGGGTTTCCCATAGCAGAAGGCTGAACTGCAGGAGGTTGCCCTACTGTTCCAGATCTTACCGTAGGAATTGACCCAGGCATGATTTCAGCTTTATTAGCTTTTGAAGGAGTTACCTTACGCGTTTTCTTTGCCATTATATTAACCTCTTAAAATGTTCCGGAAGTAGAGCTACCACTATTACTTTGACCTAAACCTTGAGAAGTGTCCACACCTTGATTTGTGTTTCTTCCCCTTCCAGCTTCGGTAGAGATGACTGAATCTGCCTGGATCCTAGCGGATAAGCTGTTTAAAGCGGCATCGTATCGAGCTTTCTCAATGGCGTCCGCTTGATCCTTCTGTGCGTTCTTCTGCATACGCATTTGAGAGTTGTTCTGTTGCGCCATAGCTAGAGACATGCCCCCAGTAAACGGAGCTAAAGCTGCGCCCACAAGCCAGTTCTGATCTTCTTCGCCTAATGTGATATCTAGAATTCCCATAATGCTACGCCTTATAGTTTGAGTGCATCATCCCGTAGTAATCATCTACGTCATTATCTTCAGCATAATATTTATTTTTGCTGCCTGCAATTAATCTTTTGGCCAGCTCATCCATCTCAGGAGGGGCAGCGTTTCCATGGATAGAATTAAAATCGTCTGGATCCATAAAAGTTTGCGCTAAAGCATCCGCCCTGTCGGGAGATCTACCAATGCGCTTTCTGATATCTTCTTTTGATTCTAATTTAAACTGGGTTCCCGCGAAGAAAAGTTTTGGCGCTAGAAGTTCTTTTTTAAGCTGCTCGTCTTTTGGAAGGGCCCCTCCGTCCCTTACCCAGTCTCGCATCCTTACCCACATCTGAGTACGAATGTTATTATATTTCTGAGGCTCTACTGATTTTTTATTATATACAACTGGCACTACGTCGGTACTTCCTTCAGTCTTTAAGAAATCGATAACTGATGAACCATACCCTCCAGTAGCGTCGACGTATATCCTGTTTACTCCTGTACTGCCTTTCTCAAAGAGTACTCTTCCTGCAACCTGTGCCCCATCTTGCTCTGATGAAATCAGCGTATAAGGGAAAGCTTTAAGGCCCTGACGTCTGAATAGAATAGTCGAATCGGCGCCACCTCTGGCAACATCTACTCCTAGACGCTGTTGTTTGACATTGTAAGCTTTCGGATCCATTACTCTATCCATCGCCTCATCAATCTCACGCTCTGAAAGTAGCATTTCAGTAGTTGAATCTGGATACTCTCCAAAAACGTTAATCTTTGTATAGATGTGATCGCGCCCATAAAGAGCAATTACCGACCTTGCCCATTCCTTAGATACTCGCTTCGCGCGGTTATCCGCATCAGGGTCGGAAGTAATGTTCATGATCTTCCATTTCTGGTGCTCTAAAGTTCCTTTGAAGGCACGATAGATAATTCCAGAAGGTCGCTCTGGATTGGCCACAACCATGATTCGCGCACGTTTTGGAATCTTTACTTTCTTCGGATCCGCATCAGCATTGGCGAGGGCCGCATCTGCGGTCGTGAATAGAGAGTCTGGCATCATACCTGCCTCATCAATTAAGAACCCTACGTTATCGGCGTGAAGCCCTGCTAGCGCTGATTGCATGTCCGACTCATTCGCCTGCTTAGGGAATGACCTGGCAGAGATGAAAGCAATACCCTCTTTACCGTATACGTGAATCTTAGAAGAATCCCCTGAGATAGTTTGCATTAAAACTTTTGAACGTGATCGCCACTTTAAAAGCTCTGACCATAAGTTATCTCGAAGGTGATCTTGGGTAATTGATAAAGCTGCGAGTTTTGTCTCAAAGTACATTGTGAGAAAGTGAAGCCCTACCCAGCTAAGGCCCGCAGTTTTACCTGGCCCTTTACTCGCCACAACTCCCACACGTTCGTAATCCATATAGTTTTGAAGGAACTCTTCCTGCCAAATATCTGGAGTAACGTCAAAGTGATCCTGGACAAATATCAAAGGACGCTCACGCCATAGCTTTATGATTGCTGCCGGCTGAAGGTCCATAGGTTTATCGAGGTACCTTAAAACACTTGGAGTCGTATCGGGGGTAAATATTTTCTTCTCTGGAGGAGTCCAAATCTTTTTAGGTTGAGGATTAAATTCCGCAAACGCTTGGATTGGTTCTGGCTGATTAAACCCTAGAAGATCATCTAAAGAGCTCATACTAAACCTTCTAGTTCATCAGAAATTACAGCGTTTTCTTTTTTCTTTTGGTCCCTTAAAACTATGTACTGGGCCTCAATGGTTTCCACTGACTCTCTGACGTTGTAAGATTCTAAAATTAAATCTGACACTGAAATATTATGGTTGATATCAATCTTCTGAACGAAATCCCCTCCCGCCTTACCGAGAAGTTCAAGAGATTTGAGTCGTTCTGAAATTGAAATTTTTACATCTATGGGGTTTCCAAAAGTGTCCACTTCTTCCTTGGCGTAGGGGTCAATGCCTCTTGCTAGGGCGGATAACATTTCCAGGCGCTCGTTCTTATTCATTACGGCCATATTAACGGCAGCATCCGTATCCGCTCTAGTTCTAAGCGCGTGCTGAATCTTTGGCTGCGCCAATAGGGACTTACATTTATGGCGTAAGTATTCATCTGTACCAAGCCAACCGGCGACTCTCATAGAGTATACCGCTTCTCCATTAAAGCACGCTATGAAGCGCTTCTCTTTAGCAGAGTACCGTTCCTCACTGTTATGTTGAGCGGATGCCTTTACGGGCATGTATGATAATAGGTCGTAGTCATCTTCCTGCATTGGGATCTCCTACTACCATTCTATATTTGAGCTTTGATGAGTCAAGGTATTTGATTGGAGGCGGCTAACTAGGTTTCGTATGCTATCTTGGGAGAAAAGTTTTGGAAGGTCCCAGCGCCGCCGTTTAGCAGTTTACTTCTTTTTACGTTTAGGGTCAACGAAAATGTTCTTACCTTGATTGAAAAAGAAACTGGCAAAGCTTTGAACTATTACCTCTTCCATTTCATTAGGCGCCGTCTGACTTATTCCCGTGATGAAACAAATGGCATGGCCCACTTCATGAAGGAAGAATCTTTCCTGAGTTGCCCTTGAACACCTTCGATCTAGATAAATCGTCATGGTGCTAGGGTAAAATATTCCTGCCGTTTCATTGTTTGCAGCAGGGTGATCTGACCAATCCTTTACGAATTGAACTTTAACGTTTTCACCCATGATGCAAATTGATTTTGGTATTTTCATTCTTAAATGGTAGGAGGGAGTTTTGAAATTGTAAAGATGGTTGGTACGGTAGGATTTGAACCTACGTATGACGGAATCAAAATCCGTGAGCTTAAACCACTTGCCGACGTACCAATTTAAAATGGTCAGGGAGGTGGGATTTGAACCCACGGCTTCTCGAATCCAAGTCGAGGTGTCTACCAGACTGACTTACCCCCTGAGAGTAATAAAGGCATCCCTGCTTCGTTCGCACCATAAATTTTAATTATGGCCAAAGGTCTTAGGGATGACTTGGTTAATTTATAACGTGAAAATTTTAAACGTGAGATTGTGACCCGTTACTGGATCTGATTAGGCTTGGGCTGGAATTGAAGACTGCGACTTGTATTGTTCATAAACTCTTTTAAAATTGTAAAGCTTGAACGAGCACGGATTATTTTGACCGTCCAAGCTTTACGTATAAATCAGCACACTCGAAATGAAACCACACACAACTGTTATTAAAATTCTAAGTGCAGAAATAAATGTTTAAAAACCCCTACAGTGAAGTCCCGACTAAGAGTGCTACACTGCAGGGATTGTCCGCTTCGACTTGTAAAGGATTTAGTCATTTTATAAACGAAACCTTATGTCCATCTAGGCACAAATTAAATGCTCACCGGAGTAAGTAAAAATTTGTCGTATTAGGAATCTACCCCTAATTAAAATTCTAAGTCAAGCAGAATATTTTTAATTTCTAAAATTTTTAGCGGAGGCCTTTTTAATGAGAGTCCAAAAATCTATAACTGTGTACTTCCAAAAATGTAAGCCTAGGTAAAATTACAAATTTTTAAAATTTTGGAGGGAGTGGGAAAGGGTGGATATTAATTTAACCCCGCCGCCTTTTTAAAAAGGGGGAAAGGGGGTACCCGTGCGGCCCTCTGCCTTTGCTAAATTTTAAAGCTTGCACGGTTGTAAAACTTTTACCTTCGCCATGCACAATGGTGAACATTTAACCTTGCTAACGTTTGACTCTCCAAAGTTTTGAAAATGCTGCCGTTTGGACTCTCCTATGTACATTCAACCACTTAGCAATACTAAACATTTTACCTTTAGGAATTCAGACGTTCAGAATGGCACCTATTTAACGTTTTAACCTTGTACCCTTACCATTGGGTAGGGCGAATACTAGCACGCTGAATTGGCAGCGTTTTGAATGTTAGAGGGTTAACGGTTAGCTAGCTTTGAGATGGTTGAATTGCTAATGGTGGAGAGTTTAATCTTTTGAATGGTTAAATGGTTGACTTTCAAAATTGTAAACTGTCGGAGAGTTAAAGTGGCGAGACTTCCAAACATGTAAGACTTGCAGCGTTTGGCAACTTCGAAGGTTGAAAGATGATTTGATTGCAAAGTTTGTAGGTCAGTATGGCAAATGTGGAAGTTAGGCTTTCAAAAGGTGCAACGCTAAAATGGTTGAACTTTTGGACGGGAAACTCTATTACTATCCCCTGTAAAATCTCTAGAAGTGTCTCTATAGGAAAATTTGAACATTTAAAATGCTGCTATGCCTCTACCTATTTACTATTTCCATAATATAAAATAATATAGGTAATAGTAATAGAGTTTCCGCCAACGCAAACACCCACCAAACTAATACTTACTATAACTTACTTAAACATTTAACCTCAAAACCATTTTAAACCTCACACAGTACCATTTTTGCAAGGTTTTTAGTACTAGACGCAATGTCCAAATATTTTCGAATCTGAGCCAAGGCCCTACCTATAGTCGTTTTTAAAACACACCTATCGCGTCATTTAATTTGTACCCCTGAATATTTTACCTATTTCCACTAAAAAATATAAAATACTTCCAATAGTGTAAACTTTCCCATTGACTCTCCGATAACCTCGAAGTATTATGCCTTATCAACTTTTCAATGGGAGAAAAGATCATGTCTAAAAAATGCTTATTATCTGAATGCCTTAAATCCACAATCTCTAAAGATGAAACTCGCCCTGCGCTAATGGGCGTTATCCATTACTCCCCTTTACAGGCGCTTGTGTCTTGTAATGGCACTAGTCTTACCGTGCTTAAAGATCATTACCGTGAGAGCTTAAAAGACGTCATCATTGATGTGAATGCCTTTGTGCCTATGGACGGTCGCGAGTATCCTAGAGTTGAATCAGTGTTTAACCCATCGAGGTTGAAAGAAGCTAATAACTTTAAAACTATGACGGTTCACTTCACTAAGTTCCACACTCGTAAGAGCGCTAAAAAGGCAGAAAATACTCTTACCTTCTTCGTTGATGGAACTATGAGTTTTGACGGCGAGAGCGCTAGCGATCAAGAAATAGCTTTCCACTTGAACTCAAGCTTTATTAAGCCTCTATGTATTGGCCAGGACTTCAAGGTTTATTATACAAATAGCATGTCACCAGTAGCCTTTGAGATCATTGCGGATCGTGAGAACTATTTAGTTATTATGCCTATTAAACTTTAATTGGGAGAAAAGATCATGCTAACAACACTTTCACAATCTCGCCCTCAATCTCGCCCTCAATCCATGTACGGCCATACGGCCCAAAAAGCTCGCCAGCTCAAATACTATAAAGAGCAAGGGATTCAGCTAATGAACCAGATTGAAGACAAGACTGGTGTAATCATGTGCGATAGTGAGCATTCACACCTTGAAACGTCTTATTGGAACTATGCTGATAGTCAAGACATTCACGGTTTGAGATGTGTATACAATAAGCTCACTAAAATTGTGGATTCCCTATGAGCTTAACAGATTCAATCATTGCCTTTGTTGTAGTATTACTATTCACATTTGGAGTTTTAAAATGACTTTATCAGAAATACTAACCCTCGTTGGAGACTCGGGAAAAACATTTAAGCGTAAGGGGCTCTCAAGAGCTTACAAGGTGCTAGATGGCTCGGTTATCCCTGTTAGTATTGTTAAAACTCGTGAGATTCTATTCCATCATGTAGAGTTTCTAACTGCTAAAGACTTCGAGTTGGTAGAAGATAAGAAAGCGCAAAAAGAAGTTACCTTGTACAAATACACCTATTGTAAAAAGAAAAAGGTTAATGGCCAATCTAAGCGATACATTGTGGAGTCTAACTGGACCACAGGAGAGTGGAACGTGGACGCGTATCATGTTCTTAAAGTAGAAACTAAAAAAGTAATGCTTGAAGTACCTGACGAAAATATCAAAGAGGAGTTTTAAAATGAAGCTTAAAGAATTTAAAAAGATCATGTTTAAAGCAATGGAATCTCTTGAAGCTCGCCATGACTTTACGTGTAACTTGATAGGTAAGGCGCAGTTTGGGGATGATAAAATATTGGCCAACAGAGAAGGCGTAGAATGTGATTATGCATACGTTTTTGATGTAACTCATTTTTCTTTTATTGAGAGGGAGCTGATGCCCCTCGGTAAAATCTACCCTCAAGTCGTGGCTGAAGTCTGGGAAATGCGCAAGAACGCTCTAGCAATGTACTACGCTCAATCTCTAGCATTTAAAACATACGAGGAGCTTTAATGCAACCGTGGGAGCAGTGCCTCGCGATGGTCATAATACTAATATTTACATTTGGAGTTTTAAAATGAACAAGTCTAAATTAATCAATGGCTTCACTAAGACTGATATGAAGTACGAGATCATTAAGAACTATAAGGGCCGTGCATATGATGAAGAGATTAAAAAGTGCATGTACTTAACGGGTGAAGGTAAGAAGTGTGCAGTCGGGTGCTTTATCCCTGATACTAGTCGCTTGGCTCAGAAACATATGGGTGGAGCCCATTCTCTATTTGATAGGTACCCTAAGCTGAGTAAGGTAATGCCTTTAGACGCTT
>Ga0247808_10000124_pt1 | contig 49495 bp, 41 predicted proteins | sample UWRJL089202R1_FD_179914 | JGI IMG/M metagenome (GOLD analysis project Ga0247808, IMG submission 179914) | Plant litter microbial communities from Arlington Agricultural Research Station in Wisconsin, United States - UWRJ-L089-202R-1 | ecosystem: Environmental > Terrestrial > Plant litter >...
GAGGTCATCAAGATCGGACGGAATCGCGCTTTCGCACCTTCTATCGCCGCTTCAAATACTGTAGCTCCCTGTTGTTGTTTCTGCACCGCAAATTCAACAATCAACACGGCGTTCTTACCGAGCAAACCGACCAACATGACTAGTCCGACCTGAGCATAAATATCGTTTGCCAATCCGAATAATTTAATGAATAAGAAGGCTCCGAAAATCCCTGCCGGTAAAGACAGGATAACGATCAACGGAAGGATAAAGCTTTCGTACTGTGCCGCCAACACTAAATATACAAAGACCAATACGATCAGGAAGATATAAACGGCTTCATTACCACGTGCCACTTCATCTTTTTGAAGACCTGCCCAGTCGATGTCATATCCTTTTGGCAATGTTTCTTTTGCTACTTCCTGTATCGCTGCGATGGCTTCCCCACTGCTGTAACCTGCAGCCGGATCACATCGGATAGAAGAAGTGGTGTACATGTTGTACCGGTTGATCTCGTAGATCCCTTGCGTCTTCTTCAATTTCATGAAGGCAGAATAAGGCACCATTTCATCGTGATCATTTTTCACGTACATACCCAAAATATCTGAAGGCAATCTTCTGAATTCCGGTGAAGCCTGAACGAACACTTTAAAGAAACGGTTGAATTTAATAAAACCGATGTCGTACGTACTACCTACCATGAGAGAAAGGTTCTCCATAGCCGCATGAATGGATACTCCTTTCTGCATGGCTTGCTGGTTGTCTATCTCCAACTCGTACTGCGGATAATCTGTTCTGTAGAAAGTAAACAAAGACGTCAGTTCTTTTCTCTTGGCGAGATCGTCCATGAATTTCTCTGTTACTTTTCCAAGCTTGTTATAATCAACGGTATTGTTCTTATCCAACAATTGCAACGCTATACCTCCTGCTGCACCGTATCCTGGTACTGCCGGCGGATCAAAGAATTCAATCGCCGCTCCGGGAATTTCTTTTGCTTTAGCATCCAGCAATTCGATGATTTCTCTTACGGTATTCTTTCTCTCGTTCCATGGTTTCAAGTTGATCAAACAAGTACCGGAGTTTGATCCGCGTCCTTGTGTCAATACTTCATAACCCGCCAGAGAAGACACAGATTGTACGCCTTCTACCGTCTTCGCGATCTCTTGCAATTCACGGCTAACCGCATAGGTTCTTTCCAACGTGGAACCGGATGGTGTCTGAAGAATCGCGTAAATCATTCCCTGATCTTCTGCCGGAACGAAACCGGAAGGAAGATTTTTTGACAATCCGAAAATACCAAACCCGAAGGCCAGCAACATCGCAAAAGTAACTACCCTTCTGTTTACAATCAATCTCAACAACCAAACGTATTTGCCGGTAAGCTTCTCAAAACCTACGTTGAAACTATCGATGAATCTATTGATAAGTGTTTTCTTCCTTGGCTGCCCGTGTGTATCTTTTAAAATGATGGCACACAAAACCGGCGTGAGCGTAAGCGCGACAATACCGGAGATAATGATGGCAGATGCCATGGTAATGGAGAACTGTCGGTAGAACATCCCCACCGGACCTGACATGAAGGCTACCGGCACGAATACCGAGGTCATCAACAAGGTAATCGCAATGATTGCTCCGCTGATTTCACCCAATACTTCTTTCACAGCGAAATAAGGTGTGAGGTGTTTCTCCGCCATCTTGGCGTGCACGGCCTCGACGACGACAATGGCATCATCGACCACAATACCAATCGCCAATACGAGAGCGAACAATGTGATCAGGTTAATGGTCAGACCGAAGGCCTGCATCACAAAGAAGGCTCCAATGAGTGATACCGGAACAGCAAGTGTTGGAATCAAGGTAGAGCGCCAGTCTCCAAGGAATATGAATACCACAAGAGCCACGAGAATAAAGGCATCTCTTAAGGTATGAACAACCTCTTCCGTAGAGGCATCAAGGAAGCTCGATACGTCATAGGCAATCTCGTACTCCATGCCCGGAGGAAAATCTTTCTTTAATTCTTCCAGTTTTAACTTTACCCGCTCAATCGTCTCTACCGCATTACTACCGTAATTCTGGTTCAGCATGATCGCTGCAGAAGGAAACTCATCTTTGTTGGAATAAATATCATAGTATTCACTTCCTAATTCTACCTTCCCAACATCTTTCAGCCGCAGCACTTCACCGTTTGGATTGGCTTTGATGATGACGTCTTCGTACTCTTCAGGATCTGTGTATCTACCCTTATAAGACAATACATATTCAATGGCCTGAGACTGCTTACTATCGGCCCGACCAAGCCGCCCGGGAGATCCGATGATACTTTGTTCATCGAGCGCCTTCATGACTTCTTCCGAACTGATGTTATAGGCCCTCATACGATCCGGGTTCAACCATACCCGCATCGCGTACTGACGGCTACCCAGGATCCTGGCTAAACCGATACCATTGATACGCTGCAACTCTGACAACATATTGATGTAGGCATAGTTGAACACGAATTTCATATCGGCGTTCATCGTATCTTTACTGTATAAGTTGACATACATCAACATACTGGGCAGCAAACGCTGAACGACAATACCTTCGAGCTGTACCAAAGCAGGAAGCCTCATCTTCATTTGTTCAATACGGTTCTGTACGTTTACAAGTGCTGCGTTGGGGTCTTCACCGAGGTTAAATACAATCTGTATGTTGGCTTCTCCTGAACTGGCTGCAGTGGAAAACATGTACTTCATTCCGGGAACACCATTGATCGCTTGCTCCAAAGGAACAAGTACAGCGTCTACCAATACTTTAGAACTTGCTCCGGGATACGAAGCATATACCACCACCATCGGAGGTGCGATATCAGGGAACTGTGACTTCGGTAGCGTATTAATAGAAAGTATACCCACGAAGACAATAACGATAGATATAACTATCGCGAAAACCGGCTTACGAATAAATGTGCTGAACATTTTCTTAATTTTTTAAATACGAACTATTATTCGGCATGCAGTTTCAAATGATGAAGCATCTTCTTAGGATTTTCATATTCGTAGGTTATCGTATCGTTCTCTCTCACCTTGCGCAATCCTTCCAAAAGAATTCTATCCGTCTCCGCCAAACCGCTGGTGATAGCATAGATATCAGGCATCTCTGCACCCACTGTTATTCTTCTTGATTTCACTACGTTATTTTTATCGATCACATACACATACTTCTTATCCAACACTTCAAACGTAGCCTTTTGAGGAATCAGTAAGGCATTTATAAGTGGTACTTTTACTTCAATCGTTCCTGTTTCACCATGTCTCAACAAGCCTTTAGGATTGGGGAAGGTTGCTCTGAAAGCGATGTTACCTGTTTCATTGTTAAAGTCAGCTTCAATGGCTTTCACATAACCGGGATAGTCAAACAGCTGATGGTTGGCCATGATCAGGTTTACTTTCATCAAACTGTCCTTCTTCGTTTGATGTGCTTTATAATCCAGGTATTCAGATTCAGGTACGTTAAAATAAACCCACATCTCACTGTTATCAGAAAGTGTAGTCAACAAATCTCCTTCAGCAATCAAACTTCCTTTTCTTACATGAAAGCGGTCCATGATACCGCTAAAGGGAGCCTTGATTTGAGTAAATCCTAAATGGACCTGAGTCAATGACAGCTCTGCTTTTGCTTTATCATATTTTGCTTTGGCCATAGCGAGTTCATTGGCTGATACCACATTGCTGTCTGCAAGACTTTGCGTGTTTCTATATTCAATCTGTGCGAAATCGGCTTCTGCCTGCGCTCTCTGCATCTCCGCTTTATAAAGCAAAGGCATGATTTGAAACATCATCTGACCTTCTTTGATAAACTTTCCTTCGTCTACAAAAATTTCCTGCAAGTAACCTCTTTCCATCGCTCTCAATTCGATGTGTTGTACCGCATGGATTTGACAAACATATTCACGTGTAATCATCGTGTCCATTTTTAAAGGAGTGGTACCTGTAAATTTGTCTTTTTCTTTTTCTTCTTTTTCGTGGTGACAACCTGTTGTGGCGAACAAGGCTACCAAACTCATGATTAGGACGATTCTTTCCATGGTACTTTTGATAGAAAATGATGGGATGTTAATGCTTTTTAAAAGGATGGTATTCATATCAATGGCAAAGGTTATTCTTTTGGATTAGTGCAGAGAAAATGATAGAATTTGAATGTTTAATGGGTTATAAAAAGACTCTGATGACGTATAAATTAGACTCTATTTGATGTTTACCCTTTAAAATAACGGCTTAGTTCTGTTTGTAAATGGTAGAATTTATGAATTTTTTCTGAAATCCCTTTGAATATTTACTGAACATCCGTGTTTAATCACCGAGTTTGCAACCCATTACTTTATAGTAAGGAGCTAGGATACAACATACTAATGAATAATTAACCCATTAATTCGTTCTGAATTTATAACCTATGCGATTAATATTCTGGATATAATCTGTGCATCCTGCCGCGGTTAATTTTTTTCTGAGATTTTTAATCTGAGCATACAGGAAATCATATGATTCATTAAAATCCTGGTAGTTTGACCATAAATGCTCTACAATAGCGAGCTTTGAAATCACTCTATTTTTATTGGTGATAAAGAACAAAAGCAAATCGTATTCTTTCTTGGTCAGTGTGACTTCTTTATTGTGAACAAAAACCTCGTACGTATCTGTTTTCATTCTTATTTCATTTACCTCCAATGGCGCATGAGGACTAGGCTTGTAGCGTCTAAGCACAGCATTCAACCGTGCATGCAATTCCGGTAAAGCAATAGGTTTGGGAAGGTAATCATCGGCTCCGCTATTCAATCCTTCTACTTTATCCTTTATAGAATTTCTCTCCGAGATAATAAGAATAAAAGCTTCAGAATTCTCTTTCCTGATTTCCTTCACCAGTTCCAGGCCCGATCCATCCGGCAAATCAGTGTCTACAATAAAACAATTAAAGCCTTCTACGCTTAGGCGCAACCGAGCACTCTTAAGGTCCAGCGCGTATTCGCACAGAAACTGATCCTTGTCCAGATAGTTGGAAATTGAATTCAGCAAATCTTGTTCATCTTCGATTACTAATATCTTCATGTGCTGTGGGCTGCAATCTGAAAATAAAAATAACAGGCAATTCTGTACGAAATCTGAATGCTGTGAAAATCCCTAATCAAGCAGACATGATGAAATTAAGATGAATGGCCCTATTGTAAGATTGGGTGAGATTTGCGTTAGGGATTGAGCCCTTGTCTGAGCTCTCCGCCTTTTCGGCGGAGCGAGTGGCGAAAGCACGGCCCGAAGGGAACGCCCTGACTCAATAACTTCTTAAAAAAATGATGATTGGACTGTAGTTGTTCTATTTAATGGATAAACGGATAAGGCATTATAAAAGAATAAGCATATAGCGTTCGATCGAGATCATGGCGTTCCCTTCGGGCCGGGCTTTCGCCACTCGCTTTTTCTTTGAATCAATCCGCCTTCTTATTCCATTAAAGAATCAAAGAAAAGAGCTCAGACAATGGCTCAATCCCTAACGCAAATCCAAATACTTTAACGGATTCAATCTTAAACAATAATCGGTTCTACTTATTCTCTGCAAAATAAGCGAACGATTTAGCCTCAATATAGATGCGTTGTACATCCGGATAAGCTTTGCGTATGCTGACTTCAATCCGGTCAATGGCTTCCGCCACTTGTTCTGCACTCAACTCTTTCTTAAAGCTAATTCCTAACGCCAATAAAATGCTGGTCGCCCCGATGTGCATGGTCAACGGAGGTTTTACATAATCAACAGCAGCGTCGCTAAGTGTCAATGCGGTAATTTGTTTCAGTACTTCCGGATCTGCTGATTCGCCAATCAATAAACCTTTCGTTTCATAAGCCAGGAAAAAAGAAGTCGTACAAAGTATAATTCCTATGACGATGGAAGCGGCTCCGTCGATGTATGGATTTTGTAAAGCATGTCCGAAATAAACACCCAGGAAAGCGACAAACAAACCCAATATATCTGCACTGTCTTCAAATAAAATAGCAAACGTTCCAGGATCTTTACTGTCCTGAATAGCTCTCCAAATAGATTTACCTTGGTTACCATTTTTAAAGGCACGGTAAGCAATCACAAATGAAATAGAACTAAATATTAATGCCGCTCCTAATACAATATAGTTCCAGGTAGGATCTGTCAATGGTTCCGGATGCTGCATGTGCTCTACACCTTCGTAGATCGACATTCCACCGCCAATGGCGAACAAAGAGGTAGCAACAACTAAGGTCCAGAAATAAAGTTCTTTCCCGTATCCAAAAGGATGTTTCGCATTGGGAGATTTATTGCTTCGGTGCAATCCGAATAGCAACAACAACGTATTGGCGCTGTCTACTAACGAGTGAATTCCTTCAGAAATCATAGCAGAACTGCCTGTGATGGCTGCAGCAATAAATTTAACAACAGCAATGGCAACGTTGGAAGCCAATGCTCCGATAATAGCCATTTTGGAATCTGATTTAGCCATGGCAAAGAAAGATTAAAAGGGTGAAAAATGAATCGCAATATACACACAGCCAAAAAATAAAACTCAATAAATAGGTATTAAATTAATAATTCTCTATTTTTAATATGGTAATTGTTTTTTATTCTATTAGCCACCAATGAGTTACTCTCCAGGCCTGCATGTACTAGGTTCCATCCACTCTGAACAACAACAACTTCTATCCGTTTATCAGGGACTTCAAACATTTATTGATGAACGTTTATCTCATTATGAATTGAATAAGCTGGGAGATTATTACCACTCTTTTGACAACGCAGGATTTACAGGTGTTGTCTGTTTGACCGAATCACACATCGCCTTTCATACATGGCCCGAGCACAATTACCTTACATTAGATATTTACCTTTCCAACTATCAAAAAGTAAACGATGAAAAATCAAGGGCGCTGTTTGAAGATTGTTGTGCTTATTTTAAAGCGACAGCTGTAGAACGAACAGAAGTAAAAAGATAATTTTTTATAGACCTCACATGGCAAACTATAGTACCAAAGAATTACCTGCATACGGTTCACATCAATGTCCTAAATGCAAAGCGAAAATTCCTAGCTATGAAGGCGATGCGGCACCCTATATTGCTTGTGTATCCTGCAATACTTTTTATCAAATAGACAAAGGCGAGCTTCTTCATAAAAGACAATTCACACGTCCCGTACAAATCTCCATACCCATTGGTACAAAAGGCGTTCATAAAAATAAAAAATTCCGGGTTGTCGGTGCGTTGAACGTTAAAGAATCCAATGCCGCTTATTACTGGACAGAATACATTCTGAAAAATGAAGACGGTTCTCACGATTTCATTAGCGAATACGAGGGGCACTGGAATTTCATTCATCCCCTGGAAGAATTCAAAAGAGAAAAGAAAACGACTTTTTATTATAAGGACCGCGAGTATACTTATTTCAACTACTATAAAACAACTTATGTCGGTGTAGCCGGTGAATTTGACTGGGACATTTCAAAAGTAGATAAACCGATGGTGAAGGAATACATTTCCCCACCTTATGGTTTAAACAATGAAAAGGGCAGCAATGGAGACCATTGGTTTGAGACAGAATATTTATCCAAATCGGAAGTCAGAAAAATATTTTCTCTGCCCGGTAACCACAGTCTTCCCTATCGTTCGGGAGGTTATTCCAATCAACCGTTCCCTCTTGGCTTAGAGAGCTATCAAATCAAACGCGCAGGAATCATTTTCATCTTAGCGATGCTTGCCATTGTCTTTTTAGGTAAAGGCATCAGTGATCCGCAAGAAATTTACAATCAAACCATCCCATTAAAATCCATCACCAATACCGATTCTAATAACTTTGTTTCCGAACCTTTTGTTATTTCAAGTTTGCTTGGTACCAGCGCGGTAGACATTGGCTTTCATGCGAATGTATCTAACAATTGGATGGAAGCTTCGTTTACTGTGATCAATGAAGAAACCGGAGAAGAGTTTTTCTTTGATGAAGGAGTAGAATATTATTTCGGTTATACCGGTGGAGAAAGCTGGTCAGAGGGAAGTACTGAAAATAACATTACCCTGTCCGCTTTACCCGATGGTAAATACCGCATGATCGCAAAACCTATATTGTCTGAAAATAATACGGTAGACAGTTTCACCATTAAAGTAACACAAGGCGTCACCTTGTGGAGCAACTTTTTCATTCTCACCGCACTTGGACTAGTGATGCCACTTTTCATTGCCATCTGGGAATCGATCTTCAATTCCAATAAATGGGGCACGAGTAATTTAATTGAACATGAATAAAAACAGCATTCTCACATGGCTCGTGGCCAGCATGGTTTTGTTTGGAGTGGGATTATTATACTGCAACTTAACCGGTAAACGCATACTGGGCTCCAGCGTAGAAAAGTGGGAACCCAAAGGCAAACAAAATCACAAATAAACCTAATCGTATGGAAAACTATTTTAACATCAAGTACATTTTTGCATCCGTAGTATATTCTTTCATCGGAATCGCAATACTCATGATCTCTTTCTGGATCATCGAAAAAATCACACCGGAAAATCTTTGGAAAGAAATCCTTGTGAACAAAAACAATGCATTGGCTATCATGGCAGCCGGTTTCATGTTGGCCATTGCCATCATCATTGCATCCGCTATTCATGGATAGTCATCCGGAGTTTAAAAGGGGAATCAATAAATCTACCTTACTGTTACTTTCAGTATTCGTCATCGCCACATGCGGTTTGATTTACGAACTGATCGCAGGAACATTGGCGAGTTATTTATTGGGCGACTCTGTTACGCAATTTTCTACCATCATAGGAACCTACCTGTTCGCTATGGGGATCGGTTCGTATTTGTCGCGTTATGTCAACCGCAACCTGACGCTTTGGTTCATCAAGATAGAACTCATGGTAGGCCTGGTAGGAGGATTTAGCTCCATCCTGCTTTTTGTATTGTTTGAACAGGTCGTTTATTTTCGTTTGATCCTTTATGCTCTGGTAGGACTGACAGGCATTCTCATCGGATTAGAAATTCCCATCCTCATGCGGATGTTGAAAGACAAATTCGAATTCAAGGACCTGGTATCAGAAATATTTACCTTTGATTATATTGGTGCGCTGATGGCTTCGCTCATCTTTCCGCTTTTGTTTGTACCACATGTAGGACTTATACGCACTTCTTTATTTTTCGGCATCATCAATACAGGTGTCGCACTGTGGGTGATTTATTCTTTTAAAAATCAGGTGTACTGGATTAAATCCATTCTCAGTATCGCTTGGGCCATATTGATCTTACTGGTCGTTTCCTTTGTCTATGCTGACACCATTCAGAACTATTCAGAGTCGCTCGCCTTTCAGGATAAAGTCATCTTATCCGAATCGTCTCCTTATCAACGCATCGTTGTCACCAACAATAAAAAAGAACTTCGCCTTTTTCTCAATGGCAACCTGCAATTCTCTACACTGGATGAATACCGGTACCACGAAGCACTCGTGCATCCACTCTTATCTAATATTCAAAAGAAAGATACCATCGTCATCATGGGCGGCGGAGACGGCTTGGCGATACGGGAGTTATTGAAATATCCTGAGATCAAAAAAATCTACCTGGTCGATCTGGATAAAGAAGTTACACGATTATTTAAAACGCATCCTGCACTCAGCAAACTGAATCAACAATCATTGTCTGATCCCAGAGTAGAAATTAAAAACGAAGACGCCTTTATCTGGGCCATGAATCAAACACAAAAATACCAGGCCATCATCATTGATTTCCCGGATCCTTCCAATTACTCACTTGGGAAATTATACAGCTATAGCTTTTATAAACGCATCTACGAATTGCTGCAACCGGAAGGAGCAATCGTCATTCAATCTACTTCTCCCTACTATGCCCCCAATTCCTTTTGGTGTGTCAATAATACCTTAACCTATACAGGCTTTCATACACTGCCTTATCACACCTACATACCTTCCTTCGGAGAATGGGGATACATCATTGCCTACAAACATTCCTTCAATCAAAGAACGCCTTATCCTGCCAACCTGAAATTCATCAACAAAGAATTGTTTACTCAAATGACTTACTTCCCGAAAGACATGGAAGCAAGAACGACGGAAGTCAACAAACTCAACAATCAGGCATTGGTACATTACTTTGACGAAGAATGGAGTAAGTTCATTCAATGACATGAGTACATTCAACAGAAGAAAGTTTTTAGGTTTTATTCTTCTTGGAATTGTTTCAATTCCATTGATTCGTGCATTGATCTCCTGGATCAAACAAACCACACCTGTTCTTCCAGGTACGTTAAAAACAGCTTCTTATAAAGTAGGTCATTTGTTATGGAACATGCCGCTGAAAAAAATAGCACGCATCGACCGGGCCGATTATGTCATTGTAGGTTCCGGTATCTCTGCGCTGAGCGCTGCATTGGCGTTGAAGAATCAAGGAGAAACAAATTTTAAAATTTTAGAACTGGAAGAACATCCCGGTGGTAATTCCCGTTACGGTTCCAATGCGTATGGCAAATTCCCCTTAGGTGCACATTACCTTCCCATACCTTCTCCATCGATGAAAGAGCTCATTGTCTTTCTCAAAAGTGCAGGAGTCATAGAAAAAGAAAACGAAGACGGTTCTCTCACTTACAACGAAGAGTATTTATGCAGTGCACCGGAAGACAGACTGTTCATTCATGGTAAATGGCAAAGTGGTTTGATACCGGATTTCGGAGTACCTGCAACTGATCGTCAGCAAATCAAACGGTTCATTGATTTTACCAATGCATTGAAACAACAAAAAGGAAGCGACGGCAACTACTTATTCGATTTCCCTTTAGATCGTTCATCTTCTGATGAAACCTTTCGTAAGCTGGATCATGTGACCATGAAAGAGTACCTACTTTCCGAAGGTTATTCTTCAGAATACCTGCATTGGTATGTGGACTATTCCTGCAAAGACGATTACGGAACAGGCATCTCCGAAGTCTCGGCCTGGGCAGGATTGCATTACTTCTGTTCCCGCAGAGGAACAGCCACCAACGCGACAGAACACGATGTGTTGACCTGGCCGGAAGGCAATGGATGGTTGATGGAACAACTCCGTAAACAATTGGAAGGACATTTCATTACGCAGGCACTGGCTTATCAGGTCAATGAAAAAAATGATCTGCTGGAAGTGGATTATCTGAATGTAAAAACTTCTCAGGCACAAAGAATACAATGCAAAAAAGTAATACTGTGTTGCCCGCAATTTGTCATCAAACACTTTCGATCCAATATTCCTGAATTGGCGAAGAGGCCCTACACGCAATTTGATTACTCCAGCTGGATGGTAGCCAACATAACCGTAAGAAACACACTGGAAGAAAAAAGTGGCATAGATTTAAGTTGGGACAATGTCTTATACAATAGTTCTTCCCTGGGTTACATCAACTCTTCGCATCAATACCTCAACAGGTATCAACCGGTGCTAAACTTTACGTACTACCGTCTTTTTGATCCACAACAATACAGCAGAAAAAAAATACTGCAAACACAACACAGTGAATTAGCCAATCTGATGTTGAAGGATATGAAAAAAGTATATCCTGCATTGGAAGAACATATCGTAAGCTTTGATCCCTTTGTGTGGGGACATGCGATGATTAAACCTGTGAAACACTTCATCTGGGGAGCAGCACGTGAGGAAGCGAAAAAGTCTATTCGGCAGAAAATTTATTTTGCTCACACAGACTTAAGTGGTATCTCTACCTTTGAAGAAGGCTTTTATCAAGGCATACAGGTTGTACAATCCCTTTCCAAATCATGAGCTTCTATCAGAATAAATCAAACTGGATCCTCAACGCCAAGGCAGACAGTCTGTTTGTAGTAGGACCTCCGTTTATTATTCTATGCCTGATCTTGTTGTTCCCTGATTACTTCATGGCAGAACAGGACGTCTCTCCTTTTCTATGGATACTGGTAGTGTTGGGAGTAGATGTGTCTCATGTCTACAGCACGTTATTCCGAACCTATTTCGAGCCGGCTACTTTTCAAAAACATAAAACCATTCTCACGGTTGTTCCTGCTCTGGTATGGCTCATCGGTGTGCTGTGCTACAGCATAGACAGCCTGCTCTTCTGGCACATTCTGGCTTACCTTGCCGTGTTTCATTTCATTCGTCAGCAATATGGATTCCTTCGCATCTATGTTCAGAAGGAAGAAAGACCCCGATGGTTTACACGACTTGAGAACACATTAGTTTATACGATTACGGTAATTCCCGTTTTGATCTGGCATTTAAGCGGAGACCGTTCATTCGTGTGGTTTGTAAAAGATGATTTTTTTATTCAATCGTTTAGCGGAGCGATTCCTTTCCTCCAGATTATTTTATTTACAACGATAGCAGTATATACGATTGCTGAAATTTATTTCTGTATACAACAAAAAGTATACAACACTGCGAAATACTTATTGCTGACAGGCACCTTCATTTCCTGGTACTTTGGAATTGTTTATTTCAATTCGGATTTAATTTTCACCTTGTTCAATGTCATTTGTCATGGCGTGCCTTACATCATGCTGATCTGGGTATATGGCAATAAAAAAACAAGCCAGCAGCAAACAGAACGTGCCTGGTACTCGCTTCTTTTTTCCTACAAAGGCGTGGTACTTTACTTTTTGATTCTATTGCTATTAGCTTATGTAGAAGAAGGATTTTGGAATGCATTGATCTGGAACGAGCATACAGAGTACTTCAGTTTGTTCAGCGCACTTCCTTCCGTAAGTAATCTGCACCTGGCTACATTTCTTGTTCCTATGCTCTCTGTGCCACAAGTAACGCATTACATCATTGATGGCTTTATCTGGAAGATCAAGGATGATCAGTTTGATTGGAAGAAATATATTTTAGGTTAATTCATAATAAAAAACGGATACCGACTTCTTCGGTATCCGTTAACAAAAGGTAACAAAAAAATTTCAGTCGAACTGAATACGAATTAAGTTAAAATAGATTACTAAATGTTTACCAAGGTATTATGCAAATGTTACCTTACCACAACATCTTTATTTAATCGCATCTCTTTGTTCAATGAACTCTTGTCGATCCCAGCTATTCGTTTTTTTATCATAAGCAAAGAACTCATTGGGCCACTCTATAAACTTCAACGAATTCTTATCTTCGATTTTTTTATTCTCTACTGCTTCATCAAACAAGTCATCAGCAGCTTTATCCAGTTCTTCTTCAGGTAAAATATTACTTAAGAAAAACTCTTCCAGATTCTTTATTCTATCCTTTGTATCCCATTGGAATCGACCGGCAGACGCTCTGCGATCTCCTAAGTGGATGCTGGGTACCAAACGTGTAATATAAAAATAATTAAAACCATCTTCGCCAACATAATAGCGAAGCAATTTCATAGAATCAGCTTTCAACGTATAATAAGCATTGGCTTTCTCACTCCAACGGTCTTTCATCTGTATACTAGAAGGCAGCTTATCCATATATCTTGACAACTCTTTTTTCAAAACCAAAGCGTTCTGATCGATATTCTTACCAGCGTCATACTGATTCTTTTTACAGGCCAGACAAAAGATGGCCAATGCCATTACCAACAGTGTAACTCTCAACTTCTTCATTTTTTATACGATATAAAACGAGGGAACTCATCCGTGATGAATTCCCTCGTTAGTCAATTATAAGAACGACTAGTAGTTTGTAGACTCTGGAGTCCAGTTCAACCAACCTGATGTCCAGTTCCATTCTGCATCTGCAGAAGTACCGAATGCACCAAGATAAGATACGTTTGTCCAGAAGCTATTGTCCATACCTGGCAAAGCAGAAGTAAATACGGCACCAGTAGTAGCAGCAGATCCTGATTTCAACAAACCAGCTGTAGATTCTACCGTTACATCATTTAAAGCAGCTGCAATTGTACCCCATTTGTTACCATTAACAAAACCAGTTGTATCGTTGCTATTACCAGCAGTGAATTTAGATGCCACTGTGTTGCCACCGAAGTAATTGTTTTTCACTTTCAATGTACCATTCGTTTTATCAAAGTTAACTCCTGTAGGGAAACCAAGGATTACAGAGTTGTAGATATTCAATGCTGAATTTCTTCTTACGTGAGCACCGTGTTGGTAATTTGCATTGATAACAGAACCAAATGTCAATGGACCAAGAATAGAGATGTTAGAAAAAGTACCAGAAGTGATTGGAGTTTCAGTACCACCTGTTGCATTGTTATCTGATTCAAAACCGTTAGATCCTGATTGATCAGCCAAGGTAGTACCTCTCAAAGCAACACCAAACTGAACGCGACCTGAATAACCGTTGTCAGTATCAAAATCATCGTCCCAACCTTTGTAAGCGACTAAGAATTTAGCATCTACAGAACCACCGAACCATTCGAATGAATCATCTCCACCGTAAGAAGCTTGAACGTGATTGATTGTTGTTCCGCTACCTACTGCAGCCATTGTTAAAGAGTTGATTTCTTTATTAGCACCATAAGAAATACCAGCATACTCGATACGAACATAAGTCAATGTACCAGAGTTGTCAGCAGCATCAGTACCACCATACAAACCATTATCAGATCCACCCAGGTTAGCAATAGAAAAATCTGCAGGACCTTCTACTACGTTGTTAAGACCGTTGTTAGAAATACCTTTACCACAAAGGATAATTCCACCCCAGTCACCCGCATTACGGTATCCTGCAGGAGCAGAAGATGTAAATACGATAGGATTTGCAGCCGTTCCCTGAGCAACAATTTTACCACCACGGCTTACAATCAAAGCAGCTTTAGATGCTTTGTCACCTATGATCAATGTACCGGCAGGGATAGTCAATGTTTGACCTGAAGTCACATATACCAATCCTTCCAATCTGTATTTTTTCGAAGCATCCAACGTTTTTGTCGTCAAATTACCTGAAAGTGTTACGGTATTGTCACCACCTGATGCAGCAGGCTCGTCTTCTGATTTCTTACAAGAAACGACAGTTACCGCAAGTAGCAATGCAAATGCAATTTTTGAAAACTTTTTCATTGTCATAATTATTAGTTGTTTTATAAAGCAAAACTACCTTCACTGTGTTACCTAATTGTTAGGAAAGGATTAGGAAATGATTTCCATCTGTTCTAACATCTAACCTTATTTAATCTTTAGGTAACATGAACCTAAGATTAGAATTTAAACAAAGCACCTAGGGTGAAATAAGAGCCACGTTTAAAATAAGACACCTGCTGATCGGCATCACTTTTCTTGAAATTTCTATCGCTATCTTCTTTCATAACAAATGCCTGGTTCAGCAAATCCTGAATACCACCTTTCAATTCCAAATGCTTACCGAAACCTTTGGTAATGGTCATGTCTACAACATGGCGTTCCACCTGATAAACTGTAGCAAACATTTTATCACCTATGCCGAAAATACGCGGGCCAAATACATTGTACATGACGTTGATCTGCAATTTTGCTGCTTCATCAATATAGTATAAACCAGCATTTATAACGTAAGGAGATTGCCCTTGAAGAGGACGTGTAGACTGCTGTCCGGGAAGCAATTTGCTTTCGTCTAATTTTACTTCACTTTTAATCAAAGAAGCATTGACAAGAACCGATAACTTTTCAAATACTGATTTATCAGAAATGAATCTTAATGATTTTCTAACTTCTGCTTCTAATCCATAACACGTTGCTTTAGGCGCATTGCCGTACAGATAAGCAGGATCAAGTGTTCCTACAGGTTCAATGTATAATTCTATAGGATTAGTAAAGTCTTTGTAAAATCCACCGAAAGAAACAGACTCATTGTCTGAAGGATAATACTCCCAACGCAAATCATAATTAGATACTTGTGCTACTTTAAGATTTGGACTACCTGTCAGCTTCCAGTTATTTACATAATCATAAAAACCAAAAGGCGCTATTTCTCTAAACTCCGGTCGGTTGATTGTCTGTGCATAAGCCGCTCTAATCAGCATTTTATGAGTAATGTTGTAAGCGACATTTAGTGAAGGCAAAAAACTTGTTACCGGATTATTTACTTTAATCTCTGCGTTTGATTGATTCTTAGTGTCTAACACCTGTGTATTGTGTTCTACTCTCACACCTGCACTGATATTGAATTTACGCAAAGGAATAGTTGCCCCAAGATAGCCCGCCAATAATTGATTGGAGGCATCGTATGTATTAGTACCATCAGTACCTTCATTCAATAAAAAACCTGTTTGCGCATTAATATTCTGCGGAGCAAAAATAGTTTCAAGTGATTCATTCAATAATGCCGGATTAAAATTAGAAGCATTACCCATGATGTAAGACATCCAACGTGATTCAAATTTTCTTGTACGTTGTTCTACATAAACGCCTGCTCTTAGCTTTATACCTTCTGTTTTACCTTCCTCGGGCTTAGTCAATAAATGCTCTACATTAATGGTTCCACTGATTGAGGATTCATTTAATTTTGAATCAAAACGCGATGCATTCTGATCAGTAGCTTGTGATGGCACTACAACTTTAAAGGCATCGTTTGACCCCAGATTTCTTTGGTATCCACCACGGCGATAGTTGGGTTCTGTACGCGCAATAGTAGAGTAACCCAAGGTCCAGTTGACATTTGTTTTGTCGTTCTTCAAATCATGCGTTCCACTGAATTGTCCGGAATAAAGACTACGTTGCTGATAGTACAACGCCCTGTCTAAAATTTCCGAATTATCTGCCAGATCCGCACCGCTTCTTACCGAAGTTTCTGTAAATCCATTTTGATTAAACATGTTTTTGAACTCTAATTTATTCCTCGAATTCAGAATCAAAGCAAAGTTCCAAATCACACCTAAGCGTACATTGTTCTGTAGTTGATCGTACTTATAATCAAATATTTTTGTTGGCACATGTTTTTGAGTTGCGGCATCATAGGTATAAGTATTTCTTGAGCGCTCAGCGCTGTAGTATTGCCATGTATTAGAATAGGTCAAAGAGATGATGCTGGTTAAACGTTTATCACCTAACAAATACTTTCTTCCTACATCCACGCCCAAACGAATGTCTGGACCAACTGATTTACTTTTCAGGTTCCAATTATTGTCAACACTCTTTGAAGCATTTTCCTGCGCAATGGGATCATAAATGATGTCTGCAGATTTTAGACTTTTCGGAAAAGAAGAAGGCAGTGCACGTGAACTTCCACCAAAACCGAATAACTCACCTCCAGAAGTACTTTGTGATTGGCGGCTAGTAAATGTAGTACCAGGTCTCACTCCTATGGAAACATTGACTGCATTGAAATTTTCATTCACAATATTTTTTGTATAGACCTTAATTAAGGATCCACTCATGTCACCCATTAATTCAGGAGCGCCGGACTTAAACACCAACATACGATCCAGCATTCCACTTGGAATGATATCAAATGCAAAAGCACGTGAATCTACTTCTGTACTGGGCGCATTAACACCATTTAGCACAATGGCATTATAACGCTGATTCAATCCTCTTACCATGACAAACTTATTGTCTATAACAGTAACACCCGGTACACGTGAAATGACTTGTGCAGCATCTCTATCTTGTGATTTTGAAATTTGTTCACTGGAAATACCACTCACCACTTGCTCACTTTCCTTGATCTCTTGAATCACGGCACTTTCAGTATTCGTCTGGCGAACTCCTACTACATTAACTGTAGTAAGACCACTACTTTCTTCGGCTACAGATATTTTACCTAAATCCGTTGTTTCGCCCGCTTTGATCACAACATTGTTGACGATTTGATCAACGTATCCTAAATAAGAAATTTTAAAATTATACGTTCCCGCCGGAATACCTTCTATGAGAAATGATCCGTCGACATCTGTAACGCCACCAATGGCGTTATTCTCTACGACAGATACCACCGCACCGATGAGGGCTTCAGCGTTCGAAGAATCAGACGCGATTCCTTTTAACGTTCCTGTTTGGGCAAAGGCTGCCACTTGAACGCATACCAATAAGCTTAAGAGTAATTTATACATGTGTGAAATTTGTTACCTTGTTAAGGGCAAAACTACACACGGGGTATTACAGGAACTTTACGAGACTGTTAAGGTAATGTTATGACACGAATCATCGCTTAACACAGTGTTAATATTAACATCAATCACTTAACATTATGGAAACATGGAGAAAGTAGCAAGTGTTAAGTTTAATTGCACAAGACCGGTTCTCCCCTATTTATAAGGGATTCGATTCATTCAAAAAATAAAGTGGGCTATTTATCAGTACAAAATAACTGATTAAACATATTATGTAAAAATTAAGAGTAATCTAATTTTCAACTTATCACTTACAACTTACAACTATTGTTACTTGTGAAGTCCCGCTACTCCACCCGACACCACGAACTTCATCGCTTCCGCGCTGGAAATCTTGAGGTGCTGAATATCTTTTGTGGGCACAAAAAATAAGTTACCGGATATATTATAAGAGTGCGGAAAATAAACCGCGGTATTCTCTGCGAGCCCTATATCCGTAAGATCTTCTCTGGTGATAAATCCAATGCGGTAAAAATTCAACTGTGCATCCACTTTCACTAAAACCGGATGATCAAATTTTTTCTTCTCGCCTACAAAAGCATCCATCACATCTTTTGTGGAGGAGTACAAAAGATTGACTAAAGGGATTCTCTTGATCGAACTTTCAAAAATAGTAATGAGAGATTTCGTCAGGAAGTTGGAAGCAATATAACCCAGTACTAAAATGAAGGAGATGACAATGATAATCCCAACGCCTGGATATAATGTAATTTGAAATAAACGAGGAACAACATTATCTAACCATTGAAACAGCGCCACTATAATATATATCGTAATAGCAAAAGGTGCAATGACAATAAGTCCTTGTAAAAAATAACGCAATACTTTCTTCCACAATTTATTTTCCATCCCTACAATGAGTTAATATAATCTTCGACTTGTTTCATCAGCCACATGGGCGTAGACGTTGCACCGCAAATCCCTACACGATCGCCGGCCTTAAACCAATCACTTTCTATTTCTTTTTCGTTCTCGACAAAATAGCTTCGTTCATTTTCCAATTTGCAGACCCCATACAGGGCTTTGCCATTAGAACTTTTCTTCCCGCTGACAAAAATAATGACATCGTTCTGATGAGAGAACTTTTGCAGTTGCGGTTCTCTGTTGGATACTTGACGACATATCGAATCGTTGGCATCAAACGATTCTACACTTCCTTTTTGTGCCTGAATACGTTCTTCAATCAGGCCCTTCATTTTATAAAAGCCTTTGGTACTTTTTGTGGTCTGGCTATAAAAAGAAACAGGCTTGGAAAAATCAATGTGATCCAGGTCTTCTTCTGTGGTCACCACAATTGCTTTCTCATTGGTTTGACCAGTCAATCCAATGACCTCGGCATGTCCTTGCTGACCGTATATGATGATCTGTCCGCCTTTGGATTCTACATCGTCAAAACTATTCTTTACCCTGTTTTGCAATTTTAAGACTACAGGACAAGAAGCATCTACCAATTCAATGTTATTCTTCAAAGCCAATGCATAGGTCTCAGGAGGCTCACCGTGTGCACGAATCAATACTTTACAATCAGACAATTCTTCCAGTTGTGCACGGTCAATGATCATCAAGCCTTTTTTGGCCAGACGCTCCACTTCCATGGCATTGTGTACAATGTCTCCGAGGCAATACAACGGTTCACCCGTAGCCATTTCATCTTCGGCCATCTGTATAGCAAACTCGACACCGAAACAATAACCGGAGTTTTTATCAATCGTCGTTTGAAGTTCTTTGGACATAGTTGAAAACTGAGAACTGAGAACTGAAAACAGAGAACTGAATAATAATATTCCGTTCTCTGTTTTCAGTTTTCAGTTCTCTTTAAATGGTCTTTTATTAAACACCGAACTTACCTTATACGTTCTCTATCGGGAATGTAATTTCAATCATTTTACTGACTGTCATATTCATGATAGCATCCACCTGTTCTTCGATGGTTACGTAGGAGGTATCAATAATGATGGCATCTGCAGCCTTTACCAAAGGACCTTCTTCTCTCGTTGTGTCAAGAAAATCTCTTTTCGTAATATTTTGTATGATGTCATCCAGGTCGACTACTTGCTTTCTTCCCAGCAATTCTTGCTGGCGACGGTAGGCCCGGATGTTGATGTCAGCGGTCATAAAGATCTTCAGTTCAGCTTCAGGAAACACCGCTGTGCCAATGTCTCTGCCGTCCATAACGATCCCTTTCTTCTTTCCCATTTTGCGTTGTAGCGCTACCATGTGTTTTCTTACGGCAACCAAAGCACTCACATCGCTTACCCGATCCGAAATTTTCATGGTACGAATTTCATCTTCTACATTCAATCCATTCAGATAGGTATCGGATTCTTTTTTCTTTTCATTAAAAAGGAAAGTAACTTGTATTTTTTCCAATGCCCCAGCTACCGCTTTAGGATCGGTCAGGTTGATATAGTGCTGTAAAAAATAAAGCGTTGCCGCTCTGTACATCGCACCTGTATCTATGTATAAATACCCCAGTTTAGAGGCAAGCAATTTTGCTGTGGTACTTTTACCACAGGCAGAGTACCCGTCTATCGCAATGATTAGTTTTTGCATTCTGTTTTATTCTCAATGCGCCTCTAAACAAACATGCCCCTGAAGGGGGCATGTTCATTCTGAACTCAGTTTTTTACCTGTTATGTCCTTGCTTAGCTTTCTTAGGAGTGGATGGATGCCATGATTGACTTCTATGTCCTGATGGAGCCGTGCAAGAAGCTGCAAAAAGCAAAACAGCGAATGTTAAAGCGAGGATCGATTTCATATAAGGTTATTTAACGGTGAATAATAATTAATAAGGATGATTACATGATGATCCTTATGGATGCCCGTGATGCGGTTTTTTATTTTTATGCGGGCCAAAAGGCTGGTGTTTTTCAGCTTTTTTCTCACGAATACCTGCGCAGGAAGCCATAACAATAAATACTGCCAGAGACAGTAAACACATGTATTTCATTCTATTCTTCATATACGGAATCATCCTTAACAAGTATATTAAATAAGTGGTTAAAAAGTAAATTTTTCCGGCGAATTCTCTTATTGCCCCTGTTTACCGGCCAATAAATACAAAACCGCCATGCGCACCGCTACTCCGTTCTCAACCTGATCCAGGATAATGGAATGGTGAGAATCCGCCACGTCACTGCTCAACTCAACCCCTCTGTTGATAGGGCCCGGGTGCATAATCACAATTTCTTTATTCAGGGAATCCAATAACTCTTTGTTGATTCCATAATACAAGGAATACTCTCTTAGCGAAGGAAAATACTTGATGGTCTGTCTTTCCAACTGTATACGCAACACATTGGCGACATCACACCACTGAAGGGCTTTTTTCAAGTCGTATTCGATCTTTACCCCCAACTCTCCCAGATACTTCGGTATTAGAGTATTAGGACCGCATACCATCACTTCTGCACCGATTTTTTGCAAGGCAAAGATGTTGGACAAAGCCACGCGGGAATGCAGGATATCTCCGAAAATACACACTTTTTTACCTGCTACTTCTCCTAGTTTTTCACGGATGGAAAAGGCATCCAGCAAGGCTTGCGTAGGATGTTCATGAGTTCCGTCACCCGCATTGATGATGTTGGCATCTACATTTCTCGCCAGAAAATGCGCTGCTCCTACGCTGGAATGACGCAGCACCACCATGTCCACTTTCATGGCCAGGATGTTATTGACGGTATCCAGCAAGGTCTCTCCTTTCTTTACCGAACTGGAAGAAGAAGAGAAGTTGACCACATCGGCCGACAATCTTTTTTCTGCCAATTCAAACGACAACCGCGTACGGGTTGAGTTTTCGAAAAATACGTTGGCAATGGTGATATCCCGAAGAGAAGGGACCTTTTTGATCGGGCGGTTGAGGACTTGTTTGAACTGATCCGCCGTTTCAAAAATAAGTTGTATGTCCTCCTTCTTGAGTTCTTTTATTCCTAATAAATGCTTAACGCTGAGTTGACTTTGCATTTACTTTTTATCGTTGTTTGTGACTAACCAAATTTTATCTTCGCCTTTGTTTGCTTCATGCAAGTCTACTTGCACATGTTCACTTTCCAGGCAGATGACTTCTTTCCCTACATATTGCGCTTCAATCGGTAAGTCCCGACCAAATTTACGATCCACTAGCGCAAGCAATTCGACATCTTTCGGACGACCGAAAGCAATCATTGCATCCAACGCTGCACGCACGGTACGGCCGGTGTACAACACATCGTCTACCAGGATCACTCGTTTGTCTTCGATGATAAACGGCACAATCGTAGCATTCGCTTTTAGAGGCGCTTCTTTGCGTCTGAAATCATCCCGGTGAAAGGTCACATCCAGATGCCCAAAAGATACTTTCTTCTTTAAACTTTTCTCTAAAATGGATTTAATGCGTTCGCCAACAATGACGCCGCGGGGCTGAATAGCCAGGATAACAGACTCTTCAAATTGATCGTGATTCTCGATCAATTGCTGACACAGCCTGTCGAGGGTTATTTGTAAAAGTTCGTTATCGAGAATGGAACGCTTTGACATGTTCTTAAACCTAATTTACTCTTTAGTTTTGAGTATCATTTGAATCATTCAAATCATCCGTTGTTTGGAATACGAAAGAGGCTTGCACTCCAGGCTCTCTATTGCATAATCCTCATTAAATCTTACAAAAATAGAAAACTCCGCGGGAGTATGAAAGAATGGGGGAAATTATTGTTCTCCTGCCAGCTCCAGAATCAGGTCAAATTCTTCCCTTTTCACCGGCTGAACGGATAAACGCATGGAAGTTACCAGGGACATTTGAGCCAGTCGCTTGTCTGCTTTTACCATAGCCAGTGTCACCGGATTCTTCAATTTCTTGACCGGAGCCACATCCACTACCACCCAATTGGCATCGTCCGTAGTCGGATCCTGGTATGCTTCTCCTGCTACCTTCGCAATTCCAACCACTTCTTTGCCTTCATTGCTGTGGTAAAACAACATCAAATCGCCTTTCTTCATGGCTCTCAGGTTGTTCCTGGCCTGGTAGTTCCTCACCCCTTCCCAAAAGGTCTTCTTGTCTTTCAACAATTGATCAAAGGAGTAGACAAAGGGTTCAGATTTAATAAGCCAGTAGTTCATAAAGGGATGATTTTGGGTTTAAAGATAGAAAGAAGCATAGACTTTTCACTGTTTCTTCGCTCTGTTTCTGTTTCTGAATTTGGGCGTTCCCTTCGGGCCGGGCTTTCACTCCAAGTCCGCCTTCCCGCAATCCCAACGCGCTTCGGGCTTTACGCTCAATCCCTAACGCAACACCATGAAGGTCCGATATTGTAAATAGTCCGTCCACTGTTTCCCGCTTGGTTTCTGTTTCTCATTTTGGTGGCTGCCTTTTCTTTTGTTACTTTTCTTTTGGCAGAGCAAAAGAAAAGTAAAGGCCGGTATGAAACAGAGATTTGTCGATCAACGACAATCTTCTTACTTTTAAGCAAAATAAACACATGTCAAGCAACAACACTGTCCTTCATGTTCTCAAACTCACAGCTTCCGTCATGGAACTGCACGAGGAAAACACGTTCAAAATACGCGCTTATCAAAACGCGGCCATTGCCATTGACAAAACACCTTATGCCATAGAAGACTTGTCCGATGAAGACTTATCTAACCTCCAGGGCATCGGTGCCAGCATGGGTAAAAAAATCCGTGAGATTGTTGCGACGGGTAGTTTATCCGAACTCAACGCATTGCTGCAAAATACACCCGCCGGTCTCCTTGAATTGTTTGATCTTCCGGGCATTGGCGCCAAAAAAATTCGTACACTCTGGAAAGAGTTAGGCATTGAAAGCACCGGTCAATTGCTGGAAGCCTGCAACAGCAATCAAATCGCCAATCAAAAAGGTTTTGGCGAAAAAACACAGGAAAATCTTCGCAAAGCTATTCTCTTCCAACACGAGCAAAGTAAAAAATTACTCATACCGGATGCACAACAAAAAGGAAGTGAATTACTCCTTTCTCTAAAAACAATCTTGCCACAACTCCACATCGGCTGGTGCGGAGAACTGTACCAACAAGCAGAGATTGTTACCTCCTTAGAATTCATGGTGGGTACCGATGATCCGGTAAAAACATTAGCGACCATTCAATCCAAACTCAGCGCAGATTGGACGCCTGCAGAGAGTACTCCTTTTACGTTACGCGGACTGGAAAAATCAAGCGGTGTTCCTTTAATCATCAGAACCTGCGCTCCTTCTTCTTTTAATTCTCAACGTTTATTGTTCTCAGCAGAAAAAGGACATCTTAGCCATGCCATTTCTGAAAGGGAAACCTTTATGGATGTTTGCCTGAAACATGTCGCACAATCCGAACAGGAATTATATGCAACAGTTGGCGTACCACTCATTCCCGCTGAATGTCGTGTGGGATATGCAGAATGGGAATTAGCGAAAGAAAATAAAATCGAACAATTGCTGTCTTATAAAGACCTCAAAGGCATCTTTCATAACCACAGTACCTATAGCGATGGCATACATACTCTTGCAGAAATGGCCCATGCGAGTATTAACGAAGGCTGGCAGTACTTCGGTATCGCGGACCATTCACAAACTGCTTTCTATGCCAATGGTTTAAAAGAAGACCGCGTGTTGCAGCAGTTCGTTGAAATTGATGAACTGAATAAAAAGTTGGCACCTTTCGTCATCTTCAAAGGCATTGAATCCGATATCTTAAACGACGGTGCGTTGGATTATCCCGATGAGTTACTCAAGCAATTTGATTATGTCGTAGCATCCGTTCATTCCAATTTAAAAATGGACGAAGAAAAAGCGATGACACGTTTGATCAAAGCCATAGAAAATCCGCATACAACCATGTTGGGCCACATGACCGGACGTTTACTTTTGCGCCGTGAAGGTTATCCGCTCGATACCTATAAAATCATCGATGCTTGTGCTGCTAACAAAGTGATCATCGAGCTGAATGCCAATCCAAATCGTTTGGACATCGACTGGCGCTTTCTGGATTACGCGCAGGAGAAAGGGGTGTTGATTAGTATCAATCCTGATGCACACGAACAAGCCGGTATACTCGATACCCATTACGGCGTCATCTCTGCACGCAAAGGAGGATTGCTGGTACAAAATACATTCAACACATTAGGTCTCGAAGAGATCAAAGACTATTTTACAACAAAGAAAAATTAATCTCCTTGAAGAAAGTTCTGATCATTCGTTTTTCCTCTATCGGTGATATTGTATTGACAACACCTGTCATACGTTGTATAAAAAAACAACTGGACTGTGAAGTGCATTTTTGTACCAAAGAAGGTTATAAAAATATAGTGGCTAACAATCCTTATGTAGACAAAGTACATATTCTTAAAAATAGCATTTCTGATCTGACAAAAGAATTGCAAAAAGAAAAGTTCGATTACATCATCGACCTTCACAAGAACTTACGAACGCTCAGAGTAAAAAGCAGATTGAAAGCACCTGCTTATAGCTACGATAAAATCAACATTCAAAAATGGCTGATGGTTCAATTCAAAATCAACCGTCTTCCTGCTATACACATTGTAGATCGTTATTTAAAAACAGCGGCAACGCTAGGAGTTGAAAACGACAATGAAGGACTCGATTATTTCATTCCCGAAAAAGACCATGTCGTATTAAGCAGCTCTGGAGATTTCAAGGCGGGTAATTATGTAGCCATTGCTATCGGCGCACAACATGCGACCAAGCGATTACCTTTGCATAAGCTCATTGAGCTTTGTACCAATATCCCCTCTCCTATTGTTTTGTTGGGAGGAAAAGAAGATGCAGAAACAGCCGAGCAAATCATGGCTGCGCTTCCTGAACGCAAAGATATTTTTCAAGGTTGTGGGGCATTCAATCTTAACCAATCCGCATCAATTGTAAAACAATCTAAAACAGTAGTCTCCCACGACACTGGATTGATGCACATTGCCGCCGCTTTCAAAAAAGAAATCTGGAGCATCTGGGGAAACACCATTCCAGAATTTGGAATGTATCCTTATCAAACACACCACCACGTCATCGAAAGAAACAACTTACCCTGCAGGCCCTGTTCAAAAATAGGATACCAACACTGCCCCAAAACACATTTTAAATGCATGGAAGAGCAGGACTTGAGTTTTGCGAAAGAGTTGTAATGAAAGTCTAAATTATTTCGATAAGCCGCTTGAGCGATAGAAGTGGAAAGTCCGGCCCGGCGGGGCACGCCCTCATTATAATTCTAAACATATTTAAAAACTAAATTATTTTTACCCAATTAAAACCTCACCCCTACCTTCACTCCAAGTTGAAAAGTAGGAATAAGTTCTGTTATTTTTTCCGCGTAATCTGTTGTAACAACCGGGGGCTTAATGTAATATTCGGTTTTGGTCATCTTATAATGATAGAATTCAGTCGTTGCATTTCTAAAACTAAAACCACCATACGTATCAAACTCTAACCCGATTTTATTCAATACCAAAATTTTTCTGAATCCAAATAAGACTTTCAAACCATATACACTTTGATCTATGCCAACAGAGTCTTTGTATTGAATAGAATGATACGAGCTATTCCCTCCATCATTCCAGGAAACCACTCCATGATCGAAAGAAGATCGTCGCATAAAACTAACAAAAGAAACATAGTATTTGCCTCTACCCAAAGCATAAACAGGGATTTTGGTGGCTATGCCAATATAATAACTCTCCGTAAATGGCATAGCCATGATCTCTTTCTCCGGCGTATTGCGTTGCCATTCACGCTGGTTACTGTAGTTCTGAGTAGAATAGGAGGAAGGTTTATAACCCAATTCTATTCCCAAACTCAACCCTTTATAAACATTTCGATGATACTCCAACCGAGACTCTCCTATTGCTAAACTGGACAATTCCATTGACACAGAATTTTTAAAGCGCACAGTATTTCTATAATTATTGACACGACTTGAATCATAACTTCTTCTCCTGTGTTCCGCAACAGTCGAATCCAATAACCATTGAGCATGAATCTTCTCTTGTCTGACGTCCAACCTTCTTTTTCTTTCTTCCTCTGCATTCAGTTCTCTTTCCTTTCGTTGGAGTGCTAACATCTCTCTTTTTAAATCGATCAACTGTACATCGATCGCATGGCGTTTAGCCACTTGAGCGGTGTCGAGAAAAACACGGTCAACATAGACACTGTCAAAATTCATCATTACTTCTTTCTGTACAAAACGATAAGGCGATTGCGCAATCACATCTATCGCAAAGGGAATATTAACATAAGGAAAAGTGAAAGGCACATCCAATAACAACCAACGCCATTCGTATTTATGATCCAAAAAGAAAGTTCTGTCTGCGTAATCCGGATGCGTAAAAACAAGGTCTAAAGTTTTTTTCGTTGGCAGCTTAACAATTAATGGAGTAATGCCTATCACCTTATCATGAACCTTTACGGTTGCGCCTTGAGGTTTGGAGTCCACTGTCACACGCTGCTTTGTTCCATTAAAAATTGTAGCGCAACTACTGCAAAAAAAGGACACACTAAAAAAAAGAAAAGTGATGCTATAAAAATTGTTCATAGTAAAAATCAAAAAGGGTTATCTCTAATTCCATTCTAAGGTAATAGAAAATAAAATACAATGCAAGCATTGTATTTTGAACATTATTAACTCATTGTATATAAGCTATTAAAATAAAAATAGTCCTTACTTTTAATGAAGTAAGGACTATTTCGCTCTCCCTCTATTTATATGTTCTCTTTACTGTACGATGACTTTCCTGGAAACAATCGTCGCCCCCTCTTGTCTGACATACACCACATACAACCCTGGCGATAAAGACTGGATATTTATTGATTCTACTTGTGATGAACCATTGACTTCGTATGAACTTCTCATTCGTTCCAAACCCAAAATGTCCATGATGACGATATCCACTTTGCCAGCAGGCATAGAATGCATCGTGATGTCCAGTTGATCTTGCGCCGGATTAGGACTGACAATGAAATTCTGTTCCATAGCATGCTCTACCGATGTTACCAAACCACAATTCAAAACATCTCTACGCATCAGGTTGTCGATGTAATATGTATCTGTCGTATAGGTATTCGCTCTGAACAAAAAGGTAAACTGATCAATCGTTGTTGGAGAAGTGCCAAGATCAGGTCTGCTCTGCAGTACAAATTTCAATCTTTCCCATTGATTCTGAACCGTAGTAACGGCTCTGAATACAGCTCTGCGACCTGAAGGATAAGTCTGTGATGTTTTAGCTCTATTTTCAAATTGCCAAAGAATTTCCGAATTGATAGGAGCTGCGGTATATACATCCATGAACAAAACATTGTTGCCATTTTCATAATCCACAGATGTAGGTAGAAAATTGACATCATATTGCAATATGTCATACTGTTCACTCGGATTTCTTTTATAAAGCGCCACTGTCGAAGAACTATTGACGCTATTCGTACCTGGGTTAGCAGCTGCCGCATCATACATTACTCCGGAAGTACTGGTCGAATAAGACAGTAAAGTGTTCGCTTCAAAATCATCAAAAGAAACATCGCACCCATTTGGAATGACATGAACCGCTTTATCATAAGTATAATGACCACATAGACCAACTACTGCATCAACAGAAACATCACCTCCATTAGAACCCCAAGATACATTGATGGTATTCGTCCCTTGACCACTTACAATTGTTGCTCCTGAAGGGACTGTCCATGCATAGGAAGACGCGGTACCATTGCTGATGGAATAAGTATAGGTTTGGCCTGCTATAACTTTTGCCGCCCCGTTAATGTGCAAGCTATTTGGGTTACTGTAGACACGCACATATTCAACCTCTAGAGATTGCGGCAATACAGTTGTTCCATTTGGATTTCCCCCAAAATCACCCCCAACAGCTAAGTTCAAAATGATATAAAAATTCTGATCAAAAGGCCACGCATAAGATCCGATATCTGTTTTAGTAATGGTATAAAAATTAACATCATCTATATACCAACTGATCGTATCTTGTTTCCATTCCACTGCATAGACATGGAAATCAGCTGAAAGATCATCAAGCCCGGTGTATGCTGCTCCTCTGTATTTATGATCTGTACTTGGATCAGTACCATAATGGATGGTTCCGTAAGTTGTCTTCACATCACCGCCTTTCATTTCCATGATATCAATTTCTCCACTGCGGGGCCAACCTCCATAGACCGAAGACTGTGGCATCATCCAGAATGCGGGCCACAATCCCTGTGTTTTAGGTAATTTCATTTTGGCTTCCATCCTCCCGTACTTGAACGATTGTTTGCCATTGGTCCAGATCTTCGCAGAAGTGTAGTTGTTGCCACCGTAGGATTCTGCCAAAGCAGTAATAACTAATTTGCCGTCAACCAAAGAAAGATTCTGAGAACGATTGGTGTAATTCTGTAATTCATTGTTTCCATAACCTCCACCACCGGTTTGAAAAGACCAGTCGCTAAGATTAAGTGAGGACTGATCGAATTCATCAGACCAGATAAGTGTTGGACATTGTTGTGCCTTAACTGTAAAAGAAGCAATCATGAATAATGCAATACACATGATTGTTTTTCCACTCATAAGTCTTAATTGTGTCATACTAAGTTTTTTAAATGCTGTAAATTATTCAACTACTTGGATCATCTCACATTGCACTTGTATCATATACGGTAAATCGCAACAAGTGGACCTATAAAATGTCAAAAGGTCTTGTCCTGGATGGTAAAAACCACACAGGACAAGACCTTTTGAATAAACGAAAGAGTGTACCTTATATTTTAGTAACCCCTACCGCATTTAATCCTTTTTTTCCTTCTGTCACTTCAAAGCTCACCTTGTCATCTTTTGTTACAGGACCTTTCAACCCTGATACATGTACGAAGTATTCTTTGTTAGTACCATCTTCTAAAACAAAACCATACCCTTTTGATTCATTAAAGAACTTAATTATACCTGTTTGCATAAGACTAAAATTTGTATTCTACTTACATAATTTAGAAAAAAAAGGAAAAGAGTAAAAGAGTTTATGTCTTTTATTTCAAAGCTTACATAAAAAAAGCCCGCAATTCATAATTACGGGCTTTTTTATTGATAACACCTTTTATTTCAACAGGTATTCTTTCAAATCTTTAAACTGATTACCTAACGGTATTGAAACTTTTTTCAATTTCCCAGCCGCTTGCAAGCTTTCAGGAATCTCAATATTCTTTCCAATCACATCATTTACAACTTCTATAAATTTAGCAGGATGAGCAGTAGAAAGGAAAATGCCCGTAACATCTTTCGCTGAATTTTCATACATGTAAGCCCTCAATCCCAGGTAAGCTACAGCAGTGTGTGGATCTAATATATATCCTGTTGTATCATATACCTTCTTGATGATGTCCTCTGTTTGTTCATCGGTAAAATATTTACCTGTAATGTCCGCACGAATCGCTTTTACATCTTCATTGTAGAAAGCGACTAAACGCTGGTAGTTACTAGGATTACCAACATCCATCGCATTAGAGATCGTTCTTACAGAAGGTCTTGGGTTGAACACGCCAGACGCTAAGTAATCAGGAATAACATTGTTCGCATTGGTTGTCGCTACAAAATGAGCAACCGGTAAGCCCATGCGTTTAGCTATTAAGCCACCACAAAGGTTTCCGAAGTTTCCGCTTGGCACACTGAACACGACATCTTTTCCCAACTTTTTTACTTGCGCATAAGCATAGAAGTAATAAAAGGATTGAGGAATCAAACGGCTGATGTTGATAGAATTTGCAGAACTCAAATTGAATTTTGCATTCAACTCTTCATCCAGGAATGCTTCCTTCACCATGCGCTGACAGTCGTCAAATGTTCCCTGCACTTCCAACGCTGTAATGTTGCCACCCAGTGTAGTTAATTGCTTTTCCTGCAAGTCACTCACTTTACCGCTTGGATAAAGAATGGTTACGTGAATACCCGGCATGTTGTAGAAGCCTTGTGCAACGGCTCCTCCCGTATCACCGGAAGTCGCTACTAATATATTAATGTCTTGTTTGTCTTTTGCCAAATAGTACGACATCACTCTGGACATGAAACGAGCCCCGAAATCTTTGAAAGCCAAAGACGGTCCGTGGAATAATTCCAATACATACATGTTGTCTTGTACTTTCACCACCGGTGCATCAAATGAAATCACATCATCGATGATTTTTTTCAAATCAGCAGCAGGAATATCATCACCCAGCAATGCGTTGGAAACTTCAAATGCGATTTCAGCAAAACTCTTTTGTTCGATGCTATCAAAAAACGATTGCGGCAACTTCGGAATTTCCAATGGCATGTATAATCCATTATCAGAAGGCAATCCTTTGAACAAAGCTTCTTTGAAGGAAACTTCAGGCACTGTTTTTTTTGTACTGTATAATCTCATTTATATGTAGGTATTAAATTCTAATTGGGTTTATACTTCTTGTTGATTAGATATAAGAAAGAAGTACTAATTCTTTTCGCTCTCCGCTCTGTTTCTCTTTTTATTAGCCCATTACAACAGGTCCTTGATGATTGACTTCTGATACATATGTTTCAGAACCAATTCCTATTTTCGAAAATGCCGCGGCCATCGCTTCAGCAATTTTATTGGCTTTATCCAATGAATCACTTAATGCAAAGATAGAAGGACCCGAACCTGAAATGCCGGCTCCAATTGCTCCTGCATTCAATGCGCTTTCCTTTACACTGTAGAAACCTGGTATCAATCCGGCACGCGCCGGTTCTGCGACTACATCCTGCATCGAACGGCCGATCAAACCAAAATCCGATTTCATCAAGCCCACTACAAGACCCGCCACATTCCCCCATTGAGTAACCGCAGTACCCAAAGATATTTCCTTAGGCAAAGCATTTCTGGCATCCTTCGTTTGCACTTCCACATGCGGATGTACCAAACTGCAATACATGCCTTGCGGTGTATTGATGCGTACAATCTCTAACGGGTTATAACTTCTTACCAGTACAAAACCTCCGTACAAACAAGGCGCCACGTTATCTGCATGCGCCGCTCCGCAAGCAATCAGCTCTCCTTCCATCGCGAAAGGTAGCATTTCTTCTACGGTCTTATTTAATCCTAATAATTTATCAACGGCAAAAACACCTGCCACAGAACTCGCTGCACTGGAACCTAAGCCGCTGCCCAAAGGCATATGCTTGAACAGTTCGATTTCTAATCCCTGCTTAATGCCATATTTCTCCAAATACTTAATGACCGGAATACTCACCGTATTAAAATTCGGATCAAGTGTCAAACGTCCGCCATCGCCGTGTATCGCTTTGATCACGATTTTATCGGTGTTGGTTTTACGCAAAACAATTTCATCACCCGGATTGTTGACGGCAAATCCCAGCACATCAAAACCACAAGTCACATTGGCCACCGTTGCCGGTGCAAACACGCGTATCGAATCCGATCCCGCCATGAGATTATCCTTTTAAATAATTACTGATGCTGATGATTTCAGCGAATACTCCTGCTGCAGTAACTTCCGCTCCCGCACCGGGGCCTTTGATTACCAAAGGCCTTTCTTTATAACGTTCTGTTGTGAACGCAATCATGTTATCGCTTCCAGACAAAGAGTAAAACGCGTGATTGGCATCTACACTTTGCAACCCTACACTAGTTTTTCCATTATCGTACTTCGCAATGAAACGCAAGACTTTGCCTTTCTTATCGGCATCGTCACGTAGTTTGGCAAACACGTGATTGTTTTTCTCCAATTCTATGAAGAATGCATCAACAGTTTTTGCTTTGCGGCAAGATTCAGGTAGGATGTTTTCTACTTTCACTTCGTCAAACTCCAACTCCGCTCCGGCTTCTCTTGCCAGGATCAAAATTTTCCGTGCCACATCCATTCCGTTTAAATCGTCACGTGGATCTGGTTCCGTGAAGCCTTTTTCTTTGGCTTCTTTCACCACATCGCTGAATTTTTTATCGCCTTTGAACGTATTGAAGATGTAGGATAATGTTCCTGACAGTATACCTTCAATCGTTAAGATACGGTCTCCGCTGTATTTCAAATCTTTCAACGTGTTGATCACCGGAAGACCTGCACCAACATTGGTTTCGTACATAAACTTCACGCCGGAATTGAAAGCAGTTTGGTGAAGTTTTGTATAGCTTTTAAACGGACCCGAGTTCGCTAATTTGTTTGGCGTTACAATAGAAATTCTGTTTTGCAGCAACTCGTCGTAAAATGCCACCACGTCTTTGCTGGATGTATTGTCAACAAAAACCGTATTCGGCAAGTTCAATGCTTTCATTTTTTCAACGAACGTTGACAAGTTAGACTTGACACCTTGATCGTCTATTTTAGCGGCATAAGAAGATAAGGAGATCCCGTTTTCAGCGATCAGCATTTTCTTCGTATTGGCCAAACCAATCACATTGATTTTCAAATGCAGTTCTTTCTGTAAATACGATTGTTGCTTTTGAATTTGCTTCAGCAAGGTAGCGCCAATCAAACCCAAACCAACGACAAACAAGTTGACTGTTTTTGTATCAGCCAGGAAGAATGATTGGTGGATTGCGTTCAATGCTTTCGACAAATCGTTTTTCTCAATGACTACAGACAAGTTCAACTCGGAAGAACCTTGAGCAATGGCAACAACGTTCACGTTGTTCTTGCCCATCGAATTGAATAGCTTTGCCGAGATACCAGGCGTCTTGCGCATATTGTCACCTACAATGGCCAGGATTGCCAATTCATTGCGAAGAATAGCCGGTTCGATTTTCTTAGCTTGTACTTCTACAGCAAATTCTTCATCGATAGCGGTCTTCGCTTTCTGCGCTTCTTTACCGTCTACAACCAAACAGATGGAATGTTCAGAAGAAGCTTGTGTGATCAAAATCACATTCACTTTATAACGAGCCAGGGCACTGAACAAACGCGCAGAAACACCTGCCACACCCACCATGCCGCTGCCTTGTAAAGTAACCAATGTAATATTTTCAATCGAAGTGATACCCTTGATCATGTAATCCGTCTCTTTAGACTTTTCACTGATCACCGTTCCTTCAAAAGCAGGATTGAATGTATTTTTGATCCAGATCGGAATTTTCTTCGCAAATGCCGGAGCCAATGTTGGAGGGTAAATCACCTTCGCACCAAAATGCGACATTTCCATGGCTTCTACATAAGAGATAGAAGGCAAAGTAAAAGCTGATTTTACTTTGCGAGGATCGGCAGTCATCATGCCGTCTACATCTGTCCAGATTTCAATCGCTTCTGCATCTAACGCTGAACCAAAGATTGAAGCGGTATAGTCAGAACCTCCGCGACCTAAAGTAGTCGTTTCATTTTTATCCGTAGAACCGATAAAACCGGTAGTCACAATATTGCCTTTGGCATTTTCTACAAATGCCTGGATATTCTTATTTGTTAACTTTACGTTAACTTTTGCGTAACCAAAACTATCGTCCGTTTTCACCACTTCTCGCGCATCCAAATGAACAGTCTTAATGCCTGACTGTTTCATGTATTCTGCAACGATATACGAAGAAAGACGTTCTCCGAAACTCTGCACCAGATCAAGGGTACGAGGAGATAATTCTTTCAATAAAAAGACACCTTGTAACAAATCTTCCAATTCATTAATGTGCAATTTTACCTGAGCAATGGCTTTGCTTTGAGATTTAGCATCGAGAAGAGATTTGACAGCATTGACATGCTTTTGTTCAATCTCTTTAATCAAATTTTTATACGAACTGTCAGTCTGAGCAGCCTTGTTTCCAACTTCAATTAACAGATTGGTAACACCAGTCATTGCTGAAAAAACAACCACATACCTTTTCTTGTACGTTTTCAGGATCTCAACAACCTTGCGGATGTTGTCTATAGATCCTACGGAGGTACCTCCAAATTTTAAAACCTTCATAACCTGTTTGGGCCTTATGTATAGTAAATAGCACGCAAAAATAGAGGTTCTCGGCTGTTTTTCATAAGAAATCACGATTTATATTGAACGCAGGAATATTGGGAAGATGGAACTTTCACTTGATCTTCCTTGTCTATTCAAGCAGACAGCCTGCTGAGTTCTACCAAAATAAACCGGGGGAATTCTTTGAGTATTTCTCAAAAAAAGCTACCTTTCGTCCCTATTTTAAGTCAATGACTGTGAACAAAACATATTCTCATTTGTCAAGAATCATCCCCAGATTCTTACCTAGGCCCTAGGCCGCACAGTCTTTGTGCTAGCCTACGGAGCTAGTATTCCTATCCCACAATACCCTACTCATTTATTTAATTTATTCTGTTGCTATCTATACCTGTGTTTCAGGTTTCAGAATGGAAGAATTCAAAGTTCAAGTTGCCAACGAAGGGCACAAGCATTTGGCGGAAGCCATTTGTAAAGAAATGGAAGAAAGCGCTAAGGCCAGAGGAACGGGCATTGCAAAGCGTAATCCTGATTACATCCGTCAAAAGATGGAAGAAGGGAAAGCGATCATTGCGACCACTAAATCCGGCGAGTTTGCAGGCTTTTGCTACCTTGAAACATGGGGACACGGGAAATATGTGTCCAATTCAGGGCTGATTGTTTCTCCAAATTTCCGCAAGAGCGGCCTGGCGACCAAAATCAAGATCAAAGCCTTCAACTATACACGTAAAAAATATCCGGATGCGAAGCTCTTCGGATTGACAACCAGTGCGGCGGTCATGAAGATCAACTCTGAGTTGGGCTATCGTCCGGTTCATTTTACAGAACTGACAGACGATGAACAATTCTGGAAAGGCTGTTCAAGCTGCGTCAATTACGAGATTCTCCAAAGCAAAGACCGTAAACTCTGCCTGTGTACAGGTATGCTGTACGATCCGGTAGAAAAGAAGGAAAAGAAATGGGACTTCATTAAAAAGTCTAAGATCTGGGAGCGCTTACAACGCATAAAAGATGTAGTATTGCTGAAGCCTCTAAAGAAAATAGAAGGCCTGAGCTTAGATTTAAAAAGACTATTCAAATTAAAATACCAATAGAAATGAGTAACAAAGTTGTTTTAGCTTTCAGCGGAGGATTAGATACTACCTACTGCGTAAAATATTTGACCGACGAAAAAGGTTTGGAAGTGCATACTGCCATTGTCAATACCGGTGGTTTCAGTACGGAAGAATTAAAAGACATAGAAAAGAAAGCTTACGAATTGGGTGTTAAATCTCATACGACACTTGACATCATTGACAAATATTACGAAGAATGTGTAAAGTTCTTGGTATACGGAAACGTACTAAAGAATAACACTTACCCTCTTTCTGTAAGCGCGGAGCGTGTATTTCAGGCTTTGGCCATTGCAGAACACTGTAAAAAAATCGGTGCTACAGCTGTCGCTCACGGAAGTACCGGAGCAGGTAATGATCAGGTACGTTTTGACATGGTGTTCAATATTTTGATTCCTAACGTAGAAATCATCACACCGATCCGTGATTTGAAATTATCAAGAGAAGCTGAAATTGAATACCTGAAAGCAAAAGGGGTTGTTCGCGACTGGACAAAAGCTCAGTACTCTATCAACGTAGGTATCTGGGGAACAAGCGTCGGCGGCAAAGAGACTTTGACCTCTAACCAATACTTACCTGAATCTGCGTTCCCTACTCAAGTTTCTAAAACAGGCGAAGAAGAAGTCGAATTGACTTTTGAAAAAGGAGAATTGGTTGGACTAAACGGCAAAACAATGAAACCGGTTGAAGCGATCCAAGCCTTGAATAAGATCGTAGCACCATACGGTATCGGCCGTGATATACATGTTGGAGATACCATCATCGGTATCAAAGGTCGTGTAGGTTTTGAAGCGGCTGCTCCGATCGTGATCATAAAAGCTCACCATACATTAGAAAAACATACCTTAACGAAATGGCAAATGTACTGGAAAGAACAATTGTCTGGCTGGTACGGCAACTTCGTACACGAAGGTCAATTCTTGGATCCAGTGATGAGGAACATCGAAACCTTCCTTACAGAAACTCAGGTGAACGTAAGCGGTAAAGTAAAAGTCTTCCTGGCTCCTTATCGTTTCCATGTTGTGGGTATTGAATCTTCTCATGATTTGATGTCTTCTAAATTCGGAAGCTACGGAGAAATGAACAATGCATGGTCAGGTGACGATGTAAAAGGCTTCTCTAAAATATTCGGTAATCAAACGATGATTTACCACAAGGTAAACAGCGATCAATAATATTGATCGGGTTAAAATTTATTATAATGAAAAAGATTAAAGTAGGTGTTGTAGGTGGTGCAGGTTATACAGGAGGTGAATTATTGCGCATTTTGGTAAATCACCCGGATGTAGAAATCTATTTTGTACACAGCAACAGTAATGCCGGTAATCCTTTACATAAAGTACATTCTGATTTATTAGGAAGTACAGATGTTACATTCACTGATCAATTGAAAGAAGATGCGGATGTCATCTTCCTTTGTTTAGGTCATGGCGATGCAGCCAAATTTTTACAAGCCAATCCACAATTGCTAAAAACAAAAATCATCGACCTGAGTCATGATTTCCGTTTGAACAAAGAAGGGAATGATTTTGTATACGGCTTGCCTGAATTGCAAAAAGATAAAATAGCACAAGCACAACATATTGCGAATCCTGGTTGCTTTGCGACTTGTATTCAATTGGCTTTGCTTCCTTTAGCAAAAGCTAATTTGCTGAACGATGAAATTCACATATCAGCTATTACCGGCTCTACCGGTGCAGGACAGAGTTTGAGTGCAACCTCTCATTTCAGCTGGAGAAACAGTAACATGTCGGTGTACAAAGCATTCAATCACCAACATTTGAAAGAGATCGGCCAAAGTTTAAAAAGCCTACAGCCTTCTCATGAAAAGAAAATAAATTTTATTCCTTACCGTGGTGATTTCACTCGTGGCATTATTGCTTCTGTTTACATTAAATCTGACTTAAGTCAGGAAGCTGCAGATAAATTGTACAGGGATTATTACAAAGATGCGGCCTTCACTCATGTGGCATCTGAGAACATAGATTTGAAACAAGTTGTCAATACAAATAATGCGATGGTCTTTGTAGAAAAACACGAAGACACCTTATTAATCATCAGCATCATTGACAATTTATTGAAAGGCGCTTCAGGGCAAGCCGTACAAAACATGAACATCATGTTTGGCTTGGATGAAAAAGCTGGATTAAAACTTAAAGCAAACGCATTCTAAATATAGTGATCAGTAGTCAGTTAATGGCTAGTAAAATACTGATCACTGACAACTATTTCATTATGAAAAATTTTGACGTATACCCACTTTTCAATATCGAGCCTGTAAAAGCTCAAGGCTCTTACCTTTGGGATAAAAGCGGTGTGCAATACTTAGATCTTTACGGAGGTCATGCTGTAATCTCTATTGGACACTCTCATCCTCATTATGTACAGAAGATCAGTGACCAATTGAATAAAATTGGTTTTTATTCTAACTCTGTTCAAATTTCTTTGCAAGAAGAATTGGCCGATAAACTAGGAAAACTTTGCGGTCACGATGACTACCAACTGTTTTTGTGTAACTCAGGTGCAGAAGCAAATGAGAACGCATTGAAACTTGCTTCTTTCCATAACGGTAAAAAGAAAGTGATCTCTTTCAAAAAAGGTTTTCATGGAAGAACTTCTTTAGCGGTTGCGGTTACGGACAATGCTTCTATCGTAGCTCCTGTTAACGCTACAGAAAACGCGATCATACTTCCATGGAATGACGAACAAGCATTGGAAAATGCCTTCAAGAAAGAAGAAATTTCTTCTGTCATCATTGAAGCCATGCAAGGTGTAGGCGGCGTACATGTAGCCTCTGAATCTTTCTTAAAGAAAATCCGCACGTTGTGCGACGAAAATAATGCAGTATACATTGCTGATTCTGTGCAGGACGGTTATGGCCGCAGCGGTAAATTCTATGCGCATGACTTCGCAGGTGTAAGTGCTGACATTTATACCATGGCAAAAGGCATGGGAAATGGCTTCCCAATTGGCGGTATCGCAATTGCACCACACATCAAACCGAAACATGGTTTGTTGGGAACAACTTTCGGCGGAAATCATTTAGCTTGTGCTGCTGCTATTGCGGTGTTGGATGTTATTGCTCAAGATAAATTGATTGCTAATGCAGCAACAATGGGCGATTACCTGATGAAAGAATGCGCTACGATTGAAGGTGTAAAAGAAGTACGCGGCCGTGGGCTGATGGTAGGATTGGAATTGGAAATTCCTTGTGCTGGTATCCGCAATGCTTTATTAGAAGAACATAAAATGTTCACCGGTTCTTCTTCGGATAAAAATACGATTCGTATTCTTCCGGCTTTGAACATTGGCAAAGCAGAATTGGATCAGTTTTTAGGCGCCTTTAAATCTGTGCTTTCAAAAGCATTGATCAGCTAGATGTATAAATTTGTTTTATTTTTTCTTTTTATGATTACAGCTCAACTATCCTTCTCACAGGATAGCGACACACTGGATCATTGGGTAAAATTAAAACACGATTTTAAATACACGAAGAACGATTCATTGTTTTGTAAATTGCATAGTAAGCATGCTTATTCAGTAGATAAAATTTCTTCTGCTTATTACCTGGATGCTCACTTATACGATTCACTAAAACACATAACAGTAGGCGATGTAACAGGACCCTTTACATCCAATACCTGGCTGAATGAAAGTACAGATTTAGAAAAAAATACTTTCATCCTTAAGTTGGTCAAAGTAGACAGTTGTTTTGAAATACGAGCCAGTCATATTTTATTTGAAGGCAGCGATTACAATAAAAGAGAATTCAATCGTCACAGAGCAGATTCTTTGCTTTCAAAAATAAAAGAAGGAAGCCTCTTCGAGGTTGTGGCCAAGAAATACGGTCACGACGGCACAGAATTCAATGGTGGAGACTTAGGCTGGTTCAAACAAGGCAGCATGGTGAAAGCATTTGATGCCGCTTGCTTCAATGCTAAGAAGGGCGATCTTTTCATTGTAGAAACTCCTTTTGGATTACACATTGTAAAGATAACAGCAGATAAAAGACCTCGCGTCTGTCAATACTATATTACACCGGTAGTGAAAATTATAAAAAAATAAGAAGACAATGGAAAACTTCATTTCTGTTAAAGACGTCACTAACATTTCTGCTCTGGTCAACGAAGCACTGGAGTTGAAAAAAAATCCTTTTGCGCATAGTGAACTGGGTAAGAATAAAACCTTGGGACTGATTTTCCTGAATCCTAGCTTGCGTACTCGTCTCAGCACACAAAAAGCAGCCCTGAACTTAGGTATGAATGTGATGGTGATGAACATGGACAAAGAAGGTTGGGCATTGGAAACACAGGATGGAGTGATCATGAATCACAACACAGTAGAACACATTCGTGAAGCAGCAGCTGTAATGGGAGAATATTGCGACATCATCGGTGTTCGTTCTTTTCCAAGATTGGTAGATCAACACGAAGATTATTCTGAAGATTTCTTTAATAAATTCATTAAATACGCGGGTGTACCGATTGTAAGTCTCGAAAGTGCTACACTCCACCCTTTACAATCACTGGCTGATTTGGTAACGATTGAGGAAACCAAAACGAAGCCTCGTCCAAAAGTGGTATTGACCTGGGCTCCGCACATCAAGGCATTGCCGCAAGCAGTAGCCAACTCATTTGCAGAGTGGATGGTAAAGTCTGATGTGGAGTTTGTCATCACGCATCCCGAAGGGTACGAACTGGCAAAAGAATTCACGGGTAATGCAACCATTGAATACAATCAGGATAAAGCCTTGGCTGGTGCAGATTACATTTACATCAAGAACTGGTCTTCTTATGAAGATTATGGTAAAGTGTTATCTATGGACAGTCACTGGATGATTACCAATGAGAAATTAAAGTTAACGGACAACGCACAAGTGATGCATTGCTTACCCGTACGTCGCGGCATTGAATTGTCAGATGAAATACTAGACGGACCAAACTCTTTGGTGATACAAGAAGCATCCAATAGAGTATGTGCCGCTCAGGCGGTTTTGAAAAAAATGCTGGAAGATAACTTTAGTAAATAAATAAAGATAAACGGAACGCGTGAGGGATTGAAGCAAAAAGCCCGGAAAGCAGCGGAGCGGAGTGAGGACTTGTAGCACAATCAAGCACGAGAGTGCGAAGATTGCGAACGTTAGTTCGCCCGGCCCGAAGGGACACGCCCAAAACATCAATCTATTATCCGATGCAGCTTCCTATTTATCCTATCATTATTATTAACCATATAATTACTTATTCAAATAAGATATTGCAATTATATCAATCTATATGGAAGAATTAGTTGTTATAAAAGTAGGTGGCAACATCATTGATAACGAAGAAGCGTTAAAATCTTTTTTAACGAGTTTCTCCGCTATTAACAAACATAAAATACTGATCCACGGTGGCGGTAAAATCGCTACGGAGATCAGCAAAGGATTAGGCATTGAAGCGCAAATGGTCGACGGCAGAAGAATAACAGATGCGGAAACCTTGAAAATAGTAACAATGGTATACGGTGGTTTGATCAACAAAAACATTGTAGCTTCTTTGCAATCCAAAAAATGTAACGCCATCGGTCTGACAGGCGCAGACGGTGGTGTAGTATTAGCCAATAAGCGACCCATAAAAAATGGTATCGACTATGGGTTCGTAGGAGATATCAAGGAAGTAAAATCTTCTGTATTGACTACACTGATCAATGCAGGGTTCACTCCCATTATTGCCCCACTCAGTGTAGATGAAAACGGCAGCTTATTGAATACCAATGCTGACACCATGGCTTCTGAAATAGCCTGTGCCATGAGCAAACAATATAAAGTAAGCCTGGTTTATTGCTTTGAATTGCAAGGTGTATTGAGAGACTTTGAAGATAAAAATTCTGTCATCAACGAAATCAATCCCGATACTTATAGTCAATTAAAAGGTGAAGGTATCATTTCAAAAGGTATGATTCCTAAATTGGACAATGCTTTTGATGCCATCAACAAAGGCGTAAACGCAGTGGTCATCGCTCATGCAGATAATTTATTAGCGATCATTAATGAACAAAAAAAATTAGGCACTGTCTTGAAAAAATAACAGGCCTTATATAAACTATAATTTTTATGGACATTCAGAAATTAAAATCAGATGCCATCGAACTGTTGAAGAACTTGATTCGCACAGAATCTTTCAGCAAGCAGGAAGATAAAACAGCAGAGATCATCAACGCATTTATCAATGAACGTGGTGTTCCGACACATCGTTTAAAAAACAACGTATGGGCTTTCAACAAACATTACGATGCGAAGAAACCTACCATCTTATTAAACTCACATCACGACACCGTAAATCCAAATCCTGGCTATACCAATGATCCATTCGATCCATTTGTGAAGGATGGGAAATTGTTTGGATTGGGAAGTAATGATGCCGGTGGATGCTTGGTATCATTGATATCTACCTTTCTCTATTTCTACGACAAAGAAAATTTGAACTACAACTTCGTGATCGCTGCTACAGCGGAAGAAGAAATTTCTGGTTTCAACGGATTGGAATTGGTATATCCTGAATTAGGCCCAATCGATTTCGCCATTGTTGGAGAACCTACATTAATGGACATTGCGGTAGCTGAAAAAGGTTTGATGGTATTGGATTGCACGGCTCGTGGTAAAGCGGGACACGCAGCGCGCGAGGAAGGCGACAACGCCATATACAAAGCATTGAAAGATATCGAGTGGATCCGTACCTATAAGTTTGAAAACGTATCTCCGCACTTAGGACCAATGAAAATGTCAGTAACCATCATCAATGCCGGTTACCAGCACAATGTAGTTCCTGAAAACTGTACGTTCACTATTGACGTGCGTATCACAGAAATGTACCGCAACGAAGATGTGTTAAGAATTATCGAGGAGAACATTGAATCCGATGTTGCAGCTCGCTCTGTGAGATTGAGACCATCGTTCATTGATCCTGATCATAAACTAGTGAAAGCAGCGATCAAAATGGGAGCAAAGCCATACGGCTCTCCTACTACTTCTGATCAGGCGCTTGTGCCTGTTCCTTCAGTAAAGATGGGACCAGGAAACTCCGGTCGGTCTCACTCCGCCAATGAATTTATTTGGTTGACAGAGATTGAAGAAGGGATTGAGAAGTACATTAAGATATTATCTGAATTGGTTTAATAATTAGTGGTAAGTTGTAAGTGGTAAGTTTCATAACGCCATTTTTAACTTACCACTTACAACTTATCACTTACAACTATGAAACTCTGGCAAAAAGATACCGAAGTCAATAAAGAAATAGAACGATTCACTGTTGGGAAAGACCGTGAGATGGATTTATTCCTGGCTCCTTTTGATGTGTTGGGTTCTTTGGCGCATACAGCCATGCTGGCAGATATCGGGTTGTTAGAAAAATCTGAAAAGGAAATTCTGCACAAAGAGTTAAAGAATATTTACAAAGAAATCACCAGTGGAAATTTTACTATTGAAGACGGAATCGAAGATGTTCACTCCCAAGTAGAATTGTTATTGACAAAAAGATTAGGAGACGTCGGTAAGAAGATTCATAGCGGGCGTTCACGCAACGATCAGGTGTTGGTGGATTTGAAATTATTTACTCGTCACGCCATCAAAGAAACTGTCGAAGAAGCGAAATCATTATTCGATTTGTTGATTCAACTGAGTGAACAATACAAAGATCATTCTCTTCCAGGCTATACACACTTCCAGTTGGCGATGCCATCTTCTTTTGGCTTATGGTTCGGTGCCTATGCCGAAAGTTTGGTAGATGACATGCACATGCTGCAGGCTGCCTACAAAATCTCTAATAAGAATCCATTAGGTTCAGCTGCAGGATACGGTTCTTCTTTCCCCTTGAAACGCCAGCAAACTACAGATTTGTTAGGATTTGAAGCATTAAACTTCAATGTGGTCTACGCGCAAATGGGTCGTGGTAAAACAGAACGTAATGTAAGTTCTGCTCTTGCATCTTTAGCAGGCACCATTGGCAAATTGGCAATGGATGTGACCTTGTACATGAATCAGAATTTTGGGTTCATTACTTTCCCTAATGAATTGACAACCGGATCAAGCATCATGCCTCACAAAAAGAATCCGGATGTATTTGAATTGATTCGTGCAAAATCTAACAAGCTTCAGGCTTTACCAAATGAAATCGCCATGATCACGGCAAACCTGCCTTCCGGTTACCATAGGGACTTGCAGCTAATCAAAGAAAGTTTTGTACCGGCATTTGGAGAAATAACAGATTGCATCGCTTTAACAAAATTCATGTTGTCTAATATTCAAATCAAGAAAGACATATTGAAAGATGACAAATACAAATACTTGTTCAGTGTAGATGTCGTAAATGATCTGGTAAATACAGGCACTCCTTTTCGCGATGCCTATAAGCAAGTAGGAACATCTATTGACAATGGAACATTTAAACCCTTGCACGATATTCAACATACACATGAAGGCAGTATTGGTAATCTTATGAATAAAGAAATTACCGGATTGATGGATAACGTATTAAGAGGATTTGAATTTTCAAAAGTAGATGAAGCTGTAAAAAAACTACTTGCTTAATTTACTCGACAAATAAAAAACAAAGCAGGCCAGGATGATCTCCTGGCCTGTTTTATTTAGTCACGTTCAAACGATTGATTAATTCATCCTGAATACTTATCTTAAGTATCAGTGTATTTATTGTCTTCATTTTAAATGAACCGCTATGACTAGAAAAATTACTACTGCACTCATTTTTATATTGACCATACTCGCTGCAGAATTAGCGGTAGAGTATGTAAAACACTTTCTTAAATTCAAGACTGGATTTCACGACAAGTATATATTGACCTTAATTGGTATGGCGATCATTGTTGCCATTTACTATCCGGTATTTGGATTCGTACATTATTTAACTGAAAACATGACCAAAAAATTTGTCACCGCTTCTCAAAAAAAAGCTGGAAATGAATTAATGGGAATAATAATCGCTTTTTTACTCGGTGGAGGCATCCTATTTCTAATCTATTTACACCAATGGTACGGTATTACTTTATGGTAAAAGGTTAAAATACCCTCTTTAGGCTATTTAAAATCATTCTAAATATCTTATATTTGTAATGCATTTAGATACCAATATTCATTGAATACCTTCGCTTCTTTTACGGCTTCTCTTAGCTTAAACCGCAAAATCGGACGCTATACGTTGGTATACGGTGACCTTTTGATAGAGCAAAGAATATGTGAATTTCTTTCCACATATGCTGTAGTGACTGGAATCAATGTAGAAGAATATTTATCAAATACCGCTGATAATTACGACAGTGTGAGAATTCCCTTGTCTACTTGCGGCACAACCATAGAGCTCGATATCCATCATTTTTTTGCTTTTAAGAAACTATACCAGGAAGAAATGCAGCAACTTCAACTAGAGGACATGTTGATCCGACTGAAAATTACAGCTCCTTCTCAAGAGCTTATTTTTGTTTAGACTTTTTATAAACTACTGATCCTCATTATAAAATTGAACTAATAGCTGTATTTTCGGTTATACGATTAAGAATAACACAGTATAGCTATGAAATCATCATTAATCAGACAACGGACTTCTCTTCAGGATTCTATTCTGGAAGAATTAAATAAACAAATGGCCATCGAAGCACATTCTTGCGCTGCCTATCTTTCTATGTCGGCTTGGTGCCATGTACAGGGCCTTGTAGGCTGCGCGCATTATTTCAAAAAACAATCCGGAGAAGAAAGAGAGCATCAACTTCGCATCTTTGATTATGTTACGGGTATGGGTGCATTGGCTGTATCTCCTGAAGTACGTGGTGTAGAAGCGAACTTTGAAGGTCTGCGTAATATCTTTGAGCTAGCACTGGATATGGAAATAGCCATCACAGAACGTTTCAATTTCCTTACTGAGCTTTGTCATAAAAACAAAGACTACCAAACAGCAAAATTCTTGCAATGGTACCTTGACGAACAAATGGAAGAAGAAGAAAACGCCCGTCGTTGCCTTGAATTATTTGATTTGATTACGCCGGCTAATGACGGCCTGTATAACATTGATAAAGCAGTTGCTAAATTAAACTCAGGAGAATAATTAAATAGTGATTAGCCCTTAATCATTACAATAAAAAAAGCCTTCCAATTGGAAGGCTTTTTTTATGATAGTTTAATAATCTTCTGGCGACTAATCTAATGACTATTTATTTCCAGATTAACTCAGCTTCTGTTTGCAATTTCTTTTTATCGATTGGAACTACGCCAACCTGCTCACAAACTAAACCACCGGCAAGGTTTGAGAGTTCAGCAATCTTATTGGGAGAGACATTTAACGCGCAACACAAGGCTGCAACGCTGACTACTGTATCTCCTGCACCTGATACATCAGCAATCTTACGGATATGGGCAGGAATGATGCATGCAGCTTCTCTTTCCCGTTTGATAAAAACACCTTTTTCAGAAAGTGTCAACAAGATCATATTCGAATTCAACAAAGCCGATAAATTATCAACTGCAGCTTCGATGTCTTTATCTTCTGACAAACTTCCATCCCACTTCAAACCTTCTTTCATTTCCTTGCGGTTAGGTTTGAAGAGTGTGACGTTTTTGTAATGTAAAAAATTCCTTTTCTTAGGATCCACTACTGTTGGAATACCTTTTTCGTTGGCTAGTTTAACAATTGATGCAATTAATTCTTCATCAATCACTCCTTTATCATAATCTTCAAAGATGACTACATCACAGGTTTCTAGCAATGTTGTAATCTTTGTCAGTAATTCCTTTTTGTCATTCTTAGCAAGCGGTAGATCTGTTTCCTGATCGACACGCAGCATGTGATGGTGACCTGAAATAATACGGTGTTTGATAGTCGTAATACGTTCCTTACTTTGATAGATTCCTTCAGCGGGCAGATTGTTCTGCGACATCAATGATAAAAAATTATTTCCATCAAGGTCATCTCCAACCACAGCACACAAATAAGGAATAGCTCCTAAAGCCTGCACATTGAGTGCAACATTGGCCGCTCCTCCTAATCTGGAATCGCGATTCTCTACCTGTAAAATAGGTACAGGAGCTTCAGGCGAAATACGATCGACTCTACCCCAAAGGTAAGAGTCGATCATAACATCACCAATGACGAGCACTTTCAATCCTGCAAACGCTGCAAACAAAGCCTCTGTCGTGTATTCTTTTGTTACTACTGAAGTTTTGCCAGACATGTTTTGATTCTGTTAACCGCTTCCACCAGATTTTCATCAGACGCAGCAAACGAAATACGAATGTTATTTGGAGCGCCGAAAGCGTCGCCGCCTACAGTAGATACAAACACATCGTTTAGAATAAACATAGACAATTCAGCAGCAGTATTAATCTTTTGCCCGTTTACGCTTTTCCCTAAGTAAGCACTTACGTCAGGAAAAGAATAAAATGCACCTTGTGGGGTATTCACTTTCAATCCTGGAATTTCTTTCAACATACCTACTACAAGGTCTCTTCTTCTTAAGTAAGCCTTCGCCATTTCTTTAGGAGCAGTTAAATCTCCTTTGTAAGCAGCTACTGCAGCTTTCTGAGCAATCGAGCAGGTACCAGAGGTAACCTGACCTTGAATTTTATCACAAGCGGCAGCGATAGTTTTCGGAGCACCGATATAACCTACTCTCCAGCCAGTCATCGCATAGCCTTTAGAGAATCCGTTTACAGTTACTACTTGATCTTTAATTGCCGGTATGCTGCCAATGCTGAAGTGTGAGCCTTCGAAATTGATGTACTCATAAATTTCATCGGCAATCACTACGATATTTTTATGCTTAGCTACTACGTCTCCGATCGCACGCAATTCTTTTTCTGTAAATACAGAACCAGTAGGATTGCAAGGAGAAGAGAATAAGATCGCTTTTGTTTTTGGAGTAATGGCTTTTTCTAATTGAGCAGCTGTTACTTTGAAATCATTTTCCAAAGAACCACTAACAATCACAGAACGTCCTTCCGCTAACTTCACCATTTCTACATAACTCACCCAGTAAGGAGCAAAGATGATTACTTCTTCTCCAGGGTTTACTATGCTTAACAATACGTTAGCAATAGACTGCTTCGCACCTGTAGAAACTACAATGTTTTCAGGACCAAAATCAAGATTGTTTTCTTTTTTTAGTTTATCTGCAATCGCTTGTCTCAAATCGGGGAAACCAGGAACAGGGCTATAAAAAGAGAACCCGTCATCGATGGCTTTCTTTGCTGCGTCCTTTACGTGTTGAGGAGTTTGGAAATCCGGTTCTCCTACGCTAAGACTGATTACTTTATGACCTTGAGCTGCTAGTTCGCGAGCTTTTTTAGTCATGGCCAGCGTTTCTGATTCAGAAAGCGCGTTTAATCTGGCCGAAAGCAGGTTGGTATCTGTTGCCATTTAATTTGTAAATAGTTTGTTTTTCGGAAGGCAAAAATAGCTAATTAAGCCCGTAAGAGCCAATAAAAATGGGGTATTTTAAAGGGTATTTTACAAACAGCAAAGAAGGAAGGAAAAGGCTAACAAAGACTTTCTCATTTCAATGTATTTTCTCAGCATCCCAAAATTGACTCTGAATAGTCCCAGACTAAGGTAACGGATAATAATAGCACCAAATAAAAAGAAAAGAAAGAGGCTAATGAGAGTAATAAACTTGAAAAAACGGCTAGAACGCGAAGGAGTAGAATCCGAAGAATAACGCTGAGAAGTCGTTGTCGTAAGCATAGGCCATCGTTTTATTGTGTATATAATTCTACGATGACAATAAAAGCTTGTTACCAAATGTTAATAACTACTGCCTCCTAAATATTTCAACCCTTTGAATATCAACACACAATCTCTGAACAAAGAATATTCCCGTGCATAACTCAGGTTTAACTTGTAGACTGTTTGGGAAGGCAAACCAGACTGTAAATGAATAACCGGATGAATAATGCCTCTTTTTAATTTAGGGAGATTAGGAGAAACGACATCGGTGTACCCAACCCATGTACACTCTCCTCCTAATACTAGTAAGATATTACGGAAAAACTGCTGAGGATAATCTATAAACCATGCCATCACAGGATATGAAACAAGAAAGATCATCGAAAGACTAATGTCAAACAATCGCTTGTTTCTGATCTGGCGCTCCGATAAAATATTAAGTTCAATGTTTAAGCTATAGAAATCACCTCTTTTGTTAGACGAATTGCTGCCAATAATAAAATTACTTTCATCCGGTACAATTTTAAAATCAACCGCTCTATTATCTACTCGTGTCATCCATTCAATGATACGATGAGCAGGAACATCTTTAGAACAAAATATAATTTCATCCAGGCGATACATTTGCACCAGCTTTTCTAATTCTTCCAAATAACCCAGATATCCTTTTTGTGTGACATCATTTTTATTGGATGTGATATACCCTAAAACATTCAGTTTATAGTGCGTGTCTTTCAACAGTTCATCTATACGCTTGCTTTCATCGTAACTACCAATGATGGCGACTCT
>Ga0247808_10000125_pt1 | contig 49419 bp, 44 predicted proteins | sample UWRJL089202R1_FD_179914 | JGI IMG/M metagenome (GOLD analysis project Ga0247808, IMG submission 179914) | Plant litter microbial communities from Arlington Agricultural Research Station in Wisconsin, United States - UWRJ-L089-202R-1 | ecosystem: Environmental > Terrestrial > Plant litter >...
CGCTTTCAGTCGTTGTTGTCTCTTCCGGTGGAAGCGGCGGAGCTACAAGGGGAGCCGTAATGTCCTGGTAGAATTTTTTGTTTTTTTCGCTCATCTTCACATCGTCCAACGTGATTTGTTTCAGAATTTCGATGAGTGAGTTCACTTTCCCTTCCAAAGGAAAATACTTGTTGATGATGGCAATTTTGGTTTCTTTCAACAAGCAATAACCGGAATTGAAATTGCCTTTTTCGTAACGCAGGATGTAATCAGACTCCGCAAAAACGTCTTCGAGTTTATTTAAGAAATTCTGAGTGTATTTTACTTCCATTAGGCGATATAAGTCTTAACAAGCTCTACCAGTTTGTCGAAGTCGAGAGGCTTAGGGAGAAAGTCATTGAATCCGGCATCGCTGAAATCACTTTCTGAATAATTACGTGCATTCCCTGTAATGGCAATGATGGGTACTTTAGCTATCACAGGATCGGATGATTTTCTGATTTCACGTGCACAGGTCATGCCGTCCATTTGAGGCATATTGATGTCCATCAGGATAAGATCAATAGGTTCCTTGCTGAGAAGTGCAATGACTTCTTTTCCGTTTTTAGCTGATAGGATGATATAATTTTGATTCTCCAAAATCTTTTTGGAAAGATTCTGAATCACAGAACTGTCTTCGGCAATAAGAATTTTCTTGCTCATAATACGCTTATAATTGGATTAAAAAATCCTTGTACGATTTGTAAAACTCTTTGGCATAAGCGCCTAATGTTTTTAGCTCGCTTTCAAGTTCAAAATAAATATTTTGTTTCAGATTTTGCTCTATTTCTCTCACTTTGTTTTCCACCTTGGAAACGCCAAGAGTTCCCGCACTTCCTTTTAGCGTATGGAGTATCTTTTGTATTTCACCTGATTCTCCCTTGGCATAAAAAGAAGCAGCCTCTTTCAGGCTATCTTTCAGCTCGGTCTCAAAATCGCCGTAAATATTGATAATACTGTCTTTATCGGCCAGTTTGAGCAGGTTGTTTACAATGTTTTTATTAATGATCTCACTTTCAGGAGCCTTTGGAGGCTTATGGAACTTGTCTTTGGTCACCTGTTTTTTGCAGAGCCATTCCTGAATTTTAATCAATAAATTATCTGCGCTGATGGGTTTGGAGATGTAATCGTTCATGCCGCTGTTGATAAACTTCTCCTGGTCTTCCTTCATGGCATAGGCTGTCATGGCAATGATGGGGGGAGTTTTCTTTTTCAGCAGCTCCTTAATGGCTTTAGTGGCCGTAATTCCATCCATTTTAGGCATTTGAATATCCATCAGGATGAGGTCAAAGTTTTTCTCCTGTGCCTTCTTAATGGCTTCTTCTCCATTGGTGGCAGTCACGACGGTACACCCTGCTTTTTCCAAGATGCGTTCGGCTACAAATAAATTGACCTGGTTATCGTCCACTAGTAATACCTGCGCGTCGAATTTGATGGTATCGTCCCAAACCGGTTTGTTCGATGCCGCATTACTCTTTTTACTTTCATCTGCTTCAAAAGTAAACCAAAAGGTACTGCCTTTACCGAAGTTGGTTTCTACTCCAATCTGTCCGTTCATCAGTTTGGTCAATTCTTTCGAGATGGCAAGTCCCAGGCCGGTCCCCGAGTAGGTTTTGGTACTCGTGGTATCTACCTGACTGAAATCTTCAAATAGCATGTTCAGCTTGTCTTTAGGAATACCAATACCCGTATCGGATATCGCTACTTTAAATACTTTTGTTTTTTTATGTGAAGACACGACAGAGGCATGAATTTTTACATGACCGTGTTCCGTAAACTTAATGGCATTAGAAGTTAAGTTGGCCATGACTTGCAGCAAGCGCGTTTCATCGGCCATGATGTATGGTGGAACGTCTTTGTCGATTTCGTAAGTGAAATCAATTTGTTTGGAAAAGGCCTGTTGGTAAAACAACGCATGCAATTTTTCAATCACGTCTTCCAGTCCGATGGAAGTCAGTTTCATGTGCATTTTGCCGGCTTCAATCTTCGATAGATCGAGGATGTCATTCAAAATGTTCATCAGGGTTTCAGAAGAACGCTTCACCGTTTGCACGTAAACTTTCTGGTGTTGATCGAGCGGCGTATCGTTGAGCAGGTCAATCATACCGATGATGCCGTTCATCGGCGTACGAATCTCATGGCTCATGTTGGCCAGGAAGCTCTCTTTTACTTTCAGTGATTTTTCTGCAATTTCTTTGGCGTTAAATAATTCTTCCGAAGCTTTTTTCAAGTAAGTGATGTCACGCGCCACACCGTCTACTGCGATCACTTTACCTTTGGTATTGTAAATCAAACGCATGTTGGAAATGCATTGAATAACGGTGCCGTCTTTCAATACCAGATTGGCTTCGAAGTTTTTTACTTTTTTTGTTTTCAGTAATTCACGAATCACGTACGATACTTTTTTAGGGTATTCGTAGAAGCGGCTGATGTGTTTGCCGATGATTTCACTTTCGGTATAACCGCTTTGTTCGAAGCCGGACGGACTCATCATGGTAATGATGCCGTGCAGGTTGGTGCGGTAGTAGATGTCCTGAAACGATTCGAAAATGTTACGGAATTTTTCTTCGCTTTCGTGAATGACTAACTCTGATTGTTTTTTCTCTGTGATGTCGTGCGAGATACCCGATACTTCTTCAATACGTCCATCAGGCAGGAAGATGGGATTTAGGTATACTTCACGCCAAATTTCTTTTTTATCCTTCGTTGTTTCTATGGTTTCAAAATGCTGAGGAATACCATTAAACGCCAACTGGTATTTTTCATTGAGTGTTTCGTTGCTTGCCTCATCGCTGAGAATCATGATCTGCGGCGGACTAATGCCTTTGTCAATCTCCGGGTAAGTACCGTATTTATGAAAAATGGCACGCGCGTAGTTTTTGTTAAAAGAAGTCAATCCGCGTTGGCGGTTGATGGACCAGATCAAGTGGGAACTGCTTTCAAAAATGGAGTTGAGTCGCGCGGTTTGCTCAACGATTTTTTCTTCGTTTCTTTTTCTTTCAATCACCAGAGCGATTTGTCCGGAAATGAAATCGAGCAATTCCAGATGTTGCTTCTGGTATTTGTTGCGATCGGAGTGACTCTTTACACAAATTACACCAATGGTGCGGTTCTCCAGTTTCAACGGCACGCCCAGCCAAATCTTTGGCGCTACGCCTTTGATCTCGATGGTTCCTTCTTTATCTAACAGCAGGATGTCTTCTTCGTAAAGGAGTGTTGGTTTATCAGAGAATAAGGAAAATTCTGTGAGCCATTTCCCAATTTTACGTTTGTGTTTTACAGGATCAGGTCCTACTGATTCGTCCACATAATAGGGGAAGTACAGGGAGTTTTCTTCCTTGTCGTACAAACCTACCTGAAAGTTATTTACGGCAATCATGTTCCGTAACTCCTGATGGATATTGGCCAGCAAGGTTTCCAGGTTATTGCTGTTGATGGCCAGCGTGGAAATTTTATAGTATAAGTTCTGTGCTTGTTCGGCCTGACGGTGTTCTGTATTGTCGTGAAAGATACCGCGGAACACCGTTGGTTTCCCTTTTTCACGACGTACGTTCACACTGCCGATGACATTGATGTTTTTCCCTGCGCTGGTTCTGAAAATGGTTTCAAACTTATCGTCCGGTTTTCCTTTCAGTATATTGTTTAAATGCTCAAAGGTAGAGGCTACATAATCCGGATGCAGGATGTCTTTGAGGTTGAGTTTGTGCAGGGTAGAATGTTCGTACTTTAAGGCTTTGGTGGAAGCCTGATTCACAAATTCTATTTCTCCATCGGTTTGAAAAACGATGATGTAGTCATTGGCATTTTCAAATAAATCTTGTAATTGGTCATTGCTTTCACGCAAAGCAGAAATCATTTCCTGTCTTTCCGTTACGTCTTCACCAATCAAAGTAGAACCGTAGATCTTGTCTTCATCTTTGTTTCGGATCAGGATATTGAAATTGACATTTCTTTCCTGTCCTTCTTTGTTGATGAATTTACGGTTGATCTTTAAGGGTTTGTTGGTATTGAGAATCTGCTGCAAGTCTTCGTCTTCGCCATCTTTGGGCAAAAGAATTTCAGACCATTTGTGATTAAGAACCTGGCTTTTGGTGAGGTTGGTGGTTTTGAGGAAGGCATTGTTGCAAAACGTAATAAAGCCTTCTTTATCCAACGTAATGGCCAGCAAGCTGATGTTCTTCAGCGCGCTCTGGAGCTTTTCCTCCGCACCGCGGTGAATGAATTCAGAATGCAACAAGTTGTTTTCCAACTCCGCGAGTTTATTTCTGAGCAGCTCTAGTTCCTTGCTGTGTTGCTTTTCCATAGTAAACCGAAGGATTCCATTTTGGGTTTATAACAAATATAAAAAACTATGGGCTCAATATTTGGTTTCAGGAGCTTTATATTCAGGGAAATATGCTTATTTTTATAGGATTTTATGGGTTTGGCAGGTCCATAAATTGTTGTCGGATAGCTTAACCACAATAAGCTTAATTTATATAAATGTTCGTTTTCCTCAAGCATAAAGATATTGATAAGAAAAAATGGGATGCAAGGATAGATACTTCCGTAAATGGAAATTTATATGCTTATTCCTGGTTTCTAGATGCTGTTTGTCCTGATTGGTGTGCGATTGCGAAGGATGATTATAGTGTGGTAATGCCTTTGCCTTCAAAGAAAAAAATGGGTATCCACTATCTTTTCCAACCTTTTTTTTCACAGCAACTAGGTGCATTTTTCCTAGAGGAGAAAGACTCAAAAGGGATTTTAAATTTCATTCCTTCTTTTTACCGTTATCAGGAAATGAATTTAAATACAAAATTTCATCCTGAGCTAGCTTCGTTTGATGTTTTTGAAAATTCTAATTATACATTATCCATCAATAAATCTTACGAAGAACTTTTTAAATCCTATGCTTACAATACAAAAAGAAATGTAAGAAAATGTTCTTCTGAATTATCGATCCATAAAGATTTCGATGATTTAGAAGCCATTAAAATGTTCGAAGAAAACAGGGCCACGAAACTGGCTTCTTATAAGAAGGAAAGCCAATCCGTTCTATTGCAATTGCTCGAAGTGCTCCGGAAAGAAAGAAGAATAGAAAAGTGGGCAGTATTAGATAAGCAAGACAACTTACTTGCAGCGGCTCATTTTGTAATTGTGGGTGACAAAAGAGTTTTTCTCTTTTCTGCGACAAATGAAGAGGGGAAGAAAGCCAGAGCAATGTTTTTTCTATTGGATCGATTCATTCATGAATATGCCGATAGAAATATCTCACTGGATTTTTCAGGTTCCAATGATGTGCAGTTGGCCAGATTCTACAGTGGTTTTGGTTCAATAAAAGAAGTCTATTATCGTATAGTGAAGAATAATTTACCCTTCTTTATGAAGTGGTTTAAAAAATGAAAAAAAGAAGAATTGTAGTTTCTGTTACAACGGACCTAGTGACCGATCAAAGAGTACATAAGGTCTGCACTTCTCTTTACGATGCAGGTTTTGACATATTGGTTGTAGGACGGGAAATGAAAAGTAGTTTACCTATTGGACAACGCTCCTACGCAACAAAGCGTTTTAAATTATGGTTTGAAAAGGGAGCACTTTTTTATGCCGCTTTCAATGCACGCCTTTTCTTCTTTTTACTATTTGTAAAGGCCGACATCTTATTAGCGAATGATCTGGATACATTGTTGCCTAATTATCTTGTATCAAGGTTAAGAAGAATTCCTTTAGCGTATGACAATCATGAATATTTTACAGGAACACCAGAACTTCTAAAAAGGCCTGTAGTTTATGGAGTTTGGAAAACCATAGAAAGAAATATTTTTCCAAAATTAAAGTACATCTATACAGACAACGATGCCAAGCAAAAGTTGTTTGAGGATGAGTATGATGTGCCCGTGAAAGTAGTAAAGAATGTTCCCATGTATCATCCGGTTATGGAGGCAAAAGAGATTACTATTCAATTTCCAAAAGATAAAAAGATACTGATCTATCAGGGAACAGGAATCAATATTCATCGTGGCACAGAGGAATTGACGGAAGCTATGCAATACCTGGATGATTCCTATATCCTTTATTTTATTGGTAGTGGAGATGTGATCAATGTCTTGAAAGAAAAAGTACAGGAACTCAAATTGCAGGATAAGGTTATATTTACAGGCAAAGTGCCATTCCAGGAATTGCAGCAATACACACGTCACGCACATTTAGGTTTTACATTGGACAAACCGATCAGCGACAATTATATTTATAGTTTGCCGAACAAGTTATTTGACTATGTACATGCTGGTGTTCCCGTTATAGCGGCACGTTTGCAGGAAGTTGAAAAAATGATCAACAAATACAACATCGGTGCATTTATTCCATCGCACGATCCTCAGCACATTGCCGCCACCATCAAAGAAGCATTTGAAACACCAGGCAGATTAGAAGAGTGGAAGCGCAATTTGCCAATAGCAGCACAGGAGGTGAACTGGCAGAATGAAGAGAAGGTGTTGGTAGAAATTTATAAGAATATTGTTTTAGAAAACTAATACTGTAAATAATCAGGAATAACTCAACGAGTTATTCCTGATTATAAAAATTACTTACTTAGAATAAACTTTAAAGTTTCCGTTTCATTGTTAGATTTTACTTTTATAATGTAAAAGCCATTTGGCTTGTTCATCAAATCAACATCCACCTTGTAGTCTTTAATAGTTCCCAGATCCTGAGCGTAGATCTCTTCACCCATAGAATTCAAAATCGATAAATTGACCGACTTGCTTTCCTTGTAATTCAAAACGATACTGGAAGTTCCTTTACTTGGATTAGGGAAGAACTGAATATTAGGAGAGGAATTCGAAGTTCCATTACCATCTATACCATTATTCGCTTCTGTATTGTCAGTCCTATAAGCAATATTGGCAAAGCTATAAGCATATGGATTAATATTGAATGTAGCTTGAGCTCCTGAGTTGATTGTTGTCCCTACTTCCAATGAGATTGTTCTTCCTGCTTTTACATTTACAACAGCAGGTGAAGAGATTGTAACATCTCCGGAAGTACTTCCTCCATCAACATGATTTCCAATTCTATAATGACATTTGGAGAAATAGTCATTAGACGAATTGATGGATGCATTTTGTAGATAAGCAACATCATTTTGAATGGTAATCCATCTTACATCGCTATCCGTGCTCGTACAATTTGTTCCAGTCGCTGTAAGCTTGACACGATAAATATTGCCGGCTGAGAAGGTATACAAACTACTCAGGTTTATTCTGCCGTACTGACCAGTAAAGCTCTGTGAGTAATAATTAGCAACATTGGTATTGCTTCCCACTGCATTGGTTTGATATATTTCTATATCATAACTTTGTTCACTTTTGGTATACCTCCAAGAGCCATCCAGGTATATGGCATCTCCTAAACAACTATTGGAACGCAAGGAAAATACAGCTGTTGCAGGTGGAGAAGAGCAACAAGTTGTATAATTTACATATGAATTTTCTAATTGGTATTGCATGATACCCCATTGACAAGGAGTAATAGCATTCTGCTCACAATTATAATCCATCATGTTATTATCCGAACCAGATCCACACCATGTGCCGCTTGTGCCCGTTCCAGACGTATAGGTATCTGTACATGTTTCTGCAGAACTGAAAGTGTGATTCAAACCTAATAGATGACCAATCTCGTGATTAAATATTCCTGTAAATGCCCATACTCCATAGCCTACAAAATATTTTTGCCAAGGAGATGCGAATTTAACCCATCTGTCATTTGCACTTGAAGGATTTAAGCCACCGGCTACTCCTCCCATAGCTCCTCCTGAAGGATTATCTAAATAGGAAAAGTAAGCATTAATTTCTGTGGTTTTATCTATTCCATATGCAGTATTTGCACCACCATACCAATCATATGTATAGTGTGCATCATCCCTGTGAAAATAGATTCCACCGATTACATACCTCATATTTATTGTAGGAATTGAAACGGTATTTCCAATTGGTAATCTTGTTTGTATGTTGTTTTGAATATTCCCATTGGCACTGTTTACAAGATCTTGTGCATACATATAGCCATTGTAATTGGTATTTCCCATGCCGTCATCGTATTCAGTAAAATTCCCAGTTCCGTCTGACTTTAGCATAAAATGGAAATTCACTTTTAAATAAACTGTTTGAGAACAAGTTGTACTAGTTCTGGAAGTTTCAGCAGACCGGTGTATCTCATTTTTATCGTACGGAGTTCCGCATGTAATTTGAGCATTTGCAGTACTGCCTCCTGCGAGAGCCAATAGCAAATACAGTACAAAAGAGACTAGCTTTTCTCTTTTGATTGAGTTTATAAATACTTTCATAACTGAATATTATTTAAAGGTGAAGCAATAATTATTTAGTTTGAACAAGCGTTTTTAATTTCTTATTTTCTTGTTCTAATGCTTCAATTTTTTTATTCATTTCAATCATGTAAAGAGTAAGCTCCTCTACTTTTTCAAGTAATTTGGTATCCATTTCCACCATGTCTAATCCGTTAGATTCTACTTCAGCAGCACTTTTTATACCCGGTAAATGTCTATTGTTATTGATGTATGATTCTAATTCTTTCAGTGGTATTAATCTATACTCTTTTTCAAATACGTAGTCTGGAAAGCAAAGAGCACTTCCTGAGGAGTTGCTTAACTCTACTTTGATACCTGTTGCATAAATGCTTCCGTTTACGCCAAGTACAGCTCCTGATGGAAGGTTACACACTGGGTTGTTGCCAAAGTTTACCAGTACATTCCCATTGTCTTTGATTGTTAATCTTTCAGTCAATGTAGAGCCGGTTGTAAACCTGATCGCACCGTTGTTCGTGTTTGATGCACTTAACACCAAATCTTGTGCACTTGGGCCATTAGGAGTTATAATTCCATCTCCTGTAGTGATTATTGGATTTATCCAGCTTCCCGAATTGTCTGAAGCCAAAAGAAATATAAAGTTGTTTTTAACAGAGCTGATCGCTGTACCTAAATTCAATCCCGGCCAACTGGCATTGTATATTTCCAAATCAAAGCTTGTTGACCAGCCAGATGGAAAACCTCCAAACCCAATCCCAACTCCTGCTCCTGTTGGGAAGCGCATTCTCTCATTGCCTGCAGATTTAATTGAAAAGTAATTGGAACTACTTCCAGAGTTGGTTCCAATTGAATTGTTGCTACTAGAACCTACTGCTGAGCCACTGGTAGGAATAGCCCATGTTTGCGCTTGAGAGTTCTCATTGTTTAAAAGCAATAGGCTTGTAAAAAACATAGAGCAAAATAATAATCGCTTTTTCATTGATGTAGTTGTTTAGGGTTTGATAAAAATGATAGTTATGGATTATTTTTTATTTGATATTTTAAAAACAGAAATCAATTGAAAAGTTAAAAGTTGAACAAGTATATTTTTTTAAAATATTAATAGCAAGAAGTAATTTGTAAGCACTTGATTTGCATTAAGAAAAAAACAAAATATTTAAACAATACATGGTGTGTATTAAATTAACTATTGTTAAATTGGTTTACTATTTTATAATATGACTAAGCATTCCCTCATCGTCATCTCAGGCCCCACAGCAGTCGGCAAGACCGCTCTATCCATAGAGTTGGCGAAGGCATTTGATACAGTTGTATTATCTGCAGATTCCCGGCAAGTATTCAAAGAAATGGCTATCGGTACAGCGAAGGTTTCGCAGGAAGAAATGCAGGGAGTGAAACATTTTTTTATTGATCATGTTTCTATATACGACAAGCCTGTATACGATGCGGCACAGTTTGAAAAAGAAGCTATCTGTTTGCTGGAAGAGTTATTCAAGATACACGATGTCATTATTCTCGCGGGCGGTTCCGGTCTTTATGTGAATGCCGTATTGAAAGGCCTGGATGATATGCCGGAGATTCCGGATATTATTCGTGAGCAATTAACTGCAGAGCTAGAAGAAAAAGGCTTGTATTGTTTATTGCAAGAGCTGGAGGCCAAAGATCCTTTGTACTATGATAAAGTAGATCGTGGAAATCCCCGTCGCGTGCAACGTGCCTTAGAAGTGATCCGACACACAGGAAAACCTTTTTCTGATTTTCATACGGGAGAGCCGAAACAACGACCATTTAATGTTATTCATATCGGTTTGGAACGTGATAGAGAGGAGCTCTACCACCGTATCAACAAACGTATGGATAGTATGCTGGAACAAGGATTGGAGGAAGAAGCGAAGGCTTTATATCCTTACCGTACCTTCAATGCTTTGCAGACCGTGGGTTACAAAGAGATTTTTGAAAACATGGAAGGCTCATATAGCAGGGAAGAGATGATTGAAAAATTAAAACAACATTCCCGTCAATACGCCAAACGACAAATGACCTGGTTAAAAAAAGATGAATCGATCAAATGGTTTCATCCGGATCAAATCAAGGATATTAAAGAATGGATCTTGAAATCTATTTCCGGGGATTGATTTCATATCCATCATTATTAGTCTTTGATCATTATTTTTTGTGTAACAATCTTTTTACCCTGCTCTAATCGTATCATGTATACACCACCAGGAAGATTTTCTCTATCAAGTATAATGGTATTCCCGTTTATCCCTTCTGTTTTTTTTAATTCTTGTCCATACATGTTGTGAATGGACAGGACTGCATGGTCTAAGTTTTTCTCAAATTTTAAAGTAGTGTATGTGGAGAAAGGATTGGGAGATAAGGTCCATGTCGTGAATTTTTCTTCTTCAACACCAAGTAACAAGGTTACAAGAATAGTATCTTTCACGCAACACACTCCGCTGAAAAAGTAATTTGTACAGACTTCGACATGATAAGTATCAGGAGTAGAAACTTCAATGGAAGGAGAGAGATCACCTGTTGACCAGTCATAATATACCCATTGATCGATAGGATAGCCGGAATCAAGCGTGACTATTTCACCTTCATGTATAATTTTGTCATCTCCCAAATCAGCAATTGGACTGCTATTAATAAAAATGACAGTTGAAGTAGTGTAGGTGTTATTTATGGTTAGCGTTATGGTATAATCGCCGTAGGAAGAAAATATATGATCGGGATTTTCTACACTGCTGGTGTTTGCTGATCCTGAAGTAGGATCCCCAAAATTCCATTCCCAACTCGTCGCTTCAAAACAACTTAACGAGGAAGTAAATGATACTTTCTGGTCTTCACAACCATATCCATTACCGTATGAAATTTCAGCTGTTGGGCTACAGTTGATAATGGGCGTATAAGTATATGCTTTGATTACACCGGAAGAAAGCATAATAAAAAGTAGAATTGTAACAAGTTTGTTTTTCATAACCGGAAAATTAATGATGTCAATATATAATTATATCGCCGTTTAGAGGTGTAATAAACGGATGTGATGTGGCGTATATTGTTAAAATATATTGCTGAGTGCATTACACTATTTTTTGCAATGCACTCAGACAATAGGTCATTTTATAATAAAAATGCTGGTCAAAAATTCGTTTTTATCATTGAGCAATTGCATCACATACAAACCCTGTTGAAGCTTTCCTAAATCCACCGTTTGTAAATCTTCTTCTTTAACCAATGTCGATTCCCAAACTTTGTTACCAGTAGAGTTGTAGACCATTAATTTCGAAGCATTGAAATGAGCGGTGCTGATATGAAGTTCTTCACCTTGTTTAAGTGGATTCGGATATAGCGTTAAAGCCTGTGAAGTAGCTTTTGTAAATGTAGAAAGCACCAGAGCTTCTCCGTGCGTATCGTTTCCTTTTTTGTAATAAACCAATTTTGAATTATCAGAAGACGGAAACACATCTCTGTTCATTTCGTAATATCCACATCCTTCCATATAGGAAACATAATTGGCAGGACCATCAACCATATGTTGCCAGCAATTGGATTCCTCACTGTAAAAGACGCCTTGCATAAGATTGACCTCGAGTATTAACTTATCTCCATTGGACGAAGATCGATACAGTCCATAATTTATAGGTGTGCCATGCTCTCCAAATTTATCGAGGTAAATGCCTGGGTAAATAGTCGTATCCGTGAAGATGTATTTTTCATCAAAAGTTGTTACCGTATAAATCGGATCACTAGCGACGGTTTCCCTTCCTTCATTGGTCACAGTATAGTTTATCGTTTCCTTACTTTGTTGGATGGTATAAATGACAGTGTCTGTATTAAGGGAAGTATATTTGCCGATTACTTTTCGAATGGTTTTATCGGAATGTCCTGAAATTGGAACATTGAAATAATTCGTTTGATAATGAAATTCATCGTTCACATTAAAATCGTAGATCCTGCGTGGAGTCAGCAACTGTTGTCCTGCTTGAGGTTGAGAAAGGCCTACAAGGTCATAAGAAGGATCACTGTCTGGTAATCTGGAAAACGAGATCATTTTTATAAAACCATGCTGCTTGCTGATTTGAAAACTGAGAGCATTAACCGGATCGGAAACAATTACGTCAGCAATGGTTTTTCTAGTTAAAGAAATTGTTTTAACGGAATCACTAATGCTTAAGAAAGACAGGAGCTCTTTCGCTGTTATTTTAGCTTCAATGTAATCTCCGTTGCTATACTTATAAAAAGTCCAGGGAATATCTATTTCACTTAGAGGTAATATTTTTATGGTGTCCTCGTCTTTGTTAAAAAAGTAATACGTGTTTCCAGCTGCAATCATTTTTGATCCTGACCAGGAAGGAATGAAATCATAACAATAATGATTTTCATCCTTTGCGTCAAATGTTTTCAAAAAATAGTGTGCTAATCCCTTTGGATCAGCTTTAGTAGAGTCTACATGCAGAGCCTGTATGTATCCAGTTTGAGGATAAATGAAAAGAGAAGTATTGCCGCTGATGATCGGACTATAATTTTGTGCTTCCACATTCACTAAGCTGATCAGGAATACAAAGCCTAGTAGTATTGTTTTTTGTATCATAAAAAGTAATTATTTTATTAATAATTTGCTGGTAAGCATTTCGTTTTTATCATTAACGAGTTGCACAATATATAGCCCAGGTTCCAGTTCTTTCAAGTCTATATACTCAACCGATGTGTCGTTTTGTGATTTATAAACCTGAATGCCCTGGCTATTGAATATTGTACAATGGATAGCCCTAAAATGATCGCTTTCCACATGCAATATTTCTCCTTGTTTCAATGGATTTGGGAAAAGAGTTAAACTCGCACTTTCTTTTTTAGTCGTAGTAGACAAAATCAACGGATCGCCCCATTGTTGTTCTCCTTTTTTGAAATAGACCAGTCTCTTATAACCATAGTCAAAGGCAGAGTTCCAATAATGCATGGAATCCGAAGAAAGGCCGCATCCTTCGAGGTAGCTATAAAAACTTATACTACCGTAAGAATCTAATTCCCAACAAGTAGGATCGTTGTCGCTTTGTTTGTATAACATTCCACCATCTGTGTTCCATTTCAATCGAACATTGTCAGAGAATAAGGTTAGCCAATAAGATACGTTCCTAATGGAGGGTTCTGTATTGAGATTGGCCTGGGCTGGATATAGTTGAGAAGTGCTGAGAGTATATTTTTCCTGCACATTCTCTCTTGAATAGTAATGTGTCAGTTCCGATGTTTCTGCATTCCATTGACGCGTTTCTTTTAGCTGATCAAATGTATAAATGACCGTATCCGTATTGGCAGACCGATAGATACCTGTGACTATATTGATGGTTTTGCTTTGATGTAGGACATGATAATGAGACTGAAACAAACTGTCGTAATGAAACTCATCTCCTATGTCAAAGTTGAAAATTTCTCTTGAAGTGATGAGTTGCATTCCTTTTTTTGGAACGGTTAAACCGACCAGGTTGGCTGCTGCTATTGCTGAAGGAAAATCCAAAAAGCTGGTCAACTGAATGAGGCCATAATGTTTACTCACTCTATAAATGATGTTGTTGAGAGGGTTAGAGAGCTCTGTACCGGAAGAATTTTTAAGTTGCAACGAAATCGTTTTTACCGAATCGCTTAGTTCCAGGAAGGATAAATTTTCTTTATGGCTGATGGTAGCTTCGATGTAATTGCCATTTGCATACGTATACATCGTCCATGTTTCTCCCACTTCCTTCAAGGGTTGGAATATAATGGGTTCATTGGCTTTATTGAAAAAATAATACGTATTGGGAGTGGAATTAGGAGGAAGACCTTTGACGTATTTAGGGCCTGCCCAAGTGGCAACGTTATGTGGCTTACATTCCATTGTAGGATCATCATTCCATGCCTGAAGTAATTTTATCGCATCGCCCCGGTAATCGGATATGAATCCTGGTTCTTCCTGTAAAGCTTCGATCCTACTTTCAAACTCGCTTTGACCTTCAAATTGAAAGAGGGAAGTGTTGCCGTAAATCAACGGACTGTAGTCTTGCGCCTGTAAATTAAAAACAGTCAACATCAAAAAAAGTAATGCTACTTTAAATAGGTTTTTCATCGTATCAAAAAATAGTGGTTATACAAGATATTAAATTTTCAGCGATAATTCAATAAAAAAAGGATGAAGAATCCTTCACCCTTTTTTATAATTGTTCCATCAGAAAACCCTTATTCCTGGTATTTTCTACCGTTCAACACCTCAATGATGCGCGTCAACTCATCTTTGATCGGTTTCTTCTTCGTGATGGTTTCCACGAAAGGTGTATAGATTAAGTTACGGTTGATGATACCCGCCATCACGTTCGTTTGACCGTTCCACAAACCTTCTACCGCAGCCAAGCCTAAACGGCTAGCCAATACTCTGTCGGCAGCAGTAGGAGCACCGCCGCGTTGTACGTGACCCAGAATGGTTACTTTAACATCCAAGGCCGGTATTCTTTCTTTCACTTCGTTCGCGATATCTGACGCACGACCTGATTTTTCACCTTCGGCCACAATGATGATGTGCGAAGCTTTGGAATCACTGGTTCCGTATTTCAAACGCTTGATGATGTCTTCGATGTCTGTTTTCTCTTCCGGAAGAATAGCCATTTCAGCGCCGCCGGCAATGGCTGAGCGAACCGCAATGTAACCGGTGTCTCTTCCCATTACTTCAATAAAGAAGCAACGTTCGTGGGCATCTGCAGTATCTCTGATCTTATCGATGGCTGCTAAACAGGTGTTCACCGCTGTATCGTATCCGATCGTGAAATCTGTTCCGTACAAATCGTTATCAATCGTTCCCGGAGCACCTACGCAAGGGATTTTGAATTCATCGTAGAAAAGACCGGCGCCTGTAAAGGTTCCGTTTCCTCCGATGACCACCAATCCGTCTATGCCATGCTTCTTGATGTTCTCATAAGCCTTGGCACGTCCTTCTTTGGTTCTGAATTCATCACTTCTGGCTGATTTCAGAATGGTACCGCCTTTTTGTATAATGTTGCTGACCGAACGGTCGTCCATTTCAATGAAATTGTCGTTGATCATGCCGTCGTATCCACGAACGATCCCGTATACTTCCATCCCATAATATAGTCCCGCACGAACCGCTCCTCTAATACAAGCATTCATTCCAGGAGCATCTCCTCCTGACGTTAAAACCGCAATTCTCTTCATATTTTATCAGAATCATGTAAAAACAAGCTCCAATTTTACTAAAAATTATCACACTTTAAAATAATCAGGTCTAAAAAGGAAGGGCGGTATAAGGCTAATATGACTTTTTTTTATTGATAAGCTTCATAATCAGGCAAACAGGTTTTTTTTGTATGAAAAGGTTACCAATTGTTATTCTGGGTATAATGAAAGAACTTGCAGTTATTATACTATAGACGCTTCATGAGTAAGAATATTAAGTAGGAAGAGGAGCACGTATCGTTCTTCATCTGGAGGAGGGCGTTCCCTTCGGGCCGGGCTTTCGCCACTCGCTTTTTTCTTTGAATCGATCTTATCGTATTATTGCATTGGGAAAATCAAAGAAAAAGAGCTCAGACAATGGCTCAATCCCTAACGCAAACACGACAACCTGGTTTATATAGGATTACATAAGTTCATGCAAGGAGGGAAAAGGATATTGGGTACAACACTGCAGAAACAACCACCGGTCGTTTCCATCATTACTATTGTTTATAACGGGGGAGAGCTATTGGAAGGGACCATTCAAAGTGTGTTGAAACAAGACGCTACCCATTTCGAATACATCATTATTGATGGCGGATCAAAAGATCAAACCTTAGACATCATAAAAAAATACGACCAGCAAATTGATTTTTGGATCAGTGAACCCGACAAAGGAATTTACGATGCCATGAACAAAGGCCTGAATGCCGCTACCGGAGAGTATGTCTGGTTCATGAATGCCGGTGATCATATCCATGGAGAGGATGTGCTGGCTGCTATTTTTGACAAAGAGAAAAACGCAGACGTCTATTATGGAGAGGCCAATTTTGTAAAAGAAAACCGTGAATTAATCGGTACACGTTCTGAAATTTCCACACGCCAACTTCCTGAAGCTTTAAATTGGAAAGACATGCTATACGGCATGGTGGTCTGTCATCAATCCTTCATTGCCCGACGTTCCTTAGCCAATGCCTACGATACCTCCTACCGCTGCAGTGCCGATATCAATTGGGTGATCGAGGTGCTTAAGAAATCTAAAAAGACGGTTCATACACACCGCGTGTTGAGTGATTACCTGGTGGGAGGTTTTTCTATGAAGCAACAAAAGCTGGCCTGGAAGGAACGTTTTCAAATTTATAACAAACATTACGGGCTCTTAAAAAATCTGTGGGCCACGGGGTATATAACGGTACGTGCCGCGCTGCATAGGTTAAGTGGTAAGGGGAATTATTGAAGAAAGTGGACAGTTGTCAGTGATCAGCACTTCGTAAAAACTCATAAACGGATTTTTCATTACTAGCTCCTTGCCCCTAAATCCCCTGAAGGGGACTTTACATTTTACTAAACAAAAAAGCTCATTGCTTAGTATAAGCGATGAGCTTTTTTGTTTGTCTCCGAAAGAAAGTCCCCTTCAGGGGATTTAGGGGCAAAACTGATAAAGTAATGTACTACTATTTGCGAAGCACTGATCACTGACAACTGATCACTTTTACACTCCCAAACAATTCTCCGCTTTATAAAACAAAGAAGTAACATTCAATATCGTCGTCACCGGCGACATCCCTTCAAACTCCAGTTGTTTAAATCCTTGTTCTTTCATGAACAATATGCCTTTCTGATATTTGCTGCGCTCACTGTTGTCTAATATCACAACGCCTCCCGGCTTTAATGCTTTGATACCTTCTGCCAGACATTGGTTGCGATCACGTCCGTCTACAATGACTACATCATATTTCTTCTCAGTCATTTCTATCGCTTTGCAATACCGTCCGTTATAGTCCAGCGCGATGTGATAGACTTTAACGTTAGCCGGTTTTTTAGCATTGACATACTGATACCATTGGTAATGGTGTTCTACAGCGTCTACACTTTTTACACGTTGTGCATACCAAAAAGTAGAATCACCGCTGCCGTATTCAAATATATCCAGTTCTTTGTACAACCGTTTTTCAAGAAAAGCGATGAAAGGATAAGTCAACCAGGGAATGGACTGCTTGTTTTTATCAATAGATGTTTTGGAACGATAGCTTTTGTACCAGCCTTTTTCTACCAAATAACCTGTCATCCTTAATTCTATACCGGAGGCCAGGTTAAAAAAGTTGAGCAATGCCCTGATTGCAGATGTGATTTTCTTCATGGTAGTGCAATGTTATTAAAAAGCTGGTGGGAAAACAAGAAGGGGAGAAATGAGAGATGAGAAATGTGAGAGGAGACAAGGATTCCATCTCACATTTCTCATTTCTCATCTCACATCTCTTTTTTCACTATCTTTGCCCCAATGGGCGTAGTCATCAGACAAAGCATAAAAGGAACCTTCTGGAATTATCTCGGTGTTGTGCTGGGTGCGGCCAATATCATGTGGATATTTCCTTATTTTTTGACACCCAAAGAAATAGGCATTTATCGCGTAGTCATTGATCTCGGAACGTTGTTCGCCATTTTCGCAGGCCTGGGTACCGGACATATCGCAGATCGTTTTTATGTTAAAATAAAGGATACGTACCGTCAGGGATTCATCGGCTATGTCTGTCTGATGGCATTGGTTGGATTCTTCTTGTTCAGCATTGCGTACTGGATCTTCGATGATTTCTTTTTCGAATTGTTCTCAAAGAATGCAAGCATTATTCAATCGTATAAAGGGTATGTATTGGCACTGACGTTTACGTTTGTATTACTCAGTTTGTACGACAGCATTTACCGGGTAAGATTAAATATTGTAACGACTGTTTTTTTCAGAGAAGTATTTCTGCGACTGGTGGTGTTGATCACGGCAGTAGCAGTAGGTATACACTGGTTGTATTTTGACGGGTTAATGGATTGGATCATGGCATCCTATTTCTTTACCGTCTTGGTATTGGCAATTTGGTATTACCTGAGATTTGTAAAAGGCAGCACCTATAAGATGTATTGGCCAGACAAAGGAATGTTTCGCGAGATCAAAAGTTATGCTTTCGTAATCCTCGTGGGAGGAGGCAGTGCCGTGTTGATCTCACGCATCGATGTCCTGATGATTACCACGCTGATGCCAAATGGGATTGAGATGGAAGTGGCCGTGTATTCATTGGGCTTTTTCATCGCCAGCATCATTGAAATTCCCCGCCGTTCCATCAGTCAGATTGCTACACCACTCATCGCCAATGCCTGGCACCACAACGACATCGCCTACATCGACGACATCTACAAACGTTCTGCCATCAATCAGTTGATTGTAGGCGGTGGAATCTTTTTGTTGATCTGGATCAGCATCGATGATTTACTGGCTATCATTCCCAATCCTGAAGTATATGCCAATTGTAAATCGGTGGTTCTGTGGATCGGCATTGCCCGCATGATCACGATGATTACCGGCCTTAACGGCGAAATTATTTTGCAGTCCAGGTTTTACATGTTTAACATTGTGTCGGTAGTAGTTTTGGTACTACTGATCGTCCTGTTCAATTTTATCTTTATTCCCATCATGGGCATTGAAGGCGCTGCCATCGGTACCTGTCTGGCTATCTTGGGTTATAATGTATTGAAGACAATCTTTTTACAAGTAAAACTCCACATGATGCCGTTTTCCTGGCAAATCGTAAAAGTATTGGCAGTTGGTCTTTTGGTTTATATCCCTTTTTTCTTCTGGCCTTCAGCCGGCGGAGGCTGGTGGCTGGCTTTGGTCAATATCAGTTTGAAGTCACTGGCTTGTGTCGTTCTGATCACTCCCGTTTTGTATAAACTGGGCGTTTCTGAGGAAATGAATAAACTGATTGATAAAGCCCTTAGAATCTTTTTGAGAAGGCTGGGCTAACAAGTTACGTTAGTTGGTATTTTTTAGTAAATTTAAAGCCAGTTATACCAAAATGCATTTGCGTGAGGGATAGAGCGGAAAGCCCACAGCGAGCAGCAAAAGATGGTGTGGAAAATTCGCATGGATCGAGCGAGGACTTGAAGCGATAGCCCGGCCCGCAGGGACACGCCCCAATAAAATAAGATAGTATTAACTTAAAAATAATACTTCATACTATACTCATTAGAATAATTACAATACAATAAGATCATCTTATGTTTGAAAATTTAAGTTCGAAATTAGAAAAAGCGTTTAAGACCCTCAAAGGACAGGGTAGTATATCAGAGATCAACGTTGCCGCCACGGTTAAGGAGATTCGCAAAGCATTGATTGATGCCGATGTGAACTACAAAGTTGCCAAGCAGGTTACCGATACCATTAGAGACAAAGCCTTAGGAAGAGAAGTATTGATTTCTGTTTCTCCGGGTCAGTTGTTGGTGAAAATCACACACGAGGAACTGACAGAATTGATGGGCGGTCAAAAGACAGAACTGACCATCAAAGGCGATCCGTCGGTGATTTTGATTGCCGGTTTGCAAGGGTCAGGTAAAACGACCTTCTCCGGAAAACTAGCCAATTATTTAAAAAAGCAAAACCGTCAGGTATTATTAGTAGCCTGCGACATCTACCGTCCAGCGGCGATTGACCAGTTGAAAGTATTGGGTGAGCAGATCGGAGTAGACGTATATGCTGAGCCTGAGAATAAAAATGCGGTTCAGATTGCGACCAATGCCATTGAATACGCCAAGAAGAATGGAAAGAAAGTAGTCATCGTCGATACCGCCGGTCGTTTGGCCGTGGACGAAGAGATGATGAAAGAAATCGCGAAAGTAAAGGAAGCGCTGAAACCAGCAGAAACTTTATTTGTCGTGGATGCCATGACGGGTCAGGATGCTGTGAATACAGCAAAGGCCTTCAATGAAAGAATCAATTTTGACGGCGTTGTCTTAACCAAATTAGACGGAGATACGCGCGGTGGTGCAGCGATCTCTATCCGTTCTGTGGTTGAGAAGCCCATCAAGTTTGTCGGTACAGGAGAGAAGATGGATGCGTTGGATGTATTCCATCCGGAACGTATGGCCAGCAGGATCCTAGGCATGGGTGACGTACTTTCTTTGGTAGAGAAAGCACAGGAAGTTTACGACGAAGAAGAAGCCAAAAAACTCAATCAGAAATTAAGAAAGAATCAATTCAACTTTGAAGATTTCTTAAATCAGATCCAACAGATCAAGAAAATGGGTTCTATCAAAGACCTCATGGGCATGATTCCTGGTATGGGCAAAATGATGAAGGATGTGGAAGTGGATGAGAATGCCTTCAAACCCATCGAAGCCATCATTCATTCCATGACCAAGGAAGAACGCAACAATCCGGATCTGATCAACGGTACACGCAAGGAACGTATTGCTAAAGGCAGTGGTACTTCGATTCAACAAGTCAACAACCTCCTGAAGCAATTTGAAGAAATGCGTAAGATGGTGAAGACGATGAACAAGACACAAGGGAAAATGCCGGCGATGCCGAATATGAAGGGGATGAGAAGATAATAGTCGTTACATGTTAGTTGTTAGATAAACATTAGAAAGAAGAACGCCATTGCATAATCATGCAATGGCGTTCTTCTTTTATAACATGCAAGATATGCTATGTGCAAAGCTTGTCCGTTAGGGGGCAACAGATCTGTAGTAAGATTGGATTATAAATGGACAGGTCCCCTTTAGGGGATTTAGGGGCAAACGGTTAGCTGTAATGCAAGACTGTGTGCTATGGTCCGGCAGTGTCAGGTCTGAAGACCTGACACCCAATAATAAAAAAGTCAGGCTATAGGCCTGACTTTTTTATTATATACTGATTACTGACAACTACTTTGCATAGCTCACAGACTTCACCGCGTCAATGATTCTCTTCACGTTCGGAAGAATCTCTGCGATCAACGTAGGAGCATATGGAAGCGGAAGGTCACGGTTTGTGATTCTTTGGATGGGAGCATCCAGATGATCGAACGCATAACGCTGCACATGGTAAGCGATCTCAGAAGAGATACTCGCCAATGGCCATGCTTCTTCAACGATTACCAAACGGTTTGTTTTCTTTACCGATTCAATGATGCAGGCAAAATCGATGGGACGCACCGTTCTCAAATCGATGATCTCTACATTGATGCCTTCTTTGGCAAGGATGTCCGCTGCTTCGTAAGCCAGCTTAATGATTTTACCGAAAGACACGATCGTTACATCCGTTCCCGCACGTTTGATGTCTGCTACTCCCAATGGAATGATGTATTCGCCATCAGGTACTTGTCCTTTGTCGCCGTACATGTTTTCTGATTCCATGAAGATCACCGGATCGTTGTCACGAATGGCTGCTTTCAACAAACCTTTAGCATCTGCCGGGTTAGAAGGAATGACTACTTTCAATCCCGGACAGTTGGCGTACCAGTTTTCAAAGTTTTGAGAATGCTGAGAACTCAACTGTCCCGCATTTCCTGTAGGGCCTCTGAAAACGATAGGGCAGGAGTATTGACCACCTGACATCGACATCATTTTCGCAGCGCCGTTTATAATTTGATCTATAGCAACCAATGAAAAGTTGAAGGTCATGAATTCTACAATCGGTCTCAAACCGTTCATAGAAGCTCCGATAGCGATCCCTGCAAAGCCAAGCTCAGCAATAGGCGTATCAATGACTCTTTTAGCACCGAACTCGTCCAGCATGCCCTGACTTACTTTGTAAGCACCATTGTATTCCGCTACTTCTTCGCCCATCAAAAAGATGCTTTCATCTTTTCTCATTTCTTCATTCATGGCTTCACGAAGTGCTTCTCTGAATTGTATTTCTCTCATATCGATAAAAGGTGTACGTAATTCTATTCTAGTTCTACAAAAATACGATTCAATAGGGCATTAACAAAAAAAATCCCGGCTTTCACCGGGATTCTTTTATTCCATGTATTTAGAAAACTTATTTTATGGCATTTTTGAAGTTTTCAGAGTTTACAAAGTTTGCAAACTCAAGGTCTTTAGTCGCTTTTTCAGCTAAAGATCTGTTCAAAGTAACCGCTTGTTTCAAGTTAGAAGACAATGTAGCTTCGTCACCTTGTCTGGCAGCTGTAACAGCAGCCAGGTAGAAACCCCATGAATCAGATGGAACAGCTGCTTTGTATTTATCGAAACCGTTTTTAGCTGGACCGAAGTCTTTTTTCAACAAGTTAGCCAATGCCAAGTCGTAAACCACTTCAGAAGAATCTGTAGATTTAGACAAGTTTTGGATCGCTACGTCGTATTTACCGTCTTTGATATCCAATACACCTAAGATACCAGAAGCACCTTTTTTCACTGCGTCAGAAGAAGTACCAGCATCAACTGCTTTTTGTGCTTCAGCTCTTGCTTCAGGTCTAACACCTTTAGCTAAGTGAACACTAGCAAGGTTAGCATGAGCTTCACCGCTTTCTTGTTTTTTCAATGACATATTGAAAGAAGTAGCAGCTTTGTCTAACAAGCTTCTTTTCTTCGTATCGTCAGCTTCTCTTTTTGCCATTTCAAGGTAAACAGCACCTAAGTTGTTATGAGCAACCCAGCTATCGTTTTTCTTCACTAAAGCAGTGTAGATCGCTTCTTTTTCAGAAAGAACAGGAGTCAATGTAGCAGCGTAACCTAGTTCGTTCTCGTTCAACGTATCTAGTTTTACATTACCTTCAGAGATTGATTTAGCCAACAAAGAGATTTCTGCATCTGATTTCTTTTTCTTTACAGTCAAGATTTCAGTTCTGGCATTTCTCAATTTTGGATAGATTTTGTTGAAGACGATTTTGAAAGAAGACAATTTTTCAATTTGAGCTTCTTTGCTTGCGAAGTCACCGCTACCGTTGATGATGTTCAAGATCTCGTTTTTCTGAGCTTCATCCAATAGAGTAGTAGTCGCCAATTCTTTTTTCAAACCTTCCCAGTCCAAGCTTACGCCTTTCGCTACGAAGTTGATGGAATCAGATTTGTAACCGTAGTGCTTCAAACGCGCCTTAGTGTATTCTTCGATCACTTTAGAACGAGCGTCAGCTAATTCTGTGTTTTTCGCTTCACGACCTTCAGGAGAGTGAGTACCTACAATTGTTACCGTTCTAGTGATGTTTTTCTTGGCGATGAAAGCATCCAGGAATTTACCATTAGTACCTTTCGTTTCAGAAGGTCTCAATTTTGATTTAGCTTGTTCGAAGTAGAAGCTAACAGCTGTAGGCTCCAATTCTTCTTTGTTGTTGTACCCGTGATCAGCATAAGCTACATAGATGTAGTCTTTTACCAATCTTGAAGTAGTGATCAAACCTTTAGCTACAGGGAAATCTACTGTTTTCTTAGATTTCGTTTTAGCCAGGTTCCAAGCTGTACCGATAGCGATCAAATCACCGTTTCCGATTTCAGGCTTGTAAGCAAAAGCATAATGCTTCGTTACTTTTGGTTGTTCTGTTTTTGCATTCGGATAATCCGTAGCTACAAACTCCAACGTCTGAAGATCAACTTTTTGCTCACCATATTGGTAGCGAAGATCTACAGTGTAGATTTTGTTTTTCTTTAACATTTTTAGAGGCAATAAAGCAGTCATTTCGAATGCTACGCTGTCTCCATGTACTTCCAATGGGTTGGGAGTAACAGTAAGCTCCTGGTTCTTTGCAAGCTTAACCATTTGCTTTAATGCACAACCATTGACAAGAACTAGTCCTGCAAACAGTATCGCGATAAGTTGATTTCTTTTAAATGCCATAATTGAGTTGGATAAAAAGTTCTTCGTTGAAATTCGTTATTGATATATGCGAAAATAAGCTATTATCTATTGAAGTCAATAAAAAACGGGCTTTTTTTGAATAATAACCAACATTTTATTACTTTAGTAATTGAAAGATAGAGCAGTAACTATGGGAGTAATCAGTCAAATACAGGCAATCTTCGAAAAACAGGCATTTGGTGTATGCTCTTTCTGGGGCTATAAACTGGGTGTTGCTACAGGAAGCGTCCGTTTATTTTTTATTTATTTGTCTTTTTTGACATTAGGTTCCCCTTTGGTGGTTTATTTGGTGTTGTTTTTCAGTATGAACATACATCGTCATTTCCGCAAAAAGCGAAATCCGATCTGGGACATATAGATCAGTTTTGAGATTTAATGCGTTAATAAAGATTGTGTTAGTTGGTTGGTAGATTTCTGGAGGTATGCTAAAAAGTAATTTGGGCGTGCCCCTGCGGGTCGGGCTATCCGCTACAAGTCCTCGCTCGGATCAATCTTAAATCCTTAGCTTAACATTGTTGCTCGCTGTGGGCTTTCCGCTACTTCCCTCACGCAAAAAAAACTTACCACTCCAACTCCGAAAACTTCTTCCTACCCTTTAAGTAATATTGCCATACAATAGAACGTCCGAAGAGCGAGGCATGCGCAGTGTCTTTTCCTTGTTCCGGCGATGTATGTTCTCTGGCTGCGGCACTGCTGGTGTAAAAGGCCCAATGTCCTTTGATAATGGCCAGGGTATTTTTCCATTTACCTCCCAATAAAAAATAAACTCCCGCTATGCCATCCAATGTCAGTTTGGAAAGAATGATTTTCCAACGACCACGCTTAGGAATGTTTTTATACAACATCAACAGGTTGTTGCGCACATTCAAAAAAGTTTTTCTGGGATTGTCAACCGCCAGTGTTCCTCCTCCCAGATGATAAACGGTAGATTGCGGGCAGCAATAGATCTGATAGCCGGCAATGCGCAGTCGCCAGCACAAATCAATCTCTTCCATGTGTGCAAAGAAACGGGTGTCAAATCCTCCAAACGATTGATACAAGGAAGAGCGTATCATTAAAGCGGCTCCGCTGGCCCAATGCACCGGAACAGCTTCTTCGTATTGCTGATGATCTTCTTCTACGGTTTGGAAAATACGTCCCCTGCAAAAAGGAAAACCGTAGCGATCGAGGTAACCACCGCTTGCACCGGCATATTCGAAGCGTGAAGTATGATTCACATCTAATAGTTTAGGCTGGCAGGCCGCTATGTTGGGATCGCTCTCAAGCAAGGCTAGCATAGGGCTAATCCAGTTTGGGGTGACTCTTACGTCAGAGTTCAGGAGTATAAAATAAGGTTCCTGCAATTGTTCCAATCCTAAATTATAGCCTCCACAAAATCCATGATTGGTTTGGAGGACAATGGGTACCACAGTGGGGTAGTTGGCTTTGACCCAATCTACCGAGGTATCGGTAGATCCGTTGTCAATCAGGTAAACCGTAGCCTGGTCGCTGTAGGCGACCAGGTCCGGCAAGTAAGTCTGAAGATGAGCAAGGCCGTTCCAGTTGAGAATGGCAACCGCAACTTGTGACATCTTATTAAGCACCAATCAGTGAACCCAAATCAAATCCGGGAATATTAGGCAATACACCGTCGGTTTGTTTTTTTAATTCTTCTTTCATCATCGCATCGATTTCTATCGCTGCTTTGTTTGTAGCGGCTACGATCAGGTCTTGCAACATCGTCGCTTCTTCCGGTTTGAATAAGGAAGGTTCAATTTCAATAGAAACTAAATGCTTTTTCCCATTCATCACCACTTTCACCATTCCTCCGCCAGATTCACTGGCTACCGTTAGTTTGGCGGCGTTGTCTTTAAATTCTTGAATTTTAGCCTGGATCTCTTTTGCCTTTCCCAGCATGCCAAACATATCCATCATGTTCATAATTCTATTCCTCTAAATTTATCGAACCAATGTAATGGTTCCTTTGTGTTTAATGACTTCGCCTTTTTGACCGGTTACTTCCAACGTATACGCATAGGTCCCTATCGTTGCATCGCCTCCGTTTACCTTACCGTCCCATTGATCTTTCATATCGGTAGAGTGGAAGACGGGTTCTCCCCAACGATTGAATACGGCCAGATCAATGCTTTTAATGAAGCGTCCTTTCAATTCAAAGTAATCGTTTGTGCCATCACCGTTTGGAGAAAAAGCATCCGGCACATATACTGCCGGGGACAATTGCAATTCTACCAGGGCAGAAGTACTGGTATTGTCGGCAATGACAATGTAATACAATTGACCGGCATTGCTTGTCAGCAAATCTGTAGTACTCAAACTTGATCCTGCCGGTATGGATTTAAGTACTGTTCCGTTTTCATCCCTTACTTCTACCGTATAATTAACAGCCGGCACATTCGGACTATATTGTGTCCAGGCAACCGCTACAGATCCATCTTCGGCTAAACCGACATTAATTTTAATGGGGCAGGTTTCCGCTGCAGAAGCGGGAGAGAGATTGCAGACATCTACATAATTAACTTTGTAACAATAGGTATTAGAAGCAGGTGCCTTACCGATCATCGTGAAAGAAGCAGGGGTGCCGGGATTCGTTGCTACAGTAGTATAGCCTCCATTATTTACTGATTCTTCCAATGTATAAGACTGAGCCGTAAATCCTCCTGTAGGCGGATCGAAGCTAACGGTTATGTTGTTCCCGTTGACGGTAGAAAATATACCTGTCAATGGCGGTCTGGGAGTAAGCGATGTAGCCGTTATTTTTCTCTTCGCACTTAAGCTGTATTGTGGTCCCAGGGAAGAAGAAGTCGTTAAGATTTCTTTCAGTTGGTACTCATATAGATTCGCACATATTACAGCATTATCATTATAGGCTGAAGCCGTACCGCCTAAACTTGTCAGTATCGTATTGTTACGGATCACGTCTATCGAACCTGGATTAGGACCGGAATAGGCATCCCAGGTAAGATCGTTTTGTAAATCAGCCGCTGTTCCGGTGAATTTTGAAATGGAACAGATGTCATCTGAAAACGCTTCTCTGCCGCAAGTGGTTTTGGTCGCCAGTCTTACACAGTAGCTGTTGTTTCTTGTGTTGAGAGTATAACTTGCATACAGAATAGCTTTCGTGGGATCAGAAGGATCGTAAGGGTTTGTATTTGTTTTATTTAAAACCAAGGCACTGCTTCCTGAATTGTTGGCAATAGTACCCAGGTTGCTGGTATAACTGAATCCGTTGCGTTTAAAATCCCAGGCATAATCAAAATCGGTATTGTTGAGCACCTGCACCGTCAATACACCGTTCGCAGGATCTTCTGTAGTGGTTTCCAGAAACAGCACATCCGGTTTGGGTACCGTGGCAATGGGAGTTACAGACAAAGTGAAATCCGCTGCAGGGCAATAAGTATTGGATGCAAATTTACCTTTGATGGAAACAGTATACGTACTGATGACAGAATAAATGTGAATGGATGTAGTGGTTCCTGAAGGATCGATAGGCACATTGGTCACACCTGTTGCATCACCAAAATCAATGTCGTAAGAATCAAAACGATCGTCTACGATTTTCAGGTTTACACGGCCACTGCCGCATACCGTATAGGTAGCAGAAAGGGAAGTGGTGGGTACCACTTTAACAGGTACGGTATAGGTTAAAAATCCTACAGGATTACCAGTAGCAGGATCTATAACCGTTCCTGAGATTGGTAAAACCTGTCTCAGGTTAAATGTATTGGCCGTGGTATACGTATGCGTAGGATTCGGATTCGGAGGTGTTGTAAAGGTTCCATCTCCAAAGTAATACGTAACATCTCCGTTGCCCCCGGTAGAGAAGTCAGTGACCTGAATAGATTGTCCAAGACAAACTTTATTTCCAGGAGTCACCTGGAAGAGTGGTGTATCTTGTGCTTTCACAGCACAGACGGTCATGGCGATGACCAGGGTGAAATTGATTTTTTTAAGGAGTCCCATTTTTTAGCTGATTGTTTTAATAATTTCCTCAGGAGTCAAAGCTTCTTGTGTACCTGTTACTAAGTTTTTTAAGGTATAACGTTGGTTTTTGATTTCGTCAGATCCAATAATGATGGCATAAGGAATTTGTTTACCGTCTGCGTAGCTGAGTTGTTTTTTTATTTTGGCTGACTCTGGATATACCTCACTGTATATACCATTTAGCCTTAAAAGGTAGGTGATTTTTTGCCCTTCTGCAAGACTTTCAGTGTCAAAATGACAAACCAAAACCTTCGTGGCATCTACCGGAAGAGCTGAAAAAAGGCTCAACTCATCCATGACATCGTATATCCTGTCAATTCCAAAGGATATCCCCACGCCTGACAAATTAGGCTGACCAAATACACCGGTCAGGTTATCGTATCGTCCGCCGCCGGAAATGCTGCCGATGGATACGCCCAGGGCTTTCACCTCCAGAATAGCTCCGGTATAATAGCCCAGTCCCCTGGCCAATGTAAAGTCTACTTCTACAAACTCATCGGGTGTAGTGCCGGTAAAATTCTTATAGTAGGTGAAGATTTCTCGGATTTCATTTACGCCCTGAAGTCCTAAAGCACTGCCCTGCAAAAAGGCAGAAACCTGGTCCAGTTTTTCAGTGTTGCTGCCTTTTAGATCCAGCAAAGGCTGTAACTTATCCACGGCTGTTTCAGAGAATCCTTTCAGGTGCAATTCTTTAAATACGTCTTCCCTGCTGATTTTATCCAGCTTATCGATCGCCACACAAAGGTCTGTTTCCTGACCCGGATTACCACAGGCTTCAGCAATGGCGGCCAGTATTTTCCTGTTATTGAGTTTTACTTTATAAGCTTTGATGCCCAGTTTTTCAAATACTTCCTTCAACATGCACAGGATTTCGGCTTCACATAATAAAGAATCTGTACCGACTACATCGGCATCGCATTGGTAAAATTCACGGTAACGGCCTTTTTGAGGACGGTCGGCGCGCCACACAGGTTGTATTTGATAGCGCTTAAATGGAAAGGTCAATTCATGCCTGTTCATAGCCACATACCTTGCAAAGGGTACGGTCAAATCATAACGCAAGGCCTTTTCCGAAATAGCAGGGGTCAGTTTTTTATACCCGGTTGTATAGTCCTCCGGTTTAACTCCTGATAAGAAGTCTCCGGAATTTAAAATCTTAAAAATCAGTTGATCACCTTCATCTCCGTATTTACCCGTTAAAACAGAAAGATTTTCCATGGAAGGAGTTTCCAGGGGAAGAAAGCCATAAGTTTGGTATACCTTTTTAATGGTACCTATAATATGGTTGCGTCTCAGCATTTTATCGGGACCAAAATCCCTGGTACCTTTAGGAATCGAAGGTTTTCCCTGGCTCATTTGTCTATATTTTTCTCAAAAATAAGAAAATTGGACGGGTTTAGGGAACAGATTATTATTTTTTAAAGGATTTATTTTTTTAACTACAGATAATCCCTTACATTTGCAGTCCTTGAAACATAAGAATTACTACAGTCATGGGTGTTACTAGATTAAAAAGAAAAGAAAGAAGAAATAGAGCTATCGCCACTAATAAAGTGAACGATATCAAAGTATTGACTAGAAAACCTGTCATCAAGAAAGTAGATGTTCAGGAGCTATTGAAAGCAGCTGCAACTAAATAGTTGCTTTGTAGTTGAAAGCATTGAAAAGACTGCCTGCATGGCAGTCTTTTTCTTTTTGTATAAAATTCGTTGTGGTTTTATTTCTACAATGATTGTTTTGTGTGTTTGAGTGTTAATATGCGGGCTATTCCTATATTTTTCCCTACATTTGTATAAATTAGGCGTTGCTATGGGGAATCGTTTTTTATTCGTTGCTTTATCTTTCTTGCTCTGCTGGAATGCAGTGGCTCAAAATTCTACAGCCAAAGTAGACAGGACGTCTTTTTATGCGGCTCTATCGAATGGTGATATGAATAAGTTGAACGATCAGATTAAAAAGATAGATCGTCTTTCTTTCACTGAAAAAAATGCTTTCATCGGCGTGCTCAATATGCGCAAAGCTGAATACGCAAAAGGATTAAAGACCAAGCTTGATCTTTTTAAATCGGGTGGTACCAAGTTAGAAGATGAAATTGCTAAGGACAAATCTAATGCAGAGTATAGATTTCTCAGGCTCATTATGCAGGAAAATGCACCTGCCATTTTAAATTATAATGATAACATTGACGAAGACGCTAAAATTATCAAGGCCTCTTATTCTAAATTGCCACAAGAAACAAAAGCAGCGATATTGGATTATTGCAAAAAATCAAAAGCATTGAAGGTCCAAGATTTTAACTGATGGATAAAAAAATACTTATTGTTTACTATACGCAATCCGGACAGCTGCAAGAAATTGTGGATCGTTTCTCTGCACCTTTCATTCAAGGTGGTGGAGCGGTAGAAACAGTTCGTATCCATCCTCAACAAGACTTTGCGTTTCCCTGGACCAGCGATCGTTTTTTTGACGCGATGCCGGAAAGCGTTCTCGGCAAACCCATGCCATTAAATACCTTGTCTTTTAAAGAACAATCGTATGACCTGGTTGTTATTGCTTATCAACCTTGGTTCCTTTCTCCCAGCATACCTACTACTTCTTTACTTCATGATGCGTCTTTTTTGAAATTGATCAAAGACACACCTGTCATTACTCTCATAGGAGCACGTAACATGTGGCTCAATGCACAGGAGAAAATGAAGAAGAGTTTGAAAGATGCCGGAGCAAATCTGGTTGGTAACATTGCACTCGTTGATAAGAATGGGAACCTTATCAGTGCTGTGACTATACTGCATTGGATGCTGACTGGTAAGAAAGATAAGAAATACGGAATATTTCCTAAGCCTGGTGTTTCAGATCAGGACATTCTAGCGGCAAATCATCATGGTGCCGTAGTGCTGGAACATTTATCAAATGGCAGTTGGACAACACTGCAGCAACATTTGGTACAAACAAAAGCGGTAGATGTATACAGCGATCTGATGTTTATTGAACAAAGAGCAGGAAAGCTTTTTGCTGTTTGGGCTAAACTCATCCAAAGCACGAAGAATAGAAAATTGGTAGTGACTCTGTTTAAGTATTATTTATTGGTGGCCCTCTTTATGGTGGCGCCGGTTGTGTTGCTGATCAACAGGTTTACGTTTAAGCCGTTTGCCGGAAAAAGTATAAAAAGAAAAAAAGAATATTATTTAGGAGTAGGTTAAATATGTCCAACGTTTACATTACCAAAGCAGCAAAGTTTTTTCCTAATGAACCCATTTCAAATGATGAGATGGAAGAATATTTAGGCTTAATTAATGACAAGGTTTCTAAGTCGAAAAGAATTATTTTGCGTAACAACGGCATCAAGCGCAGGTTTTATGCCCTTGATAAAAGTGGGGTAGCCACTCATACCAATTCTCAAATGACGGCTCTTGCTGTAAGAGCGCTTTTTGAAAACAACGATAAAGGATTAAAGGATTTAGATTTATTGGCTTGTGGCACTTCTACGCCCGATCAAATGATGCCGTCGCATGGTGTCATGGTACATGGCTGGTTGCCGGATACCAATGCTATTGAAGTGGTATCTCCTTCGGGTGTATGTTGCGCGGGTATGCATGCGTTCAAGTATGCTTTCATGTCCATTAAATTAGGTGATGCTAAAACGGCTGTAGCTACAGGCTCTGAACGTTTGTCTCGTGTGTTGAGAGGTGATGTGTTTGAAGAAGAATCTAAAAAACTGGAAGCGCTGGAAGGCAACGGATACGTTGGCTTTGAAAAAGATTTTTTGAGATGGATGCTTTCAGATGGCGCAGGTGCTTTCCTGATGTCCAATGAAAAGAATGAAAACGACATCAACTTGCGGGTAGAATGGCTGGAAGGAGTATCCTACGCGCACGAGATCAAACCATGTATGTACATGGCCAGTGAAAAAATGGAAGACGGTAACATCAAAAGTTACATGGATTATACTCCTCAGGAAATGATCGAAGGATCTATCTTGAGTATCAAACAAGATGTAAAACTATTGGGCGAGTACATTGTGCCTTTGGGTTTTGATAAATTGAAATTGATTTTTCAAAAACGTGGAATGACAGTAGATCAGATTGATTACTTCCTTCCGCACATGTCCAGCGAATTTTTCAGAAGCAAGATTTCTGAGAAGCTGGAAGAAAATGGAATGGCTATACCACAAGAGAGATGGTTTACCAACTTAAGTTCCGTAGGGAATGTCGGTGCCGGATCTATCTACATGATGGTAGAAGAATTATTATACAGTGGTAAATTGAAAAAGGGACAAACGATTTTATTGGCTGTTCCTGAAAGCTCACGCTTCTCTTATATGTTTGGATTGTTAACGGTTTGTTAAGATGAAAAAAGAAGAACTTCCTCAAGACCCTAGTGTACTCGACAAGTTTACCAAAGACTTATGCTATGTGGTAGATGAATCGGGTAATTATACCACGGGATTGAGTAGAGGTTGGGAAGTAAAAGCAGCAGCGCTGGATCTGGCCTGGGACGATATTAAAGAACGTATCGAAGAAGCCAGACAAAAAGCACTAAAAGGGGAGATCAGCCCCTTGTTGTTTTTTATGGAATTGCGTTTGATGGACCTGGATACATTAGCCGGTTACTCCGGCTTTTGGAAATGGCAAATCAAAAGACACATGAAACCAAGTGTCTTCAATCACTTATCAGAAAAGAAACTGGAACGCTATGCGAAAGTATTTGAAGTTTCTGTTGACGATCTGAAAAATGTAAGAGGGAATGAAAATTAATTTTGAACATATTCAAGCTGCGCATTGTGAAAACGGTGTTACGTCGAACTTGTTGAAACATGCCGGTGTCAATAACATTACAGAGCCGCTTGCTTTTGGCATCGGTTCCGGATTGTTTTTTATTTATATCCCTTTGTTGAAAGTAAACAATGGACCGGCGATTTCTTTTAGAACAATGCCTGGTCTTATTTTTAAACGCACCTGTAATGCGCTGGATATTCCTGTGGTTCGCAAAACATTTAGTTCTCACGAGAAAGCAGAACGTTTTCTCAATGAATGCATCGAAGCCGGACAGCCTGTGGGTTGCCAGGTAGGTGTGTATTACCTGACTTATTTTCCTAAAGAATACCGCTTCCATTTCAATGCACACAATTTGGTAGTGTATGGAAAGGAAGAAGACAATTACCTGATCAGTGATCCTGTGATGGAAACGGTGACTTCATTGACTTCATTTGAATTGGATCGTGTACGTTTTGCGAAAGGAGTTCTGGCACCTCATGGACAATTGTATTATCCGAGTGCAAAAAAAGAAGTCACGGAAGAGCAAATCAAAAAAGCGATCAAGAGTGGCATCAAAAGAAATGTAAGAGATATGCTTTATATCCCTGGTCCTGTAGTAGGCGTAGCGGGTATCAAGTATACTGCCAATAAAATTAAAAAGTGGCGAGATAAGTTAGGCTTGAAACAAGCCGGAACATACCTCGCACAATTGGTAAGAATGCAGGAAGAAATCGGTACAGGCGGCGGTGGTTTCCGTTTTATGTATGGCGCGTTTTTACAACAAGCACATGCTTATCATCCTAACGATACGTTGCTCCATGTAGCAGAAGATTTCACCAAGGCCGGTGATTTGTGGCGCTCTGCAGCGGTACAAGCAGCGGGCATTTACAAAGGGCGATTAGGTTCTCAGCAAGACTTCAATACCATGGGTGATTACCTGTTGGAAATTGCGGAGATTGAGAAAAAAGCATTCAAGGAATTGTCGAACATCAAATGGTAATTGAATGAGCAATCTGGCATTGTCTGTAAATAACCTGAGTTTTCGGTATCCCGGACAAGCGAAAGACTGTGTTCACGATTTAAGTTTTGAAATATTTGTAGGCGAACGTTTTGGTTTATTTGGTCCTAATGGTGCCGGTAAAACAACCCTCATGTCTTTGATGGTGGGTTTGCAAAAAGTAAAACACGGTCACATCCAGGTATTGGATAAAGATATCCGCAAAGACAATGCGGCCATCAAACACTTTATTGGTTATGTCCCGCAAGACTTTGCTTTTTATCCTGAATTAAGTCCCGTGGAAAACCTGGATTTTTTTGGCGCCTGGTCTGGATTGGATAAACGCACAGTAAAAGAAAGAACTACTTATTTATTAGAAGTATTGGGGCTTTCAGACGTAGCGCATAAACCGGTCAAACAATTCTCCGGAGGGATGAAACGCAGAGTTAATCTGGCGATCGGTGTGATTCATGAACCCAAGATTTTATTTCTCGATGAGCCGACAGTAGGTGTAGATGTGCAAACCCGTCACGCCATCATAGATTATTTAAAAGTGCTCAATGCACAGGGTACAACCTTGGTGTATACTTCCCATCATTTGAAAGAAGCAGAAGATTTATGCGAGCGTATTGCATTGATCGATCGCGGGGAAATGGTAGCCTATGATTACCTCAATCAGTTGCTTGAACGTCATGGCAGTAAGGACGGATTGGAAGAATTGTTTTTAAAACTGACAGGCAGTGCCTACAGAGATTAATCATGTATAAATTCGCTGCATCCATAACCAAAGAATTAAGACTGCTCCTTCGCGACAAGGTGGGCTTGATGATTATGTTTGCCATGCCCGTACTATTGGTACTATTGATTACCAGTATTCAGATCAGTGCCTTTGAATTGGTCAACAACAGCAAAGTGAAAGTATTACTATGCAACAAAGACAAAGGCAAAGGCAGCCAAGAATTTTTATCTTACCTAAATGAAGTCGGCCGTTTTGATTTGATCAACGTCGACCTAACAGAAGACGACCGACGTGTGGGTGATTACATGAACGATCACGATGCATTTGTAGCCTTGTATATTCCGGAAGGATTCTCTGATCAAATTACGAAGAAGGCTGAATTCACAGCCGGTAAAGCTTTAGTGGAATTCGGCATCAACGAATCTCCCGATACCTTGAAAATGGTGAAGGTAGATTCACTGACCATTTATTTTCACCCGGTACTGCAACAGTCCTTGCGTCGCTCTATTCAAGGCGCCTTGAAGAGTGTCATTCAATTGGTAGAAAGCAAATCCATGCTGAATGCCTTGTACTTTTCTATCAATGGCAAACCCATGCCTGCTACTTTTGAAAAAGAATTATTTGCCAATCAAATCGGTATCGAAGAGAAGACAACATCACACAACGGAAGCAGAACCATTCCTAATGCCGCGCAGCACAATGTGCCGGCCTGGACGATCTTCGCCATGTTCTTTATGGTTATTTCTTTGGGCGGAAACATTGTCAAAGAAAAGTTAAGCGGAAGTTTTGTACGCTTGAAAATAATGCCGACTAATTTCATTGTAGGTTTGTTGGCCAAGCAGTTATTGTACCTGATGGTAGCCATGAGCCAGGTGGTGGTTATTTTCTCCATGGGTGTATGGTTATTTCCTCACATCGGTTTACCAGCGTTAAACATTCCTCACGACTGGATCGCACTTATCGTGGTGTCTTTTATTTGTGGATTGAGTGCGATCAGTTATGCCTTATGCATTGGTGTCTATGCGAAGACGCAAGAACAAGCCAACGGATTTGGCGCGATATCCGTTGTTATCCTCGCTACTATCGGAGGAATTCTGGTTCCGAGTTTTGCGATGCCTAAGGCTTTTCAATTTTATATGAACCTGTCTCCTTTGCATTGGTGCCTGGAAGCTTATTACGGATTGTTTTTAGAAGGAGGCAGGCTGGCCGATATCATGACCAGTGTTGTTCCTTTATTGGCGAGCATTGTCGCCTTGCAATTGATCGCTATCATAGGTCTTAAAAAGAAAAATCTGATATAAATGGAATTAAGCGGTAAATCTTGGTTATACAAATTTGCGTGAGGGATAGAAGCGGAAAGCCCACAGCGAGCATGAAATTTAGATCATGAATAAAATTATGATCCGAGCGAGGACTTGAAGCGGATAGCCCGACCCGCAGGGGCATGCCCTAAAGACTTTAACTAGAAGAATTAATCATAGATGAAACCGTAATTCAATAAATAAATACGAAAAATTAATTATCATCATTTAATTCTACATTAATATATATAAATAAAATGGCAAACGAAGAATTGAAACACACGCTGAAAGAACAGATCATTAAGTATTTGAACCTGTTGGAAAAAACACCCGCAGACATCAAAGATGATCAAGTGTTGTTCGGTGAAGAATTAGGATTAGATTCTATTGATTCTGTTGAGCTGATTGTATTGTTGGAAAGAGAATACGGTATCAAGATCAAAGATCCTAAAGAAGGAAGAAAAGTATTGGTAGATGTCAATACAATGGCTGAGTATATCGTAGAAAATAGAACTCGATAGTTGCAGTGAGTAGAATTGTTGTTACCGGTATTGGCGTTATTACAGCTTTGGGTGATTCTGTTGCTGCTAATCGTGAGGCCCTGAAGAAGGGACAATGCGGCATTTCTTTTTTAGAATTGTTTCCTTCCCGCTATGCGGAAACACTTCGCTTCGGTGAAGTGAAGGTGAGTAATGAGCAATTGAAACAAAAATTCAAGGTACAGGATAAAGGAGTTACAAGAACGACTTTATTAGCTATTCATGCTTTTGAAGAAGCACTTCAAAATAGTGGCTTATCAAACGAACAGCTGACTTCTTACGATACCGCCTTGATCGGTGCAAATACAGTAGGAGGCATGTGCCTTACAGACGAATTGTACCACGATGCCAACAACGATTCACAAGGTTCCGAATACATTTCCTCTTATGATATAGGTTCAGTGAACCTATACATGCAGCAACGTTATGGTATTAAAGGAATCGGTAATACCATCAATACGGCTTGCTCTTCTTCTGCGAATGCTATTATGTATGGTGCAAGACTCATTCAACATGGTTTAGCCAAACGCGCGATCGTAGGTGGATCGGATAGTTTAGCCAAATTTACCATCAATGGTTTTAATTCCTTGCAAATTTTATCTCCTGAAATCTGCAGACCTTTTGATGCTTCACGTCAGGGTTTGAATTTAGGTGAAGGTGCCGCTTACCTGGTATTGGAAAAAGAAGAAGATGCTATAGGTAAAAAAATATATGCTGTTTTTTCAGGCGGTTGCAATGCCAGTGATGCATTTCATCCTTCTTCTTTATCGGAAGAAGGCGATGGTCCTTACCTGGCTATGTCTGGCGCTATGCAAGCAGCCGGTGTTACAAGTGATCAAATAGATTTTGTTAATGCACATGGCACCGCTACTGTTAATAACGACGAAGTAGAAAGCAAAGCCATGCTTCGCTTGTTTAAAAAAGTACCAGCTTTTGCTTCGAGCAAATCAAATACCGGTCATACGCTGGGTGGTTCCGGAGCCATAGAAGCGGTCTACAGTATATTAAGTATCGAACATCAGGAATTATATCCGAGCCTTCATTTTGAAACGCCTATTGAAAGTACAGGACTAACACCTTTGCTGGCGCATGTGCAGCAACCGGTGCAACATGTCATGTCCAATTCATTTGGCTTTGGAGGAAATTGCAGTTCATTGATTTTTTCAAAAGCATGATTTACATTCATCAAATAGCGTCCGTATCTCCTCAAAGAGAATTGTTAGTTGCTTCTCTTGATGAAGTAAATGAATCTGTGAACAATGTATTGAAAGTGGTTGAACCCAAGTATGAAGGGATTCCTCTGAGTGTCTTGCGACGCATGGGAAAAGCCGTTAGAATGGGTGTTGGCGGAGCACTTCCTTTGATTCATCATTTATCATTCCCTTTGAATGGCATTGTAATCGGTACCGCAAACGGTGGTATGGAAGATTGCATCAAATTTCTCAATCAGGTCATCGAGTTTGAAGAAGGTACACTAACACCGACCAATTTCGTACAAAGCACGCCCAATGCCATTGCTTCTCAATTGAGCATGTTATCTGCCAATCAAGGATATAATATCACACACGTCAACCGTGGATTGGCTTTTGAAAATGCTTTGCTGGATGTTTGGATGTTGCTCAAAGAAAATACTACCCATACTTATCTGCTCGGTGGCGTAGAAGAAATTTCTTCCTACAATTACAACATTGATTATTTGGCAGATTGGTTTAAAAAAGAAGAAACCTGCAACAAGCAAATGTACGACTCAGCAACAGAAGGTACACTTTCTGGTGAGGGTTCAGCTATGTTCATTGTCAATGCGATTCCTTCCAATGCTGTTGCGAAAATTGAGGCGTTAAAATTAATGCATACAAGCGATGCAGCAGAGATAGAAAAACAGTTGAATCAGTTTTTAAAAGAACATCTGTCCGATGGTGAAACGGTAGATCTCTTGTTGTCCGGTGAGAATGGGGATATTCGTCCCCGTCATTTTTTTGAAGCGGCAGAAGGCATATTGAATACATCAACCGTTGCACGATTCAAACACCTGACAGGCGATTTTGCAACGGTTTCAGCCTTGGCTTTACATCTTACCTGTCAGTTGATTCAAACCAATACATTGCCTGATCATATGATCAAAACAGATCGTAAGAAGAAGGAGTTGAAAAAAGTATTGATTTATAATCAGCATAAAGGTGTACAGCATAGTTTTATCCTCGTCTCAAAGCCTTAACTGAAGCCAGCTGCATCAAACCGTCTGGCATGATTTTAGGTCCTGAATAGTCAACCATGCCTGATTGTATGAAAGTTAAAAACGTATTACTACTCTCGCTTTTCTTGTTTGTTTCTCCTTCCACCTTGTTGGCTCAATCTGATTCTTTAGGAATGTTGGGTGATCAATTGGATTTGTACGGTGTATTGGATTTGTTTAAGAACTCTGATAACCTGGAAGAGTTTGAGAAAAAATTAAACAGCGAAGACAACGAGGTGAATAACCTTGATTTGAATAACGATGATCAAATTGATTACATCAGAGTGATCGATTACCAGGATGGAAATGGACATGCTATTGTCTTGCAGGTACCGGTCAGTGAAACAGAATCACAAGATGTGGCAGTGATAGAGCTGGACAATACAGCGAATGGTCAGGCGCACCTTCAAATTGTAGGGGACGAAGACTTGTATGGTAAGAATTACATCGTGGAACCATTGGACGTTAACAATTCCGTGGCAAATAGTACAACCACGGTAGTTGTCAATGTATGGACATGGAGACCTGTTCGTTATTTTTACGGTCCTCATTATCACGCATGGGTTTCTCCATGGCGTTGGAGTTATTATCCGGGATGGTGGAGGCCGTGGAGACCAATGGGCTGGTATGCTTATCATCCGAGACTTGTTCGCTATCATACACACGGCAGGGTAGTCGTGGTGAGAAGAAGCCCACGCATATACACCGCAGTATATGCACCGCGCAGAGTGACTTCTAAAGTTGTGATGACAAACAGAGCACGTCGTCCTAATTATTACAATAGGCAAAACAATGCTCAACCAAATCATCAAGGCAGACAAAACAAGGAACCTCATCATACAGGTGGTGGCAGAAATTATAATGAAGGAAGGCAAAAGAGAACACAGGATAATTCTCAAAACCTAAATCAAAATCAACGTAGCGGGAAGAAACAAGTTGATGGAGGAAGGCAACAAAAAATAAAAAGAGAAGGTGGAAATCAGCAGAGAAATGCCGGTGGCAGAGGCGGTGGAAGAAGAGGGAAATAGAATACAAAAAAAGCGCTTCTTAAACGATAAGAAGCGCTTTTTTTATAGGGTAAAGTAAATTATGGAGCAAAAGTCAATTCTTGAATATCTCCTGCTGCAGCACTGTATTCGGGTGCGTGCGGATAGTTTGCCAAATTCACATACGCATAAAATTTGCCTGGGCTAGCCCATTTTTTAGGCGTAACAGTAACGGTAAAAGTCGCTGTACCACTTCCGCTTGCAACTAATTTAGACGCTGAAGTAACGATATCATAGTTGGCAACATTTGCTGCATTATTGAATCCGATATTCAATTCGCCTTGGGCAGAGCTTTCCAAACGGTATTTTACATTGACTGTAAAAGTAGTCGGTGTTTCGGTCAACCCTGTAGCAGGAGTTACAGAGGTGATGACTAGAGAATCATTAGCAGGTGCAGGTGCAGGTGCGTCACTGCTTTTTTCGCAACTCATCGCTAAGGCTAAGAAAGCGAAAAAGGTGGTTGCTAAAAGTAGTTTTTTCATAGGTTCAATTTTAGACTAGTAAAGATAATATTCTACTAATCTAGTAGAATTATTTTAATTGTTAAAATCTTTTTCGGGAAACGTACCACAAGAATTTTAAAGAAATCTGAAGCATTAGAATACGTGTCTTAAAATTAAAGCTCCCTTAAATATGTAGATAAGGGAGCTTTAATGCTATAAGTTATAAATAGTTAAAAGGAGAGATTCCTGGTATCACTAGCTGTAGGATGGTAAGCGGGACCGTGGGGCGTCTTGGCGATGTTTACATAGGCTTTGAAGTGATTTGATCCTCCCCAGTTTTTAGGAACAGCAGTAGTTGTAAACGTATGCGTACCACTTCCTTTTGTGACTGCAAATTCTGAAGAGATGTCCATACTGTAATAAGACGGATCGTAGGTATTGAATCCCACTTCAATGGCGCCTTCTTCTGCTGTATTCAACGTGTATTTTACCTCTACTGTAAAAGAAGTAGATTGGCCATCCACTAGTCCTGTAGAAGGAGTTACAGAAACAATAGTGATAGCATCGGATGGTTTAGGATCGTCATCTTTTTTCTTGCAACTAATAGTAATTAATACCAGTAAAGAAAAAATGATCGTTGAAAATAATAGTTTTCTCATGAGTGAAAAAGTTTAGTTTTAAAAAGATGGTTTAAGATAAGATTATTCTTTGATCAGTTTGAAAATGTATTCGGATTCTTTGTCTCTTATTTTTAAGATGTAAAGTCCGGCGGTAAGATTTTTCCCGAAGGAATAATCAATACCCGATGAAATAAAAAACGTTTGTGCCTCTACCAATTGAGAAGTGGTATTGAAGACTTCCATCGTAACGGAATTGGCTTCTGGCGTATGTTTTGATGAAAGGTAGAATCCATCGTTGCTCGGATTGGGAAATACCAGGTATTCACTTCCTGCATGGATGTTTACAATACAAATTTTGGAATAACGGAAAGATCCGTCAATGTCCACTTGTTTAAGTCTGTAGTAGGTTGTTCCCAAATAAGGAGAGCCATCTATGAATTGATATTCTTTCGCTTCATTGCTGGTACCCTGCGCTTTTACATTTGCTATTTTGCTATAAGTGATATTGTCTTGACTGCGTTCCAATTCAAAATAATCACTGTTCATTTCATTGGCTGTTCCCCAATGAAGCCATACGGTTTTATCGTTGCTCCTTGCCTGAAAGAAAAGCCATTCTACAGGTGCAGATCCAGGACAAGTATAATCGACTGTAATGTTTTTAGACATTTTACAAGCAGACAACGTAGGATGTTGGGCAGATACCGTATAGGTTCTGGTAGTTGATACAATAGCTTTAGCAGTCGTGTTGTTTGTGACATTCGTTAATACCGTCAACTCTGTAGTCGGCGTCCATGACATGGTATAATTAGGCAGAGCAACACTGCAACTGGCTGTAAGGTTAATAATTGTACTGGTGGTTGCAGAGAAGCTCACACCGTTCATATTATAACTTCCTACTAGTGTACCTGCTGTGTTCAATACTTCGATCTTGAAGTTAGGACCTGTAACATTAGAAGGGGGGATTTTTTTTATGGAGATCATTAAATTGGCACCGTTGGGAATTTGGACCACCTCTGTCAGGTGTGTACAGTTGTTTCCTCCATTTGCGCGAGGAGCAGGAAGTGTGATGGTACCTCCATTAGCAGTAGCGATGATATTCAGTTGTGAATTATCCCAGGTACCATAACAATCACTTCCTGTATAAACCAGTCGAATCGTATGTGCACAAGAGGCGGGAGGGTCACTGACAACCTGAGCGCCCAGGTTAGCGGTGCTGCAATCGACTACGGTATTAGTGGTATTGATTTTTTGGTAAAGAGCAACGTTGGAAGAAACATTAATCATCGCATAAGCAACACAAGCAGGATCGCTCACTTTGGTTACGGATACTTTATAGGTTCCATCTGGTATATTCGTCATCGATGCTGTATTTCCAGACACTGGGCCTGTCCAACTGTAGGTGACTGGGAATGCACCATTCGTTAACGTAACATTGACAGAACCGTCCTGTACTCCGGTACAACTGTTATTTGTTGAAGTCGCTGTTGCACTCATGCTACAATTGCTGCAATTGGTCACGGTTACAGTGATTTCACAATCCGATTCAAGTGTGCAACCAGTGGATGTTGTTACTTTGACGGTATAACTACCGGATGTTGTTGCTCTATAAATATTGGGAGAAGCATTTGGATTGGAAATGTTGGTGCCATTTCTCAACCATTGATACGTATATCCTGTACCGACTACGGTTTCAAGATCAACGGATAAACCGCTGCAGAATGTAGTAGAACCATTTGCTTTCAGTTTGACATCAGGACCTATGCAGCCAGTTCCTTTATGACAACCAGAGTTTCCGTCCGTTGAATACAACCAGGCCTGCATGGGATCATCGTAAGGCATGTTAAGAATAAATTCGTCCAGCACAGGTGCAAATTCATAACGGAAAGAAACAGCTGCTCCTCCGTGAATCGCATCAAATTTAGCTTTTACCTTAGCGGTCACTGTTGCTGCATTCACTTCTGGGAATAAAGGAAAAAATTTGTTCATGTAACTGGTCATCTTTGCCCAGGTAATTGGTTTGTCGTACCAGCAATGCCATGCATTATCAGCCGTAGCAGTCCATCCTGTTCCTCCCCATGGACGGGTCCATCCGCCTTCGTAATTATTAGACAAAACTTTTAGTACATGTGATGTAGCTCTTGTATAGTCATAACCTAAAGCAGGTGTCTGTGCTAGCGAAAGCCAATTGCTGCTGGCCATGGCTTCTGTGCGATTGGCAGCAATGCCCATGACATCTAAACCTTCCGCAGTGGAGTACCCTCTATTATAGGCACAGGCAAGCCAGATAGAGCCAGCCGCATTATCCGGTGCAGTTGTTAATACCTGTTCAACTGGATATCCTTTGACATATTCCACAAAACGTATATAGGCTAAGTCATAATACATTTTGGATAAAGCAGCTGTTGCAAAATTATCTTCTGCCATGTAGGCTGTATGCTGAGAAATAGTAGTCCAGCGATGTGGATAGTATTTTGGAAATATAGGCCATCCGGTATTATGATCGATCTGAAAACAACCGTCTACTCTGGCTGGCCCGCCGGGATTAGTATTGGTATTGTAATCGGTAGTGGATGTAATTGGATTGACAAGTGCTGAACCATCGCAACGTGTAATTCCAGCATAACTTAAATTAGGGTCACAGCCACAAAAAGATTCTTTCATTAGGGTTCCAAAATAATAATGCCAGTTGAAAACATCTTTATTATATTTTAGAATGTTGTGTTCCGTTTGCCAGGCATGTACAACTGCTATGGCCCATTCTTCGCGGTTTGCGGGAATGTAAAAATCAAAAGAACGAGCTCCTACCGTATTCCATAAATCGGCGTTTCCTACATGACCTTGGCCTACTTTTAATTCAGTGGGCAGGTATTTATAACAGGTGGTATCAAACCAATTGACCGGAGAATAATCAGGACATTGTGCTTGAACATGAGGGGAGTTCAGTAGAAATAAAAAAAAGAAGATGAGTAGCTGGAGTCTCATAATAAGAAGATCTATTTTTCTAATTATGAGGTTAATATAGTGAAAAAATGATGGTGTTATTCCTGTTTTTACTGGGAATATTTATATAAATCTATTTATTGATAAGAAGCAGCTCTTGTTGAAATAAAACGGCTTGTTTCATACCGTCCTCTTTCTTTTCTTTTGCTCTGCCAAAAGAAAAGAAACAAAAGAAAAGGCAGCCACCAAAAGCAATCTCTAAAGACATTTTTAACAGCACGTAGTTAATTAATGAGAATGTCTTCAGAGATTCGCTCTTTTCCTGGACGCCAGCCGCACCATACTTTGGTTTCTATTAAGATTTGCGTGAGGGATAGAAGCGGAAAGCCCACAGCGAGGCTTAAGGTGAATTAATGTATTAAAGTTTGATTCGAGCGAGGACTTGCAGCGGATAGCCCGACCCGCAGGGGCACGCCCTAAAAGAGAAACAGAAAGAGCGTAAAGAAAGAGTGATAACAATACTACTCCTTAAGTTGCAAATCAATCATCATTTACTCAAACTATTTCACTCCATTCAACTCTATCGCCTGCATGGAATGGATTTTTTTGTCTTCTAAAGTGAAACGCAGCAGTGTTCTTACTTTTTGAAAACCATGTTTACCGGCTGCCCCGGGGTTGAGGTGCAACAGATTGTTGAACTTCGGATCGTGGCTTACTCTTAAGATGTGCGAATGTCCGCATACCCAGATATCTGGTTTGTCACGCTGTACAAGGATTTTGGCGTCAGGAGGATAATAGCCGGGTTTGCCGCCGATGTGAAACATGGAAATCTTAAAACCTTCCCGTTCGAAGAATTGATACAAAGGAACTTCTTGTCTGATTTCTTTGCCGTCAATGTTTCCGTAAACTCCCACTAATGGTTTGAAATCCTGTAAAGCAGTCACTGTTTTCAAATCGCCCCAATCTCCGGCATGCCATATTTCATCGCATTCCGCAAAGTGTGTAAAGACTGCAGGATCAAGGTAACTGTGTGTGTCCGATAGAAGGCCGATGCGCAACATCAGTGACGCAGTTTAATGAGTATTTTGAAAAAACTTTTAGAAGAAGTCACCTGAGTACAAATGCCATTGCTGTATTTGTAGTGACTTTTATTTCCGTCTCCCAAGTGCAAAACATATTCGTTTGCCGGTGCTGATTTCAACTTTTCGAAGTCGGTATATTTCTCTGAAAAAATACGTTCTATTCCTACAGGTTCGTGGAAGTATAATTTAGCAATAGAGTGCTTGATGCGTTCTTTCACACGAACAGCTTTCTTATTGGCTTGTCCTGTGTATTGAACGCCGTCCCACTTGATGTGTACATCGTCTTCCAATTTTCCGTTGACAATGTTTTTGAGTGCCGATTCTATCAGGTAATTATTCTTGTAACTGGAACTCAGTTGATAATTCACATCGTATGTTTCCAATACTTTAAAGGAAAGATTGGTCTGTACCGAATAAGTAGTCAAAATTCCTTTCGTGTTTTTAGAGGCCAGCACTTCGCCAATTTTATTGTCAGCAACAAAGATATCATACTTTAAGTACTGAAGTTCGTTGATGGGACACCAGGAGCTCAGAAGTATGATCAGCAGAAGGGAAAGCCAAACCTTTTTTGTCATTGGAGGAATCAGAAATTAGTTTTATTCAGCATTCCACTCGCTTGGATTTTCTCTCCATTTGGAAAGCACTTCCAGCTGTTTCTGATCCAATATTTTTTTTGTAAAGGCGATTTCTAATAGTGCGTTATAATTTGATAAGGTCACCAGTTTCACTCCTGCTTTTTTAAAGGCTTCTGCAGCGACAGGAAAATCATAGGTAAAAATGGCAACCATGCCCAATACGTTGACGCCTTGCTCTTTTAAAGCTTCTACAGCTTTCAGTGAACTGCCGCCTGTAGAAATCAAATCTTCAATGACTACGACTTTCTGACCGGGTGTAATTCTTCCTTCAATCAGGTTGGTCATGCCGTGATCTTTTGGTTTGGCTCTCACATAGATCAACGATTTGCCCATGCGATCGGCTATAATGGAGGCTTGTGGTATACCTGCCGTAGCCACACCCGCAATTACCTCTGCATCGGGGTATTCTCTTTTGATGGTGTCAATCAAACTTTCTGCAATGTAAGCCCGTATATCCGGGTAAGATAAAGCGACTCTGTTGTCACAGTAGATAGGAGAGTTCCAACCTGAGGCCCATTTAAAGGGTTTCTGAGGACTAAGCTTAACAGCTTCTACTTGTAGAAGCTTTTCTGCAATAGATAGTTCTGTAGTATTGTACATGCTGCAAGGTATAAAAAACTTGCTTCAGCTGAAAATAGCTGTTGAATTAATCTGGAAGTTTTGATATTTTGCAGTACATAAGGGGAATAATGAAAGTATTCATCAACGACAAGCCGATCCATTTTGTACCTTATAAAGGTCAGAGTGATGCCTCTCATTACGATACGGTCTTGTGGGGAGACGATATTTTGATTGCTAAAAATATGGCGGGACATGTTCTCCTCCATAATGCCACCACACAGCAAATCGATAAGCTCATTGAATTGATGGAAGTCAAAAAAATGAAGCGATTGGATTCCCTTACCATTACACTCACCGACTACACGGTGATGACGGAGTATTTCAAAGACCATTTCAAAATTGTAAAAGCATCCGGCGGACTGGTTTCCAAAGGGGAAAAGGTTTTATTGATTTACCGTTTGAAGAAATGGGATTTACCGAAAGGCAAATTGAAAAAGGGCGAAGACTCCGGCATAGGGGCTAAGCGTGAAGTCGAAGAAGAATGCAATGTAAAGGTGCAATTGGGAAACTTATTAGTGACGACCTGGCATACTTATGTGCGTAAGAATAAAAGAATTTTAAAACGTACCGATTGGTTCCTGATGACTTGTCTGGACGATTCCAACATGCAGCCGCAATTGGAAGAATTCATCGAAGAAGTAAAATGGATGAATGCCAAAGAAGTTACCAAAGCACTTACCAATACGTATTTGTCGATACAGGAAGTCTTTGATACTGTTGCTGCCAACTCTCCCTCAAATCTGGTAAGGTAAAAAACTACCCACGTCTCCACCGCCTTTGTGGATGTCTCTCACAACAGAACTGCTGATATAAGCCAGGTGAGGGGAAGTAATCAAAAAGACCGTTTCTATTTCACTCCATACATGCACGTTGGCTTGTGCAATGGTGTTCTCGTACTCGAAATCGGTGGTGTTTCTTAAACCTCTGAGGAGGAATTTAGCATTTATTTTTTCTGCAAACTTCGCCGTCAATCCTTCATATATTTCAACTCTCACCTGCGGATGCGCCGAAAATGTTTTCTCGATCAATCCCTTCATGATTTGAATGTCGATATAGCGCACCTTCTGACTGTTGTGTCCGATGCCAATCACAAATTCATCGAACAAATTCAGACTGCGCAATACGATGTCTTCATGTCCTTTTGTGAAAGGATCAAATGAACCGGGGAAGAGAGCTATTTTTTTCATTACTCAAACAATTGAAGAGAAAACAAATCGAAGTAGTAATGGTCCTGAATTTCATCAAATACAAAACCGTATTTCAATATAGAAGGTCTTTCTATGAATTCAACTTTTCGAACGTACTTGAAAATTCTGTTGTATTCAGGACTTGGATTGTCAATGTCGCCGATCAAAACCAATGGCGTGGTTTCCTGACTTAGTCCATATACGTTCATGATGTACAAACAGTAGTAAGTAAAGTCCTCCGCTGTATGGATCAGGAAACTGTTATGGAATAAAATTTTATTACCTTCTTTTACCGCAATGGATAAATTATTTTTTTCTATACAGGCAAATATTTTCTTCTCCGCCGAATGGTCCACACTCACGATACCTTCCAGCAAGGCAGACATGTGGTGAACGTATTTTATTTTTTTGGAAGGGTATTTCAAATTGAGCCAATCGACCAGTGTTTGCTGCGCACCAAATACGACAACGGCTTCCAGGGAAACTTCTTTGTTGTAAAACAAAACTTCTTCCGGTTCTGCATTGGAATTGATGTTCAGGTAAGAGGCCGCATAGTTTTTATCAAACAAAGAAACGGGCACTACACTGAAACGATTGTTCTTAATCGATACGACAATATTTTTCCAGAAACCGGCATTGAGCCATTCGTGTTCATAGAAGAAAGCATTTAATTCTTCCAGGATTTTTGAAGTGTTTTCAGGAAAATGAAACTGGTAGTTTTCAATCAACAGGCAACGTTGAATGGAAGGATCAGTGATGCAAATGCTGAAATTGTAAGGACTGATTTGTATCAGCAAATTGTAATTATACAGGTTCTCCGCCTCAAAAAGAGTGTCTTGTATCTTATGGGTAATATTTGGTTTAGAAACGCTGTAGTCTTCCATTGTTGCCAAAGGGTTACGGTTTCAATATAGTGTGTTTTTACGGAAAAGGGAAGGGACAGATACTTTTGTTGAGATAGAAATAGATAAGAAAGAGTGCTTAAAAATTAGTAGTCAAGAGGGAAAATTGAGAATGTTAAATTTGCAGGTGGTAATCAAAGCGATATAGATTAGGGCGTTTCCCTTCGGGTCGGGCTTTCCGCTGCAATCCCTAACGCAATGATCCACTGTTTCTCCGCTCTGTTTCTCCTTCTGTCCCCTTTAGGGGATTTAGGGGCAAGACAGTTAGAAGATCAATGACCATTTAGGTTATCCAAACTGTATCCAGTTCTGCGCATTAACTCCTCCCAGCTCTTCAAATTTCTCAACAAAAAATGTTTCTGTTCATCCGGAATGTTATTCAAGGTTTCCAAATCCACAAAGGCCAACTCCTGCAACATTTGTTCCCCCGTCATCTCGGGATCTTTGCCTAGTTGCGCGGTTCCTTTTGCTTTCGTGATGATGAAAAATAATTCTACCGCATGCATCGGCGGATTGACATACTCGTGGACAAATCCAAATTGATAAACTGTAGGTGTCAATCCTGTTTCTTCTTCAAATTCTCTGACCAATGTTTGTGCAGCGTTCTCTGCAAAGTCCATTCCTCCTCCAGGTGGTGACCACAAGATAGTATGAGCGCCAATAGAGTGGTGCTTAAGCAATAACAAACGATTATTTTCAAGGTAAAGCCCACATACCCTGATTCTGAGTTTGTCTCCAAAATTTTTAATGATGTCTGCTTTCAAATCACTCATAAAATCAACATTTTGTCAGGACTTGCTATAAAAATACAAAATGGAGAGTGAAATCATATCTTTTTTGGCCTTCGAGCCAACATTAGATCAAAAGCAAGCGATACAGCAAGCCGTAAAACTGATCGAGGACAAAAGCCGTCAACGCAAAGTGTTTTTGTTAAAGGGCTATGCCGGTACCGGTAAAACATACCTGGTCAGTGCGATCATCAAAGCGTTTGAGAAAAATAAAAAGCGTACGATCCTCATGGCACCCACAGGCCGTGCGGCAAAAGTGATGTCAGGGTATGCTTCCAAGCAAGCTTTTACCATCCATCGTTTTATTTTTGGAATGGAAGCAGACAAGGAAGGAGTGCCCCGTTATTTCAGGAAGCCCAATACGATGGCCAATACGTTGTTCTTCGTAGATGAAGCCTCTATGTTGCAAGACGGCATGTCGGGTGCGATCTTGAAGGACTTGATCAGTTATGTCTTCGAACAGGAAAACAATATTTTATTTCTTAT
>Ga0247808_10000127_pt1 | contig 49064 bp, 86 predicted proteins | sample UWRJL089202R1_FD_179914 | JGI IMG/M metagenome (GOLD analysis project Ga0247808, IMG submission 179914) | Plant litter microbial communities from Arlington Agricultural Research Station in Wisconsin, United States - UWRJ-L089-202R-1 | ecosystem: Environmental > Terrestrial > Plant litter >...
AGTTTTGTCCCCAGCCTTCAAAGTTAATTGTACCAGCTCGAGAGGCATATACCGGAGTACCGACTGGCACACCGAGATCTAATCCGTTGTGTCCCTTTTGTCCGTACTGAGCATAATAGGCTGGGTTTTCACCGAAGCCTTGAGTCTGTCGAATTGTATTCATTGGCCATATGTATTTTGGCATAATCTATTCCTCTATGCGTTAGTTGTCTTATCTATAAGGTCGTCCGATTCTTGTCTCAGACGTTCGTTGTTTCTATGTAATTCTTCAATGACTTCGTTTTTACCGTCAATGATACCTTGTAGTTTTTCGATTTGGAGCCTTAGCTTTTCAATTAGTTCTTCTCGGTCTTTTGCTACTTCTCGCAATCGATCATTCTCTTCGCGCAGTCCGTCGTTTTCTTCGTTAGATAACTTCAATCGACGTTCGTATGCTGAGAATACTGTTTGGTTTTTGTCTTTAGATTCTCTGGTTCGCTGTATTTTCGCTACTGTTATTGTACCAATGATACCAACTGCTGCTGCAACTACTAACGGGGAGAAAATGGCCTCAATAATCGTCTCTAGCATCTAGGCCCCCTTTAGGTGGGAAGAAGAACACTATAGATAGCGCTTGGAAATACGCTAGAGCTGTCCAGATTACCGCAATTAATAACGTGCCACCATCACCTATTCGGAAGAACAGGGCAACAGCCCAAAGGATTTTGATGAATAAACCAGTTTTCATCATATTTCGGAGTAAACCCCATTGACGCTTCCACATTGCAAACGCCATCGTTAGGCCTACGCCTATAAATGTAGCTCCCCATAGACTCATAAATATCTGATTTGGTGCTACTACGGGGAAGATTGTAGGCTCCCACATAAATATACCAACGCCAAGGATGAGGTTAAGAATCGTAAATCCAAGTGCAAACCAAAAGGTTGGAGGATCTAATACCCTTAAACTGGGTCGAGCATTTATTACTTTTTTATTCACTTTATTCATACATCGCTTTCATAACTAATAGTAACCTTAAGATAGGTTAACTACAACCGTCTATTCACCCTTAATACGATCATCGATCCAGTCAGAGATACCGTTACCTCCGGTAACTGTTCGGCTTAGGGTATTAACCGTACCTACACCCGGGATCAGGTTTAGTACAGTCCTACTGTTTACACCACCGTACCTGTTGATAGGGTTAAGTGGAGTGTTAAATCCGGCGCGAGTCTTAGAGTTTTCATTCCAAGGGTTAACAAGACTAGCTCCCGTAGGGTCTGTCTTACTAATTGATCCACCAACCGTAGGCGCATCGGCATCCGGATTGATTGTACTAGCGATACCGTCCCATGCGAATTGGATAGCTGCTGTAGCGGCCCACATTCCTGCGAGTGCTGCTGTACGTTTAGTCGCGCGAAGGTTAGATAGATTCTTAATAGTATCATCGATAGTCTTCACATTGTCTTCTACTAACTTAACATGATCTCGGATTACGTCAAGTGGTGGAGCGTCAGCTGGAGCTTTTCCATCTTTAACTGCCTTCTCGACATCTTTAAGTCCTTTGAGATATGCCTTGTATTCACCGCGCATATTGGCGATAGGTGTTGCTCGTGGATCTCCACGCTGTAATACGTCAAGTGCTCGAGCGTCTTTGATCTGAATCGTATCTCGTACGAAGTTTGATATACCAAGTGGGAAGCGCATGAACATTGTCAATGCACGTTTAATGGCTGAACTATCGCGAAGGAACTCTGGACGAGCCAATGAGTTAGCACCAAATGCGGTGTTATTCACTTGGATGTTACCAGATCGCTCGGCTAATGCCAGTGCTTCTGGATCCTTAAGTGCAAGTTTAATTGCTTGTGATTGTGATTTACCGGCTGCAATAGCTTCAGTGTAAGCCTTACTCTGAGAAAGTCCCTGAGCAAATGCTTGGCGGAATGGACCTTCGACTGAGGTTTGTTCACCCCAGCGGTTAAGATCGTACTTCCTGAATGCGTCACCAACCTTAGATCCGCGTAGTGCTTCTCCGGCTTCGGTTAATGCATCAGCTTCACCACCTTGAATGTCGCCAGAAACAGTTTTGTCTCCGAAGCTTGCTTTGCTGTCTACAACTTTCAAATCTTCTGGATCGAAGGCTTTAGCTAGTGCACGACCATCTGATGAAATATCACCGGCTGCGAGTAGCTTCTGAGAGAGTGCAAATGCTGCGTTCTTAGGGTTGTTCCATAGGAAGGCGCTATAAACGTTGTTCTGTAATCCCTTGATCCATTTATCAGCTGTTGAGCTAGATCCCTGAGAGATACCGTTTGCAAGCATAGTATTAAGGTATTGGATACCATCATTGAATTGGCTTGTGTTCGCGCGTACATGGGCTGGAACACTAGAAAGTGCATCAGAAAACTCGTCAAGTACTGGAGTAAAGGCAATGTGGTTGATCATTCCATCGACGTATCGAGGGAGGACTTCAAGAATGTTGTTGTTCGTAAGCTCTGGTTTTTCATCAAGCTTGCGCTCCATAGCGTTTTGTGACATAACACGAGTTTTCTTGTCAACCAATCCTTCCGCTAGGTAGCTAGGACTCTCAGAATAGTCTTTTAACATATTCCAAGGTGAGTAGTTATCGCGTACTGGCATACCAGCATCGATCATTCTCTGTTTAATATCATCAAATACAGTAACAACGCGATCATAGATCTCGCGAGTCTGTGGATCAGTAATGTATTTTGCGACATTTTCTCGGTCTTCAAGTGCTCTAACGATTTGTGCACCAGTATTAATACGAGCCGTCTCGCTCTTACCAGCTACGTCTTTAGATAACTTGACAATCTCTCGCATCGGTGTACGGAGAGAGGCTTTCATATCAGCCTTAGTCTTACTACCGCGAATAAGTGACTGTGCTGTACGAGCACCGGCTTCACCTAATGTGCGAGTTGCATAGCCAATAGAATCGCTTAGGTAGCGACCAATAGATTTTGTAAGGTTTTCTGAGGCGTCATTAGAAATCTTACCTTGAGTAAGGTAGGTAACTGCTTTAGCGACTTCTGGATCTAGTTCATTAAGATTAAGATCTTTGACTAACTGTGGATCGAGATCATTACCGATAACGGCAAGTTCTTGTGGTTTAGCACGACGAGCTGCTTTGTCTTTAATAATAGCTTCAGCTGCTTCATCAGCACCACGAAGATCCATAGAGACTTCACCGAGATCAGCTTGAGGAGTAACCTCTGCTGCCATAACAGTATTACGAGGAGCCTGAGCTGGTTGTCCGTATACACCGCCGTCTGTGAATCCACGACTAAGCATATCTTCTGGACTACGGGCTGTAACGTGAGTAACTTCCCCGTTAACACTTCGTCCAGCAAGCGCAGTTCCATCTCGGTTGTTATCAATGGCGTCAACAATATCGTCTCGTTGTCCCTCTGGGATACGATAGAAAGTCTTGTCTCCGGTAGATGGATTCACAACCTGTACAACTTCAGTAGGGCTTGTTGTAACATCTGCTGAAATAACAGGTGACTCTACGCCTACTGATTCCTGCATTTGTTTAGCGCGTAGATATTCTGCTGGGTTAGATGATGTTGCAGCTTCTTCTAATGCGGCCATAGGTGCATTCTGAGCAGGAGTTATGGTGTTAGGATTTGTAATTTCCGGTTCTGCACGAGTAAATGGATTAGTACTCGTTTCAACAGGTTTAGGTTGAACTTCTGTTTTCCCACTCTTTGTGATTTTTGGTCCTTCAATAAGTGTATCTGCGAACTTAGTAGCTGCGTCCTCGTCCATTGAAAGTAATCGAGCGGATAGATTAGGGTTCTGAGTAATTGCATCGTCGATCTTAGCCTGTGCACTAGGTTCAAGACGTTGGATAGCGCGGAAGAATGGTAGTTCTGCTACCTTAATATCATCAAGTGGATCTTTAGGACGGTTACGACTAGCAGCAAGCGCACTAGACATCTTACCGAGTATACCACCAAGAGCACCACCAACAGCGGCGCCCGTAACAACTCCACCTACGATATCACCAGCAGTAGTATCTGCACCGTTAGCCTCAACAGCTCCACCGGCTCCGTATCCAGCACCAAGTACTGCACCCGATGCAAGTCCTTGTTTACCGTTGCGAGGGTTGAGTACGATATCACGAGCAGCAGATAATGAATCTTTTGCTTTGTCAACAGCTTGAGCAACTGGACGGCCCTCACGAGCAATCTTTGCAATGTCAAGTCCTGTTTCAGCAACCTTGCCACCGGCACGAGTACCAGCCGCAATAGCGCTACCAGCACCGGCTGTAGCTACGTCAATACCTACCTGAGCAGCAGCTCCGGCATATTTAGTAGGATCTGTAACGTCCATAATACGGTCGTTTTCAGCTTTAGATTCACCTTCGATCTTTTCGATCTGAGCTTTAATGCTGTCATATAATGATTGTTCTTCAGGAGTGAAGTTATTAACACCCGGTTTCATAGGGCCTTTAACTGCGCCCTTTTGTTCGAGGGTATCTTTAGTAGCCCGTAGAGTTTTAAGTAACTCACGGGTTGAGTCGTCTTTCTTTTCTTGAGACTTAAAAGTAACGCTGTCGAGTGCTCGAGCGTTTGCTTCTGAAATTCGTAGATATGGATCGACTACTGCCTTAGCTAAACTCTTAGTAGCTCCCGGAATACTAAATTGACTGTTAGGATCGGTTGCTTGACCCCACCAACTTGAGTGGTAGAGGTCTTTCTGAGTTTGAGCTGTTTTGGCTTGTTCGTCTTCTCGGTTATAGAAAGGCATATTACCTCCTACCGAAGATTAAGATTAGGTGCAACTGTTCGCGTTGCTTGTGAATTAGCTTGTGCTTGAGAGAACCTGTCTGGGTATGCTGAACGGAATCGTTGTACATAACTAGAGTAAGTTTTGATGTCGTTATCGTCGAGGTACTTTTTAAGTCCCGGACGATCTTCATAAAACTTATCAAGTTCCTTCTTGTTACCAGTAGCCATGATGCGACCAAGTTGAATCGTGTCGTCATAGTCTTTAGTAAAGTCAACATCACTAGGATCTGCTGAACCCTTGAGAGCTTCTGAGATACTGATGTTATTAGCACGAGCATAATCGTTAACACTAATAGGCTTACCAGCACCATCGGTGAAGGTGTAACCACCAGCGTCATTGAGAACTCGTTGGAAGTTTTTAGGGTCTGACTTAGCGCGTTCAATATCACGAACTCGCATTTGCTCTTTAAGATTGATTTCAGCTTCAGCTTCAGCAGCACGACGGCTTGCTTCTTGCTGATCTGCAACTGCACCGGCATTACCGGCTCCAGCTACACCAGCAGTATTTGCACCAGCTGAGATAAACTTAAGATTAGCAAGGTTTTGAAGGTTGCCAATTTGACCGGCATTTGCAGCCGTCTGTGCTGGCGAAGCACCAAAGTTAGCTCTGGTGTTCGCTGCTTGAATTATTGCGTCGATGAAAGGTTGTTCCATTATGAGTATACGCTCGCTGCTAATGCGATGTCCTGTGGTCGCCATCCTGACTGTTGTAGGCCAGCTAACCATGTCTGTACATCTGTTTGATAAATATCGTTTGTAGCATCGTATAGAGCCGCTTGACGATCTGCCTCGTTGTTGAGTCGGAAGTCGCGTTCGTCTTGTGCTTGCATAGCCACGAAGTCATTAAGCTGTCGATCAAGATCAGCCTTAGTAGTTTCGTTAAGCTCGATTGAACGAGTACCTTTAGTTCCAAGATCCTCGAATGTACGCGTACGGAATAGTTCCTGAGTAGCGCGTTCATCAGTAAAGTCTTTAAGTTGGTTGGTACTTGCACGATTACGATCAAGTGTTTGTTGTTCAAGTTCTTGTGTACCAAGACCTGATTCAGTAAGTCCAGCTTCGGCAAGTGCGGTACGGGCAGCACGGTTGTTCATATCGAACTCGCTACCTTCAGTTTGCTGGAATTGGTCCTCGTTGTAGAGGCTCTTATCTATAGCGCTATTAACGTCCTCGTCAGTACGAAGTCGGTTAGTAGCAATATCTTCTTGTGTGTATCGAAGATCTGTATCGGCAGCAGTCTTAGCGGCAGTAGTATTGCCAGTTTGCTGTGAACGTTGCAAAGCATATCGTTCAAGCTGATTGTTTAGCTTATCCTGATATACTGGGTTAACAGAAGAAAGTGCTTTAGTGTTAGCCTTGGCACGAGCATCTGCTGTATTTAAATAAGGGAGACGAGGCGTAGCCGCTGCTTGTGCGCGGATAGCTTCAATCTGTTGTTGTATAAGTTGGAGTTCAAGAGCATTAGACGGAGCCGTTGCAATCTTAGGGAGATTAGCTGGAGCAATTTGTGTCTTAGGTGTGACTTTTGGATTTCCCCAAATGTCATTAGTTGAAGGCTTCTCGACTTTCTTGATAAGTCCGAGTCCCTCGAATACCCCTGCTGCTGCATTTTCTAGCCAGTTAGCCATTATTAATTTTCCGTTTACTCTTTCCGAGGTTATATATTCTTTAGATAGTATGCTTTATTATAGGTGTTATCGCAAGGGTCTACTATGGAGCAGCCTTATAAATCTGTCCCGCGTATCTTCCATTCATAACAAGGACCTTGACTCGAAGATTAAATTTCTCCGCGTCAGTCTCAGTTAATGGGTCTATAGGAGGATTAGGTGGCGGTGGCACACTATAGTAAAAGTCGTGCTTGATATACACATATGTTTCATCAGCGTGAGCGTATACTAAAGTACCACCAAGACGTACGAAGTTAATCAGATAACGTCCAATATAGAACGCGATAGAAGGTGGTGTATCGATAATATTAAAGTAAACCCATACAGATGGGATATAAGGTAGGTTATGCTTGAACTTAAGCAAATCCTCACTAACCACGGGGTTAGTTGAGCTTGCTGTAAGATTAGTCATAGTTTTTAGAGGTTTAAAGTAGTATAGATGAGGCGGATTAGCAACCGTACTCACCTTAACCTGATCAAGATCACTGTCGTATACAAGGTTTTCATCCTTATTAACATCAGTACCTTCTTCAGAGAATCTAACTCCCCATCGTTCGCCACTCATCCTGCAATCTCCGTTGGTTCCTTAAAAATAACATACCGATATGTCTCATCAAAATAAGACGGTAGTACAACAGCTTGTGGTTCTACGATAGCACCGGCCGGAAGATCTAATGGTCCGATAAAAGCAGTGCTAGGTGAAGGCGCTGGTATTAGGTTGCCAAATATTAGTAATTGAGCTGGTGTGTATCGTATAGCCACTTTCACAAGTGGTGGATATGCTAGGTTGTGTCGAATAACACCGCGACCCTGTACTGTGAATGGAACACCACCAGTAATCTGAGCAGTTCCTACTTTATCAATACCAATAGCTTTTGCGTCTGTTGTGACAGAGAACCCAATAGGATCTGAATCACGAACATCTCGAGCTGCATATTGACCGTTACCGATAAGCTTAATACCGCGATCACTACGTCCGACAGATCCGAGTAATCCTCTGTCTCCACCTTCGTAATCTTCTTCCATATTGAGGTCGTACACCGTAATGTATCCGTTAATAGTATACTCATATCCTACGCCCGGTCCTTGAGTAAGGATCAGGTATATTGAAGTTCTATCAGCGACAAACAGGTAAGATCCTGATTGGCTAGATTGTACTTCAAAACGAGTATTATAAAAAGGCGCCTCGAATGCTGGTAAATAACCTAGATTGTGGTCTAGTAATTTAATTGTTTGATCCTTAACAAAAGCATCTTCAATATAGATCTTTTGAGTTGCTACAACTGACATAGTTTTCCAACGTGTATCAATAACACGCTGATAGTCTGAAGCCCTAGCGATAGGAGTTCCTGATTGTGCAATAGCTACGCCGAATTTAGTCACCGATATTACCGATCCAACCTACTTCTGTACCTAGGTCGTCCGATATAGCGATTCGCTTATTAGGTCCATCAAGTTTAATTCCAGTCACACTAATCACATCACCAAGAGAACCTGAAGTTGAAGTTGTATCAAAGTTCACTTCCCTTCGTGGGCTATCGTTAGATAGACCTGAAAGCGTAACCGCATCAGGCCGTCTAATCCTTCGGCTTAAAAAACCGTTAAAACCGGAGGCTGTGTAATCGTATGGTTCATTTCTATCCACCGAAGGTGCTCTCCTGCATTTCGTAGTGCATATCAAGAAGGTCGATGCTTTGTGGCTCACCATCTGATGCGTGACTAATTCTTACGTTAAAGTTGTGATCGTTTAGATCCTTAGTATCACCAATAGCTATCTTGGTAATAGGCTCCTTAAGTTCTCCAACAGTTACAAACTCTGTCTTCGCTACTTTAGGTGGACGCGCGATTTGAATGTTTGCACCTGAGATAGAGCTTCCAGAGACGAATAGTCCCTTTAATCCCTTCTTAAATGAAGTGCCGTAGTCGCGTTGTCCGTATTGAATCATAAATGGAATGATATCACCGGCGTCGGTGTTACCTTCATCTTCACGGTAGATAGTCATAGTGTCCGTAAGCGCATACATACGGTTTTTACCGCTGATTCGGCTGTTAATAGTGAACTTCAGGTTACGAGTATAAGTGTCTCGTGACCAAGAGTTTAGATCGAAGTCATAAATAAATCGAGTGAACTCTTCATTAATAGTTCCTACGTTAATCTTTAGGATATTGTCAATCATTCCGATTGTAACAAATTTGTAGTAGTTAGGATCTACGTTAGCCATTAAGCCCTTGATACCTCGAGAAATAATCTCGTGAGCACCGCTAGTAGAGTCTCGTGCGTGTACGTTTAGATCTGAGTCAACCCAGATAAGCCACTCGAGAGTATTCACCAGAGCGTTAGAATTAAGTAAGCCAATCTCTTCAAATACTGGTTTTAGTTGTGCACCATCAAAGTCGAGCATTGATGTACGGGTAAAAGCAATAAGTCGGTTGTTGCTGTTAGCAAGTCCCACAACGGATGTATCTGCTGCACTACCAGATGGAATTTGGAGGTAATCAGCTGTTTGTTCTGTACGGTAATCAGTGTTCCAGAGAACTGATAGTTCTGATTTACGTCCGTCTAACCAAACCTCATCATTATCTGCAAATGAGTATCGAGCTGACAGGTATCCGTTACCAGATCCCACAGCCGTAAGGTTAATAGCTGTACCAGCTTGAGCTAATGCAAGTGTAGTTGCGAGCTTAATAGTAGTGGCTGTTACATTAATAACATAATATACAGTTCCACTTACTAAGGGAGTAATAGGCGTTGCTGAAGTATATGTGATTGGTGTACCAGTAGTCATCCACGCGTTGCTTGGAACTGTGATAACTTCAGTGGTTGTATTGACAGTAGCTCCAGATTGTGCTACGGTAACTGCGTTGATAGATCCGAGAGTAATAGTCGCGGTGTCTTTTGCGTTATTTACTGTACCGATTGTAGCATCATAAGTCTTAGTATTAGTACCAGCTGCGTAGATATCAACCGCCATACCTGATTTAATGTATCGAACTGAATCAAGGCGAATAGCGCCGGATGTTGCATCGGCGTCTGTAGCGTTAAGTGTTGTTCCATCGGTAGAGTAGAGGGTTTGAGCTGCTTGGATATAAGTAATAGCTCCCATTGGGGGAGATGATTCGTAGATACGATCAGGATAAACTGCTGTGGTTTCCACATTACCGAGGTAAAGTTTACCAGAACGTCCACCAACATAAGCGGCTTTAGGGGCGCCTATAAGGTTTCGAGTCTGAGATGGGGTAATAGTTCCAGATACGAGACGAATATTGTAAGGCTGGAGTCTTACACCGGCGTCTGTGATACCGGCCATGTAAACTTCGTTAAGATGGAAGTAGAATTGTACATTTAAGTTAGCTGGAAGTCCAGTAATGACATCTTCAAATGAATCTGTCTGCGGTCGATAGGCTTTAATAACAGTATTGCTTGATACTGTCGCAGCCATAAACCAAATAGTTTCTTCTTTGAATTTTGCTTCGTAGTAAGCTAGGGCAGCTGTACCGGCTGTGTCCTTAAACTCAACATGACCATCCCTACGGACGGCCGAGCCAATCTTTTTGCCGAAACGAGCATTTTGTGCATCCTCGAGTTCGTTGCTTTTACGGAGCTTCCAGTTAGTAGCAGTTTGGATACCGGCGCTAACGTCTGCGATCATAGTATTAGGCATTAGAACCTCCGTAGACCGCGTGAGTGTCCTGTATCTGGACGGAATCCAGTAGGTGAACCAACGTCAATTCGGTTAGCACGTTGTAACTTGACTACTTCTGATGTGTAGTCATTTACATAACGATCAGAGATACCAACAAAGCTAGGCTCCTTTAGAGCACGTTTGCGGTAGTATCGAGCATACAAGTACATCTTGTAGATTCGGTTATTAGGTGTTTCGAGTGTTTGAGCCATTGAAGTAATTTCAGTAAACTTCTTGTAGTAGTAAAGCTTAACCTTACCAACAAGTGAAGTTAATGGAGTAGGCATGAGAATAATCTCTTCTTCAATGTCGTCATACGCAAGGTATAACAAACCGTCGCTACGATCAGCGAGGTTATTGTAATCTAAGTATTCCATTTCGGTAAGAGTAAGGACACGGTATAGATCCGTACGGTCTTCTCCGCTATCTGTGAAGTTATAAGAAATACGGTCAAGTTTCCAGAAGTCTGCTGGTACTGCGATACGGTTGTTATTAGCAATCGTATTAAGTAGTGCGCTTGTCTTAAGGAAGCGGAAAGGACGGCGTGATTGCGTAATCAAGTCGCTGTTCACTTCGTTAAGTGTTGCAAGTGCTTCTGCCACACTCATGTTTTGCTGAGTAGTATCATTGACACTCTCGAAGAAATCATTTACTAAACGTCCGACTGATTCAATAGGATAACCGCTTCCCTGAATAGGGTCGCTGTAATCTGATTCAAGTGGAGTAACGCTATCGTAATAAGTCGTCTTATAGAAATAAGAAGTTAATCCTGAAGTATCATCGTAAACCGTAATGAGTTTTTCATTGTCTACGTCGATGTCAGTTGTCGATAGTATACTGTAAGATCCATCGATACCAGTGGTAGAGCGATAGACTTTGATTTGGTCCCATTTCAATGCGAAGATAGGATCATCGGCATCGTGTGCAAACTTAGTTGCTGTAATGGTGAGGTTTTGACCGGCAGTGACAGCTCCGTTGATTGTTACGACTTCAGTACGTTCAAAACCGGGAAATCCGATCATTACTTTCTTCGTGTTAACAAATCCTTGGTTGTTCCGGACTTTAATAGCTGTAACGCCGGGCTGGTAGGCAGCGGCGAGGAAGCTTTGTTCTAATTTATCCGTTGAAGGATTGTTGATGCTGATTTTCATATTACACCTATTTAATAACTTTCATCACTTTAATACAATGGTCTACCTAAATGTAGGTTTGTCGTCAGAATTGATTTGTGGCGCAGATTTATAGTCGGGAGTTGAGAATTTTGGCTTTTCATCGTAAATCTGAATATCTACTCGTTCGACGATTATATTTGCAAAACTCTGATCCTGAGAAGTGTTAGTTGTTGGACGCTCTGGATCGGTATATTTCTTAATCCGTGCATTACCGATGATAGTACGATCTATAACGAGTACAATACGCGCGTTACCGGTGATATTCCTATCTGTTAGGTTCGCAATTCTTGCGTTACCTGTGATCGTTTGATCAACGTTTTTAGCAATTCGAGCATTACCTACGATTGTACGCGTAGTAAGGATAGATATACGGGCATTACCTATGATCGTTTGGTCACGAGTGAACTGGATTCTTGCATTACCCGTAATTGTACGAGTAGTTGTAGCTGTAATTCTTGCATTACCTGTAATAGTACGAGATGTAAGCGCAGTAATTCTCGCGTTACCGATTATTGTTCGGTCAACGGTTTTCTGAATACGCGCGTTACCAACTATTGTACGATCAACTGTTTTACGGATTGACGCGTTACCGGTAATTATACGATCGATAGTCGCTTGAATACGAGCATTACCAATAATAGTCTGATCAGTAGCGATTAGGCTAGAGAGGAGATTTGCATTACCTGTAATAGTTCTATCAACAACTTGTGTTATACGCGCATTACCAGATATAGTCCTATCGACAGTTTTCTGAATACGAGCATTACCAATAATAGTTCTAGTTGTTAATGCTGTAATCCTAGCATTACCAGTTATTGTACGAGATGTCAATACTGTTATACGAGCATTACCAGTGATTGTACGGGTGGTAATAGCAGTAATACGCGCATTACCGGTAATAGTCTTCGTGACTACTTGAGTAATGCTTGCGTTACCTGTGATCGTTTGATCAACGGTAGTAGAAGCTGGACGTAGCACTTCACCAGCAGCTTGAGCACCAATAGTAGATGAACCCCAGCCACCAACAATACCGTTAACCGGCATGGAAGAGGGTCCGGCAGTTTCGATGTATGCACTACCTGTGATATCTTTAGCAACTACATCATCTACTACAAGCCTAAATTTAGTGTCGTCTACGTCTGTACCACTCCAAGATCCACCTACAAAAAATATAGCATTATTTGAGGCGTTATTATTGGGGTTGTTACCAACTTCAAGACGGTTACTGATATCACCACCAGTACTATAGTTAACCCAAAAAGTATAATATCCTTGAGGTAGAACCGCATTGTGGACAAGCCTAACAGCCGTCCAAGTAGTCGGAGCTGACGCTACGTTATAAACTGACCCACTAGACAAGATTGACCCAGCTGGAATCGCGTTAACACCGGGAGTGTTCTGCAAACCTGCTATTTGGGTACTAAAAGTACCGGTTGGAGAACCGGTTTTGCGAATCCAAACATCTATGTAACCTATAGCGGTTACACCATTTGAATAGAATGTCTCACCGGCGGCGTTTGGACCAGCAGCATATAAAATATACTGAGAAACCGGTGTAGTAGTGAAATTATCAGTTGAGTAGATTATCATGTCGTATTATCCTACGACAGTATTCATATCGCTTTCGATAAGAAGATATTTTTTCATATTAAGACCCTATCGCAATCCATTGATAGTAGGCCCTACCATTTCCACCAAAGTTGGTGTTATCTGGCTTTCTAAGTTTTACGTCAAATCCGTTAACCGTAACAGTATGGGCTTTTACGACGCCTTGAGCTTCAATGATATTTTGTCCGTTACCATATGCTTCTACTGTAGACGTATTATCACCACCAAATACAGCAACCACTATAGGCGCCGTTGTAAACGGAGTACCAAAAGTGACTGTCTCTGCATAGTCTGGTTGAGAAGTGCTGACAGTAAATACACCCCAACCAGTCTCTATACGCGCATTAGGTACAGTGCTGTTAGAGGTATTATTCTGACGGCTCACTGGAATTGTTCCGCTTAATTCATATGAAGTAACTTTAGTTTCAGCCATTACATTGTCTCCACCATTATAAATGCCGGGGCCGAACTTGAACTTGCGCTACCGGCGTTAGATGATATAGTACCACTTCCGTTAATGCGCTGCATAGATAGTTTGTAAGTGTGCGAACCGGCAGTGGGCGCTGGCACACGAACAGAGAAGAATTGGTTAAACCCAACTGGTGTAGTCGGCACACTACCCGTAAAGAACCCCAAATAAGTTGTTCCTTCTTTTACGAAAGTTCGTACAGTTTCACCGTTTGCAGTAGAACTTGGCCAAGTAAACCCTGTAACCCTAAGATCCTTACCGCCGGGAGCAGTAACAGTAACAGTTAGTCCAGTAAGGTCAACTTCGGTACTAGTAATAGAACCCTGAGTAGATGTTACCTCAGCGTATCCTAGTTTGAGTATTACTTGTTGTGGGTTTATTACTTGTTTTGCCATATTATTCTTCTAATTGTTGTAAAGAGATTTTCTTTATTTCTATTTTTTGCTTAATTGTATTTTCTTCGTCTTCTGGATCGGTTGTATTAATACTTCCTCCATACTGTTTCAGAAGCATTGTTTTCGCTTCTTCTCGGTTATTAGCTATGATGCTTCCCTCACCAGAACCGATGCTTGTTTCTATACTATAATTGAATTTACTCATATATTATTTCCTTTATTATATTAATTCTACTAAAATGGAGGCAGGTTCGTTTGATACAGCTCCAATTTTTGCAGTACCACTACCCGCAGCCCTAAAGCCAACATTATAAGTATGTGATCCAGCAGAAGGTACATGAGATGCGATAACGATACCGGGTATGTCTTGGTTGACTGCCGAAACCTGAGTAGAGGATCCAGCTAACTGAGTACCCGCCGGTACTGCACCATCAAAGATAAACATTTGAGCATAAGCACCGGAGTTATTATTCGTTGCGGATCGAGCATAGGCTGTGATCTTTACTCTTCGTCCTCCAGCTGGGACGGTAACGGTAGTAGAAAGACCAGTCGCTTGGACTATAGTTGTAGACGCTGTAGTAATATCGGCTACAATCTGAGCATATCCTAGAGTATTACCTTGAAGAACTGATTGTGGGAAAGTACCAGATGCGTCTAGTGGCAATAGTGTGTTAGCGGTTGCCGTAGCGTTAGCATTATAACCATCGACCGTATCTGCATTACCAGTAGTGGCAACAACAAATCGGTAAGATACCATAATATCGTCACCGGTTGAGGGTGCATCACTAAGCGTAAACTGACCAGTGCCCGGACTCGTTTCCGTAAAATGAGTTACTCGCTTCTGGTTAATACCATTTACAAATACCTCAAGTGAAGCCCCTATGTAAGAACTTTGTAATACGTTAAATGTAGCATTTGATCCGTTGACAAGTCCAGTAGGAGTTTCGCCCGTAATAAGGCTATTAGATCCTACGATCATCATCTGATTTCCTGCGATGTAATTTACTACAAGCACTGTCCCGGTGACTGGGGCCGTAACGAAGGTAATAGTTGTTGTATTTGTGACAGTATAATCTGCACCACCGGCCTTCATACGAACGCCGTTTTTAAATACTTCAATAGAAGTAAACGGCTGAGAAGTTGTAAATACGGTGTTAGATCCGTTTACTGTACCCGATGGAACTTCACCTAGCACATAAGTAGACAATAAGTCTTCAACATAAATACCGTTAGTAACGATCCAACCAACTGCTACGGTTTTAGCCGTGGTGCTCTTCTGTGCGCGTGTGATAGTAAATGTATCTGTAGCTTTAGCAGTAACTAATACGATTTCAGAAGTACCAAAAGTAGAAAGGCTACCTGACGGTGTTAATGTGACGTAGAATGGTGCTGCTGGAAAGTTAGCTCCAGTCCCGGCTGTAACAACCAAAGAAGTACCGGCTGTCGGTGTGCTTGGTGCTGTTGCTACGAAACTTGATGCTAGGTTTCCAATATTAGCCATTGATGTAAATTACTTTCTGTTCCTTTTTATTTTCTGAATTGAAACCTTCGTAACCAAGGATATAACGGTTAACGAAAGGCGCTTGTAGTTCTTCGCCTAGGGTTTGATTCTGGTACATCTCGCGCCAAAATACAATCTTACGATCTTTTAGCGGTTCGTCCTCTAAAGAGAAGTCGATACCGTTTACACGGAAATCACCATTTAATAAATCAATCATAAAGATATCACTAAGGTCTGAATTCGCTAATACGAATGCTGTAAGGTTATGAGTCTCTCCATATTCTACGACATCACGAAAAGCCGAGGGATTCCACTCGGCGCCGTCTATATGCTTAGAATAGCGATCATCTGCTGGTTGACGAATAATGTGACCATCATCGAATTCAGCTGACCATAGATATTTGAAGGGGTTAGGGCTTGTTGACATTGTATTGTCCGATCTGCGATTGTATTCGCGTTATTTATTCTATTCTAATGAATCAAGTAAAGCTGTGTTAAGTTTTTGAATCTTGTCTTTTCCTTCAAGCTCTTCAGCTGATAGTGGGACTTGATCTTTATTCACTTTATTGTGCTCTTCAACAAGTTTGTCGAATTGCTTTTTAGTGAGTCCACCGGGAAACTTAAGGAAGCTATCTTTGTAAGTAGCTACGATTTCATCGTTTTCGATAGATAACTCATAATTAACGAGCTTCTGTTCTTGTACGTTGTATAATTTAACTGTTGCCATATTAGTTCTCGTTGTACCTTAGAGTTAGTGTAATTGAACCAATGTCACCGGCAGCGGCAGAACCAGTAGTCTGGAGTTGAGTACCGAGGAATTGTGACCAACCGGCAGCAGCGATTGAGGTTGTTGGTGATGCACCTTCTGGACCGACTGTTGAGAACAGAACTGCTGCACCTGATGTGATGGCAATAACTGTAGTAATGTCAGTTGAGAACGCTGCGACTGCTGTAGTCGTAGGAGTTGCGTATGTTGATGTAACTGCGCTTTTTAGAGTAAGTCCAGTACCTAGAACACCAGCGGTGTGAGCGAATAGCCCAGAACCAACCGAGTTGAATGTACCTGTGAACTTACCAGATGTGTATTTTGAGTAGCTGTTGTTACCAGCTGTAATTGGACTGGCCGTGTAAGCTGTTGCAACGTCATCGACGTTCTTCCAGTTTACCTGAGTCACAGCAGTAGTACGAGTAGCACCCTTTAGTGGTGAACCAGTTTGAGTACCGTTGTCCTCGTTAAATTCAAATGTTGCTGGCATGAGCTGTATTTTTCTTTCTTATATTAAAACTACCCCCAGTATAGGGGGTAGAGAGGTTTCGTTCAAGGGTCTAGAGAATAAACTCTCTATTCCATAACTTTAGCGATTCAGCATTCGCCTTGATGCGATACGCGCCGTCTGGCGTAGGTTTAACTGTCGCTGGGGGATAATAGGTGCTTCCGGGGTTCAATTCGACTCTTAGTCCATTTGACCAAAATTTATCAGAAAGTTGCACAGTTTTAAACATTGTCTCTTTCTTGAGGTTAATAAGGTATTTCTTAAGTGCGCTAACCCTTATAACCGATCCGTAGAAGTGAGCAATCGATACCGGGTATGGATCTTCTTCTATATCTAGGATTGTATCGAGTGCAAGGCCACCTTCGTAGGTGTATCCGTACCTTCCTTCTAACGCGTCATAATCTACCGGTGTTGCCACCATAGCTAACTTGCGATATGATGGACGATCAAGGAATACTTGTAAGGAGCTTCGTAGGCTGCCTTTAGCGAATCCCGAGTCTTCTTCTAAGAAAACAATAAAAGCACCAGAAGCGACTTCTAGCGCTTTAGCCTCATCTTTCAGAGGTATAATTTCGTATTCAATATCTTTTAATTCTTCATCTATTCTTTCCCATTGAGCTTTCTGGAGCTTAGGGACCACCACTGTAAGGATCATATAATATTTTCGTATCTTTCTTGACGATATTTCTTGAAGTTCACTGGATAGTCCAGCTTTTCGTTTTGAGGGTTATCGCCCAATTCTTTTTTAATGTCGATGTATTTACCATCTACCCGAGGGAAGAGGTGGATCTCGAATGGAGATTCCACCAATCCTGTGAGGTATTCGCCGGGTAATAACCCATAGAGCGCGGCAAGAGTTGCTTCATCGATATACTCTTCGTCAGCCTCAGCTGGGGAAGTTTTCCCGTATCCGGGGTGACAAACGTAAGGGAGTGAAGCCATCTAATACCTATTCTATATTAAGAGTTATTTTTTGTCAAGTACTTTTTTACAAAATGTTATTTGTATCAATGTATTCGAGGTAATAATTATCTGAGTGAGTCTGCGTAGGTTGACTAATATCAAGCCCAGAGATTTTCTTTAACCAGAAATTATTGGTGTGGACACCCGTACCATTGGCGATGATACGGAGCCATTCGTTGTCTGACTTAATGCCAGTACCACCAGCTATGATTCGTAACCATTCGTTATCACTCTTTGTTACGTTACTGGCGCCATTAGCAATGCTTTTGAGCCAATAGTTGTTAGAGTGGACAGCCATGATTAGAATCCGTAGTTAGGGTTGTCGTTGGTAGGGTTTAATTGCCAGTTGTAGTTAAACGCGTATACACGATACTTTGAAGTACCAGCTGCGGTTGCGTCTAGAGTTACCCAGTTGTCTTCTACGACAGTTGTGCTGAAGTTAGTTGAAGCAGGAGCCACAAGTGATTCTACACCAGTTGCAACGACTGTCTTCAAAAGACGGACTTGTGTAACTGATAGGTTACGAAAACCAATACCGAAGTTATTACCTGTACCAACAGAGAAGGTTGCACCAGCTCCAGTTTGCACTGGGACTGTGAATCCTGTTACAGTGTGGAATACCTTTGTACCTGAAAGTGTGCCGGGAGTGGCAGCTACAGGAGTAAGGCTTTCTGTAATAGTCTTACCTTCTACGTTTTTACCAGTAACTACGACAGCGACAGCTGCAATAGATGCACCAGTACCACCAGATGTAACAGTAATGCTACGAGGGGCAGGAAGGACTACGTTTAATGGAGTTGTAACAGCTGTTGAAGCGTTACCGGTTACAGCTGCGGAAATAGCAGTTGTACTTGCAGCAGCAGGAGTCATAAGGTCAAAAGAGTCTAATGAAACTGATAGCAAGCTTTTCTTACCACCGGCTACACCATCACCAAGGGTGATACGAGTAGGGCGGAGCATTTGTTGTTTGATTGGCATGATAGCCTTTCTATATATTATTTACTTAGAGAGAAAAGGGGAGCCGAAGCTCCCCAATCCATTTATTCAATGGGGAGACTCAATTAAGAGTTATCGCCCTTTGAACCGTAGATACCGCGCCAGTCAGAGAATCCAACTGTGAATCGGTCAACTACAGACCACTTTGCACTCTTCGTATCGAAGTCGTACTCTGGACCTTCAAGACCGCGATAGTCTCGGTTAATCCATTTAAGTGGGTTTTGTGTTGCGTCAACTAGGAACCAAGCAGTAGTACTTGCGAGGTAGTCCCAAACAACGATTTGTAGACGACCCTTGTAAGGGTTGATGTCGTTGTTAGCAGTACCAGTACGAAGCTGTGAGTCCAAAAGGATACGAGCTTCTTTTTCAAGTTCTGGTGGAACGATCAGGTGAGTCGCGCGAACGGCTACCTTTTCACCACGTTGGTCAACTGTACGTCGCATTGCGAGCATACCAGCTTCAAGTGCGTCTTCTGAAAGAGCAGCAGTTGTGTAGTTGCTTTGTACCGCACCACCGTCTTTGCGAGGGTGATCGATTGCGAATAGAGCTTTACCGTCACCACCGTTGAATAGTGTTTCACCACCACCACCGTATGTGAATCCGAAGTTCAAGAGGTCAGCTGCAAATTGTTCGCGTGTGTGAGCACGGGCTTTTGCAAGTCGAGCTGGAGCTTTCTTGATGATTCCAGTTTCGTCGTCAGAGTAAAGTTCGTAAGTAATCGCTTCACCAAGAGCAAATGTCTTAGGTGTGTAGATTACTGGGTAGCCACTGATAGGGCTGGTGTAAACGATTGTGTCGCCTTCAGCCTTTTGTAGCATTTTACCTAGGCCGGTTACTGATGTATCCTTGACGTAGGCTTTAGAAGTACTTTCAACTTCAAAGATATTTGCAATCTCAGAAGGGATTTCCTTTTCGGTCATGTTGTAGATGCTACGGAAAGTAGGATCTAGCAAGATAGGCCACTGTGGTCGAGTATTAATTCCAGCCATATTATGCGTTTACCTTGTATTTGTGTTCGTTGATAATAACGACTGCTTTAGTTAAGTCGCCTTTGTAACCAAATTGGATTACTTCAAGTTGGTTAGTTGTTGCACTACGAGTACTTACGTCAAGTAGTTGAGCACCTGTTGCACCAGTTACGTCGAAGTTTTGTCCTACGTCTGAAGCTGCAAGAGTTGTACCAACTTGGTCGCTTGTTACTACATATTTGTTAGCTGGGTCAACATGAACGAGGACCTTTACGACTCCCGCTGCGTCACCTGTTGCTGTCTGTGTGTTTGAAACGTTACTAGGGTCGTTTGATTGACCACCATGTACGATTCCGAGTAGAGTCTTACCGTCGATAGATGCGTTAGTTACGCGTCCTGAAGTAAGGTATACGAAGTCGCCGTCGGTTACTGTAACGCCGTTTGCAACAGGATACTCTTTAGTTGTTCCTGCCCAAGCGTTGATTGCGCCGCCAATTAGTTCTGGCATAGTTTTTATATTCCTTTGTTATTTCGCGAATTCAAGCAGCTGTTTCTCTGAAAGTCCGTATCGCTTACCCATTGAGATTTGCTCATCGGTTAGCGTGGCTTTCGTTTTCGCTGTTTTTGTTTTGCCCGGTGTGCCGGGTTTACTTGCTTGTTCTTTCGCTTTTCTGATAGTTTCTTCTTTAGAATCGTCAGCGTCGTATCCGAGTGAAATCCAAGCTTTTTTAAGGCCTTCTTCCATTCCTAGTGATCGTCCACCGGCTGCCGCTGCATCTGCTAAGAGTGAAAGTTCTTTTAAGACTTCTTCTCGTAACTCGTTGTCTGTCGCCATTTCTGGGTGTATGTCAACGAATGCGTTATATTCACCATCAAGCTTTTTCTTCATCTCGTTACGAGCGTACTCGATAGCGGGATCTTCTTTTTGAGCTGGGGCTGGAGCTGCGCCGTCAAGAGCGTCATTCAGAGCTTTGGCTAGTTCAGGGTTCTTCGCAATAACTGCGCCGATCTTACTGAGTTCTTCCTTTGCTTCTTTCAACTCTGTAGCGTTCCGTTGTCCCTCTGTTGATGAGTTGCGGTATGCTTCTTCTAGATTCTTAGCGTATTCTTCAGGGGTATCACCCTTGATCTGAGTAAAACGCTTCTCGAACTTCGGTTCCTCTTCGTCGTCGGATTTAGGTTGTTCACCGTCCTCTTCTTCAGATTCTTCTTGTTCCTGATCTTCGTTCTCTGACTCTTCGGTTTCTTCTTGGTCGTCTAGGTTTTCGTCTTCTCCAATGGGAGTTTCTACTTGCTCTTCAACGTCTTCGATTACTTCTTCTTCATCAGTAACAACTGGATCTGCCATATACTATTTGTCCTATCTGGTCCAATGTTTGCATACATTGGTTTCCCGCGTGTTAAATAAATTATAGCTACTCAACGGCAATTAAGTAGTTAATGCTTTATTCAAGCTGGCTCGTGTGCTTCCATCTCAGCGATAGCTTTGCTGGCTTTCACGGCTTTTTCTTTTTTAGATGCAGTGTGATTAATGAGATCAACGATAAATCGTGATCCAAGAATTTCACCGCGACTATGTAGAACGTGCTCCCAATTAGGAGACATCGCCATAGAAAAGGCTGCTTTGTCTTTTTGGTAAAAATCGATAGCTCGAATTATCGTCTCCATTACTGGAGTACCTTTAAGGAGAGCTAATGTTTCCTTATCTTTGCTATCTAGTTTTCGGTAGACACCATCAGTGCCATTTGAGCTTTGTTCCATACTGTATATATCCTATAACATCTTACCTGTAAATTTCAACGGTCTAGCGGATGCTAGAGGCCCATTTGTTCGCGTGAGCGATCTTGAGCCTCTGCACCATTAGGGGTGGCTGGTTGCAAATCAGCTACCTGTGGGGAAGGACCATCTCCACCTCCGGGAGCTTGTGGGCCACCGGGAGCACCGTCTTGTGGGATAGCTCCTTGAGCTTGAGCCTCACCAAACGCGTGTTTAGAGATTATGTCCTGAATAGCTTGTGGAAGTGCATTGAAGTCCATGCTATTCATGTAGTTTAAGTGTTCTTCTGTGTGAGCTTGCGTAGCACCGTCAGTAGGAAGAAGTGGGATACCGCTTGCCATAACTGTGTTTTCTTCTATAGCAAGTTGCTTCCATTGATCATCAGTAATACCATTACCAACTAACCAGTCAGCTGGATCTTCACCGAATACGCGTAGGTATCGAGTTGAAGCCTTCTGTGGATCAAGTTGTGAAGCAAGAACTGGATTACTTGTCATTGCACCAAGCATCTCAGTAATCTTAGCCTGTTGTAGTGGCTTAGATAGAACTGGTGAAGCGTCAGCATTAATAGTAACTTCGTAATCGCCTTCCATGAACTTCGCCATCTTGCGATCGAGCGTAAATCCACTTGAGCCATCGATTCGTTCAGAGACTAGCTTATTACCACCTTCTGATTGATCGATCTGATATTCCATACCCTTGATACGAATCTTGCGGTATGATTTCTTTTCGGTTGACTTACCACCCTTGGTAATACGCTCAACTCGAGCGGCTGGGTAGAAGAACTGAATGTTGCTCCATTTAAGGCGACCGATACGAACAAGCGTATCCATGTCGGCAAGGATGTTAACAAGGTTGATACGCTTCTGCGCTTGCTCTTTAGCAATAGCAGCTTGAGTTGCAGTACCACCGGTAACTTGTTGAAGTTCATCCGAGATACCGTGAGCGCGTCGCATATCCTCGAGCAGTTGCTCTTCAGATCGGTAGTAGCTCATTGGAGTATCGCCGTATTCTACAGATTGAATAACCTGATTAATAGGAACGCCGTTAGTATTGACATACATGAATCCATGTGGTCTAACTCGAGCTTCCTCTTCATCAATATCAACAAGGTCGTTCACGAGGAACATCTTGTCAACTTGGAGGTGTTGTTTATCTAACTGGAGACGACGTAGTGATACGCGCTCTTCAGAAAGTGAGTAGATAACTTCTGGAATACCCATACCGAACATACGGCCGAGCATGATATAGTGTCGGTATACAGCAAAAGGAATTTCCTTGTGCTTGTAAGGAATAGGCGCCATACGAATAAGTACGTTGTTCGCGAGAACGTCATAGCTGTCAGTCGCACGGTTGTAGTAGTGAAGCACCTCAACGTCATTATCTGACATATCGTGCGCCTTCTTGAAGAAGAGCACTTGAGGTGTAATGTTACCGGCCTTTGGAACCTTATCGATGTTCATAAATTCTGGACGATCTTTATAAGCTCGTTGGAATTCAGCCCAGTCTATAACTTCACGCTCTACGGCGTCACGAGCACGAGACTCGTGGGTAGCAGCTGGGTCCCAGAATAGTTGATCATTATCAATAAACTCTGTGTAAGTATCATCGGCATCGATAATCTCACGATCAGAATAAGTAATTTTACCATCTTTATCAACAGAGTCAAGGTCTTTAACCTTACGCTTCTCATAACGATAACGTTCGGCAACCCATGCAGTACCGCGAATAGCAGCAGCTTGTTTAGCCATAAACTGTTGAAGATCGAAGCCTGTTCGGTCCATAGAGAAGTTGAAGATGTGATTAGAGAATTGCTCCCTAATAAAATCAGACGCATCTACTTGTTCTAGATACGGACGACCACGACGGTCGATAGTTTCCTGCATATGAGATTGGACGGCGCCAAACGCATCAGGTAAAGTAATGTGAGATCGCCAGTCACCGTATTCACGTTCTGGCTGCCATTGAGCAAACTGCTTATCAGCGCGTTCCCACTGTTGTTCAGCTTCCTTACGAATTTGGTCGTCACGCATCGCTTCATAGCGTTCCCAGACCCTTCGACGAGCCTCGCGTTCAGCCTTATTCTTTGGCTTGTAAAAATCTTTATTTGTTTCGCTTATTTCTTGAGCCATTATATTCCTGTGACTACGCTTCTAGGTTTATCTGATATTCGATGGGTATCGCGTTCTTTTTCTTGGTTCTTTCGATTACCCCTACCACTTGGAGGCGTGGCAATTTCTAGGATAGTGGCGAGAGCGTCGATCATGTCGTCATTCTCACCTTTAGGGAAGTGGGTAAGTTCATACTCCAAGTCTTCCATTTGGTTTGAGTCGCTAACATGGAAAACTCGGCCGTATTCATAGTAAGGTGCTAAAGCCCGTATACGGTCTTCTTTGGCGTTGACTCGACTCTTGATCAATTTGACCGGAAGCCAAACGCCACGGCGCTTTTGTTCATCTATTAACATATACTCTATATTCTTCTGAGTTGCAACTGTCTCCAGCGCCATTCCTCGCGGCTTGTATCGGTGATACCAATCAAACATAAGGGTAATGATGTCCGAATACTTCATCTTATTATGGTAAACCTCTCGGACGTAGAGGTTGTGCTCAGAATCGAATCCTGCCATAACGAATGCGGCGCGGTCCGAATAAGGCCCTTCGTTGCTAGGGTCTATAGCTATAAACCAGTTGATCGGCTTGTCTTTAATTTCTTCCCATGTAATATACCGGAAGTAGTTATGCTTAAAGGTTGCAGTCTCGTCGTCAACCGGGTTGTTCATATACTGACAAGAGAAGATATAACTTCCCTGTTCCCGGCGCTGTTCGTCTAAGAATTGCTCAGTCAGTCGCTCAGGAAAGAGCAAGGTTCCGTCGTCTTCTTTTGCCTTTCGGAGAAGGATATTGTAAGACTTCCGTTTATTTTTAAGAATGTCACTATAGGCATCCATAAAGTCCCATCGAGTTCCAATGGTGATTCGGGGCATTCCCGGGTCAAGGAGAGAGAGGGCAAGCCGTCGGTGTGCGATAACTTGTTCAATTTGGTCCTTGTTAGTAACATTCTTTTCGGAGTGGAGGTCGTCTTCGATAATGAGGTCGAAGTGCATTCCGTTAATAGATCGGTCAACTCCGGAACACATGATACTAGGTTCTTTCCGTTTAATAGTTCTACTGGAGAGGTCAACCTGTGCATCGGTCCAACGGGTGCTTGGATTTTTTCGATCAGCATCCGGGAAGGTTCCATATAAGTGTTTAAAGATAGTCCTGAACTTTTCATTTGATTCTAGGTGTCCTTTAATCTCGGCCAAGAAGTTCTTAGCCTTTCCGTACGTTTCCGAGTCAATCAAGATTCGGGCATTAGGATCATTTAGTAAGTATTGCAAAGTGAATCCGATTGTAATGATCGAACTCTTGAATGTACCGCGAGGCATGAGAATAAGCACTTGCTTACGCTTAGGATCGAACTGATCAGAAAGAACCTCATCCTTTTTCCCGCTGTTGTAGCGAGTCATAGGTGTGAAGTTAACTTCCATATCTTCAGTGAATCCCGGGAGTAATGGCTTGGTGATCTCGGTAAGATCGCGGTGGGTGTTTTCAGTGATCAGGCTCGGATCAGATGCCAGCACATATTTGACCAAAAAGAATAGATCGTGCTTGACACGTTCTGCTATTTCATCAAGGGCTGCAAGTTGCGCCTGAGACTGTGCTTTATCTAAATCCATAGAATCCTAGTTGAATACAATTCCGTTAGGATCTCCGCCGACGAACTCTTTAACTGAATCATCAATTCTGCCGTCAATCGCCAGAGGTGGATTTTCAGATTTTGTCACGGAAGGCGTTGAGATGGGTTCTTGTACGTTTGAAGGTTCTGAATCGATTTCTTCAACACCACCAACCGGTGCGCTCATGTAGTGAGTTCTAAGTAGATCGTTTACGATCCGAGTTTTATTTTTCTCTGCTTTAAACAAAGGGGCAATGTCGTTATCAATAGGGATAAGACTCTTCATCTTTAGTGTACGTTTAGCTTTTGCCATTATTCGATTTCCTCTGGTTCTACCTGTTCGCCACGAAAGAGCGAGTCCATAAGTTCAATATAAAGATTCTCTAATAGGATTTCGCCGTCGGCACTCCTGTAGATTTCAAGCGATTTAGATACAGATCTAATCGTCCACAATTTTAATAGTAATTTCATTTCATACCTTTCTGTTATTTAATGTTATAATAACAAATGGTATATACAAAAACAATGGTCTAGTGGCATCGCTGAAGCAAGTGACTATTTTTAGGTATTCTAAAAAGGCTCCCCTTTTCTAAGCGCTCCGCTTCAGGCAACCTATAACGTCGGCAGTTCAAGAAATATGCATTGGATCTTGATACTGACACGAATGAATCTGATATTGAGTTCTAATCTTTATTAGCTAATCATACCATCTTATTTGTTAATGTACAGGAAATCGATATTTCCGTCACTGCATCTCATTATAGGCGAGATCACCCGTTATAAGCTTGTTAAACTAAGTATCTTAACGTCTCTTAGTAGCTGCTTCTGCTTTGCCTAGACGTACTTACCACTGTAGCACACATGGTTTTAAATGTCAAGTCTTTTTATGTACGCAGTTTATGGTGAAATATTTTTTTATGGGGTACTAGGCGGAATATTTTTTATATGGAAGAACGAAGGGTTGCACTGATATCGCCACCTCAGTCAAATAAAATCTTCCCTTTTGGGTGCTATAGGGGTCTGATGATCGCGCCACAATGTCATAAAGCTTTAAACGTTTAACAATTAAAACTTAAAATTAAAACAATTAAACAAATAAACATTAAACAATAACAGTAAGGGGGTGAGTGTACCCCTGTTACGCTACATTGTGCGACATTAAGGGTATTGGCAATAGATGGGTTAGTACTCAACTATGATAAGTAACGGGCCTTATACGGGCTTAGGTGAGGTCGTTTTTAGCCGGTAAGTGTTGAATATGGGTTAATTGGCCTAGAATGAGAGGTTTGATCAATCAAAAACGTAACACACGGCAACGATACGGCACGGGTAAGCCTGAATAGTAGCAATGAAAGACATATAATAATAGCCTGTAATAAGCATAATAACAATACATTATAATAATAAGACTACCTGTACTATATCCTATGTAATACTATCATACGTTACCTATAGAATAATGACACTAATAGCCCTTTCTTTTTCTCGCGCGAGGTTTATTATTGCTTATGCTTGCAACCTGTGCTATAATAAGAATGTAATAAAGAAAGGTATAATATGCAATTCATTAAACAAGGGCTAAGTATTGAACTACAACGGATTAAACAGTAATGTTTGGTAAGTCTAATAAAGAATTAAAAGTTGAATGGATCGAAGATCTAGAGCCTCAGAGTTGCACTTGCAAGGGCTTTACAGAACTGTTCCGTAAACTTGAATCACTACAATGGAAACTATTAAACGGTGTAGACATATCACAATTAAGCATTAAAGAGGTTGTTTAATGAATAGGCTTATGCTGTTTATAACTCTATTCTTACGCCAAGGCTTTATTATTGGCCTTACATTGTTTGGGGTTTGGATCGGATACAGTATCACCCTTATTATTGACCGTTTGTAAGCCTCTGTAATAGCACTATAAAAAAGATGGGTTAGTACCCGTCTTTTTGTTTTCATTGACCTTATACGGCCTTAGAATGGGTCGTTTTTTAATGCCTTAAAATACACTAACAAGGGTGAGAGTATAAAGCTTGAGTTTTCCACAAGCTAAAGCACTATTATAAAAAACATACATAAACGGTATTGCTTTTTTATTCCCCTTGTGCTATTATTAAAGAGTAAGCAAAAGCATTAAACCACCACAAGTTTAGGCTTACAAATAAACATAACCACCACAAAAAGAAAAGAGGGTACTATGAAAAAGAAGATTAACGTTAAGTATATTAATACTAAAGCTAAGTCTCGCGTGATCGTTGTTCCACCTGTTGAACTTGATCCCGTAACTATGACACTAATCAACTTTAGTTAGTCGAAAGAATAAAACAAAAATGCAAGTAAAATACTTTAATCGCGCCACTAAGCGATACCACAATAAGAAGAGCCTACAAAATAAGTGCATAGAGTTCTTAAAAGTCCTTGGATTTTTAACCTTTATCGTACTAATGGCTTGGCAACCTAATTTCTAATATCTGAGGGGGTATAAAAAGAAATGAAACTATATGTTATTAACGCTACACCTTGGCGGGATGATGTGCAACGATCGGCAAACATAGTTAATATGATTGACTATCCATCAGACGTTGCAATGATCCTAGCAGAACATAGCATTGAAGGCTTTACAATGTATGAAGTCCAAGGCTATTGGCAGGGTAAAGCCGAGAGATCTTTTAAGATAGAGATCGCGCTAGAGGATACTAGAATATTAAGAGCTATCACCGGTACCGTATCCGTTGAGGTGCTTATTAATCGTATCTGTACAATCTTAAGGGATAAGTATAACCAAGAAAGCGTAATGCTTACGCTACCTAATGGAGAGGTTGAGTTTATATAATGAATCTACCAGACATTAACACCGTTACAGATCAAGATCAAGCGCGTAATATCGCTATTGATTGGTCTAATAATACTAATGAAGGCACTTCTTGGGGTGAACTAGCCGAGGCGCAAGCTTATTTTGAAGAGCTTGCAACTAAGTTTAATCTTAAAGAAGAGTTTATTGAAAACGCGATAATCTAAGGGGGTTATAATGCAAATTATCTTTAATGAAGAAGAACAGGGGTTGATTTTAAAAGCCTCTCACAGTACGCCATTTTCTACCGGACGCGTTGCCGGTGTAGTAAAGGCAATATACGAGGCTAATCTTGAAGAAGATTTAAAAAGTGCTATTGAACACTTAGAAGAAGTTGAGGCCATCTAATGAAACTTTACGCTATTCACGTTACCTATAATACAGTTAACGACTACGAATCTAAGTTTGATTGGATGTATTCTGTAGCGCCTTTTATGAATGATCAAAAAGCAAAAGAACTTTTTATTGAAGATCTTACAGAAGGCCAAGAAGACATTAAGCCGGAAGATATCGAAATTATCGAACTTACGTTTGATACCTTAGATGAAAGAAACGGTTACGAAATTAACCTTAAAGAGCTTTAAGGGAATTAATGAGGCAGTTTTTAAAAAGTTAAAATACTTTTAGGGGGTATTATGACAAGTTATAGCAGAATGACAGAGTTTAAGATCAATGATAATATGATTATCGAATGCCGAGTATACGATACCGGCCGTACTTGGGGACATACAGCGCGGGTGATGGTTAACGATGGGGGTATCTTTTTTGAAAAGACTAAGGTTCGTACTCAATACCTAAACCGTACTTGGGAAGAATGGCAATATCAGAGCTTATTGCAACAGGTAGCAGAATCTAAAAAACTCTCTGAAAATGAAAGACTAGGCGTTAAGCTTTATCTTCTTCACATTAAAGAGGGTACAGAAGAAAGGCCATTTTAATTATGAATGAATCAGAGATAATTATTAAAAACTTAGAGCGCCTTATCGATCGCTTATCTGAAGAAGGCGTAAGTATTGGCCTTAATGATCTTCACTATAGTTTATTGAACCGTGAAGAATGGATCTATATAGAGAGCGATATGCTTTATAACGGTGAAGACATACCATCACAATTTGGGGTATACCGTGGTTATGGTGGCGGGGGTATTCATACCGGTGCTATCACTACAGAGATAGAGCGAATGACTAAGCGCCGACAAGCTAAGGCGCAACGGTTACTTAATATCTTTAAAGATACTTTTAATGACATCCTAAAAGAAATTGATGGCTTAACAGATCCCGCGACTTGGGATAGTGCCACAATCTAGGGGGCTTATGGAACTACAGTATAAAGATCAAGCGGAACAGTACGCGCAAGAAGAGGCCAATGAAGAGTATAAGGCTAAGATTGATGCTTTACCTTTTATGCTTAAACCTTTAGCGCTAAGGGAATTAATTGTGCAAAATGATGATACCGATTTTAGCGGTGCAACAGAGGGGGATCGATAATGGCAAGAAAAAAGATTGAAGATCCGTTTACTATTGAAAATGGCATCTCTTTTATAGCTATCATTATATCATTATTGGCGCTTACATTATTGATGAATAATAAGCCGGTGATTGGTGGTTATACGGAACTTAATTGTCATAAAACGGTATACGAGGATGGATCTAGCGCCTGTATTGTAAAGCTAGATAGTTATAGTGATAGAATAAAAGTCTTTAAAGAGTCGAGGCAATAGATGGGCGTACTACTACAAGAAGTTATTGAGGCCGGTGGCTATGATCTTAATACCTACGAGGACGCGATATGGCTACTCTCTAAGCGGAATGAGTTTGAAGAGTTGGTTGATCAAGCGCAAGCCTTAGTTGATAAAGAGGATGAGGATTAACGTACCAGTACGGCACATTGATAGCACCTATAACATACCGGTATTGTCTGATTATCTTAACGTAAAGTTTACGTTTGAGTACGTTATGCAAATCGATGGGGAACTAACCAAGGTTGAGGCAAAACGGGTGCTATATTGGGCCGGTAAAATGTATGACAACTCCAAGGGAATTAATGAGGCAGTTTTATTAAATCTGTCTAGAGGGGTAAAGAGCGGATTATTATGAAAGTTTATAGACTAGAGTTTGAAGATTATGGTGTATTCGGAACACATATGTCCAAGTTTATCTCAGATCCTAAAGACGCATTGTATACCTTATACGGAAATACAACTCCGGTTAATAAGTGGACGGGTGGTTTCAATCAATATCGTTTCGCTTGTCGAACACCAGAAAAGCTTGTAGCTTACTTCGGATCTGATTTTGGTAAAGCTATTGGTGCTGGTGCAGTTGTTGCGGTGTACGAGGTTAGTATAAAGTACGTTATGTTTGGGTATAGAGGGGTGGAACTAGCATTCCAAGCAGATAAGGCGGTTAAGTTAACGTGAGTTATAAAACTACTAAAGTAAGACAAAAGTATGTAAAGCTTATCAAGTCTGGGGTGGTGGTTGACTGTGAGCTGTGCTTAGAGCGGATAGTAAACACCGGTAATACTGGTAGAAAAATGCTTACAGTTGATCATATTATACCTAAGTTCTTAGGCGGTACTGATGCAGAGATTAATTTGCAACCGGCGCATAAGAAATGCAATTCAAAAAGAGGACATAATATCTATGTCCCCCGTTGTGTGCTTTTTATTTTGTGTTATGTAACTCTAAGGGAATTAATGAGCGCCCTTATTAGAAATACATTCCTTGTTCATACAGATACCGGCGATCCTGAGAGAATCACAGTCTACGCATTGAGTAACGTTTAAAGCTTGAACAGTTACCTCTTCCTTCCGAGCTTTCTTTGCGCGGGTAAGGTTGGGTGTCTTCTTGGTAGCTTGAACGTGTACGTCATAAACAACACCACGATAAACTATCTCAAATACTTGGCCCGTTGCTTTCATAACTTTGAACAACGGAAAGATATTCTTCTTGAGTTGAGTAAGACTAAGCATCTGGGAAGATCGCGTGAAGCATTCCTACTTCATCCTTATCATTAATAGCCTTAAGCAAGATCATAAGATTCTTCTTATTTTCTTCTGGGTTTTCGGTGATTGATGTAGGTTTACCGGCTTCGATCTGAGACTGGTTGAACATTTCTTTTGAAATAGTTACAAGATCCTTAACGGAAATATGACCACGCCTATTAATTTGTTCAACTGAATCAAGGTATTCTTTAAAGTCTATGTCGCCATCATCGTATAGTTTCTTGGCTTCTTCTAATTCTTTTTCTATCTGATCAGCTGAATCAAGTTTGTGTTCAATCTGCTTCTTGGCTTTGTCTAGGATACGAGCAGACTTAGATGTTTCATGTGCAACAAGTGAACTCTTAATTTGTTCAAGTGCCATTGAGTTACGCTGTTTAATATCTGTAATACCAGACAATGAGATATCAACGCCCTCTTTTACGAGGTCGTCTTTAATGTCTTGATAAGTATCGCCTCGTGCTATACGAGCAACGATCTTAATCTCAGTCTGTGTGTCGATTTTGCGTTTGTTGGCCATCTTCGTGTATCTGTACCTTTATTCTGTGCTTACCATTGATACCTATAACTTTAGCTAGGGTGCGTATTGCATCTATTGTTGAACCACTACGGCCAAGCAATGATGCGATGCTAGTTCCGTTAGGGTGAATAGTAATCACCGCGCCGTACTCGTCCTGTTTTTCAGTAACGGTAGCTTGGTCGCCTAAGATAGATTTTACAATTCCCTCTACGAGTTCTGTACTGTTTAAATTCATAGACGTATAATACAGTTGATTGTGGATAAGTACAATAGTCTGAAACATTGGTATTGACTTTTACTATTGAGTGTGCTATGATGGAAGCATGACTAAAGACAAACTTACACTCACGGTTGAAGGATATGGAACTAAATTTAGCACGGAGGTTTCTGACGAAGCGTCAGCTCCAGTAGTGATGAAACTGTTTGTCGATCTTATGACAGCATACGGCTACTCACGAAAGAATTTCATTGATATGTTAGGGAGTGATCCCGGCGATTGGGATAACGTTTATCAAGAACTACAAAAGTTAGGGGAATAAATGTATACAGTAAACTATAACGATGGTGAAGCTAAAACTCAAGAGTTTGAGAATCCTCACGAAGCAAAGCGATGGATCGATGATCTCGCAAGTAATAATAATGTAAAGATCGAGAATGTATTAGACGAAGTAGGTAATGTGGTTTCTATTAATCCTTACTACGATGATGTCTGGTGTGGTATCTTGCTAAAGAAAGAAGAGCCTAGTGAATGAGTACACGGCAACCGAAGACATACGAAAAGGTGATCGCGTGGTCATTGATGAAGGTACTTCCACTGTCAAATTGGCTAGTACAATGGCTGTTGCTACAACAGGACAAGATGATAACGTACCTAGAAAAATATCTGAAATACCAAACTCCGAAATAATAGAAGTTATGCAAGCGTTTGAAATAGCGTTTGACATAAAGCTACGGCCGGTAGAAGAACAGCGCAGATATGCAAAGTTCCTCATCAAAGATTATGGAAAAGAAAAAGTGTTGCAAGGGATACAAGCAGCACTAGCAGTCCGGGGTCGTCAGTATTCCCCCAGTATCACAAACCTTAAAGAGTTACATTTCAAATGGGGCAAGCTTGTTGATTATTTTGCAAGGAATAGTCAGAAGCAACAATCCAACGTTACAAATTTAGACGACATATAGGAAGGAAATATTTATATGTGTGGAACAAAAGCAGCAGAGTACAAGTTTAAAATCGGTGATAAAGTAAAAGTTTTAAAGAACGATGATGGTAAAGATAGTGATCTTGATCAAAGCGTAGTTGGTAAGACTGGAGTTGTTACTCGAGTTCTATCGTATATGGGTCAATGGCCTTATGTTGTAGAAATTGACGGACATGAATTCGATGATAGCTTCGGTGAAGATGAGTTACAACTGTATACACCTACAGTATTTAGCGGTGGTGATCGCGCTATCCTTACTAAGATTGAAAATGGCTTCGGTGAAGATCAGAGTGAAGCATATAATCTCCCTATGGTTGTTGAACTCCGTAGCGAGGATACACATCCCGCTTATGATTTCCAAGCGTACGCTGAAGATGGACGTTTTGTATCAGCAGTAAAGGCTAAATACCTCCATCCTACTGACGGAAAGTTTCCTGAACCACCTGAAACTGAAGAAGACGAAGCAGATGAGAACGAAGACGAAGATGGTACTATTGAAATCAACGGTAGTACTTACGCGTTAGAAGATGTCATGCGCCGTCTTGAAACACTAGAGCCATTGAACTAAGATAAAACGGGGGTAATCATATGTACGATGTTGTTATTGTAGGATCAGGGCCAGCAGGACTATCCGCCGCTGTTAATGCAGCGAGTGAAGGATTGAAAACCTTAGTAATGGATATGTCTACTGAGTTTGGTGGACAAGCAGGAACATCTACGATGATTGAAAACTATGCCGGATTCCCAGACGGTGTAACAGGTAAAGAGTTGGCGCAACGTATGCTAGATCAGACCTATAAGTTTGATGTTGAGTACCAAGCGCCATCTCGTGCCTGTGGTTTGAGCCGAGAAGACGATCGTATTGTGGTACTAGATGATTCTGGTGATCACATTGAAACTCGATCTGTCATTCTCGCGATGGGTGTGCAATACCGTAGGCTTAAGATTCCTAATATAACTAAGTTTCTTGGCCGTGGTATTGTATACGGATCACCGGTACTTGGTAAAAAGTATGTCGGAAAGAACTTTGTAGTCGTTGGTGGTGCTAACTCCGCCGGTCAAGCAGCCATGCATCTATCACAAATCCCCGGATCTACTGTTAGAATGGTAGTTCGTGGCGAGAGTATAGGTGATAGGATGAGTAATTATCTCGTTGAACGACTTGAGATGGCTGATAATGTAACTATTCATTTAAACAGTGAAATTTCAAACGTAGACGGGGGCAATGATTTACAAAATGTCTGGATTAAAGATAAAACATTCACAGAAGGTTTCGATGTCGATCATATTTTCATCCTTATTGGCGCTGTACCATTGACAAGTTGGATGAAAGATATTTTAGAACTAGACAAATCTGGTTTTATATTGACTGGTAGGGATCTTAAAGCGACTGATGTACGAGAGTTTAAAGATACTTGTGGACGTAAGCCGTTTGATCACGAAACTTCCATGCGAGGTGTGTTCGCAGCAGGAGATATACGGGCTAAATCAGTAAAAAGAGTAGCCAGTGCAGTAGGCGAGGGCGCCGCGACAGTACCGGAAGTACACCAAATAGTACAAATAGCAAAAGATAGAGAGGCATATGAAAACACCAAAAATTGATTGGCCACTAGCCATCACTCTAATGGGTACGTTTGCCCTTCTTATTCTATTTTTAACATATGCAATGCTTAGGATTTACACATGAGTTACTATTGGCGTATTAAATGGAGAGATTATAACGAGCAAGAACTGCTGATCAGTGAGAAGCAAGCTCAAATTATTAATCAAAATCTTACACTAGAGAACAGGCCGGAACGGTTTGTTATAAACAAGATACCTTATCGTTATGATGCGATTGATGTTGTCGAACCTACGACAAAGAAAGTAGAAGAAGATGTTAAACAGCTTTATGCAGGGGGTGCTGAACGGCTCAAAACAGGCCCTATACTTGATGAAGAGGGTTTTGTTATCGCTAACTGGTACAAACGACAGGTTAGCTCAAAGGAATTCGAGAAGTATTATGCAAATCACCCCAGCTACTACACCCTCGAGCGTCTGGACTCTGGCAATATCGTTATCGCGTTCAGAAGGGCCGAAGAGATAAATGCAACTCGACCAGCTGATCTTGAGTTATGTACAGAGCAAGAAGTCGAAAGACTGTGGAAAAGTTACGGAAACATTTAAAAAATAGTATTGACTTTTACAACCAAGTGTGCTATATTGAATACAGATAAGGACAGCGCTGGACAAGTTACTACAAGTAACAGTCAGAAGACCGTTCAGCACCTTATCTGTCACGGATGCTCGAAGAGAAATCTAGAGAGGACGACCCAACAGTAGGCGGTTTTAGCACTCAGGTCTGTCTTTTGGACACATCCGTACATTAAAAATTAAGTGTAAAGCATCGGTGATAAGTGTCTGATGTCTGCGGCAGTGGACTATAGTGACTAAACCAAGAGTAAATAGAAGTGCCGGGTCTAGGAGGGTTGCAAACAGTACTAGAAACGTCGCGCGGTGGAAATCTTCTATACTTGTTATCGATGCTGTGCACTTAAGAAACTTAACAATTCGGCGTTATACGATTACAGAGGGGGTGGTGTACACAGCGGCGTCTCGAAACGTCAGTAGGGGTAGCTCTCCAAACCCAAAGTAGGACGCTTATCGACCCCCCGTGTGATCGTATAACAACTGTATTATTTAATCTGTTCGTGGGGACTTAGCTTGACGAGTTCATGGCATCAGTTACCGCTGATGAGTCGAGCGACCTCCTTACCCCATGAGCGGTTTAGATAATATAGTATTGATAATAATTCCGGGGGGATGCACGGCAACCCTTTGACCCGCATACGGATGGCCGTCTTTATGCATAGTGGCAGAGGAATGTAGACTGTTTTCGACTGGATCAGGACATGGAAGAGTGCATCGCTTACATGATTCAATTCCAGCGTCAGACACCCCCCTCGAAGTATTATCAAGATTTGTACATTTTCACAGGTTCCCCCGTGCAAGATCGCCGGAGTAATTACCACAGATCGTCCTGACTGCCGTTTGATCACTGGATCAGTCGAAAATGGGGTCTGTGAAAGTGTATAAGGAAATAAAGAAAGGGTAGCATGGGATCACAAACAATACGAGTACCGATAACCGTTAAGATTTTTAACGCCAAAAACGATGAGATGATATTCAATGCCTCTTCGTCAGTAAAATCGAAAATTAGAAATCTGACCTCTGAAGCTCTCGCTCAGAATGAAAATCTGGATGTAGTTGGTACTGCTAAAGTAACTTACAGTCGAGAACAGGATTCGTTCAATAGCTTTGATTTTAAAACGATCGAAGAATTTGATGAGAAGATGGGACCGATCTTAGAGATTGGGCTACTACGGGAACTTAAAGCATCAGGGATGCTAGAAAAGAAGTATTTAGGATAATGGAACGAGGACCAGAACAGACTAACGAACGACCAGCAACCGATGAAGAACGTGAAGAACTGCAAAGGCAACTCGGATCTCTCGGACTATATGATGCAAATGACGGTACACTTGGACCAGTCGATCATCAAGAAAGCTTCTGGCCTCACACTAACGTATTACCGGGAGAAGATTGATGGCTAAAAAATTTATTGTTATTTACGGTACGGACAACAAAGAGGTAAAAGGTACTGCTGACACAATCGAAGAAGCTATCTTCATAAGAGGACCTATCGAGGGCGAACATTTTAATAACGCTATTTATAAATTAATAGATGTTAAGGTAGAAGAAAGCGATAATGCGTGAAAGTTACGAATACATCCCTTGTAACGCAGCAACTCCGTGCAAGTACAGGGAAGAGGATGAATGTTTCGAGGATTTACACCACGAAGCGTTCCCTAAGTCAGCATATCGTACTGCACTAGAAAAACAGTTCAGAAACCATGTGATGAATAAAGTCGTTATGTGCCGAGCGGTACACGATGATATCCACGCTCAACAGCTTCTCCCCCGTAAAGGTACTCGAGAAGAAATGCAACAATTAATGGAAGGTTTTAAAAAGAGTGAACAAGCAGCTAAAAGAAGTACAGGGATCAGTAACGGAGCACTGGATGGACAAGAAGCTACGGCTTCGACAACCTATCAACCTACCGGGAAACGTGATCAGGATAACAGCACCAGCCTTGGTAGCAATGAACGCTCACCGGAATAAACTTTTAGGGACAGACTACTCACTACATGAGTTAGCCCAGATGGATGAAGATGAAAAGCAAGCTTAGTACACATATCGCATTTATAGCATGGATCGTATTCCTTACGGTCGTAGCAGTTGCCATGTACTCCTATCACATATATGAATTTAATCTCTATATGCTTGGTGGATTTACAATCTTCGGAATAGCTGATCTGTTCGTTATCTCTGAATACTCAGGATACATTAAGGACACTACGGTATTCCAAATAGGGTCAACAGCCTCTTACTACGGCCCTAAAGGTTTACTTATCACCGGGACTATCCAAGAGAACTTTGGTATCTTCCACAAGATCCGCGCTATTGGCCACAAAGACAAATGGGTGTTGAGCCACCAAGTCGTATGGGTACGCTCTTCTTAAAAGACGGAAGAGTACTTGAGCTTAGTGATGAACAGACAATGTATCTCGCCAAGCTCATTTTCTTTATCCCTAACCATAAGCAGATCAAACTAAACGGTGAGATATTCACATTAGACGATCTGGACCATGAAGCAAAGAGATTATCTCAGTTGCCTCAGCAAACTGGAATTGGTATAAATGTTGCAGCTGTGGATAAGTCAGAGCGTAGAACTAATCAGTAAAAATAGTATTGACTTTTATCGTCATGTGTGCTATACTGAGAGTATAAATAAGAAAGGGTAGCAATGTACGATATTCAAGTAGAACTATATAAGGGCGAAGATTCAATAGCATTTGACGAGATCTTTGATGATCCTGCTGATCGAGAATTAACGAGTGTTCTGTACAAATCAGTACCAGTATTAGAATCTGGTCAAGCTGATCGTGCAGTTATCTACATTGCGAAAGACGGAGAGCTTCTTGAAATTATGAATTTCACAGCAGCCGAGTTTGATCCTAAGCAAGTATACACAGACATTGAAGAGTTCAAACAAGAGAGGGGCGCATAGTGAGTGGACCAAAGATCACAAAGATTACAATCGGAGGTACTATTCCTACCGCTCAATATACCGACATCCGACCTACTTTTGAAGTAGAGACGGATGGAGATGTAGAGGGCGCTAAGAAGTTAGCACTTGAACAGTTAGTAGACATCAGCCAGCGATTCGCAGTTGATGGTAAAGAGTTCCAAGACCGTGCAGCAGCGAAGAAAGTTCCTACTGACGGTATCAAGTTGACAAAGGTTGAGAGCCTTATCACAGGTGTAGTAGCGTTCAGGGATCAATACAATCACTTCTATAACGAAAAGGGTGAGAAGTACTTGAGCGCGAGTAGCTTCATTAAGAAGTACAAGAAACCATTTCCTAAAGAGTTTATTCTCCCTAAGATGGTTGGTGCATATGGTGGTGAAGTTGCAGACTGGGAAGCTATCTGGGGACTCCAAGGTGAGATCTCTACGCAACTTGGTAAAGCGATTCACGCCGGAATTGAACTGTACGGTAAGTACAGTGAGTTAGGTGCAAAAGCTGGTGCTAAAGAGAATATCAATAAGGCACTTGCAACTCAGCCATACGTTAAGTGGGCTGTAGAGGAATACTTTAAGGGTAAAGAAAAAGAAGAAGCACTATATGAAGAGCTTATCCTCGATGATAAAGATCTCCGTATGGGACTTATTGACCGTATCCTTATTGTAGACAAGAAGAAGAAGATCGCTCGTGTACAAGATATTAAGACGAATGCAGATCTCCATAAAAAAGAAGAATTCATCGCTCCATTTAATACATTAACTCAAGAAGTCCTAAGCGGATACCGTATCCAATTAACTTGGTACAAGGATCTTCTTGAGAAGTACGGATGGACCGTTGAAGGATTAGACATCGATCACCTAACAGCTGATGGATGGGAACGCACAACAATAGAAGCAGTAGACTTGAAAGGATTAAAGTAATGACAAGTTTTAAAGTAGGCGACAAGGTTGTATTAACAGATGCAGCACTAGAAGAGGATGATTTAGATAGTTATTCATCAAAAGGTTTCGTTCACACAATTACAAAAGATCAAGATGAAGACGGTGATTACCGCCTTGACGTAGAGGGCGATCCAGATGATTACTTCTACGCTAATGAAAAACAAATTATTAAAGCACAAAAGACATTTGAGAACCTCGAAGTTGGTGATACTATCATCTACAACGGTGGATACTCAAGCGAACAAGTGCATACTGTTGAAGGTGTAGTTGGCAACGTAGTATTCGTACTACCTCCAGAAGCAACAGGTGATAGTATTGAAACTTACACAGTTAACTATCTAAAAGAATCAGACGAATGGGTACTACCTGAATCTGAAAAAGAAGAAGAAAAAACTGAGCTAACACTCAAAGAGATTGCTGATAAATTTAACGTTCCGGTTGACCAACTTAGGGTCAAAGAATAATCTAAGTAGAAAGGATAAGTATGAACAAGCTATTCAATTTAGACAAAAAGAAGTTTATTCCAACTGCTAAAGCGCTATTCACCACATTTGTATGGGCTGGTTTCATCGTAGTATCTTTCTTTAGTGCACTCAGCTTACGAGGCACTATCGATCTACAACCTTGGGCCGACGTAGTACTTGGTACTGCACAAGGCGCTTACGGTTTGATCGCACTCGGATTAATAATTTTCCAAGCTCAAATTAACGATAAGAAATAATATAACGAAGGACGAATAATACTATGGTAGACGTACGCGATCTATATGCAAAAAACAAACCAGCATCAGCTGGAGGTGAAGACTTCCTAAAGCTTCAAGATGGAGACTCAGTACGAGTACGATTCTTGGATCTCCCAGTTGAATTCACAACAGAATACCAAGACGGATCAAAGGGTGTACGTTGGGCATGGCCTATCTACAACTTTGACGAAGGTAAGATGATGATCTTTGAAGCCGGTAAGATGATTTACAACGCGCTCAACGATCTTATCCAAGACGAAGAGTATGGTGATCCATCTGAATATGATGTAAAGGTTGCACGAACCGGTAAGACACAGAACGATACTCGATACACTATCACACCTACCCGTGAGAATAAAGAACTCCCAGAAGGTGCTGAACCTATCGATGTATACAAGGTAAAGAGTAGCTCTCAATATGCGACAAACGTTCATCGCCTTGGTGAAGAACCGTCAGCTGAGAAGACCACCGACATTGTGTTAGACGACATCGAAGACAAGCCAATCGATCTCTCAGAAATTCCATTTAACTAGGATACATTATGGCAGAATTAGATCTCAATCAAGTACAAGAAGATATCGAAAAGATTACTCAGACAATCTGGAAAAAGCAGACTGAGGCAAGTACAGCATCAGAGAACTCTAATGACGAGAGCTTGAGTATACTGTTGACCACATTGGCACGGTATAACTCAAGTCTCGGCCGTAATGCTGCGACAGCTAAAGCTATTGCTCGAGATATGAAGCGAGTCCTAGAGAATCTTAAAGAGGATCAAAAGACACGAGTTTCAGAACTTACTCTCAAGTATATCAATGGAGGTGGTCCGGTTGGGAAATCCGAGCACCAAGCCAAAGTTGATGCAGCAAAAGAGTTCAAACCCTTGATCGCAGACGCATTCAAGGTGTATAATGAAGTTCAGCTCATCGCAGATCAAGCAGATGACTTAACATATCGGACTGATACATATTTAAAAATGGGTCAGACTAGGGTGAGCCTAATAAAAGCCGATAAAAAAGGATAATAGTTTATGGCGAATACCAATTCGCAGGAGCCTCCCTTATGGGGAAGGTACATAGAAACACCTATGAAGAAGTATTATGGAGTTCCCGGTAGTATCATCTACCCTCACATATTCTTCACCATAGCAATACTTACAATAATAGGATTTCTTACACTAATATGAGAATTTGGGTCCCAGCAAAGTTTCCTAGCTTAAATGAATACATTAATGCCGAAAGGCGCAATCGTTTCTTAGCTGCTAAGATGAAGAAAGAGTGGACCGAACTCGTAACGAACACCGTTATTGAAGCCAGAGGGTCAACATTGCCTTATGTCGCAGTGTTCCCTCTCGGCATTAAGTTCATCGTACACGAGCAGAATACTCGTAGAGACATCGACAACGTAGCCAGTATGGTTGCAAAGTTCTGTCAAGATGGACTGGTTAAGGCCGGGGTTCTCCCGGATGATTCACAGAAGTACATCAACAAAATAGAGTTTGAATTTATCATTGATAAAGATAACCCGGGTGTAGAAATTATTTTATAGAACGGATATAGGTAGAGTATGGAATTTGGAATCATTTGGACAGTTGTATACCTCATAGCTAATGGACTTATACTTGTATTTGGACCATTAATGATCGGTCAAGAACGAAAACCTCGCTTCTATACCGTAGGATGGTACATCTCTGTAGCTATTGAAATTATTGGAACCAGCATTGCGCTGATATGGGCGTACTTAGTATGAGTACCGGACCATTCCCTAAGATTCTCCATGTAGGTCATAAGGATATCTCAACATTGTTTGATGATGTCGTGGAGATCACAGAAAAAGTAGACGGATCTCAACTGGGATTCGGCAAAGTAAACGGAAGACTATTTGTTCGATCGAAGGGACGCGAGTTAGATCTCGATAACCCTGATGGAATGTTTATGAAAGCGGTAGAATATGTTAGAAGTATTGAAGACAGGCTCCCAGATAACTATACGTTCTACGGGGAATACCTCCAGAAACCGAAGCATAATACACTGGCCTATGACCGAGTACCAACTAACGGTATTGCACTTTTTGGAGTCTATAACTACGAAACAAAAGAGTTTTATGATTATGAAACCATACAGGTATGGGCGAACAAACTTGAGGTTGATGCAGTCCCAGTCATTAAACTCGGAATCAGCAACCCAGAAGAAGTACTAGAATTTGTAAAGAATAGGGTAAGTTACCTTGGTGGACAGAACATTGAAGGCGTGGTAGTTAAAGCGTACAAGCCTTGGCTATTCCTTAACTCAATTCCACTATCAGTAATGAGTGGTAAATATGTTACAGAAGAATTCAAAGAAGTCCACGGTGCAAACTGGAAAGCGGAGAATACCAATAAGGGTCAACTCGCAGTCGCAATCGGTAAGTATAAAAGTGTCGCGCGGTGGAACAAAGCAGTACAACATTTACGAGATGCTGGCAATCTTTCCGGATCGCCCAAGGATATCGGACTTCTTATAAAAGAAGTGAGACGAGATGTTGAAGAAGAAGAGAAGGAAAACATTAAAGATATTCTATGGAAGATCTATGGTGATAAGTTCCTTCACGAAGCCGGAAGTGGCTTACCTCAATGGTATAAAGAAGAGTTAGTGAAAGGAAATATAGACGTATGAGTTATGTAATCATATACAAAGACGATAATTACCGCACTACTTTTACCGAAGTAGCTACGGACAAAGAAGCTGTAGAAGAAGCAAGAAAGCACAGCGGGTCAGTAATTATAAAAGCACAAGATCTAAAGCTAGAAGAAGAGTAATATGAAAACTAAAATCAAAGTTGAGTATTACCATGACGTTCACGAACAGATCCTAGAACTCCATGCAGCTATGCAGGAAATAAAATCTAGTGGCTTGACAGAAGAAGCGATTGTATTATTACTACAGAACGCATCAAAAGAATCAAAGACATCAATTAGAAATGTACTCTACGCGCTAGAGAACATAGATCGGTACTTGAAGTAATGCCTAAGCTAGTATTTGAATTTAAAACACAAGAAGATCTCGATAACTGGTATGGATTTTATTCCGACGGTGGTGGAGAAGACGGTATCTATGAAGGCTTCGCTCAAGAAGGCTGGGATTACCCTGAAATCAAAGTAACACAGGAGTCATAATGCCTAAAGTATTAATCCTACGAGGAATCCAAGGATCCGGCAAGTCAACCTACGCTAAGAAACTTGTTGATAAAGGCGGATGGATCAGAGTAAATAAAGATGATTTACGAGCAATGTTATTCAACAGTAAGTTCAATGGCAAGAAAGAGAAAGCCATCCTTACAATTAGGGACCGTATTATTACTAACGGCCTTCGCTACGGTTATAATGTTGTGGTTGACGATACCAACCTTAATCCTACTCATATTGACAGGATTGGTGAAGTCGTAGAAAACCAGCAATACATCGATAACGATGGAGCTGAAGAAGACAAGAAAGTAACATACGACATTGAGATTAAAGACTTTGAAGTAACACTTGATGAAGCAATTAAGAATGATCTTAAGCGCGAGAAGTCTGTTGGTGAAACTGTTATCCGTGACACATGGAATAAGTGGATCCGACCAACATTAACACTAGATTTAACACCGAAGGACGAATTAGAAAGTGCAGCAATTTGGGATCTTGATGGTACACTGGCACTACTTAATGGCCGTGATCCATATGACGCTTCTGAAGCTGAGTATGACTTGCCAAATTACCCAGTTATCGACGCTTTGCACCGCTACCAAGAAGATGGTGGTAAAGTTATCATCACTTCGGGAAGAAGCGATGAATATGAAAAACAAACGTTCGCGTGGTTAGAGAAGAATAATATTAAGCCTGACGTTATCATTATGCGTAAGCAAGGTGATACTCGTAAAGACTACGATGTTAAAAAAGAAATGTTCATGGATCACATCTATGGAAAGTTCAATGTAGAATTCGTATTCGATGATCGACAACGTGTAGTTGACGGATGGCGCGATCTTGGACTCACAGTATTCCAAGTAGCAGATGGTAACTTCTAATGCTCTACGTCTTGACGACATACCAAGATAGCCACTATTACAGGAATTATACTCTGCGATATGGGTATCTTGGTAAAGAGAAGATGGATGATTACAACGGAGAAATTCTTGCATTCATTCCGGTAGTAAGAGCAGAGACAAGTGAACGGTTTGAATACGATGGGTTCTCATACAGAGATCCTAAGCCAGCTAAATTTGATCTTAAGAACCTAGAAATTGTTACTAACCCTGAACCTATATCTTTAGCTGAATACACTATTAAACCAGTTAAACAGCGAGAAGCCAATAAGGTTATTGAAGCAATAGAGAACAAAGCTTTTAAAGAAGCACAAATCTCAGCTGATTTCAAGAACGTATCTGAAAAACTTAAAGTATTGATGGAGTTGTAATGCCAACTAAAGATACACTCAAAGAGCGCGGTAGTCGCTACGGTAATTACCTAGAACAAACTACCATCATTAAAAATATAGAGAACGCGATCCACGAGACTGGCGCCGGTGTAGTTTGGTTAGGCCTAGAGGCTGATCAAAAAGACGCACTCTATATGATCATCGTAAAGATGAGTCGTATCCTGAATGGTGATCCTGATTATGCAGATAACTGGGAAGACATCGCCGGATATGCAACATTAGTAGCTAATAGATTGAACGGAGTTAAAAGTGAGTAATGTAGGCGGATTTTCATTATGGGGAGCGGCGTTTCTTACGACACTCGTATTCCTCGTCCTAAAGTTGACAGCAGTAATTACATGGTCATGGTGGTGGATCTTCTCCCCTCTTCTGATCGCAGCTGGAATAACAGCGGTAGTATTAGTAGTTATCGGACTCATCCTACTCCTGATCCTTCTCGCAGCGCTGAAAGATTAGTACTATGAGTGAACGCGAAGATAAGGCCATTGAAACCATTTGTGTTCCAATAGGGTATCTTCACGAACTAGAAGAACTAAAAACAAAGGAACAAGAAGATGACGATGGAACGACAGACGACACAACAACCGGAGATGCAAAGCCCTCCGATAAGTAAAGAAGAACTATTCTCGCTGAGAGACGTTCTCGAGGGCATGAGTCCATTGGAACTTCAGGCACATAAACTAAAGATGCTAAATGGTATATCGGATCGAGAGGCTATTGTCCACTTGATCAATGACGTACTGGATGGTAACGGGGTAATTTAAAAATGGTAGAAACAGCAGAACAGGCTAAGTTGGGTAGTAAAACCCTACTAGAAGAGGCTGTAAAGGATAGCGGATATACGCGTATCGAGATCGTAAAGGTCGCATACATGGATTATCTCGTATCCGAACGACAGGTAAGGGCCTTGCAAAATGTGCTCGGTGGTAACTTACCTAAACACACCTACAATGATCGAGTTGGTGGTATGAAACGAATCGATCGAACTTCTGCATTACGCAGGGGAAACCGAAAGCTAGGTATTAACATCACTCGGAGCGCCGGTAAGACATCTAAGCACATGAAGTTCTTTGATAAGCTTATGACAGCGCAACAAAGATCTGGATACTTGTACGATAGGTTTGAAGCATTAGCGAGACAGCTGACACCAGAGGAACAGAACTCAATTATGACGGGTGTTCCATTGCCGGTTAACGTTATGGCGGATAAGCCCAAGAAACAATCCATTGTGACGCAGATTAATAGTTCAGGTGAGCATAAAATCGAAGTTAATAAGAAAGTAGTATAAGTATGTGTTTAAACGCAAATCGACCAGAATCTCGCACAGCGACAGAGGCAGCTTCTTTATTCTATGAAGATCTAGAACGTAAGACGGCTCGAGATATTATTGGAAATCATAATCCTAGTAATAACCCAGCAGTTGATAAGATTAAAGCAGCAGCGGTAGAGCTAATTATTGCTATCCACCAAGCTGAAGGTATCGGTTCAGAAGACTGGGCGCCAGCTCATTGGAACGAACTAGCTGTGGATAACGTTGTTATTGCATCGATGTTAGCAGTAAAAGCTGCAACTTTCAAGCAATAAAGTATTGACATTTTGAACAAGGTGTGCTATATTGAATAAGTGATTCAACTACTAATAGTCGCGGTAGCAGTAACATTCAGTTTACTCACTATCCCGATCGAAGCAGCACAACCACCTGTCGCCAATGAGCCTCCGGCCATTGTTGCAGTTCAAGAAGAAAAGAAAGTGGAACCGATAGTGGAAACTCCGAAAGAAGTAACTCCTGAACCGGCTCCCGTAGTAGAACAGCAAATAGCACCTACACAATCAAACACAACCCCTTCAGAAAACGAAAGCATTGCTTGGAACTTTCTGATCTCTCAAGGGTTTACTCGTAACCAGACAGCTGGTATAATGGGTAATCTCCAACAAGAGCACGGCTTTAATACATCCGATGTCCCCGGTGGACTCGGCATTGTCCAGTGGACAAGTGGTCGTAGGGCAGCACTCATCAATAAAGGTAACTACTTGGACATTAATGTTCAGTTAAACTACTTGATGGAAGAATTAAACGGAAGCGAGTCTGGAGCAAAGGCAGCCGTACTAGCGTACGACGGCGTTGAATCAGCGACGATCGCATTCCAAAATAAGTTTGAGAGATGTGGCACTTGTATGCAGTCTCAACGAATAATGTACGCCTACGAAATACTAGGACGACATTAATAAAAAGCAACCTCTTGTGGGTTGCGAAGAGTAAAAGGCTTGAACGTGCAGACATCGCCCGTGAGCGATGGCCCCCGTTGGCTGGATTAAACGTAATTAGCCTCACGGCGTAGATATTAATCCACTCTTCGCAGTTCGCAAGGACTGTCCCTTATACCCCCTTTCGATGGTCTGATAACGAGGAGTTATCAGCGCAAGCTCGGCAAGCACTCCGAGGCCATCACCTAATTAATGAATGGAATTTATGATAGAACCTAGGATATTATTGTACGACCTTGAAGTGTCTCGCGACATTGTAGAAGGATACGGAAACAAATGGGAGTTTAAAGTAGTCAAGACTACGCGACACCAAGAACTTATGAGCTTCGCATGGAAGTGGCTCGGTGAAAAGAAGATACACTATCTAAGCCGACATGACTTTGACACATACGGAGCATTCGTATTCGCACTCTGGGAACTTCTAGATGAAGCCCATATCGCTATCGCTCACAACGGTATCAAGTTCGATAACAGGATGGCTAATCGATTCTTCATTAAAGAGAATCTAACACCTCCATCACCGTTCCGATCTATTGATACACTACAGGCAGCTCGAAGGAATTTCAAGTTCCAAGGCAACAGCCTGAATGAACTCGGTGAATACCTCGAAGTTGGCCAAAAAGAAAAGATCACATACGCGGATCTTGAAGAAGACTTTATGTCAGATAATCCTAGCCGTAAAACACTTAAGGCTATGGAGAAATATAACAAGCAAGACATCGTTCTACTTGAAGCAGTATACCTAAAGTTACGCCCTTACATTAGGAATCACCCGAACCTCGCAGTTGTCTCACAACGACCTGAAGTCTGTGGAGTCTGTATGGGTACTAACTTCCAGTCAAGGGGCACGATCGAAACTAACAGTGCAACTTACCGAGCATTCCGTTGTACCACTTGTGGAACTACACAACGTCTAAGGTTACAAGACAAAGAACATAGACACGATAAATCAGTTTATGTTAATGTATAAGACTAACTAAAACGGAGAACTAGATGGGCAATATAGCTTTAGCACAAAAACTCAACGACGAAGAACTAACACTAGAACAAAAGCTTGCCCTTATTGATCAAGCCATGAAAGAACAAGAAGCAGAAGATAGGGACCACGCCATTAACACTGGTACAGTATACGCTCCGCGTGACCCATCAGATGCATTTGCTTGTGAGGGATGTCAATAATGCGTGTTAGTATCTATGGAACAACAGTATGTGCTTTCTGTAAGACATTAAAACAATGGCTCGACAGCAAAGACATACAATACACTTACATCAACCTTGACGAAGACGAAGCAGCTAAGATGTTTATGCAACAAACGCTAGACATTAGCCGAGTCCCAGTAACTATGATTACCGAAGGCGAAGACACTAAAATGTTTATCGGTTTCGATCGACAAGGTATCGGTGCAGCTCTTGGAATCTGATCACTGCCCTAATTACCAAGAAAACTCTTGACAAATTGAATATCGCCTGATATAGTGAGTGGTGCACTTAATTAGGAGATTAAGCTAACTGAAATGCCTCGATAGGTTAGCGGCTCTTAGAACATAGAGGCAACAAAAAAGACCCCCGTAATGGAGGTCTTTTTATTTTTGTGGTGTTACTAGCCGCGATTGGCTAGTGCTACAACACCCACAATAACAAGTACTACTGCTGCGATGAAACCAACAATGGCTCCAAAGGTAAGTAGTGCTGCGCTTACTGCTACAAATTTAGCGAGTAAGAACAGTGCAATTACTGCGAATAATACTACGGATGCAATTCCTGTTAGCATTTTATTCTCCCTGTTTTATGGTTGATGTTACTTTATTCTGGATCACGTTGTAGTAATAAGTTACCACTGCGATCAACGGAGGCAACAGAGCGACAAGCCATGTTGCGTTCGCTTGAATAAAGTTCTGGACATCAGGTAAAACAATCATTGCTAAGAATGTAGGAGCAGCAACAATGAACACTTGGTTGAACGTGCGAATCGCGCGTCCTATTTTCGTATCTTTAAATGCTACTGGGTTTTCTTCAGTTGCCATTACTTTTTCCTTTCCCAAGTTACTAGGAAGTCTTGTATTAATTTAAACCATTTAGCTATCTGTTCGCCTAAATTAATAGTTGGCTGTTCAGGAGTTTCTGGTTTAGGCTCGGTTGTACCCGGATTATCCGGTGTAGCTTCATCGAGCTTTTTTTGTAAATCTGTGATCTGTTGATCTCGCTCAGAAATCGTTTGTTTCAATGCATCGATTGTTGCATCGTCAGATGAGTTAGCTTCGATCAAGGCTTGTACCTGTGATTTGGCTGCATCGCGATCTGCTGTAGCTTGTGTGAGTTGACTATTAAGTACGTCAACTTGAGAGAGACGATCGTTAATTCCGTTAATAGAATTACTGTCTCCGGAGTCACGCCATTGACGAGCTTCTGGTGATAGGAATAATTCTTGTAAGTATTCAACCGTTAAGTCTTTACCGACATGACCTTCGTTATCGCTTGATCCATCTAATGCGCTGCGACGACCAGCTAATCCGTTCCTACCTAGGATACCGTGTGCTAACTGTCTCCACGCGTCTGTTGTTACCTTTACTGGCACGTTATTTCCTCCGTTTCCGGGATTAGTTGTTTCTTGTCCGACTGCGAATTGGCTAGGGTTGACTCGTCCAGCGAATCCATTACTGAATACTGGAGGTTTACCTATAAATTCAAAGTGTAAGTGTGGGCCTGTGACTCCACCCGTAGCTCCACTATAACCAATTAATTGGCCTTGTGCAACTGACTGTCCTTTATTAATGACAGTTGATGTTAAGTGAGCGTACCCTGTATAAACGTCACCGTGATCTATGATGATCGCGATTCCTGCTACTGCACCCATCCAGCTAGAGTTTTGTCCCCAGCCTTCAAAGTTAATTGTACCAGCTCGAGAGGCATATACCGGAGTACCGACTGGCACACCGAGATCTAATCCGTTGTGTCCCTTTTGTCCGTACTGAGCATAATAGGCTGGGTT
>Ga0247808_10000128_pt1 | contig 49004 bp, 35 predicted proteins | sample UWRJL089202R1_FD_179914 | JGI IMG/M metagenome (GOLD analysis project Ga0247808, IMG submission 179914) | Plant litter microbial communities from Arlington Agricultural Research Station in Wisconsin, United States - UWRJ-L089-202R-1 | ecosystem: Environmental > Terrestrial > Plant litter >...
GTACCAGAACTGCGTCAAGCGCGGCATCAACTTCTTCAACGAGTTCTACGTGCTCGACCTGATCATGACCAACGTCGACGGCGTCGACCAGCCCTCCGGCGTGGTCGCCTACGACCTCGCCTCCGGTGAGCTGCACGTCTTCTCCGGCAAGGCGTTCATCTTCGCCACCGGCGGTTTCGGCAAGATCTACAAGACCACCTCCAACGCGCACACCCTCACCGGCGACGGCGTGGGCATCATCTGGCGCAAGGGCCTGCCGCTGGAGGACATGGAGTTCTTCCAGTTCCACCCGACCGGCCTGGCGGGCCTGGGCATCCTGCTCACCGAGGGCGCCCGCGGTGAGGGCGCGATCCTCCGCAACGCCTCCGGCGAGCGGTTCATGGAGCGCTACGCGCCCACCATCAAAGACCTCGCCCCGCGTGACATCGTCGCCCGCTGCATGGTCAAGGAGGTCGCCGAAGGCCGCGGCGCCGGCCCGAACAAGGACTACGTCTACCTGGACTGCACCCACCTGGGTGCAGAAGTGCTCGAGACCAAGCTGCCCGACATCACCGAGTTCGCCCGCACCTACCTCGGCGTCGACCCGGTCACCGAGCCGGTGCCCGTGATGCCCACAGCGCACTACGCGATGGGCGGAATCCCCACCAACGTCAAGGCCGAGGTGCTGCGCGACAACACCACCGTCGTGCCCGGCCTCTACGCCGCCGGCGAATGCGCCTGCGTCTCGGTGCACGGCTCCAACCGTCTCGGCACCAACTCGCTGCTGGACATCAACGTGTTCGGCAAGCGCGCCGGCAATAACGCCGTCGAGTACGTCAAGACCGCCGAGTTCGTGCCGCTGCCCGAAGACCCGGCCAAGTTCGTGCGCGAGCTGCTCGCCACCATCCGCACCTCCACCGGCACCGAGCGCATCGCCGTGCTCCGCCGCGAGCTGCAGGAGGTCATGGATGCCAAGGCCCAGGTGTTCCGCACCGACGAGTCGCTCTCCGAAGTGACCGAGACCATCCACCTGCTCCGCGAGCGGTACAAGAACATCGGCGTGCAGGACAAGGGCCGCCGGTTCAACACCGACCTGCTCGAGGCCGTCGAACTGGGCTTCCTGCTCGACCTGGCCGAGGTCGTCGTCTACTCCGCGCGCAACCGCAAGGAAAGCCGCGGCGGCCACATGCGCGACGACTATCCCCTGCGCGACGACGTCAACTACCTGCAGCACACCATGGCCTACCTGTCCGGCGACGCGCTGTCGGCGGATGCTGCCGACCACATTTCGCTCGAATGGAAGCCCGTGACCATTACGCGCTACCAGCCGATGGAGAGGAAGTACTAGTGAGCACCCCCACCCTCGAGAAGCCCCCAGCGGTTCCCGAAGAGATCCAGTCGTTCACGGTCACCCTGTCGGTGCGCCGGTTCAACCCGGAGACCGACGAAGACCCGCACTGGGAGAACTACGACGTCGAAATGTACGCGACGGACCGCATCCTGGACGCGCTGCACAAGATCAAGTGGGAACAGGACGGCTCACTGAGCTTCCGCCGCTCCTGCGCGCACGGCATCTGCGGCTCCGACGCGATGCGCATCAACGGCCGCAACCGCCTGGCCTGCAAGACCCTGATCAAGGACCTCGACATCACCAAGCCCGTCACCGTGGAGGCCATCAAGGGCCTGCCGCTGGAGAAGGACCTGATCGTGGACATGGAGCCGTTCTTCGCCTCCTTCCGCGAGGTGCAGCCGTTCCTGATGGCCCAGAACACGCCCAAGGACGGCAAGGAGCGCATCCAGACCGTCGCCCAGCGCGAGCGTTTCGACGACACCACCAAGTGCATCCTCTGTGCCGCGTGCACGTCGAGCTGCCCGGTGTTCTGGACCGACGGCCAGTACTTCGGCCCGGCCGCGATCGTGAACGCACACCGGTTCATCTTCGACTCCCGCGACGACAGCGCCGCCGTGCGCCTGGACATCCTCAACGACAAGGAAGGCGTCTGGCGCTGCCGCACGACCTTCAACTGCACCGAAGCCTGCCCGCGCGGCATCCAGGTGACGCAGGCCATCGCCGAGGTCAAGCAGGCCATCATGCGCGGCAAGCCGTAACCCCTTACGGGTTCCTAACGAACGGCGGCCTTCGGGCCGCCGTTCGTCGTTTCGCACCGGGTGAGCCGCAGCCGCTGGCTAGGCTGGGTCGATGAAGATCGGCGACCTCATCAAGCGTGTCATGGCCTCCCGACCCGTGCGGGTGTTCACCCATTTCGGCCAGAGCCGCGGGCCGATTCTCGCCGCCGGCATGGCGTACCAGGCCATCTTCGCCATCTTCGCCGCCCTCTGGCTCGTATTCTCCGTGGCGGGCCTGTGGCTCACCGCGAACCCCGACCTGATGGACCGCCTGTTCGCACTCATCAACCAGTCCGTGCCCGGTCTGATCGGCGAGAAGGGCGTGGTCAATCCGGACACCCTGAGTAACACCGGCGCGCTCACCTGGAGCAGTGCCATCGCCCTCGTAGGGTTGCTCGCCACCACCCTCGGCTGGCTCAACACCACCTCACAGGCCGTGCGCGGCATCTTCGGAATGGGCCAGGAGACCACGTTCTTCGTGCTGGTGAAACTGCGCGAACTCGGCCTCGGCCTCCTGTTCGGCCTGGCCCTGGTGGTGTCCGCCGTCATCTCGATCGTGAGCACGGAACTCCTGCGCTCTGTCCTGGGCCTGTTCGGCCAGGGCGCCGACTCGTTCTGGTTCATCGCGTCGAGCCAGGCGATCGGCCTCTTGATCGTGCTGATCATCGACACACTCACCCTCGCCGCCCTGTTCCGGGTGCTCTCGCATGTGCGCATCCCCTGGCGCAACCTGCTCGTCGGGTCGCTGCTCGGCGCGATCGCGCTCGGCGTGCTCAAGGTGCTCGGCGCCGCCCTGCTCGGCGGAGCGGCCAAGAACCCCCTGCTGGCCGGCTTCGCGGTGATCATCGGTCTGCTGATCTGGTTCAACCTCACCTCCACGGTCACGCTCATCTCGGCGTCCTGGATCGCGGTGGGCATGCAGGATGCCGGCATCCCCCCGTCCAGCCTGAGCGCCGACGAGGCCAAGAAGCTCGCCGAGGAGGAAGAGGCCGCGGCCCGGCGCCTGGTCGTGGAGGCGGAGCTCCGCGACGCGCGGGCCGCCGCCGCCGACGCATCCTGGTTGCAACGCCCCGGCCGGACGCGCCGGCTGCGGAAGGCCGAGCGGCAGGCCGAGAAGTACGACGTGCAGGAGCCGGCCGAGCGCTGACCCGCAGCCGGCCGGCCGGGCGCCGTTCACGGGCCGCATCCGCGACCACCGTCAGGGGCACTCGGTAGAATCGGCGCATGCCGTCTTCTTCGCACGATTCGACCACCCAGCCCCTGCGCATCGCCAGCATCAACACCAATGGCATCCGTGCCGCGTTCCGGAAGGGCATGGGCGACTGGCTCGCCACCCGCGACGTCGACATCCTCGCCATCCAGGAGGTGCGCGGCGCAACGGAAGACATCGAGGCGCTGCTGGGCCCGGACTGGAGCATCCTGCACGACGCCGCGTCGGCGAAGGGCCGCGCGGGCGTGGCCATCGCCAGCCGCAAGAGCGCGTCGATCCACCGGGTCGAGCTGGGCCACCCCGACTTCGACAGCGCCGGCCGTTGGCTCGAGGCCGACTACGAGGTGAACGGCAAGATCGTGACCGTGGTGAGCACCTATGTGCACTCCGGCGAGGTCGACACCCCCAAGCAGGTCGAGAAGTTCACCTTCCTCGACTCGATGCTCACCCGGCTGCCCGAACTCGCCGCGCACAGCGAACGGGTCGTGGTGCTCGGCGACCTCAACGTAGGACACCGCAAGTTCGACATCAAGAACTGGAAGGGCAACGTTAAGCGGGCCGGCTTCCTGCCCGAGGAACGCGCGTACTTCGACAGGATCCTCGGCGCCGAGGACGAGGCCGACTACAACAACGGCGCGGGCCTGGGCTGGGTCGACGTGGGCCGCAAGGCCGCCGGCGAGGTGGACGGACCGTTCACCTGGTGGTCCTGGCGTGGCCAGGCGTTCGACAACGACACCGGCTGGCGCATCGACTACCAGCTCGCGACACCCGCACTGGCGGCATCCGTCGTCAACTACACGGTCGACCGGGCGGATGCCTACGACCAGCGCTGGAGCGACCACGCCCCCGTGGTCGTCGACTACGCCATCTAGCTCTTCCCCTCGCCGCACCGCGGCCCACTGTTCGACGAAAGACACCCCATCATGACCAAGACCCGCCTCTACTCCGGCATGCAGCCCTCCGCCGACTCGTTGCAGATCGGCAACTACATCGGCGCGCTGCTGAACTGGAAGAAGCTGCAGCAGACGCACGACGCGTTCTTCTCGATCGTGGACCTGCACGCCATCACCGTGGCGCAGGACCCGGCCAAGCTGCGGGAGAACACCCGTGCGACCGCCGCGCAGTACATCGCCGCGGGTATCGACCCGGCCGAGTCGACTCTGTACGTGCAGTCGCATGTGGCCGCGCACGCGCAGCTGGCCTGGGCGTTGAACACCCTCACCGGTTTCGGCGAGGCCAGCCGGATGACCCAGTTCAAGGACAAGTCGCAGAAACAGGGCGCCGACGCCACCACCGTGGGGCTGTTCGCGTACCCGGTGCTCATGGCCGCAGACATCCTGCTCTTCCAGAGCGAGATCGTGCCGGTGGGCGAGGACCAGCGCCAGCACGTGGAGCTCACCCGCGACCTCGCGGCCCGGTTCAACTCCCGGTTCGGCGACACCTTCACCGTGCCCGAGGCCTCGATCATCCGCGACACCGCGAAGATCTACGACCTGCAGAACCCCACCGCGAAGATGTCGAAGTCGGCCGAGTCGCACGCCGGCGTGATCTGGATGCTCGACGAGCCATCCGTCACCGCGAAGAAGATCATGCGCGCCGTGACCGACGCCGAGGGCGGCGTGGTCTTCGACCGGGAGAACAAGCCCGGCGTGGCGAACCTCCTCACGATCTACTCCGTGATGGCGGAGCGATCGATCCAGTCGCTCGAGGACGAGTACGCCGGCCGCGGCTACGGCGACTTCAAGAAGGGCCTGGCCGAGGTGGTCACCGAGACCTTCGGCGCGATCCGCGGGCGCACGCTCGAGCTGCTCGACGACCCGGCCGAGCTCGACCGGATCCTGGCCGGCAACGCCGACCGGGCCGCCGCCGTGGCCGACGTCACCCTCGCGAACGCGTTCGAGCGCATGGGCTTCCTGGCGCGCCGCTGAGGCGTTCTCTCCGCTGATGCGACCGGTCGAGCTGTCCTCCCCGCTGCTCTGCTTGGATGCCCCGCGCCCGGACGACGCCGCTCGGGTGTTCGAGTACTGCCAGGACCCGGTGATGGCTCGGTACCTGGCGCGCCTGCCGTCGCCGTACCGGTTCGAGGATGCCACCGACTTCGTCACCGGTTACGTGCCTGACGCGTGGGCTGGCGACCAGGAATACACCTGGGCGGTGCGCGGGGCGGGCGGACCGGAGCTACTCGGTGTGATCAGCCTGAGCGTGCCGTCTGCGGCGGAGCCGGGTGTGGGGTCGGGGTCGGGGTCCGGGTCCGGGTCCGGGTCCGGGTCCGGGTCCGGGTCGGAGTCCGCGTCGGGGTCGGAGTCCGCGTCGGGGTCGGAGTCCGGGTCGGGGTCGGAGTCCGGGTCGGGGTCGGAGTCCGCGTCGGGGTCCGGGTCCGGCTCCGCGGACCGCACGAGTTCGATCGGGTTCTGGCTCGGCGCCGCCCACCGGGGCCAGGGGCTCATGGTCGAGGCGCAACGGCTGGTGCTCGACTGGGGCTTCACGACGGGGCTCTGCGACACCGTGCACTGGGAGTGCGTGGCCGGCAACCTCGCGTCGGCCCGGGCCGCTCGCAAGGCCGGGTTCCGCTTCACCGGGCAGGGACCGGCAGGGATCGCCTACCGGGACGGCACGCATCCGCTCTCGTGGAAGGCCACTCTGCACGCCACCGACGACCGCACACCGCCCGCGGGCTGGCCGGCTGAGGTCGTGGGCGCGTGAACCGCGCCGCGCGCTCCTGTGGCCTCCTGTGGCCGCTGAGGCCGCTGAAGCCGCTGAGGCCGCTGAGGCCGCTGTGACCGGCGTGGCAGGTGCGACCGATGAGGCGCGTGCAGCCGGTCTGGCATCACCGGTGTTGGTGCTGTTCGATCTGGACGACACCCTGTTCGCGCACCGGGAGGCCGTGGCCGCTGGGATCCTCGGGCACGTCGCCGCACAGGGCGGCCGGGGCGCCGGCGCCGACCCTCACTCGGTCGTGACGCTCTGGAACGCGCTCGAAGAGCAGCACTATCACGCCTACCTCGCCGGCGAGCTGGACTTCGCCGGACAGCGCAGCGCCCGGGCGCGGGACTTCGCCGCGGCGCACGGGGTGGACCTCACCGAGGCGGAGGCCGCTGCCTGGTTCGACGACTATTTCCTGCACTACCGGGCGAACTGGCGCCTGCACGACGACGCTCTGCCGTGCCTGGACGAACTGACCCGCCGCATCCCCGGCGTGCGATTCGGGCTGATCACCAACGGCGAGCTGGCCTACCAGAGCGTGAAGCTGGCCGACACCGGGCTGGACACCCGGGTGGAGCACGTGGTCACCTCGGCCGAGTTCGGCCTGGCCAAGCCCCGGGCGGAGATCTTCCGGCACGCCTGCGCCCTCTTCGGCGCCGACCCTGCCCGCTCGGTTTATGTGGGCGACCGGTTGCGCACCGACGCGATCGGCGCTGCCGCCGCGGGCCTCACCGGCGTCTGGCTGGACCGGGTCGGCGCCGCCGGCCCTCCCCCGCCGGACGCCGACCTCGTCGAGGCCCGAGAGCTGGGCGTCATCCGTCTCACCGCCCTCGACGCCCTGCCCGCCCTCGTCGCCCCGAGCTAGCGCCAACCGGACGCGGCCACGTGGGACCGCACAGGCCGACGCGCGGGCCAGGCGCCGCTGCGCCGGTGGCACGCCAGGCGCGGAACGGCGCCGCACCCGCGCGCCCCCAGGCGCGGGCCCGACGCCGCTGCGCGAGAGGCACGCCGCTGCGCGGGAGGCACGCCGCTGCGCGGGAGGCACGCCGCCACGCGAGAGGCACGCCGCCACGCGAGAGGCACGCCGCCACGCGAGAGGCACGCCGCCACGCGGGAGGCACGCCGCTGCGCGGGAGGCACGCCGCTCCCGCCCGGCACCCGCGGAACGGCGCCGCACCCGCGCACCGCGTCACGCGGGTCAGGCGCCGCTGCGCAGGAGGCACGCCAGGCGCGAAACGGCGCCGCACCCGCGCAACTCCGGAGAGTGACGGATGCGGCGCCGAAGTGATGGCCGCTGAGGGTCTGCTGGGTCCTGGGGCTAGAGGACGTCCTCGTCGACCCAGTCGAGGGTCTTTGTGACGGCCTTCTTCCAGTTGCGGAGCAGACGGGCCCGCTCGGCCTCGTCCATGTCGGGCTCCCAACGGGCGTCTTCCTGCCAGTTGGCGCGCAGCTCGCCCAGGCCGCTCCAGAATCCCACGGCCAGGCCGGCCGCGTAGGCGGCGCCGAGCGCCGTGGTCTCGGCGACGACAGGGCGTACCACGGGCACACCGAGGATGTCGGCCTGGAACTGCAGCAGCAGGTTGTTGCCCGTTGCCCCGCCGTCGACCTTGAGCTCGGTCAGCGGCACACCGGAGTCGGCGTTGACGGCGTCGATGACCTCGCGGGTCTGGAAGGCGATGGCCTCCAGTGCCGCGCGGGCGATGTGGCCCTTGTTCACGAACCGGGTGAGTCCCACGAGTGCACCACGGGCGTCCGAGCGCCAGTACGGCGCGAACAAGCCGCTGAACGCCGGCACGAAGTACGCGCCGCCGTTGTCGTCCACGGTGCGGGCGAGCGCTTCGATCTCGCTGGCCGAACTGATCATGCCGAGGCTGTCACGCAGCCACTGGATGAGCGATCCGGTGACGGCGATGGAGCCCTCGAGCGCGTAGTGCGGTTCGGCGTCGCCGAGCTTGTAGCCGAGCGTGGTGAGCAGGCCGTTCTTGGAGTGGATGATCTCGGTGCCGGTGTTGAAGATCAGGAAGTTACCGGTGCCGTAGGTGTTCTTCGCCTCGCCCTGGTCGAATGCGGCCTGGCCGAAGGTCGCGGCCTGCTGGTCGCCGAGGATGCCGGCGATGGGCACCTCGCGCAGCAGGCTGTGCTCGTTGACGGTGCCGTAGACCTCGCTGGAGGAGCGGATCTCGGGCATCATCGAGCGCGGCACCCCGAAGATCCCGAGGATCTCGTCGTCCCATTCGAGGGTCTCGAGGTTCATGAACAGGGTGCGGCTGGCGTTGGTGACGTCGGTGGCGTGTACGCCGCCCTCGAGCCCGCCGGTGAGGTTCCAGAGCACCCAGGTGTCGGTGGTGCCGAACATCAGGTCGCCGGCGTCGGCCTTCTCACGGGCGCCCTCGACGTTCTCGAGGATCCAGGCGATCTTGGTGCCGGAGAAGTACGTGGCCAGGGGCAGGCCGACCACGGGCTTGAACCGGTCGCCGCCGCCATCCGCCGCAAGACGGTCGACGATGGCCTGCGTGCGGGTGTCCTGCCAGACGATGGCGTTGTACACCGGCAGCCCGGTGGTGCGGTCCCAGACCACGGCGGTCTCGCGCTGGTTGGTGATGCCCACGGCCTCGATGTCGTGCCGGGTGAGGTTGGCCTTGGACAGCGCCTGGCCGATCACCTGACGGGTGTTGCCCCAGATCTCCATCGGGTCGTGTTCGACCCAGCCGGCGCGGGGGAAGATCTGCTCGTGTTCGAGCTGACCGGTGGAGACTATCGAGCCCGAGTGATCGAAGATGATCGCGCGGGTGCTCGTGGTGCCCTGGTCGATGGCGAAGATGTACTTGTCACTCATGTCGGAACTCCTGTGTTGGGACGCGGTTGGTGAGATTGATGGGCGGGCGGGGAAACGGTCAGGCAAGGATGGGTAGCAGGATCAGGGACGCCCAGCCGGCGAGCACGCCGCCGATGACCGGCCCGGCGACGGGAACCCACGAGTAGGACCAGTCGGAGCCGCGCTTGCCCTTGATGGGCAGCAGCGCGTGGGCGATGCGGGGGCCGAGGTCACGCGCCGGGTTGATGGCGTAGCCCGTTGGCCCGCCGAGCGAGGTGCCGATCACGATCACCAGCAGCGCCACCGGGAGGGCGCCGAGGGCGGCGAGGCCGCCGTTCTCGCCCTGACGTCCGCCGCCGAACGCGATCACCACGAACACCAGCACGAACGTGCCGATGATCTCGGTGACCAGGTTCCAGCCGTAGGAGCGGATGGCCGGCCCGGTCGCGAAGACGCCGAGCTTGTTCGCCGGCTCAGGTTCCTGGTCGAAGTGCTGCTTGTAGGCCAGCCAGACCACGACGGCGCCGATGATGGCGCCGATCATCTGGGCGGCGATGTAGGTGAGCACCGAGACGACGTTGACCGGCACACCCGAGCCGAACTCGGTGGCCCCCGAGGACACCAGGCCCAGGGTCACCGCCGGGTTCAGGTGCGCTCCCGAGTTGTAGGAGACGATCACACCGGCGAAGACCGCGAGGCCCCAGCCGATGGTGACCATGAGGAAGCCGGCTCCGAAGCCCTTGTTCTTCGTGAGAGCGACGTTGGCGACGACGCCACAGCCGAGGAGCACCAGGAGGGCCGTGCCCACCAGCTCCGAGAGGAATACAACACCGAGATTGTCCACGTTGACCTTTCGTGTTTCTCGGAGACGCCGAAAGCTCAGCGCACTCCGTCGTGCAGTAGCGGGGAGCGGAGAAATCCTCCGCCCCCTCGAAAAAGAGCTAGATCGACGGCACCGTGTCCGCCGCGGCGAGGTCGACGCCGTGCACCTCACGGAGCTCCGCGACAGCCTGCTCGATTTCAGCAGCGGTGCGCTCGGCGTCCCAGCCGAGCACCGGGGCGAGCAGCCCGGCGAGTTCCCCGAGCAGGGGCACGCTGAGGCCGCCGACGAAGGCGAGGCTGGTGCGGCGCAGCAGCAGGTCGATCAGGTGCGTGACGGACTCTTCGCGGGCCAGGTACTCGATCTCCCGGCGGGAGTAGAGCGCGTTGTGCTCCAGCGGTGCATCCGGCTGCTCGGTGAGCACGTCGATGATGGCGGCCGCGCGGGTGCCGTACCGGGTGAGCAACTGTTGGGCGCGGGCACGGCCCACCTCGTCGCCATGGGCGGCGAGCCATACCGTGAGCGCGGCGGGCGTGGCCGGGAATCCCTTGCCGCCACCGATGGCCAGACCCACGGTGGACACCACGCGCGGCTGGCCGAGCAGGGCCAGGATGTCGCCGCTGAGCTGTTCGGCCAGCGCCCGGAAGGTGGTCCACTTGCCGCCGACGAGGCTGAGCAGGGTGCCGGGGCGCGAGCCCAGCGGGCTGGATTCGATGCGGTAGTCGCGGGACACGAAGCCGGGGGCCTCGTCGTCGTGCCGGGGCAGCGGGCGCACGCCGGAGAACCGGAACACGATGTGCGAACGGTTCACCTCGATGTCGGGGAACACGTGCTTGACCAGGTCGAAGAAGTAGTCGATCTCGTCTTCGGTGGTGCGGATGGGCTGCGTCATGTCGTGCTCGAGGTCGGTGGTGCCGATGAGCACCCGGCCGGCGAGCGGGTAGATCAGCACGATGCGGCCGTCGTTGTTCTCGAAGAAGATCTCGCCGCCGCCGGTGGCCTCGAGCAGCTCGGGGTGGTCGAGCACGATGTGCGAGCCCTTGGTGCCGCCCATGTAGGTGCTGGCCTGGCCGAGCGCCGTGTTGGTCAGGTCGGTCCACGGTCCAGAGGTGTTCACGACCACGTCGGCGGCGAAGCTGAATTCCTCGCCCGTGATGGTGTTGCGGAGGCGCACGCCATCGGCGTCCATGCCCACGGCTTCGACGTAGTTGGCGGCGCGGGCGTGCCGGCCGGCGTCGAGGCCGTCGCGGAGCACGTCAAGCGCGAGGCGCTCGGGGTCGTGCATCGAGGCGTCGTAGTAGGTGGCCGTGTACTTGAGGCCGGGGTTCAGCCGCGGCAGCCGGGCCAGCGACTTCTTACGGCCGTGGAACTCGTGCTTGGGCACCGAGCCGCCGTCGCGGGAGAAGGAGTCGTAGAGCACCAGGCCCACCTTGATCAGCAGCGCGCCGCGCTCCTGCGCCTTGCCCTGCTTGTGGGTGAGGAAGCGCAGCGGAGCGGCGAGCACTCCGGAGAGGGCCGAGAACATCGGCACCGTGGTCGGCAACGGCTTCACATAGTGCGGGGCGATCTTGAGCAGGCCGTTCCGCTCGGTGACGGACTCCTTGACCAGCCGGAACTCGCCGTTCTCCAGGTAGCGGATGCCGCCGTGGATCATGTGCGACGACGCCGCGGATGCCCCGGATACGTAGTCGCCCCGGTCGACGATGGCCACGTCGACACCTTGCAGTGCCAGGTCGCGGAAGGTAGCGATGCCGTTGATGCCGGCGCCGATGATGAGCACCTTGGCCTGGGGGCGCTCGGCGAGCGCGGCGCGGGCGGCGTCGGCGGGTGAGGAAACGGGGTTGGACTGCACTGTTCACTACCTTTGTTCGTCATTCGACCAAGCCGACGACCGGATGCTGCGCGGTGCCGATTGGTGCGGAAAGCCCAACCGGGTTTGCGCGGGGGCCCTCCATATGGATTAATCAAGCTTGAGTAGATCAATCACATCCGGTCAAGCCGAGTGAACAAACGTGCAAGGAGGGGCTGTGAGCCTCGTCGATGAGTCAGCGCAGTCCGATCGGGTGCGGGATGCCCTCACCGCGGCGCACCTGTATTACATGCAGGACCTGACCATGGATGCCATCGCCCACGAGCTGCATACCTCCCGCTCTTCGGTGTCCCGCCTGCTCAGCCACGCTCGGGCGACCGGTCTCGTGGACATCCAGATCCGCTCCCCACTGGACGCGCCGAGCCGCCTCGAGCTGCTCATCGCGGAGCGTTTCCAGATCACCGCACACGTCGTTCCCGTGCCCGATCACGCCACGGACGTGGACAGATTGGAACGTGTGGCGCTCTCAGTTGCACGGATTCTCGGTCAGTTCTTCGACTCGAATATGGTCATGGGCATCGCCTGGGGCTCCACGATGAACGCCATCAGCCGCCATGTGACGCCCAAGCAGACCCACAACTCGCAGATCATCCAGCTCAACGGCGCCGGCAATATGCGCACCACGGGCCTGAGCTACGCCAGCGAGATCCTCGGCCGGTTCGGCTACGCGTTCGGGGCGCACGTGCACCAGTTCCCGGTGCCGGCGTTCTTCGACAGCCCGGCCACCAAGCAGGCGCTCTGGCGGGAACGCAGCGTCAGCCGGCTGCTCGAGATGCAGGCCCGGATGGATGTGGCCCTGTTCGGTCTCGGCTCGCCGTTCTCCGAGGTGCCCAGCCACGTCTACGCGGGCGGTTACCTGGAGGAGGCCGACTACACCTCGCTCAGCCGGGCGGGTGTGGTGGGCGATGTGGCCACGATCTTCTACCGGGCGGACGGCTCCACCGACGGCATCCTGCTGAACGCGCGCGGCACCGGTCCCGACTTCGGCGTGCTGCGGAAGACCCCGCGTCGGCTCTGCGTGGTCTCGGGAACGGCGAAGCTGGCGAGCCTCCGCGGCGCGCTCAAAGCCGGCCTGATCACCGATCTGTTCGTCGACGAAAGTACCGCCAGGGCTCTGGTCGCCGCTCCCTGAGAAACCCGAGAAGTCGTCAGATGTCGGCGGGAATACCTCATCACCCCACACGTTGAGATATAACTGACTATAAGAAACGTGCTCCGGGGTCGGTGAGAATCCGAACCGGCGGTGAAAGTCCGCGAGCCGGATCCTGCTGTTTGGGTTCCGGTTGAGCTGGTGAAATTCCAGCACCGACGGTTAAAGTCCGGATGGGAGGAGCTGCGGATCGACGGTTGTTTGTGGACCGTCGACGGCTTTCGTGTACGCGAAAACCCCCTCCCGGAGCGTCTACGACGGGACAGGGAATGCACCAGCAGTACACGCTCGACAGCGCTATGCGCCGAGCCCTGCAGCTGGCGGGCAACGGACCAGCCGACGGGGTCAATCCCCGGGTCGGCTGTGTGATCCTCAATCCAGCCGGCGAGATCATCGCCGAAGGATGGCATCGCGGCGCCGGCACCTGCCACGCCGAAGTGGATGCGCTCGCCCAGCTCGCCCCGGATGCCGCCCGCGGCGCCACCGCCGTGGTCACCCTCGAACCGTGCAACCACACCGGTCGCACCGGCCCGTGCGCCCTCGCCCTGATCGACGCGGGCATCGGCCGGGTCGTCTACGCCGTCGCCGACCCCGGCCGGCACTCCTCCGGCGGTGCCGACCGTCTGCGCGCGGCCGGCGTCGACGTGACCGCCGGGCTCCTCGCCGACGAGGTCGAGGCCTTCCTCTCCGACTGGCTGGTCGCCGCCCGGCTGGGCCGCCCGTTCGTCACCCTCAAGTGGGCCTCGAGCCTGGACGGCCGCGCCGCGGCAGCCGACGGCAGCAGCCGCTGGATCACCGGACCGGTCGCCCGGCAGGACGTGCACCGCCGCCGCGCCACGGCCGACGCGATCCTGGTGGGCACCGGAACCGCCCTGGCGGACGACCCCAGCCTCACCGCACGCGACAGTGAGGGCACCCTGCTGCCGCACCAGCCGCAGCCCGTCGTGGTGGGCGACCGGGCCGTGCCGGCCGCGGCGGCGGTGCACCGGCATCCGCTCGCGCCGTGGTTTGTGGCCGGGCACGATGTGGCCGCGCTGCTGGCCACCCTGCACGAGCGGGGCATCCGCCGGGTGTTCGTGGAAGGCGGCCCCACCCTGGCCAGCGCCTTCGTGCGAGCCGGGCTGGTCGACGAATACCTGGTCTACCTGGCTCCCACCCTCCTCGGCGGCGACCGGCTGGCGCTCGGCGACATCGGCGTCACCGGCATCGCCGGGCAACGCCGACTGCAGATCGACGACCTGGTGCGCCTCGGCGACGACATCCTGCTGATCGCCCACAGCATCCCGACCGAGACCACCACCGACCAGACCATCCCCGCCGTGACAGCCAGCGAGAAGTGAAGAGGACCCCATGTTCACCGGAATCATTGAGGAGCTCGGCAGCATCGAGCACATCGAACACACCGCCGACGCCGCCCGGCTCACCATCCGCGGCCCGCTGGTGGTCGACGGCGCCGGCCACGGCGACTCCATCTCGGTGAACGGCGTGTGCCTGACCGTGGTGGAGCAGACCCCCGACACCTTCACCGCCGACGTGATGGCGCAGACCCTGGCCATGTCGACGCTGTCCGGCGCCACCGAGGGATCGGCCGTGAACCTCGAACGTGCCGCCCTCGTCGGCGGCCGGCTCGGCGGCCACATCGTGCAGGGCCACATCGACGGCACCGGCACCGTGCTGGCCGTCGTGCCCGGCGACGCGTGGCGGGTCGTGCGGTTCACCCTCAGCCCCGCCCTGGCGCCTCTCGTGGTGGACAAGGGCTCGATCGCCATCGACGGCGTGTCCCTCACGGTCAGCAACATCTCTCCCGCGACCGAGCCCGAGCAGTGGTTCGAGGTATCGCTGATCCCCGAGACGCTCGCCGCCACGACGCTGGGCGGCCTCGAGGTGGGCGACCGGGTGAACCTGGAGACCGACATCCTGGCCCGGCATGTCGAGCGAATGCTCGCCCTCGCGGCGAGCGCCGCCGAACGGGCCGCCCCGGCCGCATCCGAACTTTCCGAACCGTCCGCAGCATCCGTAGTACAAAGGAGCACCTCATGAGCCTCGCCGACATCCCCACCGCACTCGCGGCACTCCGGCTCGGCAAGCCCGTCATCGTCGCCGACGATGAGGGGCGCGAGAACGAGGGCGACGTGATCATCTCCGCCCAGCTGGCCACCCAGGAATGGCTGGCCTGGACGGTGCGGCACTCCTCAGGGTTCATCTGCGCGCCGATGACCAACGACATCGCCGACACCCTCGACCTGCCAGTGATGGTGCTCAACAACGAAGACCCCCGCGGCACCAACTACACGGTCACCGTCGACGCCGCCGACCGGCTCAGCACGGGCATCAGCGCCGCCGACCGGGCGCACACCCTGCGCGTGCTGGCCGATCCCACGTCCACGCCGACCAGCCTCAACCGGCCCGGCCACATCCTGCCGCTGCGTGCAATGGACGGCGGGGTGCGTGAACGTGACGGCCACACCGAGGCCGCCGTCGACCTGATGAAGCTGGCCGGTCTGGTGCCCGTCGCCGGGATCAGCGAGATCGTCGCCGAGGACGGCGAGATGATGCGGCTGCCCGGACTGCTCGTGCTCGGCGAGCGCGAGGGCATCCCGGTGATCACCATCGCCGACCTCATCGACTACCTGCAGGAATTCCACTGCGACGACGACCTCGCCTCGGTCAGCCCCATCCGCGAGTCGCCGCGGGTGGACTTCGAGGTAGAGACCACGGTGCCCACCTCGCACGGCGCATTCAAGATCCGCGCCTACCGCGACCGGATGACCGGAGCCGACCACGTGGCGATCGTCTCGGGAACCCCGCACGACGGCGCCCTCGTGCGCGTGCACTCCGAGTGCCTCACCGGCGAAGCGTTCGGCTCGCTCAAATGCGAGTGCGGCCCGCAGCTGCAGGCCGCCCTGGACACCATCGACCGCGAGGGCGGCGTGGTCGTGTACCTGCGCGGTCAGGAGGGCCGCGGCATCGGGCTGATCAACAAGCTGCGCGCGTACAAGCTGCAGGAGGACGGCCTGGACACCCTCGACGCGAACCTCGCCCTGGGCCTGCCCGCCGACTCCCGCGACTACGGGGCGGCCACCGCCATCCTCGACGAGCTCGGCATGAGCTCGGTGCGGCTGCTCACCAACAACCCCGAGAAGGTGCGCCAGCTCGAGGCTCACGGCGTGACGGTCACCGAGCGGGTGCCGCTCGTCGTGGGTGTCGGCAGCCACAACGAGGACTACCTGGCGGCCAAACGCGACCGCATGGGCCATGAAATCTCAGCACACCAGATCGTGAAAGGACTCGCACTATGAGTGGAGCAGGCTCCCCCGACATCACTGTCGACGGCACCGGACTGGAGGTCGTCATCATCGCCGGCCGCTGGCACGACGTGATCACCGACGGGCTCATCGCGGGCGCCACCCGGGTGCTCGAGGCATCCGGGGCGACGTTCTCCTTGGTGCGTGTTCCCGGCAGCTTCGAACTGCCCGTAGCGAGCAAGGTGGCACTGGATGCCGGCGCCGACGCGGTGGTGGCGCTCGGGGTGATCATCCGCGGCGGCACCCCGCACTTCGAGTACGTGTCGGCGGCGGCGACGGATGGCCTCACCCGTGTGGCGCTGGACACCGGCAAGCCCGTGGGCTTCGGCGTGCTCACCCTCGACGACGAGCAGCAGGGCCTGGACCGGGCCGGCCTGCCCGGCTCGAAGGAGGACAAGGGCGAGGAGGCCGCGACGGCGGCGCTGGCGACGGCCCTCGTGCTCAAGGCCCTGCGCGCCCGGTAGCCCACCAGGTCTCGACAGGCGCGACCGACGAGATGGGCGCGACCGACGAGGTGGGAACGAACGCGGGGTGGGTCAGTGGGGCGTCAACAGCGCGTCGACGCGTTCGAGCAGGTCGTTGGCCCGGAACGGTTTGATCAGGTACGCATCGGCCCCGGCCGCCAACGCCTGCGCGATGTCGCTGTCCTGCGACTTGGCCGTGAGCAGCAGGATGCGCGGCTGGGTCAGCGAGATGTCCGCACGGATCTCGGCGCTCACCTCCACCCCGGTGAGCTTGGGCATCATCCAGTCCAGCACCACGAGGTCGGGCGCGCTGGCGCGCGCCGCTTCCAGCCCTTCCAGCCCGTCACCGGCCTCGGACACCTCGTGCCCGGCCCGGCGGAGCTTGTGGGCGATGAGCGCCCTGACATCCTCGTCGTCCTCGACGATCAGAATGCGTGACATGCGTATTCTCCCCCGGCTTGACCAGCAACGTCCGCGCCGCACCCCCGAACAGGGCACACGACGCGCTACGTTGACATTATCCAATCGCGCCGCAACCACAGCCCATAGGGGGACACCACGCCGGTGAACAGTTTCGTCGCGTTACTGTGGGCGGCTCCGCGCGCGTGGCGATTTACGGCCATCGCCCTGTTCCTCCTGATGGTCTATGTCCTCGGTCTCGCTGCGGTGCTGGCGCCGGCGACCGACAGCGGGGTGGCGGCCTGGTGGCCCGCTGCCGCCGCCGGTGCGCTCGCACTGTGCCTGGCCCGAGGCTCCGAGCGCTGGCTGGTCGCCCTCCTCGTCGGGGGCGTCAGTGTGGCGGCGAACCTCGGCGGTGGGCGCCCGATGCCCGTGGCCCTGGGTTTCGGACTGGCCAATGGGCTGGAAGCCGGCGCATTCGTGGCCGTGTATGCCGGGCGGGGCGAACCCGCCCGACTCGACACGGTGCGGGACGTGCTGCGGTTCACCATCGCGGCAACCTGCGGCGCCCTGGCCGCGGGTGTCACCGCCGCCGCCACCGTGGCGGTGGTCGCGGGCGGCTCCTTCGGCGCCGTGGTGCTCGCCGTGGTCCCCTCACACGCCTTTGCCGTCTTCACGCTCGTGCCGCTGGCTCTGACACGGGGTCGACGCGTGCGGTCAGAGCGCACTCTCGAGCTTCTCATCCAGATCGGCTTCGTGCTGCTCGTGCTCGGCGTCGCGTACGGGCCCGGCCGGTCCCTGCCGATCTCGTTCATGATCCTGCCCCTGCTCACCTGGGCGGCGTTCCGGTTCGGCATCCGCGTCGTGGCCTGGGAACTGTGCGTCACGGCTTTGGTGGCCTCAGGCTTCAGCTCGATGGGCGTCGGCTATTTCACCTCGGCATCCGGTACCGCGACCGCAGCGACGGGGTCCCTCGTGCACCTGTTCCTGGTCACTTACGCGACCTCGGTGCTGTTGTTGGCCGCCGAACTCGCCCAGCGCGACGCCCTGCTCGAACGCGAACGTGAGGTGGTGCACGGGCTGCGCGACCTCGACCGCCAGAAGGATGACTTCGTCTCCTCGGTCAGCCACGAGCTGCGCACCCCCATCACCAGCATCCTGGGTTTTGCGGAAGAGCTCGAAGACACCGACCTCAGCCCCGAGCAGGCCCGGTTCACCAGGGTGGTCGTGCGCAACTCGCACCGGTTGGCCCAGCTGGTGGAGAACCTGCTCGACCTCTCGAGCATGAGTCTGCGGTCGGAGGCCGGCCCGGTCGGGCCCGTCGACCTGCGCACTCTGGTCGCTGAATGCGTTGAGGAGCTGGCCCCACAGGCGCACAGCGCCGGCGTCACCCTGACCGCTGAGTTCGGGGACGGGATGCTGACCCTGCAGAGTTCGGCATCCGATGTTCGCCGGGTGCTGACCAACCTCGTCGGCAACGCCGTCAAGTTCACGCCGGCGCACGGGCGGGTGTGGGTGGGCTGCACCTCTGACGCCGACGGGGTGCTGCTCACGGTGAGCGACAACGGCATCGGCATTCCGCCCGCCGACGTGGAGCGGGTCTTCGACAGGTTCTACCGGTCGGCCAGCGCTGAGTCGCTGCCGGGCACCGGACTCGGGCTGCCGCTGACCAAGGGGCTGGTCGACCGGCTCGGCGGCAGAGTCGACCTGCAGTCCGACGGCCGCACCGGCACCCACGTCACGGTCGCCCTGCCGTGGCTGGCCTCGCCGGCGCCGGCGGGGGATTCGTCGGCCGTCACCGCCGGAATGTAGGGTGAATCAGGGCCGCCACAAGCGGCCCCCTTCTCATTGCACCGTCTCACGTTCGCCCCAGTCGACTGACCGCCGCCGCGCGCCGAACGCCAGCCCCGCCCTCTCCCCTTGTGAAAGCGCCGTTTCCCCATGTCTGCATCCACCGCGGCGGTCACCTCCGCCGCTCCCGCGCCCGCGAATCCGCGCAGCCGCGTCATCCTGGCCAGCCTCATCGGCACCACCATCGAGTTCTACGACTTCTACGTCTACGCCACCGCGGCGGTCCTCGTCTTCCCGCACCTCTTCTTCCCCTCCGGCAACGAGACCGCCGCCCTGCTGGCCTCATTCGCGGTCTTCGGTGCCGCCATGGTGGCCCGCCCGCTCGGCGCCCTGTTCTTCGGGCACTTCGGCGACCGGAAGGGCCGCAAGGCCACCCTCGTGGGCGCCCTGCTCACGATGGGTATCGCGACGTTCCTCATCGGCGTGCTGCCGACCTACTCGATGGTGGGCTGGTTCGCCCCGGCCATGCTGGTGGTGCTCCGCCTCGCGCAGGGCTTCGCGCTCGGCGGCGAGTGGAGCGGCGCCGCCCTGGTGGCCACCGAGAATGCGCCCAAGGGCAAGCGCGCGTGGTACGGCACCTTCCCTCAGGTGGGCGCCCCGCTCGGCTTCATCATCGCCAACGGCCTGTTCCTCCTCATCGCACTGCTGCTGCCCTCGGACGACCCGACCCGGCCGTCCGACGCGTTCCTCGAGTGGGCCTGGCGGATTCCGTTCCTGTTCAGCGCCGTCATGGTCATCATCGGCCTGTGGGTGCGGCTGCGGCTGGTGGAGAGCGACTCGTTCACCAAGATCGTCACCACCAAGAAGGTGGCCAAGCTGCCGCTCGCCGCGGTGTTCAAGACCAACTGGCGCGAACTCATCCTGGGCACGTTCATCATGCTGGCCACCTACGTGCTGTTCTATCTGATGACCACGTTCAGCCTGAGCTACGGCCGGGCCGCAACGGATGCGCCGGTGGCCGGCCTCGGCTACAGCTACACGACGTTCGTGCTCATGATGATCGCCGGCGTGGTGTTCTTCGGCATCTTCACCCTCGCCTCCGGGCCGTGGGCCGACCGGTTCGGCCGTCGCCGCACGCTGCTCTGGGTGACCGCGGGCATCGTGGTGTTCGGGTTCCTCTTCGTGCCCCTGCTGGGCGCCGGATTCCTCGGCGTGATGGTGTTCCTGGTCCTGGGATTCACCCTGATGGGCATGACGTTCGGTCCGATGGGCGCCCTGCTGCCCGAGCTGTTCCCCACCAACGTGCGGTACACCGGCTCGGCGTTCGCGTACAACATGAGCTCGATCCTCGGTGCGGCCGTGGCGCCGTTCATCGCCGTGTGGCTGTGGACCCTCGGTGGCGGCAGCCCGTTCTGGGTGGGCATGTACCTCTCGGTGATGGGCCTGGTCACCCTGGTGGCGCTGTTCCTCAGCCGCGAGACCCGAGACCTCGACCTGGACCGCTAACTCCCCCAAGTCGCGAAAGCGGTCATGTGGCTGCCTCTGTTCGCTGAGGCAGCCACATGGCCGCTTTCGCGCACCTGGATGGCGGTTAAGCTCGACTGGTGAGTACGACAGACCCCGGCACCGCTTCGTCCGAGACCCCCGCAGCCAAGCCCCGCTCCCGGATGGGCCGGCGCGGCGCACCCGTCGACGGTCCGCGCGCATCCTTCAGCCAGCTGCTGCCCTACCTCTTCGAGCACAAGGCCGTGCTCAGCGTGGTCGTGGTGCTCAGCGTGCTCGGCGCCGCCGCCAGCCTGGCCCAGCCGCTGCTGGTGAGCCAGGTCATCACCCTCGTCGAGAAGACCCAACCGCTCGACGGCATCGTCGGCGCCCTCGTGGCGCTTGTCGTGGTCTCGGCGCTGATCAGCGGCTACCAGCACTACCTGCTGCAGCGCACCGGTGAGGGCGTGGTGCTCTCCAGCCGCAAACGCCTGATCGGGCGGATGCTCAACCTGCCGATCAGCCAGTTCGACGCCCGACGCACGGGTGACCTGGTCTCCCGGGTGAGCTCGGACACCACGCTGCTGCGCGCCGTACTCACCCAGGGCGCCGTGGAAGCCATCGGCGGCTCGCTCACCTTCATCGGCGCCATCATCGCGATGCTCATCATCGACCCGGTGCTGCTGGGCCTGACCGTGCTCGTGATCGGCGTCTCCGTGGTCACCGTGGTGCTGCTCTCACAGCGCATCCGCACGGCCAGCCTGGCTGCCCAGACCAAGGTCGGCGACCTCGCCGCGAGCGTGGAACGCGCCATCAGCGCCGTGCGCACCGTGCGTGCCGCCAATGCCACCGCCCGGGAGATCACCGTGGTGGAGAAGGACGCCGAGGGCGCCTGGCAGATGGGTATCAAGGTCGCCAAGATCTCCGCCCTCGTCGTGCCCATCGCCGGCATCGCCCTGCAGGTGTCGCTGCTCGTCGTGCTCGGCGTGGGCGGCTTCCGCGTCGCCGACGGGAGCATCACGGTTGCCAACCTCGTCGCGTTCATCCTGTTCCTGTTCATGATGATCATGCCGCTGGGCCAGTTCTTCGGGGCGATCACCTCGATCAACTCGGCGCTCGGCGCGCTCGGTCGCATCCAGGAGATCATCGACCTGCCCAGCGAAGACCAGTTCGACCGCGACATCGCCCCGCTGGCGATCGTGGTGGGCGCCGCGAACGCCCGGGTCAACCCGCAGGCGCCGGCGATCTCGTTCGAGGACGTGCGCTTCCACTACGCGCCCACAGTGGCCGCCACGACGGATGCCGTCACCGGCGAGCAGCTCGTGCGCCCGGGCCCGGTGGCCCAGGCGGTTCTCGCCGCCGAAGACGGCACCACCCCCGACGCCACCACCGAGTTCGGCGGCACGAATGGCCTCCTCACCGGCACCGGCCCGGATGCCGTGGCTTCCGCCGGCGCCGAGCGCCAGCCCGTGCTGCGCGGTGTCTCGTTCAGCGCCCCGCGGGGCCTGCGCACCGCGTTGGTCGGCCCCTCGGGCGCCGGCAAGAGCACCATCCTCGCGCTGATCGAGCGCTTCTACGACGCCGACTCTGGCGTGGTGCGGCTGGGCGGCCTGGACATCCGCAGCCTGGACCGCACGGACCTGCGCAGCCAGATCGGCTACGTGGAGCAGGACGCCCCCGTGCTGGCCGGGTCGCTGCGCGACAACCTCACCCTGGCCACGCCCGACGCCACCGACGAGCAGTGCGTGGCCGTGCTGCACGCCGTGAACCTCGGCGAGGTGCTCGACCGGGACCCGGCCGGACTGGCCGCCGCGGTCGGTGAGGACGGCGTGAAGCTCTCTGGCGGCGAGCGCCAGCGACTGGCGATCGCCCGCGCGCTGCTGGCGGCGCCGCCGATTCTGCTGCTCGACGAGTCCACCTCCAGCCTGGACGGCATGAATGAGCAGCTGATGCGGGAGGCCATCGACAAGGTGGCCGTGGACCGCACGCTCATCGTGATCGCGCACCGGCTCTCCACCGTCGTCGACTCCGACCAGATCGTGGTGCTCGACCACGGCCAGGTCGTGGGCACCGGAACCCACTCCGAGCTCGTCGTGTCCACGCCGCTCTACCGCGACCTGGCCAAGCACCAGCTGCTCGTCTGAGCGCAGCGCGAGCTCGCGCGAGTTGCCGCAAAGTGCCCCCTCAGAGTGCCTGAAGGGGCACTTTTCGGCATCTCGGCGAATTTCCCGGTCGCGAGTTGCCGCAAAGTGCCGTCTCAGCACGCGCGAAGGGGCAGTTTCCGGCAAGTCGGCGTAGTCGGCGTCGGCGCTCGCTCACGGGCTCAGGGGCGGCGAAAGCGCAGGGTGACGATCTCGAACGGGCGCAGGGTGAGGATCAGTTCGCGGGAGGGCCCGGCAGGCACCCCAGAGGACTCCTCGGCCAGGGGCGCTCCGGCGGCGAGTTCGACGCGGGATACGGCGAGGGGTCGCTCGAGCAGGTCGGTCTCCACCACATCCGTTGCCTCGAAGTGCCGGATGAGCCGGGCCGTCGACCGGTTGCCGTGCGCCTCATAGAGCCGCACGATGAGGTCGCCGCTCTGGTCCTCCGCCAGCTTGACCGCCTCCACCACCACCGCCGGGTTGTCCAGCCGGAGGAGCGGCTCGATGCCGGCGGCGCCGACTCCCGTCACCGTGCGGAGCGGCACGTTGAGCCGGTAGCCCTCCGCGACGGCCTCGGGAATGCCGGCGGCCGGGCGCACCGACACCTTGAGCTCGTGCCGGCCCTGGTCGGCGGACGGGTCGGGGTAGACCGGCGCGCGCAGCAGGCTGAGCCGCACCGTGGTGCCGCTGCGTTCCGCGGTCGTTTGGGCGGCCGGGGTGCCCGCCGCATCGGCAGCAGCCGCCGCGCCCTGCTCGGAGCGGTCGGGTTTCCCGGCGCCGGGCGGCGTGCGGTCGATCGCGTGCCCGTAGGTGGAGTCGTTCGCCACCGCGACCCCGTAGCCGGGCTCGCCCACGTGCACCCACCGGTGCGCCACGGTCTCGAACCGGGCCGCATCCCAGGTGGTGTTGGCATGAGTGGGGCGGAAGACGTGGCCGAACTGGATCTCGGACGCGGCCCGGTCGGCCTGCACGTCGAACGGGAACACCAGCCGCAGCAGCTTCTGCCGTTCGTACCAGTCGACCACCAGGCGCACGTCCAGCGCGGCCGAGCCGGCGCGCAGGGTGAGTTGCTGCTCCACCCGGGAGCGGCCGAAGGTGCGCACCACCCGCACCCCCACGACGTCGTCGCTGTCAACGAGCACCTCGACCACGTCGGCCTCGGTGAGGTCGGTGACGGTGCGGCGGTGATGTTCGTCGATGTCCCAGGCATCCCACCGGGTGGGGGTGTCGCGGTGCAGCTGAAGCAGGTTGCCGCGGCTGCCGGCCGGGATGAGTTCCCGGTCGGCGAGCACGTCCCGCAGTGACGGGATCAGCCCGTCGGCGTCGATGGTGACGGCGATCAGCCCGTTCCGCAGTACGAGGCCCGCCGGGCCGTGCTCGATCAGGGCCGCTGCATAGCCGGGAACCGGGGGTGCGCCGTCGGAGTCCGCGCCGAGCCCGGGTACGCCGTCCACCGGGTACGGGCCGGCGTTCAGCCGCAGCCGCCGGCTGCCGGGTCCGGCGATGGCCCGCACCGCTTCGTCGATGATCGCCGTGAGCGTCCGGGCCGTGCGGGCGTGCAGCCGTTCGGCCTCCTGGTGCACCCAGGCGATCGAGGTGCCGGGCAGGATGTCGTGGAATTGCAGGAGCAGCACCGTCTGCCAGGCCTGCTCGAGGGCGGCGTACGGGTAGGCGACCCCGGTGCGCACGGCGGCCGTCGCCGCCCAGAGTTCGGCCTCGCGCAGCAGCCTCTCGCTCTTCCGGTTGCTCCGTTTGGTGCGGGCCTGCGAGGTGTAGGTGCCGCGGTGGAACTCCAGGTACAGCTCCCCCGCCCACACCGGCGGCAAGGGATGCTCCGCCTCGGCCGCTGCGAAGAAGGCCTGCGGAGTCGACAGCTTCACGGTGGGCGACCCCTCGAGGTTTCGGGTGCAGCGGGCGGCCGCGAGCATCTCCCGGGTCGGGCCGCCCCCGCCGTCGCCCCAGCCGAACGGCACCAGCGAGAGCGTGGCCTCGGCCTTCTCGGTGAAGAGCCGCTCGGCCCGGGCGAGTTCGGCGGCGCTCAGCTCGGCGTTGTAGTCGGCGACCGGCGGGAAGTGGGTGAAGATGCGGCTGCCGTCGATACCCTCCCAACTGAAGGTGTGGTGCGGGAACACATTGGTGTCGCTCCAGGACAGCTTCTGGGTGAGGAACCAGCGCATCCCCGCCAGCCGGGCGATCTGCGGGAACGCGGCCGAATACCCGAACGAGTCGGGCAGCCACACCGCCCGGGGTTCCCAGCCGAACTCCTCGCGAAAAAACCGTTGCCCGGCCACGAACTGCCGCACCAGGGCTTCACCGCCGGGCAGATTGGTGTCGGACTCCACCCACATGCCGCCCACGGGCACAATGGTGCCGGCCGCGACGGCCGCGCGCACCCGGGCGAACAGGTCCGGGTCATGTTCCTTCACCCAGGCGAACTGCTGCGCCGACGACATGGCGAAGTGGAATTCGGGGTTTCCCTCGGCCAGCGCCAGCACATTGGCGAGGGTGCGGGTGACCTTGCGCGGGGTTTCCCGCAGCGGCCAGAGCCAGGCGCTGTCGATGTGCGCGTGCCCGACGGCGTGCACGTGGTGGGCGCTGGCGGTTGCGGGGCGCTCCAGCAGCGGCTCCAGTTCGGCGCGGGCGGCGGATGCGGTGCCGGCGACGTCGTCGGGGTCGAGCCGGTCCAGGCAGCGGCCCAGCCCGGCGCGCAGCTGGGCGCGTCTCGTGGAGGCCGCCGGCAGTTCGCCCTGCAGACCGTCGAGCGCCCGGATGTCCTGCACGAGCTTCCACACCTCGAGGTCGCGCAGGGCCACGTCGATCCGGCCGAGCGTGTACAGCGGCCCGGTGCCGAGGGTCGTGGGGTCGCCGAGCGGCGTGGGAGCGAAGGTGAAGTCGTGCACGAGGTCGGGGTTCGACGCGGCCTCGATGTAGAGGTCGATCACGCCACCCGGGCTGGTGGCGCCGGCCGCCGGAGAGGTGCCGTCGTCGGCGGGAGTCAGGGCGGGCAGCGGCACCCAGCGGTTGAGCGATTGCAGCCCCTTGACGACACGACCGTCGGCGGCGTAGACGAGGCCCTCGGCCTGGAACCCGGGGATCGCGGCGGTGAAACCGAGGTCGACGACCACCTCCGGCTCGGCGCCTGGGGTATCGGCCCACTCCGCCGGCACCACCCCGGTGACGTGTAACCAGGTGGAGCCCCACGGGGTGCCCCACCGGGTGCCGGGCTCGATCGGGGCGAACGTCTGGGCCACGGCCGCCGCGAACGGCACGGGCGGGTCGGTCACCGACGCGTCCGGCGCCGCATCCACCGACCAAGCGGTGATGGTGAGCGGATGCCGCGCCCGGTAGACCGCGGGCAGCAGCCGCTCCCGCGACACCCGGTCCAGTCGCTCGTCGTGCAGTCGTTCGTTGTGATGCATGCGTGCCTCCGCTCGAGCGCACCATAGCCCGATCCGCGGGTGGGGGTGACGGATTGGCCTGTACAACGGACGCAACCCACACGCCGATCGAGCCCGTCGAGATCCCGCGAGCCGAACACGTTCGCGACACCACCCACGAGGTCTCGACAAGCTCGACCAACGGGGATGGTCACGAACGCGGAACCGGTCACGGGGTCTCGGCAGGCTGGACCGACGACGGGGTCAGCTACCCGAGACGGCTCACCGGGCCGGCGCCGCTAGGCGGAGAGGTGGTAGCGCACACTGGCGAGCTCGGCGTGCAGAGCGGCGGGTACCCGGCTGCCGAAGCGGGCGAAGAACGCCTCGGTGAGGTCGCACTCGGCCAGCCAGGAGGCCGGGTCGATGCGGAACAGCTGCTCGAGCGCATCCGGGCTCACATCGAGTCCGTCGAGGTTGAGCGCGCCGTCCACCGGCAGGAGGCCGATCGGGGTGTCGACGGCGTCCGCCGCCCCCTCGACCCGGCGGATGATCCACTCGAGCACCCGCGAATTCTCACCGAACCCGGGCCAGAGGAAGCTGCCGTCGTCACCCTTGCGGAACCAGTTGACCTGGAACACCGCGGGCGCCTGGGCGCCGAGGCCCCGGCCGACGCGCAACCAGTGCGCCCAGTAGTCGGCCATGTTGTAGCCGCAGAAGGGCAGCATCGCGAACGGGTCGCGGCGCAACTCCCCCACGGTACCTTCGGCGGCGGCGGTCTTCTCCGACGAGATGGTGGCGCCCATGAACACACCGTGCTTCCAGCTGCGGGCCTCGGCGACGAGCGGCACGTTGGTGGCGCGGCGGCCGCCGAACATGATCGCGTCGATGGGCACACCGCCACTGGATTCCCAGCTGTCGGCGATGGACGGGCACTGCGCCGCGGGCACGGTGAACCGGGAGTTGGGGTGCGCGGCGGGCCGGCCGCTCTCGGGCGTCCAGGAGTTGCCCTCCCAGTCGGTGAGGTGCGCCGGCGGGGTGTCGGTGAGTCCCTCCCACCACACGTCGCCGTCGTCGCGGAGCGCGACGTTGGTGAAGATGGTGTTGCCCCACACCGTCTGCACGGCGGTGGGGTTGGTGGTCTCGCCGGTGCCGGGGGCGACGCCGAAGAACCCGGCCTCCGGGTTGATCGCCCAGAGCCGGCCGTCGTCGCCGGGGCGCAGCCACGCGATGTCGTCGCCGATGGTCTCCACAGTCCAGCCGGGCACGGTGGGCTTGAGCATCGACAGGTTGGTCTTGCCGCAGGCCGAGGGGAACGCGGCGGCCACATGGTAGACGCCGCCCTCGGGCGAGGTGACCTTGATCAGCAGCATGTGCTCGGCCAGCCAGCCCTCGTCCCGAGCCATCACCGAGGCGATCCGCAGCGCGAACGACTTCTTCGACAGCAGTGCGTTGCCGCCGTAGCCGGACCCGAACGACCACACCTCGCGGTCCTCGGGGAACTGCACGATGTACTTGGTGTCGTTGCTGGGCCAGGTGACGTCGGCGCGGCGGATGCCCGCCTTGTTCACGAGCGGGAACCCCACGCTGTGCACGGTGCGCACCCACGGCGTGCCCGCCTCGATCAGGCGGAGCACCGCGGCGCCCATCCGGGTCATGATGCCCATGTTGAGCACCACGTAGGGCGAGTCGGTGAGCTCAACGCCGAGCTGCGAGATGGGGCCGCCGAGCGGGCCCATCGAGAAGGGCACGACGTACATCGTGCGGCCGCGCATGCTGCCGGTGAAGACATCATTCAGTTCGGCGCGCATCCGGCCGGGTTCGGCCCAGTTGTTGGTGGGACCGGCGTCGTCGCGGTGGGTGGAGCAGATGAAGGTACGGTCCTCCACCCGGGCCACGTCACTCGGGCTGGTGCGGGCGAGGAAGCTGTTCGGGCGCCACTCCGGGTTGAGCCGGATGAGCTTGCCCTCGGCCACGAGCTGCTTCGAGAGGGCATCGGCCTCCTGTGCGGTGCCGGTGCACCAGACGATGGCATCCGGCTGGGTGAGACGGGCGATCTCGTCGACCCAGGCCTGCAGGGCGGGGTCGGAGGTGCCGGTGGGCGTCCCGTAGGTTGTGGCCACTGTGGTTTCGGTGGAGTGGGCGGCGTGGGCCCGGATGCGGCTCTGGCCGGGGTGGGTGACGGTCATTGTCTGGCCTTCCTCAAGATGCTTTTTCACTGGGCAACGTACTCCCGGGCGGTACTCCCGGGCGGCTGCCGCGGTGAGTGAAGCAGGGGCAGGAGCGCTAATTTCGTCCTGTTCATTAAGAATGCGACCGGATTCGGTGCAGAAACCGAAGAACCCTTGTTAAGAAACGTGGTTCTTTACGTATGCTTAAGGAATGCCAACGCCGGCCTCCGACCTCGTGACCCTGGGTCATCGCATCCGCCACTTCCGCAGCGAGCGTGCGCTCACGCTCGATCAGCTCGGCGAGCAGGTGGGCCTGGCGGCCAGCCAGCTCTCGCTGATCGAGAACGGGCGCCGGGAGCCCAAGCTCTCCACGCTGCAGCAGCTGGCCCAGGCGCTCGGGGTGCCGCTCGCCGATCTGCTCAGCGGCGAGGCGCCCAACACCCGCGCCGCCCTGGAGATCGAACTGGCCCGCGCGCAGAAGAACCCGCTCTACGGCGCGCTCGGCCTGCCGCAGGTGAAGATCACCAAGGGCATGCCGTTGCCGGCGATCGAGTCGCTCGTGGGCCTGCACCGGGAGCTCGCCCGCCGGGCCAGCGAGGCCATCGCCACCCCCGAGGAGGCCCGCCGGGCCAACACCGAGCTGCGTGAACGGATGCGCGAACGCGGCAACTACATGCCCGACATCGAGCAGCTCGCCGAGGAGCGGGTGCGGGCCTCCGGCCACGTCTCCGGGGCGCTCACGCACCGCGAGGTGAGCGTGATGGCCGAGCAGCTGGGTTTCACCCTGATCTACGTGAACGACCTGCCGCACTCCACCCGGTCGGTGACCGACCTGGCCAACCACCGCATCTACCTGCCGCCGGCGTCGATCCCCGGCGGACACGGGCTGCGCTCGATGGCGCTGCAGGCGATGGGGCACCGGCTACTCGGCCACGAACGCCCGGCCAGTTACGCGGAATTCCTCTGGCAGCGGCTGGAGATCAACTACTTCGCGGCCTGCTGCCTGATGCCGCTGGAGGCCACCCGCAGCTTTCTGCAGACCGCCAAACGCGACCGGGTGCTCTCGGTCGAGGACCTCCGCGACGCATTCGGGGTCACCCACGAGGCCGCCGCCCTGCGGCTGACCAACCTCGCCACCGCGCATCTGGACATGACGGTGCACTTCCTCCGGGTCTCCGGCGACGGCGCCCTGCAGAAGGGCTACGAGAACGACGGCCTGCCGCTGCCGGCCGACGTGACAGGGTCGATCGAGGGCCAGCTGGTCTGCAAGCAGTGGAGCGCCCGTAGCGCGTTCACGCACACCAACCGCACCACCGAGTTCTACCAGTACACCGATACCCCGGCGGGCACGTTCTGGTGTGCCACGCAGACCGGCACCACCTCGGATGGTGAATTCTCGATCAGTGTGGGCGCCCCGTTCGCGCAAGCCAAGTGGTTCCGCGGCCGGGAGACCACGCAACGCACGGAGTCACGCTGCCCCGACGAGTCGTGCTGCCGGCGCCCCTCCGGCTCGGTCGCCGCCCGCTGGGCCGGCCAGGCCTGGCCGAGCGCCCGGTTGCACGCGCACGTGCTCTCCCCGCTGCCCAGCGGAACCTTCCCCGGCGTCGACGACACCGAGGTCTACGAGTTTCTCGAGGCCCACGCCGACAAGTAGCGGCCCGTGGAGGCACTATTCCTGCAATTCTGCCGGCCGGTCACTGCCCGCGTGAATACGGGCATCCGCCCCGCCTGTACCGAATTCAGCAGGAGTCGTCAGTGGGTCCGGTCGGCCCAGTGGGCGGGGCCGGTGCTGCCGGCCGGGTATTCATCGAGCGGCACGGCACCCTTCTTCCACGCCTCGAGGATCGGGGTGATGATCCGCCAGCATTCCTCGGCGACATCCGCTCGCACCGAAATCGACGGGTCACCGGTGAGGATGCCCGCGAGCACCTCGCCGTAGGCATCCAGCTGGCCGGCGCCCAGGTCGGTCTCGAGCGAAACGGTCTCGAGGGTGAATGGGTCACCCTCGCCGTTGACGTTGATGTCGAGCTGGATCCCGTTGGGGTCCAGCGCGATCCGCAGCAGCGTGGGTGAGGGAGCGGAGGTGAACCCGGTGGGCAGATGGGGCACGGGTTTGAAGGTGACCACGATGTCTTTGCGGGTCGCATCCAGTGCCTTCCCCGAGCGCAACACGATGGGAACCCCTGCCCACCGCCAGTTGTCGACGGTGAGGGTGATCTCCGCGAGGGTCTCGGTCTCCAGCGCCGGGTCGACGCCCTCCTCCTCGGCGTAGGAGAGCAACTCGCGTCCGTCAATCGTGCCGGCGGTGTAGCGGGCACGGCGGGCGACCTGGTCGGTCTCGCCGGGCCACAGGTGGGTGGCGCGCAGTGCTTGCGCCATAGCCCCGCGCAGGTCGTCGGCGTCGAGGGTCGACGGGGGTTCCATCGTGGCCAGCGCGAGCACCAGCAACAGGTGGCTCTGGACCATGTCGACGAGGGCTCCCGCCTTGTCGTAGTAGCCGGCGCGGCTCTCCAGTCCCAGTTTCTCGTCGTAGTGGATCTCGATCTTCTCGATATTCTCCGCGTTCCAGCTCTGCTCGAAAACACGGTTCGCGAAGCGCAGGCCCAGCAGGTTCAGCACCGTGGACTTGCCGAGGAAGTGGTCCACCCGGTGCACTCGGGACTCGGGCGCGAGGCGCGAGACGAGGCGGTTGAGCGCCGCCGCGCTGGCCAGGTCGGTGCCGAAGGGCTTCTCCAGGGCGAGCGAGATGCCGTCCGGCAACTCGATGGTGTCGAGGGCGCGGCAGCTGGCTTCGGTCACGGCCGGAGGAAGTGCGAAGTAGAGCACGGGCGCTGTCTCACAGTGGCCGAGGATGCCGCGCAGATCGTCGGCGTCGGTGGCGTCGGCGACGACGTAGCGGCTTCCGGCAACGACCGGTTCCGTGGCCTCCGGGTCGGCACCGCCCTTCGCGAAGGCGGTGCGGAGCAGGTCTTGCCATGCCTCCGCGGTGAGCTCAGCGTTGCTCGCTCCGATAAGCTCCAGCTCGATGCCACGGTCGGCTGCCAGGAGCTGCCCGAGGCCCGGAAGGAGCAGGCGGGTGCTCAGATCTCCGCCGGCGCCGAAAATGACCAGGGTTCTACGGTGTGCAGCCATCGTTCGAACCTAGCCGCAACTCGCAGCCAGAACGGGACCGTCAGGCGTGTCTGCGGGGTTTGTCAGGTTACATCGGGGTCGCCGATGTGGCCGGGCGCGTTGGCGGCCAGAACGCGCTGCACGAAGGCCGAGTACTCCTCCATGTAGTGGGCGAGGAAGGCGCGGGTGCCCTCGTTCGTGACAGCGCCCTCGGGCGTGAAGACGTCGGCGTTGAACTGGATGTAGGCCTCAGGTGAGTTCAGTTGCGGAGCGTCGAGAAAGCTCAGCACGCTGCGCATCGAGGACTGCATCACGGCGGTGCCGATGCCGCCCGGTGATGCGCCGATGATGCCGGTGGGCTTGCGGGCGAAGGAGTTGGCGCCCCAGGGCCGGGAGCCCCAGTCGATGGCGTTCTTCAGCGCGCCGGGGATGGACCGGTTGTACTCGGGCGAGACGAACAGGATGCCGTCCGACGCTTCGATCGCGGCCTTGAGCTCCCGTCCGGCCGGTGGGAAGTCCGCGTCGTAGTCCGGGCTGTACAGCGGGAGGTTCCCGATCGGGATCTCGGTGAAGTCGAGTTCCTCCGGTGCCAGCTTGATCAGCGCCGTGGACAGGGTGCGGTTGATCGACGTGCTGGAGAGGCTGCCGACCAGATAGCCGATGGTGAAGCTTGTCATGATGATTCCTTTCGTCTTCCTGCAGTTGCGGGGGCGCGGGCCGTTCAGCTCGCCCCCACCCGTATCGGTCTAGCAGCGGATGCCTGCGCTCTGCTGAGTGTTCCCGACGCATCCACTTTCCTTCTGGCAAGTAGCTGCTATGTTGACAGTAGAAATAGCCGCCACGTGATCGGGGGAACACCATGAGCGACCAAAGTGGGGACAGCACCAGTCCGACAGGCCGTGAGGCGGCAACTCGTCTCCTGCAGAACGGCGATGCGGTCAGTCTTCGGGTGCGCAACGCGATCGACGACCGCACCCGCGCGATAGCCGAGGCCTGGTTGGGTGTCGGGGTTCTCGCCTATGCCGTATGCCTCGTGTTTGCCAGTAAGGGCGAAGACGGCACCGGGATGGTGCCCGGAGTGCAGGCCGCATCGCCGGTCGGCATGGGCGCGATACTCACACTGCTCATCCCTTTTTTCGTCGCCAGCTCCCTCGAACGGGGACTGCAGCAGAGCCTGCACACCACCGCCACGGCGAAGCCGGGACGGCGGCGTTCAGTCGTCACCGCAGCCAGCCTGGTGCCCCTGCTCTTCATCACCGGACTGGTTGTTTTCGCGCCGGCCACGCCCTGGCCCATCGCGCTCGTCGTCGCCTTCAGCGCATCCCTGCCACTAGGCGTCCTCTCGGTCAGATCTGCCCTGCGGGCCCGAGCGTCCGGCGTCAGGCGACCCGCCCCGACACTCGTTGCCCCGCTGAGCCCGGCCAACCAGGTTTCCATGACGGTGCTGGGTCTCTGGCTGGGCGCGGCCGTTGCCTGTGGCGGTCTACCTTTTCCGGCCGTCGGCGCCATCATCGTCATTGGTCTCCTCTTTGCCATCGGCGTCCTCGACGTCACGCGGTGGGGTCTGCCACAACTGGCACAGGAGTGGGGCCGCACACAGTGGATCGCGTTCGGGTTCTCCTACCTCACCGCGATCATTGTCGCGGTTCTTCTCGCGCGCAGCGCCTGGGACCCCTCCATCGTCAGCAGCGTCGGCGGAATCCTTGTGGCGGTTCCGTTGGTCGTCACCGCGTTCCGGCCCGCACCCATCTGGGCGGACCGATGACCGGTCAACACCCCAGGCACGACCTCGACGACGCCCTGCTCACCCCGCTGCGCTTCTCCGTGATGGCGGCGCTGCGGGCGGATGCCGAGATCGACTTCGCCACCCTGCGCGACCTGCTCGAAACCGACGATTCGGCGCTGAGCAAGGCGATCAGCACTCTGAGCACCGCAGGCTACGTTTCCGTGCGCAAGGGCTTCGTGGGCAACCGGCCGCGCACCTGGCTTACCGCCACGGGCGCCGGGGTCGCGGCCATGAGCATCCATGTGACCGCGCTGCAGGCCATCGCCGCCGGCTCGTCGGCCGCGCCCGGTGCAGCCGACCGGTAAATTTGTCACCATGATTCACATCGCGCCGGACAGCCCCACCACCGCAGACGTGCGCCTGCTGCTGGATGAGCACCTGGCCGACATGTTCGCCACCTCACCGGCCGACAGCGTGCACGCCCTGGATCACTCGGCGCTGTCGGCGCCGGGGATCTCGTTCTGGACGGCGCGCGAGAACGGGGCGCTGCTGGGCTGCGGAGCGCTGAAACGCCTGAACGGCACCCAGGCCGAGATCAAGTCGATGCGTACCACCGCCGCGGCCCGTGGGCGGGGCGTCGCCACGTTGCTGCTCGCCCGGGTTCTGACCGACGCCCGTGAGCACAACCTGGAGCGGCTCTACCTGGAGACCGGCACGGAGGAGTTCTTCGCGCCGGCCCGCCGACTCTACGCCCGGCACGGGTTCACCATCTGCCCGCCCTTCGCCGGCTATGTGCTCGACCCGCACAGCGTCTTCATGACCCTTGCCCTCAGCCCCGACGGCGACCGACAGCAGCAGGGCCGCCCCGATCAGTCGTAGTCCTCGACCCGCCACTCGTCGTGCCAGTCGATGACCACCTCTTCGCCGTCGAACCGGATGGGCAGCCAGACGTAGTCGGCGATGGACGTGTCGGGGTCCGGCAGCGTCACCGCACCCCCAGCACCGCTAGTCTGACGACTAGAGGTCGCATCCCCCGTGCGGGGGGCTAACGGCCGGCACCGAAGATGCAGGAGCACCAATGAGCCCGACGAGGATCGCCATTGTCGACGACCACGAGCTGGTCGCCATGGCCGTGCAGAACTTGGTCGACACGGCCGACGGTCTCGAATTCTCCCGGCATGCCACGTCGGTGACCGAGCTGGTGCGACGGATGCGCGACACCGACCTCGTTCTGCTGGACCTGTCCCTGCGCGACGGCACCGACCCCGGCGAGAACGTCAGGCAGATCAGAGACTGGGGCGCGGAGGTTCTGGTACTCACCTCCGGCGAGGACCCGTATCTGGTGCGCAGCGCGTCCCGGGCGGAGGTTCTCGGCATCGTGCGCAAGTCCACGCCCCGGAAGGCTCTCGTGGGGGCGATCCTCGCCGCCGCGCGTGGCGAACTGGTTCCCACCACCGAGTGGGCCTCGGCGCTGGACACCGATCCTTTGCTGGCGGCCGCACCGCTGACCTTCCGAGAGCGCGAAGTGCTGAGCCTCTACGCGTCGGGCCTGGGCGCACGAGGCGTCGCGGCCCAACTCTTCATTTCCGAGAACACCGTGAACGACCATTTGCGGCGCATCCGGTCTCTGTACCACCGGCTGGGCCGGTCCGCGGCCACGAAGGTCGAGCTCTACCAGCGCGGCATCGAAGACGGCTACGTCCAGGCGCCCGGGCGTGAATAAACCCTTCGTCGAGACCGGAGCGGAGATCGGGGCCGGCCAACGATCGGGTCGGCGCATCCTCGCGGTGGACGCCGCCCTGCTCATAATCTTGATGACCGCCGCTCAACTCGCCGTCGTGCGGAACGGCAGCCAGGCCGAGCTGCCGGTGTGGTTCGTCGTCGTCGGCGGGCTCGCCCCTGCTGGCGTGTTCCTGGCCGGGCTCGTGGCCAACCGGGTCTCGGATCTCACGCTCCGCGTGGTCGCCTTCCTGGCCGTCGCCGCGTTCTGGCTGACGCTGATCACCTTCCCGGCCGCCGTGCCGGCCGGGGGAATCGACCGGATTCCGTGGACGCTGACCGCGTCGGGAGCGGCGGTGGCCGCCGCGCTCGTGGCCGGCGGCCGCGGCCTGGCCTGGACGACCGTGACGATCACCGCCGCGACTGGGCTGGCCTACCGGGCGATCTACGGCGGCCTCGACCTCGACGGCGTCGTCAACGACATGCAGGCGCTGCTCACCGGCGCGGTGATCTGCGTCATCGGCGGGCACATCCTGGCGGTCGGCCGTGGCCTGGACCGTGAGGCGGCGTCGACGGCGGCATCCGCGTCGCTGGAATCCGCCGAGAGCGGTCGGCTCACGGCCCGCACCGTGGCCGCGTCCCTGGTGCACGACGAGGTTCTCGCCACGCTGGCACTGGCCGCATCGGGGCTGCCGATCCCCCAGGACCGCCTGGCCGCCCAGGCACGTCAAGCCGTCGCCACCGTGACCTCCCTGGCCGACGACCAGGCGCACGAACCCGTCGCTCTGAGTGTGGCCGTGGCCGCCGAAGCCCGCCGCCACGGCGTCAGCTGCACGGTCCAAGGCAGTGTGGCCGCGTCATCCGTCAGGGCCTTCACGCCCACCCACGACGCCCTGATCGGTGCGATGCGGCAGGCGCTGCGCAACAGCATCCAACACGCCCCGGATGCCGCGCGCAGCGTGCGCATCCTCCACACGGGCTCGGAGGTGCGCGTGGAGATCATCGACGACGGTCCGGGGTTCGACCCGGCGCAGATCGCCCATGACAGGCTCGGAATCAGGCAGAGCATCATCGGTCGCATGTCTCGGCTGCCCGGCGGTAGCGCCGAGATCGACTCCGCCCCTGGCCGGGGAACCGTCGTTCGGCTGCGCTGGGCTGTCGAAGCCGACAACCGGATCGTCATCCCGGACAACCGGGTCTCGCTCAGGGTCGGCTTCTTCGTCGTCGCGGTCATCTACGTGGGCACACAGACGACCAGCGCGATTCTCGCGGCGCTTGCTGTGCCTGGGACCTGGCCGCTGCATCTGACCATGCTCCTGACCCTTCTGGCGGCTGGGCTGATGATCCGCGCCGCACCGACCCGGGTGCCGTCCGGCGCCCTGACCTCTCTGGTGGTGGCCCTCGCCGGCGGCGGCATGGTCGTGGGGGTGTCAGCCGCCTATCTCATCTATGGGATCGCGTTCTCCTACGGCTCGCTGTGGTTCACCGTGGCCACAGCGTTCCTCTTCGTTGCGCTGGCACTGCGCGGTCGGATGGGTTCGGCGCTGGGCGGAACCGCGCTGATCGTCGCGGCTTCGGTCTGCGCCGGCGTGCTCGAGAATGCGCCGGTCCATCAGATCGTCCAGCTCGCGATCCGGCCCGTGGTGCTGGTCGGTCTCGCTGTGGCGCTTCTCGTCGTGGTCGAACGGATGCAACGCCGCATCGTCGCTCTACACAAGGAGGCCGTGCGCTCCGCGGAGAAGCAGAGCTGGGCGCTGGCGGCCCGCTCCGAGCTGACCGGCCGAGTCGCGGAACTGGCCCGCACGGCACTCCCGCTGCTACGCCGGATCGGCACGGGCGTCGAACCCACCGATGCCCAGCGCAATGAGTACACCAGCTGCGAGGGCGAGTTGCGGGACGGCCTGCGTGCCGGCTCGCTGGCCCGCGAGCCCCTGCGCGCTGCCGTGGCCGCCGCCCGGGAACGCGGCGTCGACGTTGTGCTGCTCGACGACAACGGCGGATTCGTCGACAACAGTCTGATCGATCCCATCCTGACGTGGATGGCTGAGTCCGTCGCCACGTCGCGCACCAGAGTAGTAGGCAGGCTCCTGCCGCCCGGGCGCCAGACCCAGGCGAGCCTGACCGTGGACGGTCAGCACACCGAGTTCACCGTGACCCGGGTCTCCGCGGCGGAGGCGCAACCGCTGCGCCTCCGCTGACTTCGGCCCGCGACCTCGGCGTGCCTTCCGCGTCAGCTACCCGCGAGCAGTTTCCACGGCGAGTAGTCCCGGTCGAGCACCGAGCGGTCGGGGCTCTTACCCTGTGACCACCATCGGGCCTCGTAGGCCGTGCCGTCGAGCTGCACGATGTCGCCCTGGTCGTAGAGCGTCTCGGCGCTCCAGTCCGGGTAGGTTCCGTCGGGTAGCGTCGGCAGCGTGAACGGCGTGTCGTTTTCGAGCACGGGGCCGATATAGCTCCACGCTGAACCCTCCTCTCCCAGGCTGGGATCGTCGGGACTGAGGCCGTCTTCGTTCCACCACTTCGAGACGTAGACGGAGCCGTTCCAGACCACCGTCACTCCCGCGGAGTAGAAACTGCGCGACGACCAGATCGGGTATGGGCTGGTTTCGGGATCGTCAGCGACGACGACCGGCTCGGACTCGTCCAGGGGACGAGCGGATGGCGTACCGCTGTATCCCTGGGCCAGCAGTGACCCGAACGTCACACCGGCCTGCTCGATCCCACTGCAGGAGGTGGCGACCGTGCGAAGGTTCGGGTAGTTGCTGCCGCAGGTCTGGTCCCGGTTGACCGCCCACATGGAGAGGTGGGCCAGGCCCTTCGCGGTGGCGAATTCGTTGAGCGCGCGGGCGTCGTCCAGGGTGAAGATCTCAGCCTTCACATCGTTCTGGCCGATCATGGGCGTCGCGCCGAGAAGTGACCACACACCACCGCTGGGAAGATCGAGGTCTCTGGCGTGCCAGATCTCCTCGAGCTGTGTCGCTGTGGCCTGCAGGGCGTCGATGCTCATTGACGACATCGAGGCGTCGGTGTCGTCGGTCCCGTAGTTCATCGTCATGAGATTCACGCCGGTGAGGTCGACGCCGGCGTCGAGCATCTCCTCGATCTGGGCAAGACCGTTCTCGAGCAGCCCGTAGGGCGCCACGGGAAGGGTCAACCAGACATCGAGCGCACCGCCATCGGCACGGCGTTCCTCCTGCAGCCGGGCGACCGCCTGGCTGCGGCGAGCCGTCGCCACGTCGTCGTCCAGCATGTCGCCCTCGATGTCGAGGTCCATGACGTCGATGCTGTAGCGATCCATCGTCGTGCGATAGGCATCCGTGAGCTCGGTCACAGTGGAACACGCCGCCGCGAGCTCGGTGTTGATGGCGCCACCGAACGACACGGCGAGGGGACGGCCCTCACGGTGCATCCGTTCGACCCGTCGGTCGAGTGCGAAGGTCAGCCCCGCGTCGTCCAAGGTGTGCGTCTTACCCCAGGTGGGAGTGCAATCGTCGTCGTCTGCGGCCACCACGAAGGCAAGGACGGCCCCGCCGGTGGAGTCGTTGAGGGCGCTGCGGGCGAGTTGTTCGCCCGTCTCGAGGGTGACGTCGTAGTAGCCGGCGAACCAGCGTTCGGCGACGGGGGCCCCGTCGACAGCGGGAGGGAGGCCAGGCACGATGGCCGCGGCCGTGACGGCGCCGGGGATCATGATCATGGCGGCGAGGCTGAGAACCAGCCGCCCGGGCGAGAGCCTGCGCCCCGCGAATCGTGACGTGCTGCGGGCGTGGATCGGGCTCATCGCAGGGCTCCAACGGTAGTCAAGGATCCGTCGTCGACGACGACCGACCAGAGCGGGGCGGTGCTGGGCGCCGTCGCGGGTGCGCGCGGTGAGTCGACCCAGACCCAGTTCAGCCAGCCGAACCACAGATCGCTGATTGTGGCGCGGATGCCGATGAGTCCGAAGACTCCCCACGCGGCGGCAAGCGCCGTGAACGAGGCGAACGCCGTGGTGCCCCAGTCTCCGACGAGGCCGGCTCGCACCGCGATGGTGGCCGCACCGGCGACGATCAGGAGCGGGGCCAAAGCGTAGAGCGCGGACGCCGGCGTGCGGGTGCTCACCTTGGGGGTGCGCGCGAAACGGGCCTTGCGGTCCGTGAGAACCTGCACGACCGAGGCGATGCTGCCCGCCAGGTTCGCCGGCAGGATGAGCAGGTTCAGTGCATAGATGCCGATGACATCCCGACGTCGGTAGCCCAGGTAGCGCAGGTCCGACGCCATCTCGGCGAAGTACGGGGCGGCGATGAGGAGCAGTTGGAAGGTCACCAGTTGCCCACCGAGGGGGTTCAGGACCAACACCGCGATCAGGCCGAGGGTGACCCAGGTGATCGAGCCCAGGTAGTTGGTGCGCAGAAGCCTGTTCGTCAACGGGAGAGGCGTACCCTGTCGGCGTCGTGTGACGATGAAGTCGTGCAGCCGAGGCAGAACCAGTAAGCCGCCGTCTGCCCAGCGTCGGCGTTGGATGACGAGGCTGCCGAAGTCGGGCGGGGTCGCGCTGTAGCTCAGTCGCTCGGGATAATTGACCAGTGCCCAGCCGTGGGCGGCGATGTCGATGCTCGACTCGGTGTCTTCGATCGCGGTGCGGTCGGAGATGAAGCGCACCACGTGCACGCCGTCTTCGTCGCTCTCGCGCCGGATGTCCTCGAGGGCCGAGCGGCGCAGCACGGCGTTCGCGCCCACCCAGTAGGTGGCGCCGAACGAGGTCAGCCCCTGGTGCAGGATGTGCTGGAGGTCGGTGGTGGCGCCGGCGAGGCGCTCGATGCGGGTCGGGGCTCCCCGGTAGGCCGAGTACGGCGTCTGGGCAACGGCTATCGCGGCGCTCTCCGGCTGGTCGAGCAGGTGCACGAGCCGCAGGCAGTATTCGGGCAGCAGCATCGAATCGGCGTCCAGGGTCAGCACGAAATCAGTATCCGGTGCGTCGAGAATCACCGATGAGCCGAATGCCGTCGACTCGGCGGCGTTGTCGGGGTCGAGGCGCACCAGGGTGAGGCCACGGCTGTCTCGCTGCTCGCGGTACCGCCCACCGAGAAGGCCGAGGTAGCTGTTGAGGTTCATGGCCTTGTTGGGCGCGTGGGAGAGCGAGGCGTACCGCTTGCGCTCGAAGGCGCTCATCTCCACGGTGAAAATGTTGAGCAGTCGCAGCAGGACCTGTTCGGCTCTCGCGTGCGATAGGGGGCTCTCGTCGTTCTCGAGGGCATCGTGCAGGGCCGTTGCCGTGGCGTCCAGAGTCGCAGCCAGGCCGCGCAGAACCTGATCCACGAAGAAGACCTCCACGTGGGTGCGCGTGGATTGCGCATCAGCCAGGTCACGGAGCCACCGCGCCGCGGTGGCGTGCTCCCGCACCACGATCTCGGTCGCTTCGGCTGCGCCTGGGCGCCCACGTTTGCCGGCCCCCGAGCTGTGCAGGCGCGCCCACGCGGCTTCGAGGCGCATCCGCATCGGCGCGAGTTGGGCCATGATCTCGTCGCCGAGCAGCCGGCTGCGTTCGAGGGACTCCCGGGCTGCCGGATCGGTGGGGTCCGGGTCGTCGTCGATGAGCAGAACGACGTTGAGGTTCGGGAACTCCTGCAGTGCGACCGACCACAGCGACATGCGCACCAGGTCGGGGTCTTCATCCCTCGACGGCAGTAGGGCGACCAGACGGGGTGCAGCACCACTGGCGAGCTGGGGCTCGGGCCGATCCAGAGCGGACTCCGGCGCCTGCTCGTCCTCGCGCATCCGCGAGACGTGCTCGTCGAGGGTGATCCGACGCACGCGACGGTGCGCCGCGAAACGCGGGAGCGCGCCCGAGCGGGCGAGCAGGTACATGCAGGCCGAGAAGGTGAGCAGCGTCACCGAGACCAGGAACACTATGGTCTCCACAAGCTGGGTGGCGCCGGCCAGGGCGTCGCCGCGGGCGAGGGTCACCACGACGGTGACGAGGTATGACAGCCAGAGCAACAACGACAGGGCAGGGGCGAAGCGGGCCCGAGCCAGCCGGGCGGGCGAGGGAATGGCGTGCAGCACGGGTTGAGGAGCCGGATCCTTGTCCGTACCCCGTTGGCGGCGTGGCCGCAGTGTCTTGTCGGTCTTGGCGCTCACAATTGGCGTCCCCTTTCGGGCAGGGGCGCACACGGGAACTCCCCCGTCGTGCGCGAGAGGGGGGCCTTGAGATGAAGGCGCGCCGCGACTCCCTGCATTCACAGTGTGTCGGCCGGCATGATGCCACGACCGGGGTCCCAACCACCGATTCTGGTGGTTCTCACACGGCCACCGGTGGCTCCAACGCGGCCACGCCAGTCCGCGGCCACGCCAGTCCGGGGCGATGTCAGCCTCGGGCCGTGTCAGCCTTGGGCCGTGTCAGCCGCGGGCCGTGTCAGCCGCGGGCGAACCTGGTCGAGCCGTCGAGCCAGGCCGCCATCCGCCCGATGCTGGCGAGTGCGCCGGGGTTCGCCGGTTCGTTGAGATGGCCATGACGCGTGCCAGGTTCGCGGAAGACCGCCACATCCACGCCCGCCAACGCGAGCTCGGCCGCGAAGGCCTGCCCGGATGCGCGCAGACTGTCGTGCTCGGAATTGAGCACGAATGTGGGCGGCAGTCCGCTCAGGTCGTGTCCGCCCGGGAACGCGTACGGGTTGTCGAGCTCGGCCGGATCACCCACGTAATTGAGGTTCATCGCCCGCACATCGTCGGGCTCGAAGCGGGCATCAGCGGGTAGCACCTCGATCTTCTGCGCGAGTTCCGCGGCGGGGTGGGGCAAGGCGCTGTGCACCAGCGGGTAGGCCAGGAGCAGCGATGACGGCTGGGGGCCGCCGGCATCCCGCAATCGGAGCGCCGCCCCTGCGGCGAGATCGCCACCGGCGCTCGCCCCGCCCAGCGACAGCCTGCCGGAGTCGATACCGAGCTCGGCGGCGTGCTCGAGGGCCCAGCGGACTGCCGCAGCAACCTCCTCGGATGCGACGGGGAAGAGCACCCCGTCACGCGCCGGTTCGCTGTCGGTGAGAGCCGTCGACACTGGCGCGAGCCTGTAGTCGACACTGACGACGGTGATGCCGCGGGCCGCGAGGTCCTGGGCGACCCAGTGCGCCTCGGGCATGTCTAGGTCGCCCCAGGCGAAACCCCCGCCGTGCGCCCACACCAGCCCCGGTGCCCAAGCCACGGCTTCGGCCCGATAGATGCGAATCGGGATGGTGCCGTGCGGGCCGGGAATCGTGAGGGAATCCATAGTCAGATCCTCCCAGCAACTCGCGCGGGGCCGGACCCGACACGCGTCGAGGCTCCGCTGACTTCGCTCGCGTACTAGAAACCTAATACCGAATGACTATATGGTTTTAGAACGGCCAGCGGGCCGTCCTGGGCCGCCCGCAACCCTTCTGCCCCGTGCCACCATCTCAATGGAGAGATCATGATTCAGCCCACTTCGTTCCCCGTCGTCGTGTCCGCTCTCTGGGCCGAGGGCCGCGGCCGCCCGGATTTTCTTGCGACCGGCACTCCCGCCCTGTCCTGGCGGGTGCAAACGGATGCGCCGGGCTGGCAGCAGTACTCCTACACGCTGGAGACTCGGCGCGGGTCGTTCGTTCGCCGCGAGCGCCGCCACACCGTGGCGTCGCAGCACCAGCCGTGGGCGGACGGTCCACTCGGGGCCTACGAGCGGGCCGCTGTGCGGGTGCGAGTGGTCGGCACGGACGGGTCGGTTTCGGAGTTCAGCGACTGGATGGAGCTGCGCACCGGACCACTCTCCCCCGTCGACTGGGCGGCGCCGTTTATCGCCGTGTCCGGCCCCGTCACCGCAACTGCAACCGCAACCGCGGATCGCGGCACCACCCGGTTCCGCACCCTTGTCGACGCCGCCCCTGGCCTGGTCTTGGCCGTTCTCTCGGCCACCGCGCACGGCGTCTACCAGGCGGTGATCAATGGCCGGGTCGTCGGCGATGAGGTGCTCACCCCCGGCTGGACCAGCTATGACGACAGGCTCACCGTGCAGTCCTACGACGTGACCGGCCTCGTGACCGAGGGCGCCAACGTGCTCGGCGCCACTGTTGCCGACGGCTGGTATGGCGAGCACTTCGGTTTCGACGGCAGTTTTGCGCGGGGCTACCCCGGGCCGCGGGCGCTCTCGATGCAGCTGCGCCTGGAGTACGCGGACGGCCGGGTTCAGACCGTCGTCACCGATGAGACCTGGACCGGGAGCGACACCGGCCCTGTCATCCGGGCCGGTATCTACCCCGGCGAGAGTTTCGACGCCCGCTTGGACGATGCCGCGCTGGCCGACCCCGGTACGGCATTGCCGCATCCGCTACGCGTTACCGTCCTCGGCGCCGACCTCGCGAACCCGGCCCGACTCACCCCGTCGTTCGCCCCTCCGGTGCGCCGCATCGAACACCTGGCCGTGGAATCGGTGACCACGAGTCCAAACGGCGCGACCCTGCTCGACTTCGGCCAGAACCTGGTCGGTTGGCTCGAACTGACCATCGATGCCCCGGCCGGCCACACTGTGACTCTGCGGCACGCGGAGGTGCTCGAGAACGGCGAGCTCGGGGTACGGCCGCTACGGTTCGCGGAGGCCACCGACACCTTCACGGGCGACGGCGGCGGCCCGCGCGTCTGGAGCCCCGCGTTTACCTTCCACGGCTTCCGCTACGCCGAGGTCACCGGCTGGCCCGGCGAGCTGCGGTCGGAGGACATCCGCGCGGTGGTCGTGCACAACGACATGGTGCGCACCGGCTACCTGGAGACCAGCAACCCCCAACTCAATCAACTACACCGGAACGTGTTGTGGGGCATGCGCGGTAATTTCCTCAGCCTGCCCACCGACTGCCCGCAGCGTGACGAACGGCTCGGCTGGACCGGCGACATCCAGGCGTTCGCGCCCACCGCCGGCTATCTCTATGACGTGTCCGGTTTCCTCGGCTCCTGGCTGCGTGACCTGGCCGCCGAACAGCGCCGGGCCGACGGGGTCGTTACATTCGTGGTGCCCAACCCGCTGCCGATGACCCCGATGGCCGCCGCCGCGTGGGGCGACGCCGGCACCCTGGTTCCGGATGCGCTCTACGGGCGCTACGGCGACCGGGCCGCGCTGGCCGCCCAGTACGAGAGCATGCGGGCCTGGGTCGATGTGGTCGACGCTCTCGCCGGAGCCGACCATCTCTGGACCGGCGGCTTCCAATTCGGCGACTGGCTCGACCCGAGCGCCCCGCCGGAGAACCCGGCCGCAGCCAAGACCGACCCCGACATCGTGGCCACGGCGTACTTCTTCCGTTCCACCAGCCGGCTGGCCGCTGCCGCCGAGGTGCTCGGCCGCACCTCAGACGCCGCCAGGTACGGCCGTCTGGCCGACGACATCCGGGTCACCTTCGTCGCCGAGTACGTCACCCCGGCGGGGCGGATGCTCTCGGACGCCCACACCGCGTATGCCCTGGCCATCGGGTTCGGGCTGCTCACCGACCCGGTGCTGGTGGCCAAGGCCGGCGCCCGGCTGGCTGAGCTGGTGCGCTCGCACGGCTACCGCATCGGCACCGGCTTCGTCGGCACCCCGCTGATCTGCGACGCGCTGTGCCTGGGCGGCCAGAGCGAGGTGGCGTTCCGGCTGCTGCTCGAGGAGGGCTGCCCGTCGTGGCTGTACCCGGTGTCGATGGGCGCCACCACCATCTGGGAACGCTGGGACAGCATGCTGCCCGACGGCAGCATCAACCCGGGCGAGATGACCTCGTTCAACCACTACGCCCTCGGCGCGGTCGCCGACTGGATGCACCGCGCCATCGGCGGCATCGCGCCCGGCGAACCCGGCTCACGGGTGACCCTGGTGGCCCCGGTTCTCGGCGGCGGGATCACGAGCGCATCGGCGTCGCTCGACACCGGTTACGGCCCGGTCACGGTGGACTGGACGCTCACCGGCAGCACCTTCGCCCTGATGGTGTCTGTACCGCCGAACACCACGGCCGTGGTGCGGCTGCCGGGGTCGGCCGCAACCGTGGAGGTGGGCTCCGGCGCGCACGAGTGGGTCACCGATGTGGCCGCTCTCGTGGCAGCCCCCGCGCCGGCGCCGCTGAGCATGCAGACCTCACTGTCGGAGATCATCGACGACGCCGGCGCGGCATCCGCCCTACAGGCGCTGTTCGCCGAGGTGGGCTACGTCATCGGCCTGGGTTGGACCACGGGCGGCCGATGGAAGAGCAATTCCCCGCTCGACACCTCCCTCATCATGATGCCGCCGGCCGGCGTGGCCCGGGTGCAGCAGCTACTCACCGAGCTCAACGCCCGCCACTAGCAGCGGCGCGAGCGCAACTGTTGCCCGAGCGGACTTCTGCGGCCGACGCGGCGGCCGCAGAAGTCCGCTTCGGGAACAGTCGCGGGCGGGTGGATGGTCGCGCTAGTCGGTGCCCGAGTAGCGGAAGGCCGCGAAGGAGACCTCACCGGTCACGGCGTAGAGGCAGATGACCCGGCCGGTGAACGAGGCCGCGGTCTCCTGGGAGAGATACCGGCCGTCGACGCGGGCGAGCTCCACCCGGTCGGCCCCGGTGCCCACGCTGAGCACCACGACGTCGCTGGTCAGGCCGGCCAGGATCGACGATGCATCCGGCGGCACGGTGTCCAGGCCCAGGGTCACTGTGCCGTCGACCAGCTGCGCCGGCGCCAGCGGCACCGTCCACTCCTGGCGGATGCCCGCGACGCAGGCGCGCGCCGTCACGATGCCGTTTCCCACCTCGATCTCGTAGTGGTGGTGCTCGTCGTAGCGCACGCCCAGGCCGCCGAGTCCGGTGCCGGGCGCGACCCGTACCGAGGTGCTCGACCAGGGGTTGCGTTGCCGCACCCCCACCAGAACGGGCTGCTCGGCGTCGAGGGTGCCGCCCTCGCCGGTCAGCACGAGCTGACCGGTCAGCGTCGCCAGCTCGGCCGGGTAACGGCGCACGCCGATCCACTCCGGCGCGAGCTCGGGCCCGGTGAAATCATCCGTGAACACGGTCTCGCCGGGCCGCGGGTTCAGCAGCACCGGGTCGGCGACCAGCCAGTCGTCCTCCCACCGGGCGCCGGTGATGAAGGTCTCCCGACCGAGCGCGGAGAACGCCTGGGTCATGCCGGTGGGCCGCATGCCGAGCATCACGATCGCCCAGCCGCCGTCGGGGGTTTCGACGAGGTCACCGTGCCCGGTGTTCTGGATGGGCCGGTTGGTGCTGCGGGCGGAGAGGATCGGGTTGGCCGGTCCACCCACCGCTGGCCCCTCGGTGAAGGGACCGTACGGGTGCTCGCCGCGTGCCACGCTGATGCCGTGGCCGCGTTCCGTGCCGCCCTCGGCGATGAGCAGGTACCAGTACCCGCCGTGCTGGTAGAGGTGCGGCGCCTCGGGAAACTTCAGCCCGGTGCCCGACCACACCGACACCGGGTCCGACAGCGGGATGCCGGTGTCCAGGTCCACGGTGAACTGCAGGATGCCCTTGTGCTCGCCCGGGTCCTCGCCGCTGGTCACGTCCAGGCCCGAGTAGGTGATGTACGCCAGCCCGTCCTCGTCCCAGGCGAGGTCGGTGTCGATGCCGTGCACGCCCTGGATCACGGTGCCGTCGCTCCACGGGCCGGCCGGGTCGGTGGCGGTGAAGATGAGCATGCCGCGACCCATCGCATCCGTCACCACGACGTAGAAGACGCCGTCCCGGTGCCGGATGGTCGGCGCCCAGGCGCCGCCCAGCGTGGGCACGTGCGCCGACGCGAGCTGACCGGGGCGCTCGACGACGTGACCGATCTGGGTCCAGTCGAGCAGGTCGGTGCTGTGGAACACCGGGATGCCGGGCAGGTATTCGAAGGTGGAGTTGGCGAGGTAGTAATGCGCACCCACCTTGACCACGCTGGGGTCGGGGTAGAACCCGGCGATCAGCGGGTTGGGCCAGGAGAGGTCGCTCATGGCGCCGCTCAGTTCAGCACGATCGAGGCCGACAGGGGCAGCTCGGTCACACTCGTGCCGACCTCGAACAGGTACGAGCCGGTCTCGTAGTGCCAGCCGTCCTGCCAGTCGGCGAATGCGCGCTCCGGCACCTGGATGTCCACGCTCACGCTCTCGCCGGCGGCCGCGAAGACGGCGGCGAAGCCGACCAGCCAGCGCACCGGGCGGTCGATCGTGGAGTCGGCGCGGGACGCGTAGACCTGCACAACCTGCTTGCCGGCCCGCTCGCCGGTGTTGCTGAGGGTGACCGTGACCGTGGTGGCGCCGACGGCCGGCAGCGAGGAACCGTCCACGGTGAGGTCGTCGATCGACCAGGTCGTGTAGCCCAGGCCGTGGCCGAATTCGTAGGCCGGCTCGATGTCGGCCTTCAGCCAGGCTCGGTAGCCGATGTGGATGCCCTCGTCGTAGCGCACGATCCCGTTCTCGGGAGTGACGTCGAGCACGGGCACGTCCTCGAGGGTCTTCGGCCAGGTCGTGGGCAGGCGCCCGCCGGGCTCGGCCTCGCCGAGCAGCATCGCGGCGACGGCGTCCCCGTACTCCTGGCCGCCGAACCAGCTGAGCAGGATCGCGGCAACGTCATCCCGCCACGGCATCAGCACGGGCGAGCCGGAGTTGACGACCACGACGGTGCGCGGGTTGGCCGCAGCCACGGCGCGCACGAGGTCGTCCTGCCGGCCGGGCAGGTCGAGGTCGGAGCGGTCGTAGCCCTCCGACTCCACCTTGGAGTTGGTGCCCACGACGAGCACCACCACGTCGGCGGCGGCCGCGGCGGCCACGGCCTCCGCGATGAGCGCATCCGGGTTGGACTGGTCGGGTTCGATGCCGATGGTGATCGACAGCGCGCCCATCAGGGCGCCCTCCGGGTCGATGTCGTACTCCACGACGAGGTCGAGGGAGACGCCGGCGGTCACCTGCACGGCCACCGACGCGGAGGGCGGCGACAGGAACGCGGCGCCCAGGTCGGTGCCCTCCGGGATCACGTGCTCCTCGTGCAGTAGGGTGCCGTCCACGTAGATGCGACCGTTGCCGGCGCCGGCGAAGCCGAGCAGCACCTCACCGGTCTCCTCCGGCGTGTAGCGGGTGCTGAACTCGAGCACAGCGGATGCCGAGATCGGGGCGTCGCCGCCGAACCACACCAGTGCGGTGGCGCGGCGGTCCTCGGCGAACAGCTCGGTGCCGGAGGCGTCCAGGAAGCGCACCCGGGCGCCGGGCTCGTCGGTGTGCGGGTTGACGATGGTGCCGAGCGGCAGTTCGGCGATGCCTTCCTGCACCACGGCGCCCACCGAGTAGGTCACCTCCGCGTTCGGCAGGGCGGCGATCAGGCCGTCGATCGGCGTGACGATGTGCTCCGGCAGCACGGTGGCGCTGCCGCCGCCCTGGGTGCGGGCAAACCGGGCGTTGTGCCCGATCACGGCAACTTTCGTGAGCGTATCGGCGGCCCAGGGCAGTTCCCCCGTGTTCCGCACCAGCACGCTGCCGGCGATCTCGGCCTCCTTGGCGAAGCGGATGCCGTCTTCGACGACCACGGGCGCGGCGACGGCCGGCTCGAACCCCTCGAGCGCGCCCACCCGGGCGGCCAGGGTGAGCAGCCGCAGCACCTTGCGGTCGATCGCGGCCTCGTCCACCTCGCCGCTTGTGACGGCGGCCACCAGGGCGTCGCCCCAGGGTCCGGCCGGGCCGGGCATGACGAGGTCTTGCGAGAAGCGGGCGCTGTTGATGCTGCGCACCGCGGTCCAGTCGCTGATCACGACGCCGTCGAAGCCCCACTCGGAGTTCAGCGGGGTCTCGAGCAGGTCGTTCTCGGTGACGGTGGCGCCGTTGACGGAGTTGTAGGAGCTCATCACGAGCCAGGCGTGCGCCTCGGTGATGGCTTCTTCGAAAGCGAGCAGGTACACCTCACGCAGGGCCCGGTCGGACACGACGACGTCCGCGGTGAACCGGTCGGTCTCGAAGTCGTTGGCGATGTAGTGCTTGGGGGTGGCGCCCACCCCGTTCTCCTGCACGCCCTCCACGTAGGCGGCGGCGAGCTTGGCGGTCAGATGCGGGTCTTCGCTGAACGCCTCGAAGTGGCGGCCGCCGAGCGGCGAGCGGTGCAGGTTGATGGTCGGGCCGAGCACCACGTCCACGCCTTTGCGGCGGGCCTCGACGGCGGCGACGTTGCCGTAGCGGCGGGCGATATCCGGGTCCCAGGCGGCGCCGAGCGCCGTGGAAGACGGCAGGTTGAGCGACGGGGAGCGCTCGTCCCAGACCTCGCCGCGCACGCCACTGGGACCGTCGGAGACCAGGATGCGGCGGAGGCCGATCTTCTCGATCGGCGCGGTGGTCCAGAAGTCGCGGCCGGTGAGCAGCAGCACCTTCTCCTCGAGGGTGAGCCGGCCGAGCAGCTCCGCGAGCCGGGCAGCTGTGGGGTCGGTGACAGCGGTGTCAGGGGTGGTGATCGTCATGGTGCGAATCGCTTTCGTGGGGATCGGTTCTGAAGTGGGGGAACCAGAAGAAGGGGAAGAGAAGGACTATTCGGCGGCGCTGTCGGTGAACACGCGCACGTCCCAGGCGCCCAGCTCCACGGTGGAGCCTTGGTCGAGGGCGCTACCCGAGATGAGGTCGCTGAGCTGGGCGGGAGCGGTGAGAGTGGCCGGGGTCCACGACCAGTTGTGCACGAAGTACACCCGGGAGCCGTCCGGCGCGCTCGAGGTCGTCACG
>Ga0247808_10000129_pt1 | contig 48999 bp, 50 predicted proteins | sample UWRJL089202R1_FD_179914 | JGI IMG/M metagenome (GOLD analysis project Ga0247808, IMG submission 179914) | Plant litter microbial communities from Arlington Agricultural Research Station in Wisconsin, United States - UWRJ-L089-202R-1 | ecosystem: Environmental > Terrestrial > Plant litter >...
GCGGTCATCGAAGATTTTGACCAGCAGATCGGTGTGGCCATCATCTTCGATGAGCTCCTTCAGGTAGGACTCGATGCTCGCGAGAAGCAGGTCGACTTGATAACGGCCGTACTTCTTGAGACTGATTCTTGCAGTGAACTGGTGAGTGTCTATCACTTTCTGGTTGTGTTCGGCCTTGTTCACCAGTTGAATCGCGATGTTAAGGGCATCTCGCTCAAGGTTCTGTCGCGCCTCGTTCTGCTGATCACGGCGCTCCTGAGCGTACGCACGCTGAACCTCTGCAGGATCGCGTATTACGATCTTTGTTGGTGCTTCGGTGTCCATGTTTCTCCCACTCTCGACGACTCGGACTCTATGTATTACATCATTGTCAGGGCCAAAAAGAAAGCCCGCCTATTTTGGGCGGGTTCCTTTTTGTTGTTGTGGTGGATTTCGTAGAGCGAGCGGTCACAACATATTTTTTTGGAGGTATGTTTGTTTTATGTAACTTTCGCTTGTTTGTTACTTTACCGGAGTAATAGCCAAAGCGCAAGCATAATGATAAAAATAACAACAATTTGCACGTGTCTTTTGTGAGCGCTATACTGGCAAGCATGAGCATTCTTGTGAAACCAACTATCGCACCCTCTCCAAAAACCAAAGATGTGCAAAAAATAAGTATTGCGTATGCAGGCATTTTGGTTGTCCTTGCTGTTGCTCAACTTTTTACTTTTGATGAATTTCTTGAGCTTTTTGCCTCTTTCAATTTTCCGGGCGGCGGGCAGACAGGCTATTCACTTGCTGCAATCATAGTATTTGCTGAGGTGTTTGCGATTCCTTTCTTGCTTCGTATGTACCTTAGTTCTGCTTTTCGGGTGGTGAGTATGATATTGGGATGGGTTGCTGCAGCATTATGGTTTTTCGTTTCTCTCTGGGTGGTTATTAATGATCCATCGGCACCAAACCTTGGGTTACTAGGAACTGCTGTTGAAACAATGCCAGGATGGTGGGCTGTTTTAGTAAGCTTCGCCCTTGGACTACTGTCGGCATGGGCGTCCTGGGGAATGTGGCCAATTAAAGATGTACATTCAGCAAAGAAGCACTCTAAATAGTTGTTGAAACCGTTTTGGAACGGTATGATGGTGGTAAAGGGGAGAAAATATGGAACTATTAACACGACTTGAGAAGAAAGTTCTTAGCTGGACGCATACATTACCGCACCTTCCTGCGAGCGCACGTAAGTGGCTTGGAGAGAATGTTTGGTGGATTATTTTAATAGGAGTTATTATCTCTGTGATTACTTCGTTAATGGGGCTTCAGGACCTTTTGCGATATGTCGCGGTTATCGATAGGCCACTTGATGCACTCAATTATGGCTATCGAGACGTCACTGCCTACAAAGCGTTTGCTGCAGTCGTCGAGTTTTCTCTCAGTATTATTACTCTCGTCCTGAGTGCGCTTTCGATTAAGCCACTTCAAATGAAACAAAAAAAGGGTTGGGTTCTCTTATTTGGTGCATGGCTCGTCTCTGTTATCGCCATTGTCATCAACGCTGTTCTGAGCCTTGATCCTTTTAGCCTCGTTTTCTCGCTCATCTTCGGCGCGATCTTTTCTGCAATCAGTGGCTACTTCCTATTTGAGATCCATAGTCAGTATGGACACGAGCGAAAAGTTTTCAATAAGTCGACGACAAAATCCTAGGCTTGAGCGATCACCCCAGTTAGTGTAAAATGTGTTAGTGCATTGGGGATTCGCCAAGTGGTAAGGCATCGGCTTTTGGTGCCGACATTCGGGGGTTCGAATCCCTCATCCCCAGCCAAGAAAATAGACCGTCGTAAGATTGGTCTTTTTTCTTTCCTGACTAATTTGTTACTATGGCTACATGTACTTCCCGATTATCATTGCGCTTGCGCTGGTTGCTTTCTTCGTATGGCTCTTTATAAGAAGGGACCGGCATCATCATCACACAGCTGGAGGCAATACGGGACAAAAGCCGGAGACTACCGATTCTAAGGTGGCAACGCATACTCAGCAGGGCGGTCAGTTGTCTTACGTTCATGAACCTGCGTCAAAGAAGCATGGACTTGTTGGTGCGTTATTCTCTTCAAAATCTGAACATACTGAAGACTCAGTTACTCGGGCGCTATCAGAACTAGGGCCTCATTACATTATTTTTACGAACTTAATTGTGAGCAAAAATGGATATATTAAGACGACCGAAGTTGATCACCTTGTCATTTCAGCTTTTGGAATATTTTGTATAGAGACGAAATCTCACTCAGGAAGCATATATGGGTCTGCGATTAATAAAGAGTGGAATCAATATCTTGGCGAAAAAACGTTTCATTTTTATAATCCAATTTTTCAGAATGAAACTCACGTTAAAGCGCTGAGCCATCTGCTTTCTCATAAGCTTAAAGCAAAGATTCATAATTATGTTGTTTTCCCCAACACTGAAAAAGTACGCGTGAATAGTGGACTCGTATTTGAGAGTACTGACAAGCTCATCCAAGCCTTAAACAAACATAGAAGGATGGTTTATGGTCAAGAAGATCTTACTGAGATTGCACATATTTTAGCAAAGTACACTCACCGGTATGAGCAACTGCGAGACAAGCACGCGCGAAATGTTCACGCTTATCTCACTCGATAAATGTATTAGTTTCTCTTGCGTGGTAGTATGATACATACATAAGAGTATAGAGGGTAAACATGAACGATATCCAGCAACACATTAAGACATATCTCGATGAGCGTGATTGGAATAACCTTGAGCCTGCGGATATTGCCAAATCTATCATGATTGAAGGCGCTGAGTTATTGGAGCTTTTTCAATGGAAGAACCACACAGTCGAAGAGATTAACGCGGATCCAACACTAAAGTTGAATATGCAAAAAGAGATTGCAGACGTCATTATTTATGCGATCGAACTAGCGATTCACCTAGACGTGGATATCAGTGAAGCGGTGAGGCTTAAGCTCGAGCATAACGCTAAAAAGTATCCAGCCGAGAAGGTAAAAGATTCGACAGCGGGTGACGACTTCTATAGGGAGCAGAAGATGAAGTATCGTAAAGCTGGCAAGTAACTTCACTCAAATAAAAACGCGCAAGAAGGTTTGTTTCTTATCTGATTATTGATACGATAATAGAAAGCAACAAGCATTAGCATGATCAATTATTTCAATAACAATAACGACCCAAATGAGATACCTGTCGATTCATCGACTCCTCGAACAGTCATCGCTTCGATACCAGACAATAGTCCAAAGGGTGTTTTTCGTCGATTTTTAGGCGAAGCCGGTATTGTTGGAAGGGTTATAGCGATTCTCGTCATAGGTGGAGCGATGCTTACTTTTATTGGCTTCAATGGATATCGATATGTTTCAACCTCGATTGCGGAAATGCTCGTCAATCCTTATGATGCATTGAATGCAGCGGATGATCTTGCTGGAGTGCTTGATGATTCAGTCGTTAATGGGGCAAGTGTAGATTCCGGGAATACACTTTCGGGTGGCTCCACGAGTTCCGTAGGAAAGCCCGGTGGCGGCACGTCATCTAATAGCACGGTGACTGTACAGACGCCAAGTAATCAAAATACAACTCGAAGTATTGTATCAAGTGCCGGTTTTACTCATCCGGGAGTAATGGTCAGTCTTGGGCAGTTGAATACAACAAAGAAGAGAATTGGTGCGAGTGAATCACCTTGGGGGTCGGTTACTGTGCAAGCGAAAAGCTCTGCACAGGCAACAAAAAAGCCAACCTTAACAGGCATGGTACGAATTGATGACCTGTCTAAAGCATGCGACCCTTTTAATCCCGGTTCTGGCTGTGTGACAAATTGTGGCTACGAGAGTAATCCTAATTTTGGTTGTAAAGATGAAACAGGAGATGCTGTCGCTGCGTACACACAAGCTTTGCTCTGGTATTACACGGGAGATGAGGCATATGCACAGTCGTCGATCGCTATTCTTAATGGCTGGTCATCAGTGTTAAGGGGCCACCTTGGAGATAACAGGGCGGTCCAATTAGCATGGTCTGCGGAATCATTTGTTCGAGCAGCAGAAATTATGCGCTATACCTATTCGCCGACAGATGGAAAAGCGAGCTTTAATGTCGATCAGTTCAATACAATGCTTCAGTCTGCTTTCGTTCCAACGCTGAGTAAGTATGGCTATAGTGGCTACAACGGTAACTGGGAACTTTCAGCGATCGATGCAAAAATGAGCATTGCCGTATATACCGACAATCGAGCACTTTTCAATAGTGCACTTGCGCAATGGAGGGCTCGTGTTCCTGTTTATATCTATTTAAAAAGTGACGGTCCTCAACCGCGTGAGCCTGCGGGTGGTGAGCACTCAGGTTCGACCGAACTTGGTTGTTTTTGGTTAAGCAATAAGGCTGAAGAGTGTAAAACGAAACCCAAGTCAGATCCAAAAGCGAATTATCAAAACGGACAGATACAAGAAACGTGTCGGGATTTCTGGCATGTAGGTATGGGTCTCGGCTCAATGTTGAATGCAGCCGAAACGGCGGCGATTCAAGGCGTTGATCTGTATGGCGAACAACAGGAACGGATTATGACAGGACTATCCTATACGGCACAGATTGCACTAGCATACCCATCTGCGGGATATCCTCAGGGCTTTTGTAATGGCGTGAGTGGGCTAAAATCACCTTCGATGGGCCTTCCCTTCGAGGTGGCCTATAACGCATATGTAACTCGTAAAGGTGTGACGTTCAAGACGATTTCAATTCCTGGGCTCCCTTCTCGAAATTACAGCAATGGTGATCCAGTAAGGACTATTATTGAACAGAACGCAGGCCGCAAGGAAACGGTCAGCTTGATGACTGCATGGGAGACTCTTACGCATCGCCAAGTGGGAAATTAAATCTTCTAGTCGAACCGATGTCGCTTGTCGCGTTTTAGCGATCGTTTGTGCGGTGGTTTCCAGCCTCTATGGGCATGATGCCTTCCTGGTGTGTGCGCCTTGCGATAGGATGAAGCAACTTGATTCATAAAGTCATCACCGAAGTGTGTGGCAAGTTTTGGAAGCTCTGAAAGTTCTTTTCGCTTGCTCGGCGATATAGTTTCCAGGTTAATACTATTTGAAGCAAGAGATTTAACCTGGCGACGAATTTGAGGGAAGGGAATACTTGGAATACGCTTTGAGTGTGAAGAAGAGAGCGATGCGCGTTCTCTCTCGAGGCGTTCGTAAATCCACTTCGCCAATGCTTCCTGGAAAAACTTTTGATTTTGTCGAGTATTTTGAGTCACGGGAATGCCGGCGCCTTCAAAAACTTGCTTGCCAGCTTGTACTTGTTGTCGAATGACGAGCCCGCCAAAGCGAGGGTCGTAGATCATTTTGCCACGCTTGCTCGCGAACTGCTCCGGTGCGAGATCGATCAGCCATTCAGTGTTAACAGCAGTGACACCTTGAACGAGATGAAGTGTTTGAAGTGATCCATCATGAACAGGAACTTCAAGATCAAATGGGGTACCTGTGATAAGGATTGGATTGCGAACGACAGTCGTACCCGATAGCTCGCGCACATCCTTCGTCCAGATGTGCGTTGCATTTCCTTTATCGTCTATGGTCCAGAGCTGGTCAATTTGCCCGGCAATAATACAGCGCATGAGGCCAGTTTGTTCGTCCTCGGTGATAGGACTGAGGAGGGAGTCGTCAACTTCAATATCGCTAAGGTCGTGACTAAGGCGCTGCATAACTTCACGGGCCTTTTGGACATTTTTACTAATAATTCCAAGCTCCTCATAATCATCAGGATAGATATTAGGGAGTGCTAAGAAGAGATCATATTGTGCAAGTAAGTCTGACTTTTTTTGCTGAGTAAATTTATGCCAACCTGTATAGCGTGTCCCACCTTTGGCGATTCCTCCAACTTCTTGAATGGCAATGATGGCTGCAAGTTTTGTCCGGACTTCATGTCCATAGAGCTCTGATTCGACGATCATTCGTGCATAGCTTGATTCAACGGGATAACGTTCCATCTTACGGCCGATACTCGTCACTTCATTGCCATATGTCAGCGCACCCAGTGTTATCAGTGTTTGTTTTGCGCGTCGAATTGCACCCTTACTTGGATCGTGATAGAAATCAAGCTGTTCAATATCGATTTCAACATTCGCGAGACGCAAGGTGAGGCGATCAATGTGTTTTCGTAAGATTTCAGGTGTGCCATATTCTGGGCGTTCCTCGAATGGAAGGCAGGGAAGTGTATCGTAGGGGGCGAGAATATATTCACCTTCTTTCGTACGTCCGGCTCGTCCAGCCCGTTGGAGCGAATCGGCTTGAGAAATTTGAGAAATAAAGAGACCTTCAACTCCATTGCGAACTTCACTTCTTCGTTCGAGCCCACTGTCTATCACGACGTCAATGTCATCAATTGTCACACTGGTTTGGGCGATATTGGTTGCGAGGATTATTTTACCGTTAGGGTAATTGGCGAATGCGGCCTGCTGGGCGGTTGCTTCAAGCTGTGAATGAAGAGGAATAATAGGAATGCCAGCCGACGAGGCCTTTTTTGCGATCGCATCAGTTACGTCTTGAATCTCTGATTTACCAGGAAGAAAGACAAGCATATTGCTGACGGAGTTTTGGATTTTTTCCATAATTTCGGAAATGACGTCGGTACCAAAACGTTTCTTTACCGCAAAGCTTCGTCCAGGAACAGTTATCACGGCCGTCGTATTGAAAAAGGCAGCAAGTGGTGCGGTATCGATTGTGGCGCTCATGATAATGACTTTGAATCGTTCATCTTCTTGGCAGCGTTTCTTTGCCCATGCAATCAGCACTTCCATATTTTCATTCCACTCATGGACTTCGTCTAGTACGAGGACTTGGTTCTCGCCAATTCCCGCACCCGTAATTTCTCGAACTAACTGGAGGCCATCTGTACAGTAAAGGATCTGTGTTCCAGGGTTGTCGTCGCGTTCATGTGCAGTTCGGTAACCAACAACGAAATCACTATTCGTGTGAGTGCGAGCGGCCCATTCTTCGCGAACGCGCTTTGATAAGTTGCGAGCAGCAAGGATTCGAGGTTGGGTGACGATAACTTTTGTATAGCCGTGTTCGGCAAGGTACTGCGGTACCTGTGTACTTTTTCCTGCACCTGTCTCCGCGGTGATGATCGTTACCTGGTGAGTATCAACAGCATCCGTAATTGCCGTTCGAAAATCATGGATCGGTAGATCAGTGATAAAGCTCGATTCGGGAATCTCCATACGCTTTATTGTACTGTATGAGCAACATTTCTCTTATGATTATGTATCCAAATGAAATGCCCGGAAAGATTGTGTCTCTCCGGGCCTTTCGTTCATTTCTTTTCAAGGGTGATTAGCCGTTGGATCACAACGATGATCATAGGGGTGAATATCACGATTGTTGCGACCATTGTCAGTCGAATATCGATATTTCCAACAAATGCCACGAGCCATACCAACGGGATGTAGATAAGCTGCGACACTGATCTCGAGACCGATACGATTGACGCTTGGTTACTTGCGGGTGCTCGCCCCTGAATCATTGGCAGTAATGTTGCCGATGTCCACCCTTGAGCGAGACCCACAAGTGCATAGAACCAAATGGTTGCGAATGACAAATGGATGCTCATGACCGTTAGTCCTGTAATAACGGTGATCATAGGGATTGCAAACCTTTGCCAATGACGAAGCGGTTCAGACCAGCGATGGGCGAGTCCTGCTCCTACTGCTACCATGAGTGAATTGAACACCCAACCTACACCAACAACAGCAAGTGGTATACCTGCAAGCAGTAGGAGGGGCGTGAGCGCCCAAATCAACACATGGGTAATCTCTCTTCCTATTGCGTAGGCTATAATCAGCCATCTTAAATAGGGATCGGGACCAATACTCTCATGGGTGACTCGAACGATATCACGAAGCGGATTGCGGTGCTGGCTCACGAGACGGTCGCCAACCTCTTTCATGAAGAATGACAAAATTGATCCTATGAAATACGGTGCGGCAGAAACCGCGATAGCGAGCCGAGGGTCAAAACCGCCAATGAATCCACCGGCAATTAAAGCGACTGCTTGCGCAATCGGTTGCCAGGTTGCCAGAAGCGCAGTTTGTTTCCGAAGCATCCTTCCTGATGGATCGAGCTTTCCTGTGTATGCGTGCAGTAAGGCGCTATCGGCTCCCTGGCTGAACGCCATGCTAATGCCTAATACTATTTCAGCAATGATAACTTCAGTGAAGCTCGTTGCCTGGCAGTAATAGATAAGAGCAAGTGCAGCTCCGAGATCCCCAAAAGCGTTGCAGAATTTTCGACTAAAGCGATCTGCGAGCCAGCCAGTGGGAATGTTGATAAGCAAAAGCGCGGCGGTAAATATTGCCTGGCTTAGGCCGATTTGTCCTTGATCCATTCCAATTGAGTTATAGAAGGGAACCATGACTGGCATCGACAACAATGTTGCGGTGAGTACTGCTTCGATCTTCAGGAGGCGAAGGCTCCTTATGATTGCATTCATTCTCGTTTCCTCTCTCTTGAATATATGAACGAGCTAGCTGCGACGGTTGTACGCAGCTAGAGAAATCTCCGACTTGGTGAATGATTAGTGATGTAAAAAGTCTCCGAAGGTCGGAGACTTATCTAGCTTCATATTGTGTGTAAGATTAAATACTTGATAAGTCTCGCGTTGTTATGACGTGCACCATGAGAAAGCCATTTGAAATGGCGGTGAAGTCATAAAACTGAGACTTAAAGAAGTTCATAATATATTTATAACATATACGTAAGTGGTATGCAATAATATTTTGCCAATGAAGAAGCCCGCCGAAGTGCGGGCTCGAATGTGCGGTGAGGCACTTCGGCGGCTTCTTCAGACGGGCTGCATGTGGTAGAGGTAGATATCCGAGAGTTTGAAGTCTCGGGCCGTCTCTCCGTTTTCCTTGTCGGCAAGACTGACTTTGATCCTGATCATGTTTGCCACACCATCCGGGGCGTCGGGTGATGACCATGGCCACCCCTCGACAATACCAGGACGGAGACCTGTAGATTTTCGAGGATCTCGATACTGCCACTGCACTTTTGTTCTGTTTTCCAACAGCTCGGGCTTCATGATGAGTCTTGCGACCACCTTCTGAGGTACCACTTTTTTCTTGTTGTTCATGAGAGATACCTTTCGGGATCGGGGATGAATAAAGAATAACGCATTTATATCACATATATTTTATTAAGTCAATGTAGGGTATTGCTTATGTTAAGATGGGCGTATGAAAACAGCAAGCAAATTCATGAATCTTCCAATTTGGATTTACTTGCTCGGTTGGATATTCTTTGTTTACTTCTTTTTCCAAATCCTTGGGTATGATTCCTTAAACTCGAACAATATTCTTATATCTGGGTTGCGATTTATCGACTTTGGTGTGCATGAGGCTTCACACTTAATCGTGTTTTTCTTGCCTCATATTTGGGTTGCTGCTGCTGGAACAATTGGTCAAATTTGTTTTCCACTTTTACTCCTCTTCGCGACGATTAAAGCTAAGGCATACTTTGCGAGCGTGTTTGTTTCACTGTGGTTGATGATGACGCTTCATGGCGTCGGGCGCTATATGGCTGATGCCCGGGAACAAATTCTTCCATTGATGGGACCAGGCGAAAATGCACAGCATGACTGGACGTATATCTTTGGAGAACTAGGACTTCTTGATAAAGATCAAATTATTGGTGGAGTAGTTGCAACGACAGGGACTGTGATAGGGGTATTAGGTTTGGGGCTCGGCGTGTACCTTATTGTTATGAAAATATATTTGAAGCACTACCAGGCTCACTAGCATATAGCTAGCCGAAAATACGAATAACTATAGCCACCGCCTTAGCGTAATTATTCTGCTAGAATATAAGCAAATGTCACGTCTAAAACTAAGTCCCGTCTCCCGCCGTCTCATGCCGCTCTATATTGCTGCATTTTTGCAAGGTATTCCGTTTTGGTATGCAACCGAGAAACTCTTCATGTTAGGAATTGGATTTAACACCGCAACTATTGGAGTAATGGTGGTGATTATGAGTATCGTCATGCTTGTCGTCGAAACACCATCAGGTGTACTTGCCGATAGATGGAGCCGCAAAGGAGTGATGTTGCTGGGCTGTGGAGCACTTCTTATCAGTGGTATTCTTGGAGCGCTTAGTTTCAATGAGCCGGTTTATATTTTAAGTACAGTGTTTTGGGGGATATACGCCGCCCTCTACTCTGGAACTTATGATGCAGTAATATACGACACTGTTGTTGAAGAAAAAAGGGACAGTAAGAAATTTGCCTATTACCTAGGGCGATTTCGCGCAATTGAAGGGGTGTCATTCGTTATCGGTGCGTTGAGTGGTGGATTTATCGCGAGTGTATTCGCTATGCGTGACAATTATATTTTCTCATTACCATTTATTCTTGTCGCATTTTTCTTTTTGTGGAAGTTTCGTGAGCCACAACTTCACAAGAGTGAAGTGAGCGAACCAGTATTTAAACATATTCGCCAAACGTTTACCGCAGTACTGCGAAACCATGTCTTGCTCCCTGTCGTGGTTGCAACAATTGGCTTTGGAGTGCTTCAAGAAACAGTTTTTGAACTCAGCCAGCTTTGGTTCATCGCGGTAGCGGCGCCGATTGCCTTATACGGGGTATTTAGTGCTGCTGTGTTTTCAAGTTGGACAACAGGAGGTATATTGGCGGCCAAGATCACCTCAAAAACAGCAACGATAGCGCTTATGGCAGCCGTATTGTTCTCGGTTATCGCTTTGATTATTGCTCGTGATTTCTGGTTTGTGCTTGCAGCACAATTTGTCCTAGCTGTTGGTCTCGTTGCACTCAGTGTCATTTTGGCAAAGAAAATGCATGACGAATTACCCTCACGACTTCGCGCAGGTTCATCCTCAGTTATAAGTACCCTTGCACGAATTATTCTCATTCCGTTGACGATTCTATTTACGTTTGTTGCTGACGCGAAAGGTATTTTTACTTCAACATACATATTACTGGCTGTCGTGATTATTGCGATTATTGCCTACACCTTCATTGGGCCGGTTAAGAATAAAGAAGAGGAATTACGCAATGTATGAAAAATAAACGTATGCTCCTTCTCGTGTTCCTCGTTGCTCTCACATTTATTCTATTTGTATATGCGAGTTTCGGTTCATTTACTATCAGAGAAGTGGTTGGTCAAGCCTGTGGACTCGAGACAGTCGTGCCTTGCATCATGCACGATGTTACAAAAACTATAGACATTCTTCAGGAGAATAGATGGGTAGCTATGATTGTTACTGCTGGGCTTTTTATTGCGAGTAGCTTATTGCTCCTACGGGTACTTTTTAAAAAAGCATAGTTTTATTTGTGATACATGATGCTACTGAACTAAATTAGCGATCCATTCAAGAATAACGAGCGCAGCCTTTTTATCAGCTTCATTACCGGTTCCGAGGAATGCATGGCCCGCTTTTTCAAAGGTGACATAGGTGACTTTAATGCCTTCTTTACGAAGTTTCTCTGCAAATTCCTTTGATTCTTCTGCAGGAACAATTGCATCTTCGGTTCCGTGAAGAAGGAGAAATGAAGTATCTGGGTGGGTGTTTGCAAAAGCAGGGCTGGCTTTCTCGGCAACTTCTTTTGCCTTTGTTCCAATGTACTTTTCAGCATTTATGTCATGACTTACGGTGATTTGTCGCCAAATATCACTGACTCCATAGGCCATGATAAGTCCTTTATATTCATGCTTTTGACTGAAAACTTCAATTGCCGCTAACTGACCTCCTGCACTATCGCCAACCAGAATAATATTTTCTGTATCAAAATGATATTTGTCTGCATTTGCAAATAAGAAGTCGATCGCACAAGTAATGTCTTCGTTTTGCGCAGGATACACAGCCTCGTTTGAAAGCCTGTAATCAATACTAGCGCCAGCCATGCCAAGGTTGCTCATACCTGCCGCATATTCATCGGTAATTGTATTCTCTTTTCCACCCTCGCTCCAGCCACCGCCATGGATATAGATAATCAGTGGAGTAGCACCAAACGGTCGTTCCTTTGGTACAACCAAATCAAGGGTTTGGTTTTTATCGTCCGTTCCGCAGTAAAAAAGATCTTCATAGACATCTGCCGTTTCGGAAAGAGGCTTATCGTCGATGGAGGAAACGAAGGTGTAATAAATAGATTCTCTGTTTGAATAGACAAATATACCCGCCGCAACAAGGATCGCGAGTATCGTAAGAGGGATAGCGATGCGCAGGTATTTTTTAATCGAAGATTTCTTTTCCATAACTGCTTTTAGAATACAGTACGCGCCTCTTTTTTTGAAAAGCTACTCTGAATATAAGCATGTGTTTGTTATACTAAGCATAATCTATGTGGGCAAAACATAAACAATCCGGGTTTACTATCGTCGAGTTATTGATCGTGATTGTCGTCATTGCTATCTTGGCTGCAATTACTATCGTTGCTTTCAACGGTATTCAGAGTCGAGCGAAAAACCAGCAGACTGTTGCTGCGGTGCGTGCATACTATACTGCGCTGAAAGCGTACGCTGTTGATACCGGTGCGCTCCCGACAAGTACGGGGTGTTTAGGCGTATCAAGTTTTTATGACTCCAACCCATGTTATATTGGTGCAAATACATACAACTATAACTCGGCATTAAATAATGCACTGCTTCCATACATGAATAATAATCAGCCGAGTCTGCCTACGGGGAGGATTGTCAGCGGGTCAAACTCATCTAGCGGCATATTCTATTATCCCAGTGGATCATACATCGCATTCCCTATGTTTGCTTCCAGTACTTGTCCGACAATCGCTGGCTCGACGCTCGATAGTTCGGTTGCATTTGGCTCGGACATCTTCTGTCGAATTAAATTCCCAGAAGTTTAGTATTTATAGAGATAGATTACATAGACAAACCTCAAGCGATTTGTTACAGTTGTGGTAAGTTTAATAACACATTGGGTAGGGTATGGCTGAAAAAACTGGCAAGGTTCCGCGCGCGCAACGTCCGAAGACGGTAACATTAAAGCATAAACATGTGAAGCCGTATCGACGTCGTCATGTTGGCCTCTTGGTCCTTCTGATTGTTGCAGCCATTGTCGTGCTTACCTATATGATTCAGTACACTATTCGCACTATTGCTGGTACGGCGAGTAGTACGAGCTTCGTAAGTGGCCTATTTAACGAAAGTAAAACAAGTACAGTCAAGCTCCATTCAAGCTATGGGTTTAGTCTCGATGTTGATCAAGAAAAGTTCTACGCGAGTGCGATCGATAGTACGAATGGTGATTTATTCCTTGGAAATGATCTTGCAAAGAAACGAGCCTATTCTACTGTTCGAATCTCACCTTCAGAGACTGATGGTCGCGTTACTCAAAGCGACTTCACCTTAACCTACCATAAAGAGATAAGTTACCCTTCGGGTAAAGCACCACAACTTGAAGTTGTTGAAGATCTTGCACTCACCGACGGGATTATTACAAAAACCGCCTTTACACGATCAACTTCAGAGCAAGTGACTATTGGCGGTCAGAAGTTCTTAAAGACAACATGGCTTTTGAAAGATACGGACTCAACCTTTAAAATTAAATCTGAATTACAAACCTATGCAGGAATAGTAGACGGCCATCCCGTAACTGTTGTTATTAATTATGGCCTTGGTGCAAGTACGAGCGACGATATCTACGGTTCGGTACTTAACTCTATTCTTTTCGGTGAATCAACGCAGGCATATGTCCAGCCTACTGAAAAGGTAGCGCTTGCGCAAAAAACAAGTCGTTCGTTACTCGATACACTTCTCTTGACTCAAGTTGCTGCGGCTGCAACTGACGCCCCCGAGATAGCAACCTCCGAAAAGGTAGCCGCACAATACAGTCCAGCGGTTGTGCGTATATTCAATATCTATGCAACAGACATCCTTGTTGATAATAAGTTTAAGATCACCCTTAACCTAACTGGCGGTACGGGAACTGGCTTTATTGTGAGCCAAGACGGGTACGTCGCAACAAACGGTCATGTCGCTAGTCTTGACGTGAAGGGCGCGGTCATTTCAAACTCGTTGGCACAAGCACGAAAAGGCCAATCGCAATATTTCACCTACCTCGTTTCATTGTCGGGGCTTAATCAGAGTGATATCGCTGGTTTATCTGCCGAAGAACAAGTAGGCGTGATTGTCGATGCACTATATAAGATACCTGATGCAAAATTCCAAACTCAAAATCTCACCCAAGCGTTGCTTGTTACGACGACTGAAAAGCAACCAAATATTAATGAGATTGCCACAAAGTTAAAAGCGCACGAAACGTATAAATCAACAGATACTATCAAAACAGCAAAATTTGTTGCTGATAACTATCGATCAGTCGATGGTCCAATTGCAGGGATCGACTATTTCCGAAAATCTGATGTGGCGCTGTTGAAGATCGAAGGAAATGATTACCCAATAACGACACTTGGTGATATTAGTCTTGCAACCCAAGGTGCGAACCTGCTCGTCATGGGGTATCCCGCGGCAGCAAATACAGAGCTCGTTGATAGCTCGTCTGCAACAGTATCACTTACGAGTAGTAAGGTATCTGCAGTGAAAACGCTTGCCCACAGTAACCACAAGGTCATCGAAACCGATGCAGCGATTAGTCCCGGTAATAGTGGTGGCCCAGCGTTCCTTGAGACTGGTGAAGTGGTCGGACTCGCTACCTATGCTTCAACAGGAAATGATTCGATTAACTACGTTCGAGACATTGGTGATCTAAAAACGCTCGCTAAGGATTCATCGATAACCTTTGATACAGCCAGTGTTACCCAAACGGAGTGGGATAAGGGACTTGCTTACTTTTACGACGCACACTATTCGAAGTCACTAACCAATTTCGATAAGGTGAAGGCGCTGTATCCGAACCATCCAAAAGTTGCCGAGTTTATTGCCGCAGCCAAGACGAGAATTGCAAATGGTGAAGACGTTCAAGACTTCCCGATTCTCATTGTTGCGATTGCTGCCGGAGTATTGCTCCTCGGTGCTGGTGTAACGACTGTATTGATCGTCCGTCATAAAAAGAAGCACACTGTCTATGCGGCCGGTGTCGCACAGGGTACGGTTGCCCCAATAGTATCAGGTGCTGCACCTCAAGTGGTGACCGTTGAACCTCCTGTGATACAAGCAGGTGCGCCCGCAGTGTATCAACCCGTAACCTCAACGAATCCAAACCCTCAGCAGCCAACTCCTCCTCAGCAATTTCCTTCGCAACCTGTTACGCCACTTACACCTCCGTCGGTTGATGTGCCTGTGCAAACTCCACAAGCCGAAGCTCCGGTGACTCCTCCGAAATATCCTTGGGACACTCCAAGCAACTCAGATCCTACGCAGCAAAAGTAACGGCGTAGTGATTGAGGCTCGAAATAGGGCAACTTGAAACTATGATAGGATAGAGGAAAGGAGATATTTATCGTGAATCAAAAAAAGCGACGAAATATTATCATTGCGGCAGTTGTTGGTGTTGCCGTCTTAGTCCCGTTACTCTCTGTCGTCATTGCGACATCAGGAGGCTATATTACCGTAGGGTCGCTTGGGTGCGATGCTCGAGTTGATCGTTTAACTAAAGAGCATGAGAGCCAAGTTCAAGCATTTGAACGAAGGGATTTTCTTCCGGGTATTACTCATGAAGTTGAATTTCAAACTTCGGCAGGAGGGGACTGTGTCTCTAACCCAGCCACGGTCCGTTCAATGCAAACCTATGTCGTTAACAGTAGCTATGGTCCAGTCCTTGAACAGCTTGATGACACATTGAAGGCTTCAGGTCTTGAGTTTGAAAGAGGGACACGCGGTGTCTTTGCAAAGGTGTCTGCCTGCGGGGATAACAGTACGAGTACACGGCTAAAGCCAATTACCGAGACTTCACAGTCAAATGGCGTACGGGAAAGCTATTCAGTCTCAACGACTTATACCGATTCATCTTGTGATTTCGGAAGTGCTGATAAATCTCAAAAATTCTTTGATGAATCCGAAGTAAGGTTTTTGCCTGTTGAAGAAATTAAGATTGAACAAGTATTCCAGTTTGCCTCTTAGGTCTAAAGGAAGCGATGCCTCGATCTCAAAAACCTAAGCCAATTCATCACGCCGAAGATTTCGAGCTTGATATATTATCAAGCGAAGATGATCTCTTTCGTTGGTTCTTACTGTCGTGTCTTTTTGGTAAGCCAATACAATCTAATGTTGCCATTAACACATGGAAACTTTTCATTAAACGAAAAATTGACACGCCGTGGGCAATTCTCGATATGTCGCATCGTTCACTTGTTCGTTTATTGGATGAAGGCAAGTACACACGTTACGACGAGTCTACTGCACGGGCGTTACAGACATGTATGGGGCAGCTTATTCGCGACTATGAAGGTTCGTTGTTACTGATGTATGAGAGTAGCCAGGATGAAGATGAATTTTCAAAACGACTGCAGGAATTGTATGGCGTGGGTCCGAAAACGGCAGAGATATTTATGCGTGAAACCGAAGAACTGTTCGCAAGAAGAGTAGAGTAAGAAGATGAACACGTATCACACAGTTAAAGATTTCCTTGATGACCTCACCGTTGAAAAACGAGACCAGGTCGAAACACTTCGCAAAATTATTCTCGAATCAGTTTCTGTTGAAGAACATATTAAGTGGAATTCACCTAGCTATGTTTATGAGGGCGAAGACCGGATTACTTTTAACCTCCATGGCAATGATGTAAAGATCTTGATTCATTGCGGAGCAACACGCAAAGAAGATAAAGCAGGTGTTCCTGTCTTAGAAGATGATCATGGGATTGTGCGTTGGAGTTCTGATATTCGAGGGGTTATCTCCTTTACCAATAAGGATGATATTAAAGTGAAACATAAAGCATTCGTGGACGTTATTAAGCGTTGGCTCGAATTATAAAAATAAGGAGGACATCATGTTAACCGCACTCAATTCATTTAGTGGACTATCAGTCGATGATATCGAAAAAGCACGACAGTTTTATGTCGATACACTCGCTTTTACACTTGTAGACGATAGCATGGGATTACAGCTTGAACTGCCAGGTGGTAATCAGCTTTTTATCTATCAAAAGGATGACCATATTCCTGCGGAATATACGGCACTTAACTTTGTTGTTGAAGATATCGACGATACAGTCGATCATTTAGTGGGACATGGAATTACGTTTGAACGATATGACTCGTTACCGGCTGAGCAAGATGAAAAAGGAGTTCTTCGCGGCAAAGCTGCAGGTCAGGGTCCTAACATTGCTTGGTTTCTTGATCCAGCCGGTAACACGCTCGCTGTTCTTGAAGACTAGTTCTCTCGACGCCACTATCATCTGACCTCTATAAATGGTAGTATAGGTAGTTGTGATTGCTGATATTACTATTACTGAAAAGTCCTTCGGACCAAAGTCGCTGATGAAAAACGTCCGCGTGTCTGTTAATGATGGCGAAAAAGTCGGTATTATTGGACGAAATGGTGTGGGAAAATCGACGCTTTTTGGTATCCTGGCTGGCTCAGACAAAGATTATACTGGTGAAATTATTTTTAAACCTGGTGCAGTTGTCGTCGCCACACAGCAGGAGTATCACGATATTGGTGACGATGTCACTGTCTTACAATATATCCTTCAGGGCTTGCCTGAGTATGCAAAGCTTAGCCATATTATGGAAACCTACCCAGAAACAATGGGCGATAATCTAAAAAAGATTAATGAATACACTGATGCACTACAGCGGTTTGACGATAAGGGCTTCTATCAAATTGAAGAGCAGATCGAACGTGAGCTTGATAACTTCCAGCTGCCTGATATTGCTCACCGTATCTTCGTCACGCTTTCTGGTGGACAGAAGCGACTTGTTGAAGTGGTGAAGATTATGCACTCTGACGCGCACCTTGCACTTGTCGACGAGCCGACTAACCACATGGACTATATTGCGAAAGAGCAGTTTGTCGAATGGTTAAAGCAGGCACGGGAAGCCGTTCTTGTGATTACTCACGACCGCGACGTTCTGCGTGAAGTTGATCGTATCGTTGAATTAAAGGATGGCGGAAGTGCGACATTTAAGGGGAACTATGACTCTTACTTGAAACAGAACGCTGTTTCGACTGGAAGTCAGATGAACGAATTCGAGATGATCGAAAAACGTATTACGAACCTTAAGTCAAAGGTAATTGAATACCAACGCTTTAAGGAAAAGTCACGACACGGTGGGACGATCCAACGCTTTAAGCGACTTGAAGAAGAGTCTCGTAAGGAGCTTGCTGAATTGCAGGGTCGTCAGAAACCTACCTTCTGGATTGATAAGGATTCTGTGGCAGAGCTAAATTACAAAACTGCTGGTCAGTATGAAAAATTTAAGGCAAAGAATGTTCGTATTGATCTTCGAAATGATGAGTCACGAAGTAAGCACGTTTTGGTGTCTGCGCGTGGCCTCAGCCTTGGGTATGATAAGCCGCTCTTTGAAGGTCTAAATATTGACCTTCGTGAAGGGGAAGCGCTTGAGTTCCGTGGTCGTAACGGTGCAGGTAAGACGACACTTATTAAAGCTATTTTGAGCGATCCGTCAGTCACGCAATTTGGTGGTGAGCTCGATATCGATACTCAAGTTCGTATCGGTATTTATGAGCAGGAAGTTTCACCCACTTACTTTGACCTCCCGCTCCAAGATGCAATTGAAAAAATGTATCTTTCCCGTGATCTTTCGATTTCGACAACAAAGATTCGTTCATTGATGAGCGATTACCTCTTCACCGAAGGTGATGGAAACATTCCAATTAAGAATCTTTCAGGTGGTCAAAAGGCTCGATTCCAATTGATTACAATGTTAGCGAACGATCCTCAACTCCTTATTCTTGACGAGCCAACGAACCACCTTGACCTTCCAAGTATTGAAGAGCTTGAGACGGCACTTGCGAAGTACTCCGGCGCGGTTATCTACGTCAGCCACGATGGCTACTTCCGCGATAAGATGCACGGAGAGGTCGTGAAGATCGGCAAGGCATGAGCCTCGCAATTTTGCTTCACTCGTCAAAGACAATGGTGCCAACACCTGCGTCACGCCCACTCACAACTCCTGATTTTTTGGCTGAAGCAACGCAGCTTCATGGTTACATCAAAAGTCTTACGACCGAACAGCTCGTAAAGGCTATGCACATCTCGGCGAAGTTGGCCGGAACTGTTCATGATACCTATGAATCGTGGGGAAGTGGCGAGCCATCGGCAACGATCGAGGTATTTCGTGGCGATATTTATAGTGGACTTCGGGCGCTTGATTTTTCTCCAACCGAAAAAGATTTTGCACAAAAGCATTTAAAAATCTTTTCAGGATTATATGGAGTACTCCGACCCTACGATGGTATCTATCCGTACCGACTCGAGGCAGCGTATACCTTTCCTGACGCGGCATTTAAGAATTTGTACACATTCTGGGGCGATATGCTTAAGGCGACTGTTACGGACATAGATTCGATACTAAACCTCACGTCGGTCGAGTACGAGAAACTCCTGCTTCCATTTATCGATTCATCAAAGATTATTACGCCACGATTCCTGACCCTTATGCCAGGTTCGGATGAGCCAAAGTTTGTCGTTGTTCATGTCAAGATTGCTCGCGGCGCATTTGCCCGTTGGGTGATCAAACGAGGCATCGATTCTATTGAAGGACTTGAGAAGTTTGATGATCTTGGCTACGAATACGATGAAGCATTGAGCACGCCGCTGCAGCCGGTATTTATTTGTCGTGACTTTAAAGGTATTGGCTTAAGCCAACGTTTGGTATAGTAAGGCTACATGAAACGACTTGCTCCTTATTCTCAACACCTCCTTCGAGGAACTGATCTGATCAAAGAACTGGTTGGCCACTCGAACATCAAAAAAACTGACATGGTCTACGACATCGGTGCGGGAACAGGTGCAATTACGGCTGTCCTCGCGACACGCGCACGCTACGTCCTTGCGATTGAGTCTGAGCCGCGTATGGCTGCGAAGCTTCGCGAGAACATGGAGCATTACCCGCAGGTTGAGGTAATTGAGGGCGACTTCTTGAAAATGCCGTTGCCGAAGGCTCCGTATAAGATTTTTTCAAATATCCCTTTTCATATTAGTTCGCAGATTGTTCGCAAACTGGTTGAGTCGGAATATCCACCTGAGGCTGCTTACCTGATTGTTCAGCGACAATTTGCACGAAAGTTACTGATTGGTGAGGTAGAGTTTACGGGTCTACTTGGTGCAACCATCGCGCCTTGGTTTATGGCGAAGATTAAGCGTCCACTTCGTCGCTCTGACTACACACCACCACCAAACGTGGATACGGTACTCATTGAATTAAAGCCACGACCCGAACCTGCGCTACCGCGTAAAGACATGGCACGTTACCAGGCAATGCTTGAAGATTGTTTCTCTGATCCAAAAAAGTTCACCAAGACTCCTCGAAAACAAACAGGGATTCCTGAAGACATTAAGCCTTCGCAGATGAGTTTGGCGCAGTGGGTGATGTTGTTTCAGGCAGTAAAATCTGGCCAATAGGAAGGTTGACACAGAATTCGGTGTAATCAAGCGGCTCACTAATAGTCAATGTTCCACCGAAATGATTCTCAACAATCTTTTGTGAGATGTATAAGCCAAGGCCATGACCGTGTTTTTTTGTAGAACTTATACTAGTGAATATGTGTCTTCTTTGTAGCAGTGTGAGTCCTACGCCATTATCTCTTACTCGGATAGTTATCCATTGGTCAGTCTGAGCAATGGTAATATAAACAGTATGCTCATTTTCTTTAGGTGCATATTCATAAGATTGAATCGCATTTGTAATAAGAATATCTATTATTTGTTGAAGACGAAAAGGGTCGCCGTATAGGAATATTACCGATTTCATATGCGAACGAAAAGAGAGTTCTATGTCAGAGCGATGAGCGAGCAACTTGGATTTTTCGACAGTTTTCCGAACGTACTTACCTACACTAAACTGAATACGCTGAGTATTATGAAGGCGCGTACTCGCAAGCGTTATGACTGATTCGATCTCTGAAAGTTGTTTCTTTATATTGTTGAGCATTTTGTTATCGAGCGCTTTTTCGGAAAAATTAAGAGAGAGATTCGTGAAGTGATTCGCTAGATCATGAAGAATGATTGTCGTATGCTGACCAAGTTCTACGAAATCATAGAGGTTCGTCATCTCTTTTATTTGAACCTGTCTCAATTCTTCCTTTTGTGTTGCGAGCGCTTCGGTAAGAACTACTCGTTGTCTTGCTAAAAATATATTCTTTTCTTTTGCTAAATTTGCTACGTAATCAATATTTTGTGCAAATAGCCAACCCGTAAGTGCAAAGGAGGTGAGGAAGATAATGTTAATAGCGGTGGTTATATAACTTGTTGCGAATATCTCTTTGGAGAAACCTTGATGAATATTTACTGACTGAACGACGAATAGGCATAGTATTGCAATGCAGACGACAGCGACAATGCCGATTCGTTTAAATAAGATTCCTGAGAGGAGAATACTAAATGCGTATAAAAGAATGGATAAGCCATGGGACACTCCCCACGCGAGTGAAGAAAGGGTCGCGATCAATAAGTAGAATACTATGAGAAAAGCTCCAGGCAGATGATCTTGACGAAGTAATGAAAGTGTAAATAGTAATGATACGCACACCAACGATAACATGCACGTTGAAAAGCCTATTCCTGGTATTGGCTGATGGGGCAGAACAGCGATTATCGTGAGTGTAAATAAAATAGCTATCGTACCAAGCAAAAGTACCTTGAGCACATACGGAGTAGTCGTGGGGTTCTTAGGCTTCAATCTTATACCCCAGGCCATAAGAGGTCTTTATGTATTGCGCCTCGAATGGTTTATCGATCTTATCACGCAGATGTTTAATATGGACATCCACCGTATTTAGCCAACTGCTTGAACCAGCAGACCATACGTGATGCATGATCATTTCTCGTGTCATAACGCGTCCCTTATTCTGAATGAGGCATTGGAGTATTTCAAATTCTTTACGTCGTAATGTAATTTCTTGATTGGATCTTTTGACGGTATGCTGCTCTGTATCAATCTCTATGTCTTTGTAGATTATGCGGGGCTTAATTTTTAGTTGCGTGCCGCGTCGTCGAAGAGCGTTGACTCGAGCCTTTAGCTCGCTGACATCGAATGGTTTGGACAGGAAGTCGTCGGCACCTGCATTTAATAATTCGACACGTTTACTCACTGCATTATTACCTGTCAAAATAATAAGCGGAGTTTCGTCATCGCGAGAACGGATGTGCTTGCAAACTTCACTCCCTTGCATGTCAGGAAGTCCAAGATCGAGGATGATTACTGAATAGGTGTGTTCTTTGTAATTTTCGATAGCTTCTATGCCGTTAGCATATATATCGACTGTATATTCTTTTTTAAAGTGATATCCTATGCGCTCAGCAAGTCGCTGGTTATCTTCGATGACAAGAATTTTCATGCTTAAAATTTTCCTTTCGTATATCTTAAAGAATACTGTAACTTTCTTAATTATTTTTAAAATAAGTGAAAATTACGCTTCTGGTTATATTGGCGTATTATAGAAACATGACCTCCGAACTACTCATTCGTCTCATGGCCGATTTTGCCGTCATCCCAGTGATCCTTTTGGGCGGTATTGCCTTGGTGTTCTATGTTCCAAAGGGGCAACGTTTTCAGGCCTATTCAAGGATTCTAATGGCGGGACTAACCGCATATTTATTGGCGAAATTTGTTGCAACGATCTATCAACCGTCGGACGAGCGGCCATTTCAGACATTAGGGGTTGAAGCCGGTGCACTCTATCTTAATAACCCCGGCTTTCCCTCTGATCATGCGCTGTTCGTGACGGCTATTGTTGCAGCAGTATGGTTTGAGACCGGTCGTAAAAAACTGACGTTATTTCTCGCTGCGCTCGTTGTCTTAATTTGTATTGGACGGGTAGTCGGACTCGTTCATACACCCCTTGATGTCATTGGGGGTGTTGCCATCGCCCTTATAGGTGCGCTATGGTATCTACAGAAGCCGGTGGAGAAAAGAGGGAATAATGGCTCAGGTAATCGTCGAAGATAGAGAAATTATTGCAGTCACGATTCAGTCGTGGGTGCGCGTCATTGGACTCGGAGCAGGCGTAGGGTTGGCCGTATGGGTGCTCACATCACTTCTTGGAAGATATGCTTTTGGGCCCCTGCTTGGTGCTGACGCAAATATATTCATTGTGGCAGGAAAAGTTTCTGCCGTCCTTGTTGCTACCTGTGCAGTATTGGGAATGGTCCGACTTGGTGTTGCTCGCCCAATCGTGATTGCGGTTGCTGCTGCGGCGCTTCTATGGGATCTATCCGTCTGGACACAAGGAATGTTCTGGCTTGAGGCGGTTGCATGGAGTATTCTTCTTTATGCTGCATCTTATGCGCTCTTTGGGTGGATTGCTCGACAGGGAAGTACGTTACTGGCGATACTCATCACCATTCTTGTCGTTGTCGTGATTCGCATCGCGCTTGCCCTTTAGATTAGCGTAGCTGTTATACTAGGGGTATGGAACAAATCTTACTATTTATCTTACTTTTCTTTGTTGTGGGCTTGGCGATAGCTCTCTTCGTGATGAGTGGGCGACTTCGCGATATTAAACCCAACGGTGGGGTAGAAATGCTAAAGACCGACGTGACGGAATTGAACCGCACGATCATGGAGCTGCAGAACAATCTTGGTGATAAGTTAGAACGCAATGCGACTAACATGCAAACATCGATGCAAAAGCAGCTGAGCGAGAGTGTAAAACTCGTAAACGACGTATCGCAACGTCTCACAAAACTCGACGAAACAAATCGTCGTGTCGTTGATGTCGCAGACGAATTAAAAACGCTTCAGAACGTATTGCAGAATCCAAAACAACGAGGTGTCTTTGGTGAATATTATCTTGAATCAGTCCTCGGAAACATGCTGCCATCTAAGAATTTTGAGATGCAATATAAGTTTAGTGATGGATTGATTGCTGACGCAGCGGTATTTCTTGATAAGGGTCAAATCCTCGCAGTTGATAGCAAGTTTAGTCTTGAGAACTACAACCGTATGGTGGGTGCAGATACCAAAGAAGAACGCGAAGGCTACTTGAAGAAAGTACGTAATGACCTGAAAGGTCGTATCGATGAGACGAGTAAATATATTCGCCCAGCTGAAAACACAATGGAGTTTGCTTTCATGTTTATTCCAAGTGAATCACTGTACTATGATCTCTTAATCGGTGATGTCGGAACAGGTTCTAGCGCGCGTGATTTAATCGAATACGCGTTTCGCGAAAAGAAAGTAATCATTGTTAGTCCAACCAGCTTCATGGCCTACCTTCAGACGGTGCTCCAAGGTCTCCGTAGCCTTCAAATTGAAGAACAGGCAAAAGATATTCAGATCCAGGTAGGTAAGCTTGGGCGCCACATCTCTGCCTTTGACGGCTTTATGAATAAGCTTGGTAAGTCTCTCTCGACAACTGTTAATCACTACAACTCGGCGCATAAAGAGCTGGCGAAGGTTGATACAGACGTAATGAAGATCGCTGGTAATAGCAAGAGTGTCGAGCCATTACTCATCGACCGTCCACAGAACGACGACGAGTAAGATCGTTACTATATAAAAATACCCCGCTCAGTCAAACGGGGTATTTTTTATTGCGGAGCGAAACTAGTTCGTAACGCGGCGGTAGTGGATGTCGTTAAGAACGAATCCGATGATCGCACCAAGAATTGGAGCGAGTGCATATACCGCAAGTGGCCAAAGGTTGGTCGAGAGACCAGCGTATGCTTGCAAGCTAATTGCAGCTGCTGGGTTCAAGATCGCAGTTCCTCCAACGTATCCTGCAGCGGTAAAGGCGATAACCAATCCGATAAGGAGTCCGAGTCCACCAGTAAAGGCAGCGGTAAGGCCGTCTTTAGCGATACGAATGACATTAGCGATAGCAAATCCAAGGATTGCAGTACCGATTAACTCAGAGAAGAACACGAACCATTGCTTGTCAGCGAGTGTCGTGACGTCAACTGCAGCGAAGAGTGCTGGAGCTTGCTGAGTCATTTGTTGTGCTGCGTCTGGAGATGCTGCACCGTTGATGAATGCGCTAAAGGCAACGAATGCCAATGCTGCACCAAGCAACTGAGCGATGATGTATCCAACTGCACGAAGCCAACCGATACGACGGGTAACAAATGCACCAATCGTGATTGCTGGGTTAACGTGTGCACCTGAAACTGCACCAATCATAAGAATGATACCAACGAAGGCAAACATTACATATAATGGAGCACCTTGTGTGGCGAGGATCACCCCTGCGAGCAGGAAGGTTCCGAATAATTCGGCACCGAGTGAACGCCATAGTGATGTTGAACGGACTGATTCTTGTACGTGCCCGATAAACGTATTCTTAGTAGCGGATACCGGAGCTGACGTTACTGTCGTAGTGCTTGTTTTGGCCGTGCTAATTTTCTTAGCAGGCACTTTCTTGCTTGTAGTAGAGGCTTGTTTAGTAGCCATATGTTTCCCTCCTTATAGTCAACATGGTTTCTATTGTAGCATAAACAGGAAGCGGGGAGATGCTACAATAAGGGCATGGCTTTATTTGTACGACAAGATGAAAACAGAAGTGAATTACAGCAGCGACTTGCGACCGAACTTCAGGAGCGCGCAAAACTAAAGGCAAAAGAAGCAGAGTTACCTGATGGTGTCGAAGACTCTGAATTTATTAAAGGAACGAAGCAGACCACGAGTCTCGCGTGGGTGTGGATCCTGATTACGCTAGCTATCGTTGGTGTCGTTATTTACTTGATAGTTACATCTTCGAATTAACTTATACCTAAGCTTTCTAGGGCTTACTCTCCCGTTATTTTTAGCGTATAATAACGACTAGTTATGTCAGTGAGAAGTATTGATGCCGTACGGCAAGAATTATTAGAGCGGGTAAATCAATTAGAGACTCCTCGTGAGGTGCTTCGTGCACCCGAGTTAAAGGCACTCTATGGTCAGATTGGCACATTGTCGCCAGAAGAACGCGGACCATTTGGTAAAGAAGTTAACGAAGTGAAGATTGCGCTTGAGGCAGCAATTTCTGCTCGTGAACAATCTCTCGCGAGTGCGTCGGTCGAATCGATTGATGTGACCTTACCGTGGGACGTCAATGCAAAGGCCCCGCAATTACTTTCAACTACTCAAGGCTCCCAGCACCCACTTACAAAAGAACTCGATCGTGTTATCGATATCTTTACTCGCATGGGGTTTGCTGCAATTGAGTCTCGTCAGATTGATGACGACTTTCATATGTTTAGTGCATTAAACTTTCCTGAAAACCACCCTGCTCGAGATGGCTATGACACTTTCCGTACTGAAGAAGGCTTTATTCCCCCTGCCCATACGAGTACAATGCAGCACCGTATTCTCAAAGATGGCAAAGCGCAGTTAGAAGCGGGTGGAAATATCGCAGCCATTAGCTATGGACGTGTTTTTCGTAATGAAGACGTCGATGCAACCCACGAGCATACGTTCTACCAAACAGAAGGTGTCTTTGTCAGTGAGACCGCAACACTGGGTGAACTACTCGGAACATTACGCCGCTTCTTTGAGGTTTATTATGGCCAAGAACTGAAGATCAAAACCCAACCTGCATACTTTCCGTTCGTCGAACCGGGTCTTGAGTTCGCGATCGAAAAGCCGGCTGCACTTGGCGGTAAACCAGGTGAGTGGCTTGAGATGGCCGGTTGTGGCATGGTCCATCCGAATGTTCTGTCTGAGGCTGGCATCGACCCGACGAAATATCGTGGCTTTGCCTGGGGCATGGGTATTGAGCGACTGGTTATGCTGAAGTATGGCATCGACGACCTTCGTCATTTTGAAGCTGCAAAACTTAATTTCTTGAGGAAGTTCGCATGATCATTTCACTGAATTGGCTAAAGAAATATACAGACATCGATGTATCAGTAGCTGATCTGTCGACATTGATCGGTGCTCGGTTAGTTGAAATTGAAGGTGTCGAATCTCTCGTTGAAAAGTATAAAGACGTCATTATCGTAAAGGTAGTTGAATGTCGTCCTATCGAAGATACCGATCACTTGAATGTGACAAAAGTCGATGATGGTGGTGTAACGAAAGATATCGAACGTGACGAAAACGGTCTCATACAAGTGGTTTGTGGCGCACCAAATGTCACAGCAGGTGTCCTTGTTGCGTGGCTTCCTCCAACCAGTACAGTCCCAGAAACTTACGGAGATAAAGAACCCTTTGTATTGGGTGCTCGTCCACTTCGTGGCTATGTGAGTAATGGAATGTTGGCGAGTGCAAAAGAGCTTGCATTGTACGAAGACCACACCGGCATTATTATTGTTGATAAAGAAGTCGCGCCTGGAACTTTATTTGCCGACGCATATGAATTAAATGACGCACTCCTTGATATCGAAAATAAATCACTAACTCACCGTCCCGACGCTTTCGGTGTCGTCGGGTTTGCGCGTGAAATTGCTGGAATTCAGAATAAGCAATTCACGACGCCTGAATGGTTGCGCGATCTTTCGCCCACTATAGAAACCGATCATAGCGTCGAAGCGCCTAAGATCATTATTGATGAGCCAGAACTCTCTGATCGCTTCTCTGCAATCGTTCTTTCAGGAGCGGATGAGGCAGCGCAATCACCGTTAGATATTCAAACGTATCTTTCGCGTAGTGGTATCCGTCCAATTAGCGCTATCGTCGATGTTACTAACTACCTCATGCTTCTTACCGGTCAACCGATGCATGCGTATGATTACGACAAGGTCCTTGCTGTATCTGGAGGTGTTAATGAAATCCATGTTCGTTCAGCACGGAAAGATGAGACACTACAACTGCTCGACGGCCGAGAGCTGAAGCTCGATACGGAAGACATGATTATCGCTGCCGGTGATGTTGCAATCGGACTTGCTGGGGCGATGGGTGGAGCAGCGACAGAGATTGATGAGCATACCACACGTATTCTTCTTGAAGCGGCAACCTTCAACCTTTATAAACTACGAAACATCCAAATGCGTCACGGTATCTTTACTGAAGCGATTACTCGTTTAACAAAGGGAATTCCCGCACCATTAAGCGCACCTGTTCTTGCCGAAGCGACACGACTCCTTGCACGGTATGCGGGAGCGAAAGTAGTGAGTGAGGTAACTGAAGACTATCCAGGAAAACGTGATCCATCAACCGTGACTGTAACGCTTGCTCAAATCAATGATGTCCTAGGAACACAACTGACAACAGACGAAGTAATTCAAACTCTTGCGAATGTAGAATGCCCTGTACAGCAGAAGGATGAAACGCTCACTGTTGAGATTCCATATTGGCGTCATGACTTAAGTATTGCAGAAGATATTATCGAAGAGGTCGGTCGTCTTCGCGGCTTCGACTCGATTGCCGTTACCTTGCCTCAACGAGACTTTACTGCCGTCGAGGTATCTGACTTCGATAAGCTAAAAAGCTTACTCCGCTCGACATTGGTACGGGCTGGTGCGAATGAAGTACTGACTTACAGTTTTGTTCATGGTGATACGATGCGCAAAGCAGGCCAGAATCCCGAAGAGGCATACCGAATTACTAATAGCATTAGCCCAGAGCTGCAATACTACCGCCAAAGTCTTACTCCAAGTTTATTAACGGCAATCCACCCTAACCTTAAAGCTGGTTTTGATCATTTTGCATTGTTTGAGATAAATAAATTCCATACTAAACGACACGGTCTCACTGACGAAAACGTTCCAAAAGAACTTGATGGATTGGCGTTTGTCGTTGCCCAAGGGAAAAAGAGTGAAAGTGCTGCATTCTTTGAAGCAAAACAATATCTTGAATATATTGCGAAAGAACTTGGCGTGAGCTTTGTTTATGAACCGCTCGAAGCAGATAGTGACTATCCTGTGACTCAACCGTTTGAACCTAAGCGGAGTGCCCGTGTTTGGAGTGCGGATAAGACTGAACGAATCGGGGTTATCGGTGAATTGAAAGCATCAGTTCATACTGTTTTTAAGCTTCCTGCATCACTTGCTGCTTTTGAAATTAGCCCAGCAGCGCTTTTAAAAATCTCAAAAGTGTTTGAAAAAACATACACGCGACTCAGTCGCTTCCCGTCGGTTGAGCGAGATATTAGTTTGCAAGTTCCCCAGTCGGTTACTTATGAACAGCTCTATCAGGAGATTGATACCGCGGCTGCGGCAAGTGAATTAATGACCACAATCGAGCCGCTCGATTTCTATCAACCAGAGAACCAAGAGGTAAAGAACCTTACGTTCAGATTGACCTTCACCTCATACGATAGAACATTGACGGGTGATGAGGTAGGCAAACATATGCAATATATAACTGAATTAGTCACGACACATACAAATGGAAAGGTATTATAACAATGGCAACATCACGAGCACAACAAGTAGGAATTTGGATCATCGCAATCACTTTAACAGTGGGAACTATCGGTTCATTTATCGCAATCGTACTGGCCAACGAAAACCAACAGACGGCAACAACCCGTGCAGCTGAAGAGGCTGAAAAAGCTCAAGCAGATGCGCTCGCGGCACTTGAACCCCTTGAGGGATACTCTGCGACTCCATTTGAGGCAGCTGCAGTTAATGAACTTAAGGTTGAGGTACTTACTGAAGGAACTGGTGAAGTCGTTAAAGATTCAGATACGATCAAGGCGAGCTATACGGGCTGGTTAGCTGATGGAACGATTTTTGACTCAACAAAGAAGAAAGATACAGCTGACGCACCAATCTCATTCCCACTCAACGGTGTGATTAAAGGTTGGACGAACGGCTTGGCCGGACAAAAAGTGGGCAGCGTCGTGAAGTTAACGATTCCTGCGGATCAAGGATACGGTGCATCTGCGAACGGGAATATACCGGCAAATTCACCATTGCAATTTATTGTTATTATCCAAGCAATCGACCCACAAGCAAGTTAATAGTATACTATACTTAGTATAGTAATAATAGGAAATATATTTATGAGCGAGACAGTCAGAGACGTCATTATGGTCGGAGCGGGTCCGAGTTCGTTGACAGCAGCAATCTATACAACCCGTGAAGATATCGATACGGTACTGTATGAAAAAAGTGCTATCGGTGGATTAGCGGCAATCACCGACATTGTTGATAACTACCCCGGATTTCCTGATGGAATCGAAGGGTTGACACTTGCTGGCCATCTAGAAAAACAAGCTGAGCGTTTTGGCGCACAGATTGAGTACGGTGACGTCAGTGAGATTCGTGATGAAGGTGACGTAAAAGTTGTAACCGTTGATGGGGTCGAAGTAAAAGCAAAGACAGTCCTTATTGCAACAGGCAGTGACTACAAGAAAATCGGTGTTCCTGGTGAAGCTGAATTTTACGGTCGCGGAGTTCACTATTGTGCGACTTGCGACGGGGCGTTCTACCGCGAAAAAACTCTTGTTGTCATTGGTGGAGGAAACTCTGCACTTCAGGAGGCAATCTTCCTTACACGATATGTTACTCACCTTGATCTTCTTGTTCGAAGTACGATCAGTGCAAGTGATGTTCTTCAGCATGAACTTCAAAAATATATTGATGAAGGAAAAGTAACGGTTCATCTTGGAACAACTACCGAATCTATTAACGCGACTGACGGTCGTGTCTCGAGTGTTACTATCAAAAAAGACGGCGAAGTCTCAACACTTGAAACAAATGGTGTCTTCGTCTTTGTTGGGCTGTTGCCAAATACAGGCTTCTTGAAAGATAGTGGTATCGAACTCGATGAAATTGGTCTGATTAAAACAGACAATCACCTCCAAACAAACATTCCTGGTATTTTTGCTAGTGGTGACGTTCGTAGCGGTGCCACAATGCAGATCGCTAGTGCTACTGGTGAAGGGGCAACGGCTGCAATGTCGATTCGAGAATATCTCGACGAACAAGAACGCGCTAACTAAGCGACGTAATCGGTAATAAAAGTTTCCAGCTGTTTAATAATAGCTGGATCTTTTGTTTCAAGGGCAACTTCTCTTGTTCCAAAAAAGACGCTCGCATAGGCAAAGTTATGCGATCCTGTAATCGCTACTTTTGAACCATTTTTCATGGTGAAAATAATACATTTAGCGTGAAGGTAGGTGTCGCGCAGATAAGCAGTGCGAAAGCCGGTAATAAGCATATTAAGACGAATAAGCGCTCTATTTACACCTTTTGCTTGTTCGGGATTATTAAAGAAAAGTTGGTGAGGACGCTTTTTGAGAATACGGGCTAACTTTCCTGTTGGGCAGTACTGTGAAACGAATGTCACTTCTTTTGCTAATTCCGCTAACTCGCATGCACGACGATAAATAATCGACTGGGTAATGATACCTCCGTCAAAAAGAATCGTTTGATTATCAAGCTCATGGGCTGCGCTTCCATAGTTTGTTGCGGTTCGCTCTGCTTTTCGAATGCGCTGGAGCTCATCGACGAGGCGATCACCAAGCGCCGTACTCTCCGTGCGTAACATGTAATCGTTGTTCTCGATACCTTCTTGATAGATGTTGACTCCACCGAATGAAAAGACAGTGTCGTCGACAACGCACCACTTACTATGAGTGCGTCCATTGAGAATCGTCATTCGACCGTGACCAAGCCAGTAAAATCGTACGCCTGATTCTTTTAGCTTCTTTGCCATAGCGGTCGCTTCGCGAGCGTGAATGCTGTAGTAGCGTACTGGCAAAAAACTCCCGCTCACTTCTCCGTACGTAACGACATCAGCGGCAACAGTTACCTTTACACCGCGTTGTGCGGCGGCCTTGAGCGCTTCGATAAGTTCGTGTGTTGCTTCATGATCGGCGATGACCATTGCGATGAGCGAAACTCGTCGCTCGGCTTTATTAATAAGATCTGTCGCTTGGCGGATATATTCCGGCGGCAGTACAAGTTGCATATTCATCCTTGTTTGATTATATCCCTCTTTACTAAAAACTGGTAAAATAACAGAGAAGAAATACAAAAGGAGATGTAATGGCAGACTTTAATCAGATCTTAACCCCTGGCGATGTTGACACGGGTGTTGTAAACGTAGTAATTGAAATCCCTACAGGCAGCAGCCACAAGATTGAATGGAACCGTGAAAAAGCAGTGTTTCAGCTTGACCGTGTTGAACCAGCAATTTTTGCAAAGCCAACTAACTACGGATTTATTCCTCAAACGCTGGATGAAGATGGTGATGAGCTCGACGCACTGATTATTACCAACGAGCCACTTCCTACCGGTATTTTTCTTGAAGCGAAAATTATTGGTGTCATGAAATTCGAAGATGATGGCGAGATTGATGACAAGGTCATTGTTGTTCCTGCTGATGACCGCAGCACGGGCAATGCGTACGAGACCCTCGAAGACTTGCCTGCTCAACTTTTGAAGCAGATCGAACATCACTTTAGCCACTACAAGGATCTTAAAAAGCCTGGATCGACTATCGTAAAGGGATTCGCTGGTATCGACGAAGCAAAAACGATTGTTCACGAAGCAATCGAGCGCTGGAATACAAAATAATGCTCAGTACCGACGTGCAGGTGCGTGAAGCCCAGCAGTTGGTTATTGATGTATTCAAATCACTTCGTTCAGACCTATTGTCGGTATACGGTAACATTGAGCATACCCGGAAGGGGGATAGCTCTCCGGTTACTGTGTGGGACGTTAAGGTTGAAGAGACGTTACGAGCTGCTCTTGAGCAGGCATACCCTGAAATCGGCTTTGAGGGTGAAGAAACGGGCGAATGGGGTAACCGAGAAACCTATTGGTTGGTAGATCCGATTGATGGTACCTCTAGTTTTATTCGCGGCCTCCCGTTTTGTACCAACATGGCAGCGCTGGTTGATAAAGGACATGTAATTGCTGCTGTCATTTACGACTTCGTAAATGACGTTCTATATACTGCACTTAAAGATCAGGGTGCTTTTAAGAATGGTGAACCGATCCACGTTAATACAACCAGAGGCCCAGGAAACCAGGTTGTATATTCTTTGACACGACAAGCCTTCGGCCATTTGCAAGAAGCAATGCATGAACTCGGAATTCGACTTATTCTTCCTATGGGTGCTGCGGGATATGACTATGCATTGTTGGCCGAGGGAAAAATTGATGGGGTAATTGTTGTCAATACTCAGACTGGACTATACGATAATGCTCCAGGGTTACTTCTTGCTGAAGAAGCAGGTGCGGTTATGTTGCAATATGACAACGAGGTTGGTGTACAGCGACACGAGTTTATTGTTGGCGCACCGTCGGTCGTCGAGCGAATTGAACATAGCGGACTTATTTAGTCATCATTGCGACCATTGCATGATCGCCGTCTTCGTTCCGGTTTCCTTTAAGGAACTCACTATAAGAGAAGTATTCAGGGTCTTTCGTTGAATCAGCAGGATTGTCGGTGATATTTTCGTGAATAATGCCAGCTGCAGCTAGTTGTTCAAACGTTGCCTCTTTCATACCTTTGTTGTCGAGTGCCCAAATAGGGTAAATGTCTTTTCCTGGCGCCGGTGTAAGCCATACAAGAATATCTGCTGGATGACATCCATAAGTATCTTGTAGATATTTTACTGATTTATAGCCACCATTTTGCTCTAAGCTATGACGTCCAAGATGAGAAAGCATGAGTACTTGTTTGGTAGGATCAAATAGTATCGCTCCGACACAATCTGCAATAGGGAGAAAAAGTGCATGGTCGAGGGAGGTGGTTATGAGTGCATCGGCAACAGTCGCCTGGTCGTCAGTCATCCCTGCATTCTTATCTGCTTCGGTTAGTTCGATGTAGCTACAATATTCCTCGCGAGAGTAGTCTATCTTGGCGCGAGTCGTTTGTTCGATTTTTATTCCTTGAGCTTCGAGGAAGCGACTCCTATTTTTGATAATGTCTGGATCTGACATATCGTGCCGATTATACATACTTCCATTCGATACTTTTGAAGTCGCAACAATAACGTTTGTCATTACCTATCCTTTTTCTTAACTCGTGTCTTCTCTCGAATGATTGCTGCTGCATGACTAATCGATTCGATAACTCCGAGTTGCCTCAATTGGGCGCGAAGCTTGTTACGAGCGTGTGTCGTCTTGACGAGATCCATCCATGCTTTCTTCGGCGTGCTGGTCTTACGTGTCATTACCTCAACAATATCACCGTTTTGAAGGGGTTTATCGAAAGGATGAATTGATCCGTTCACGCGAAATCCATTGGTATGCTTTCCGATGTCGCTATGGACTAAGTATGAGAAATCAAGAGGAAGGGCTCCTTCGGGGAGATTGTAAATATCACCCTTTGGTGAGTAAACGAAAATTCGATCACCAAACAGGTCTATGTTGAGCTGGTCACTCGTGATATCCTCTCCATTACGCAGTCGTCCAGCGATTTCTTGAAGTTGGGTGATCCACTGCATGTGTCCCGGGAGTACCGAAGAGGTGCGTTGACGTATGTAGTCTTTCGATGCTTTCTGTTCATGATAGTGAAAGCTTGCTGCAAGTCCACGCTCTGCGTACTCGTGCATCTCATAGGTACGAATTTGAAATTCGACAATCTGTTTTGAGGGAGTGATAACCGTTGTGTGGAGACTTCGATAACCATTCGGTTTTGGTACTGCAATGTAATCTTTAATCCGGGCAATCATTGGCTGATAGAGAGAGTGAAGGACCCCAAGAACGCGGTAACAATCTTCTTTTGTCTCGACAATAATGCGAAGTGCCATCAGGTCATAAATATCATCGATAGTCCGACCTTCTTTTTGTAGCTTTTTGTGGAGGCTGTAGATGCTTTTTACACGACCGTTGATATCAAAACTAATGCCTTGCTTTGTGAGCTCTTTAGCGACATCTTCACGAACGGCCCCGAGCTTGCGGGTACTTTTGCCGAGTCGTTTACGGAGTTGGTTTTGCAACTTTCGATACTCCTTAGGATCAAGATAACTAAACGCAAGCTCTTCGATTTCCATGCGAACACGACCCATACCGAGTCGGTCGGCCATTGGGGCAAACACTTCGAGGCTTTCACGAGCGATCTTCACTTGTTTCTCTCGAGGCATATGCTGGAGTGTCTGAAGGTTATGGAGCCGATCAGCAAGTTTAATAATGATCACGCGGACGTCTTGTCCGACAGCGATAAGAAGTTTTGAGAGATTGTCTTTGGTCTGAGGGAGGTATTCATTAAGGTCCTGCATACCGGCGCGGGCTTGAGACACCTTAGTCACTCCGTCGACGAGAAAGGCGACATCACTGCCAAAGTTGTTCTCGATCATCTCCAAGGTAACATCTGTATCTTCGACGGTATCATGAAGAATTCCCGCGATGACACTGTCGCCGTCCATACCCCAGTCGATAAGTGTGCTCGCAACTGAAAGGGGGTGAATGATGTACGGTTCACCACTTTTGCGTTTTTGGCCTTCATGGGCAGTCGTTGCAAGTGTAATAGCATGCTCCAGATCAAGTATCTGGTCCTCATCGTAATGAGGCTCGGCTTTTATCAGGAGATCGCGTTTTTTCATAGCTTTCTTAGTATACGAAGATCGGTCACTTTTGTTAACAAGATCATTCTTTGACATATTGCTCAAACCACTTATACTTATTACCAGAACGCATAACTACTGTATAAGGAGTGGGGACAATGAGTAAGACAAAAATTGGTATTAACGGATTTGGCCGTATTGGACGAAATGCCTTCAAGATTGCTTTTGATCGTAGCGACCTAGAGGTTGTGGCGATTAACGACTTGACCGACACAAAGACACTTGCCTATTTATTGCAGCACGACAGCAATTATGGTGCTTACAAGAACAAGGTCGGCTATGACGATACCGGTATCATTGTTAACGATCAGCACATTAAGGTATTAGCAGAAAAAGACCCTGCAGCTCTTCCGTGGGGTGACCTTGAAGTTGAAATGGTCATTGAATCAACAGGACGATTTACCGAAAAAGAAACTGCAGAGCTACATATTAAAGCCGGTGCAAAGCGCGTCATCATCAGTGGTCCTTCAAAAAGTGATGGTGTCGATACGATTGTTCTTGGAGCAAACGAAGAGGCAATCGAAGGTGCAAGTGAAGTAATCAGCAACGCAAGTTGTACGACAAACTCACTTGGTGTTGTCATGGCAATCCTTGACTCAGAATTCGGTGTCGAGAAGTCACTTCTTACAACTGTACACAGTTACACTGCCAGCCAAGCGCTTCAAGATGCTCCTGCAAAGGATCTTCGCGAAGGCCGCAACGCTGCAGAGAATATTGTTCCAACAACGACAGGTGCAGCAATCGCTGTAACGAAGACACTTCCGCAACTTGCGGGTAAGTTTGATGGGCTAAGTATTCGTGTCCCAACTCCAGTCGTCTCAATCAGCGACATTACTGTGCTCTTGAGCCGTGATGTCACCGTCGAGACATTGAACAATGCATTCAAAAAGGCGTCAACTGAACCATTCTACCAGGGTATCCTTGGCGTAAGCGAAGAGCCACTCGTCAGTCGTGACTACATTGGTAACAGTCACTCCGGTGTTGTTGACCTCCTCTTAACAAAAGTTGTTGGCGGAAACCTTGCAAAGATCATGGTATGGTACGACAACGAATGGGGCTACAGTAACCGATTGGTCGAATTAGTAGCTGATGTCGCAAAGACCTTGCACAAATAAACTTAAAACGCTTATACTTTAAAGTAATGAAGATCTTTTTGGGCAGTGATCACAACGGATTCCACATGAAGGAAGCTGTCTTTGCATACCTCGCAAAACGTGGGTATGATGTCGAGGACGTCGGGGATAGCGTTCTTGATCCTCAGGATGACTTTCCTGAGTTTGCACAAGCTGCTGCTCTAAAGGTCTTGGGCGAAGAAGATGAAGCACGCGCAATTCTTATCTGTGGAGGCGGACAAGGTATGGCTATGGCCGCCAACCGCTTCCACGGTATTCGCGCCAGTGTTATTTGGGATGCGTTTGAAGCCAAAATGACTCGTAATGATAACGATTCGAATGTTCTCTGTCTTCCGTCTCGTGTATTAGAAAATGGACCAGAATGGCAGGGAATTATTGAAACCTGGTTGAGCACTCCTTTTGCCTCGGCCCCAAGATACAAACGACGTAATGAACAATTGGATGAACTGTAATGTCGATTATTGCCCCTGCAATCACGGTTGAAACTCCTGAGGCCTTAGCTGAAGCAATTCAGCGTATTGAGGCATTCGCTATGCGCGTACATGTTGATATTAGTGATGGAGAGTTTGCTCCTACCTTCCTGCTCGGTGAAGACATGCTTACGTGGCCGGCAAATTGGCAGGTAGATGTCCACGCAATGGTTATGCGACCAAGTGAGCATATTGCACGACTTATTGCGTTACGCCCTAGTATGATTATCTTTCATGCGGAAATTACTGAAGATAAAATGGTGCTTATTGATCAAATCAAGCAAGCGGGTATTAGGGTTGGCGTTGCGCTTTTGCGAACGACTGTCCCTTCAACTGTTGCTGATATTATTCAAGCCGTTGATCATGTCATGATTTTTTCTGGAGAATTGGGAGAGTATGGTGGCACTGCAAGCTTGATGCAGCTTGAAAAGGTTCGCCTCATTAAGAATATAAACGATAAGGTAGAAATTGGATGGGATGGCGGCGTCAGCCTTGAAAACGCCTATACCCTCAGTAAAGGTGGAGTCGACGTTCTTAATAGTGGAGGCTCGATCGCCGAAGCTGAGAATCCTGCTGGAATGTACAACGCATTGACGAAAGAAATTAATAAACGAGGAGTGCTGTAATGGGCCTGACAACGGTACAGCTTGAACACAAGGCGATAGAGATTCGCCAAGATATTATTCGCATGCTTGAGCACGCTGGGAGCGGTCACAGTGCTGGTCCACTTGGTCTCGCCGACATCTTTGCAGCACTTTATTTTAATATTCTTAATATCCGTCCTTCGGAGCCTGAATGGCCGGAGCGCGATATCTTCTTTTTGAGTAATGGACATACCGTACCTGTCCAGTATGCGGCCATGGCTGAAGCTGGTTATTTTGATAAAGAAGAGTTACTCACACTCCGTAAGCTCGGCACTCGATTGCAGGGTCATCCTGAGCGAGAAAAACTACCCGGACTTGAAAATACGAGCGGCCCACTAGGGAGCGGTCTTTCTCAAGCGGCTGGATATGCCTATACTCTGCAATATATTGAAGAAGTGAGTCATCGCTTTGTGTATGTTGTCATGGGTGACGGCGAATTAAATGAGGGTAATATTTGGGAAGCCGCAATGTTTGCGGGAAAGAATAAGCTTTCACAGCTCATCGCATTTATTGATCGCAATAATATTCAAATCGACGGAAGTACTGAAAGCGTCATGCCTCTCGAAGATTTAAAAGGCAAGTGGGAGTCATTTGGCTGGCACGTTGTCGAGATCGATGGTAATAACGTCGAAAGTATTATCGATGCTGCTAGCCAAGGGCGAGCAATTACAAATCGTCCAACGGTCATTATTGCTCATACTATTCCTGGTAAAGGTGTTGACTTCATGGAGTATGACTACAAATGGCACGGAATACCACCAAACAGTGAGCAGGCGAAGCTTGCACTCGAAAAGCTCCGTACTCTTGACGGAAAAATTACTCATGAAGGAGCTGGCGTATGAGTCACTATCCACTAAATCCCGACGTTTTTAATGATGATGTCGCGCTTGAGCCAATTCGTGCAGGATTTGGCCGTGGCCTGAAGGCTGCCGGCGAAGCAAACGAGGCGGTCGTCGCGCTATGTGCGGATCTTACCGAAAGCACGCAAATGCACCTCTTTAGAGAGGCTTTTCCAAAGCGGTTCGTTGAGATTGGTGTCGCTGAACAGAATCTTGTCACTGTGGCGAGTGGTATGGCGCGTGCTGGCAAAATCCCCTTTACGAGTAGCTATGCTGCATTTAGTCCAGGACGAAACTGGGAACAAATTCGTACAACAGTGACGTTAAATAACCAACCAGTGAAGGTTGTTGGGTCTCACGCTGGAGTGAGTGTTGGTCCCGATGGTGCGACACACCAGATGCTTGAAGATATCGCATTGATGCGAGTACTTCCGAATATGGTGGTAATTGCTCCTGGTGACAGCATTGAAGCCGAGAAGGCGACAAAAGCCATTGCAGAAAATGGGAAGCCTTCATACCTCCGTCTTGCCCGAGATAAGACGCCAATCTTTAGTACTGACGAATCGCCTTTTGAGATAGGTAAAGCGTATGTCCTTAGAGAAGGTGCTGAAGTAACGCTGCTTGGAACCGGAACGATGACCTATCAACTCCTAGTTGCGGCAAACATACTTGCTGAGCAAGGAATTGATGCTGAAGTTGTCCATGTGCCGACGATTAAGCCACTTGATGAAGCAACGATTCTCGCAAGCGCAAAGAAGACCGGTCGAGTAGTAACTGCCGAAGAGGCACAGGTTAATGGTGGGTTTGGCGGAGCAATTGCTGAGTTTCTTGGAGAACACCTCCCTATGCCAATCATTCGTATCGGTATGCAAGATCGTTTCGGAGAATCAGGCGCACCAAATGAACTTCTTGAACATTTTGGGTTAACTGGTGCAAAGATTGCAGAACGGGTAAAAAATTGGGCGGCTGACACGCCACGGTATCACCAAGACGCATAATGTCCTGATCATGACGATACCAAACTAAATCGCGCTATTTCATCTGTAAGCACAAGTGGTATACTGGAGGCAGATGTAATACTTTAGGGGGGAATAATGGGTTTAACAATTAAGGAAATTCGCGACAATACGACGCGAGCACGACATCTCATGCAGCGCTCACGTCAGCAGAAATTTGCTGTTGGTGCGTTTAATATTGACAATCAAGAAACACTGATTGCGATTGCTCGTGCTGCTCAAAAAACTAATGCTCCTGTATTAGTTGAGCTCAGCGATGGCGAAGTGAAAGCTCTCGGGATCGATAATGTCCGTGACATGGTTGATAACTACAAAAAAGAATATGGTATCGAGATGTATATCAACCTTGACCATAGTCCAAGTGTTGAAGATTGTAAGCGAGCGATTGATGCTGGTTACGAATTTATTCACATTGATGTCTCATCGGCAAATCATGATGCCACCGAAGAAGAAATTATTGCGAAGACAAAGGAAGTTGTTGAGTACGCCCGCTTTACCGGTGCACTTGTTGAAAGCGAACCTCACTACTTTGGCGGAAGTAGCAATGTCCACACTGAAGACATTGATTATGAAGCAATCAAAAAGACCTTTTCAACCCCTGAAGGTGCAAAAAGCTTTGTTGAAGCAACTGGCATAGATACCTTCGCCGCTGCTATCGGAAACCTTCACGGTAAATATCCCGTACCAAAAGAACTTGATCTTGAATTGCTTGCGAAAGTTCGTGGTGCGATCGATTGTCAGATTAGCCTTCATGGGGGAAGTGGTACACCGCTTTACTTCTTTGAAGAAGCAGCAAAAATTGGTGTGAGTAAAGTGAACATCAACAGTGATATGCGCTATGTATTTCGCAAAGAACTCGAAAGAGTCCTTGCTGAAAACCCTGATGAATACGCAGTTGTGAAACTTATGCCGCAGGTGTATGAAGCAGTCCAGGTTGTCGTTGAAGAGAAGATTAGTGCGTTTGGTAGCGCAGGTAAAGCAGTTCTCTAGCTATGTCCACTCCGACCATCGTCACTATCGGGAAAGCGACGCAAGATGTCTTTGTTAAAAGCTCTAGCGCTTTTACGAAGCATGAGCACAAGGGCGTAATGTACGAGCAGCTTCCTGTTGGTCAAAAACTTGATTTAGATGACGTTATTTTCGCCACTGGTGGGAACGTTACGAATGCCGCAGTAACCTTTGCTCGCCAAGGCCTACATAGCCGCTACATGTGGTGTATCGGAACTGATGTTGCGAGTGAAGCGATTCTTCAAGAACTCGACAAAGAAGGGGTAGATACCTCTCATGTTCAGCAAAAGGCGACGTATCGTGCAAGCTACTCTTTGATTTTGATGCTTGATGGTGGAGAGCGGACAATTTTGAACTATCATGGGACACCGCTTTCTTCTGCGAAAGATCTCGACCTTAGCCTCATAGAAGAGGGTGATTGGCTTTATGTCTCTTCACTCGGTGATATTACGCTGCTTGAAGAAATCGTCAGTAAGGCGGCTCATCACGGAGTGAAGGTAATGCTCAACCCTGCAGGAACTGAGCTGAAAGAGTCGGAGAAACTAAAAGGTATCTTGCAGGATGTTGAGATTCTTGCCGTAAACAAAGAAGAAGCAAAACAAATCGTTTCAGGTGAGACTATCGAAGAACTTGTGCGACATGCGTGGCATTATTGTCCTGTTGTCATTGTCTCCGACGGTCCAAATGGAGCAGTAGCGACCGATGGAAAAAAAGTAGTATGGTCAGGCATGTACGAAGATGTTCCTGTTGTTGACCGAACAGGTGGTGGTGATGCGTTTGGTTCAGGGTTCTTGAGCTACTATGCAAAAGGAAAATCACTAAAAGAATCAATGATTTTTGCGAGTGCTAATTCGACATCCGTTGTGACTAAAATTGGTGCAAAGGCCGGAATATTAAGTCAAGGCACAGTGTTACACGATATGCCAATTGAAGAGAAGGAGTTTTAACATGGCAAAGTTTTTAAAAGATTTACTTGATGCAGAGGAGCCCGCGTTTACCTTAGCAGTTCGTCAGCTTGAGTATATTAGTGGCCGTACGGGTGCTGATACGAAATTAATCGGTGATATCACTGCAATGGCACACGAAAACATGCGTGAGATGGGTCTCAACCCCGCAGTGGCAACAGGTGAAGAAGTTTACTATGGACTTCAATCGCGTATCGAAGAAGACATTGAACGACTTACAAAGGTGATTGGCGCGACAGACTCTGAAGATGTTGCCCATCTTGTCCCTTTTATGATTGATGCGGCAAACTCAGTTGAATTTAATCGTAAAGTCTTCGTTCTCAAGCGTGAAAAAGCAAAAGAACTCCTCCGCAAAATGCCGCCAAAAGCCTTAATGGACAAACTTGGGTACACAGATATTGAAGAGCTATTTAATAACGAAGACTTTGATGAAATCTATACGGCGCTTCGTTTTTCTGAAGGCCCAGAGTGGCTGAACGGATATGATGAACTATTTGCGACCATTACAGCCGAGGATTATGAAGAGCGTGACCTACGGATAATTCAGATGGATCATAAAAAATATGTTGATCTTGCCGAGCACTTTGTAAAGAAGAAACTCCATAACGTTACTCATACCAAAGAAATGGGAACGATTGTTGTTGTGCCGATGCACGCAAAAAAGATGCGTGGACTTGTGCTCAAAACACTGCCACTTCTTTTCCATTACATGAATGAAGTAAAGCTCTACTCCACCTTCTTTAAACTGAAGAGTAGTAAGCCACATTTCGGCAAAGTTGTCATGGAAACACTGATTGCTGATCCGGGTAACGCGAGTCAAATGGTAGGAAACAAAATTCACTGGAGAGTGATTCAACGATACCTAGGAAAGCATAAAGAAGATTCGATTGATAAGATCGCGTTCGAGCCACACGTCCAACCAGAAGATCTTCACTGGCGACGTGCAGAAGACCTGCTCTATAAGATTGATCCTGCGCTTGAGTTTTGGAAAGACCGTGATTATGTTGCATTGCAGTATGACGGCTTCCCAGTTGCCTTTAACCTATTTGATGTGAGCTTTGCGTACTCAAATAAAGAACCGTATGAAAATCGCTATGCCTATCACTTCCGTGAAAGCCTCTGGAATGAAATATTTGTTCGCTACATGGGCTTCAAGAACTTGAGTGAACAGGTCTTAAGTCAGCTTGATAATGCAGCTATTGCGCCTGAGAAGCTTCCTATCGTAAAGAAGAAAACTCCAGTGCCAGCATTACGCGCAAAGAACGCTGACCACGAGCTACTTGTTCGTCAACGACTCATCGACGCAGCTGAAGGTCGTCTCGTTGGGGTAGTCGAAGAATTTGAAAAAGTCTTTGAATTGCTTGGAACGCACAGCAAAACTATTACAATCTTTGGATCAGCACGGAAACCTCAAGATGACCAAGTGACGACTGCTGCGTATGAGCTTGCTGCGAGGTTTTCAAACGAAGGCTATGCTGTTGTCACTGGCGGCGGACATGGCGTAATGGAAGCGGCGAACAAAGGCGCCTACGATGCGGGGGGAGCATCACTTGGCTTGAATATTCTCTTGCCGCATGAACAAAGCCTTAATGACTACACGACAGAAAGTTTCCAATTCGAACACTTCTTTGGCCGAAAAGTCGCAATGACACTTGACGCCAGCGGGTATGTTTTCTTCCCTGGAGGTTTTGGTACTTTTGATGAACTATTTGAAGTTCTTGCGCTCGAGCAGACGCAAAAAATTCCAAAAGCACCGATCATCCTTGTAGGAAGCTCATTTTGGAATGAAGTTGACCATCTGATCAAGACGCTGTTGAAGGATAAGTTCCAAACGATCACTGACGCAGAACTTGAGCTCTATACAATAACTGACGATTATGATGAAGCGGTCAAAAAAATAAATGCCTACGAAACGAAGGTGAATAGCGTAAAGTAATCACTTTACTTCAGCAGCGCGTCGCGATATGCTGAAAGTATAAACAGGATGGGTAGCGTGCAAGAGGGACAGTCTAAGAAGAAATTCGTGCTGATTATCGCAATTGTTTTTGTGGTTATTATCATTGGATTATCTCTATGGGCTGTTGCGACACGTAAACCATCAACTGACAGTGTTACCGAGCAACAAACAACGACACAAGATTCACCCGATAAGGAAGACGATAGTCAGGTTGAGGTAGAAGAGACTCCAAAGACGACTATTGACCCCGAAACACTCTCATCTATCGATATTGAACCTTTAGGTGTGACTGTTTCTTACGTGAAGGGCATTCCAGGCTTTGACTATTCAATTCAGCGGACACAAAGTCGAATTGAATATGTCGAGTTTAGCAGTACCGAACTTGCGGGCACGAAATGCACCAACGATAAGGGTGTATTTGCGTCGATAATTAAGAACCCTGAGTCGGACGAAGACAAAACGCTACTAACAAGCGTGACTAAAGTCGGTGAAGACTCCTATGGACTCTCACTTCCAACGTCAACTTGTACAAGTAATGCACCACTCTTTGATCAGTACCAAGCATCATTTAAGGATGCGTTTGGCCAGCTAAAAGCAATTTCCTCCTCACCCGTGACAGAGTAAGAAGAGAAAGAGTATAATAGAAGGAATGGAGCAGACATTCCGTCTACAATCTAACTATCAGCCTACGGGCGATCAGCCAACAGCGATCGCTCATTTAGTGGCAGGCCTGGAAAATGGTGATAAGGAGCAGACACTTCTTGGTGTAACGGGAAGTGGTAAGACGTTTACGATGGCGAATATCATCGCCGACCGACAAGTACCAACTTTAATTCTTGCGCACAATAAAACACTCGCTGCTCAATTGTATAGTGAGTTTAAGGCATTCTTCCCCGACAATGAAGTGCACTATTTTGTAAGCTATTTCGACTACTATCAGCCAGAAGCATATATAGCCAGCAGTGACACTTATATTGAAAAAGACAGCAAGATCAATGATGAGATTGATCGACTTCGTCATGCTGCAACCAGTGCACTACTCACCCGAAGAGATACGATTATCGTCGCCAGTGTTAGTTGTATATATGGTATCGGTTCACCTGACGATTATTCTGAAATGTCGATTACTGTAAAGAAAGGCGAACGCCGACAACAAGACAAGTTTGTGCGACAGCTTACAGATATCCAATATCAGCGGAATGATATCGATTTCCACCGTGGTACTTTTCGTGTTCGTGGCGATATTGTCGATGTGTTTCCTGCAGGAAGTGACATTGCCTATCGTATTGAATTCTTTGGTGATGATGTCGAGCGACTGACTCGTATTGATCCTCTTACTGGAGAAATACTTGGTGAGCCGGATGAAACCACTATCTTTCCAAGTAGTCACTATGTGACACCGAAGCAAAAGGTTGAACGAGCGATTACGAATATTAAAAAAGAGTTTGAGGAACGCATGGAATTCTTCGAGTCTCACGACAAACTTCTTGAAGCACAGCGGCTTGCGCAACGAACGAAGTATGATCTCGAAATGCTTGAGGAGACTGGATTCGTAAAGGGGATCGAGAACTATAGCCGATACCTCACTAATCGCGAGCCAGGTGAACAGCCTGCGACCTTACTTGATTATTTCCCCGACGACTTTTTACTTTTCGTTGACGAAAGCCACATGACACTTCCGCAAGTTCGAGGAATGTATAACGGCGACCGTGCACGAAAAGAAGTCCTCGTTGAACACGGATTTCGTCTTCCGAGTGCGTTGGATAATCGACCACTAACCTTTGATGAATTTTATCGACATATGAACCAGACCGTTTATGTTTCGGCTACTCCTGCAGAATATGAACTTACCCATAGTCCTGAGCCAGCGCAGCAAATTATTCGTCCTACTGGATTAATTGATCCAGAGATTATTATTCGTCCATCTGAAGGGCAAATCGATGACCTCATTGCAGAAATCCGGGAACGAACTGCAAAGCATCAGCGAGTTCTTGTAACCACACTGACGAAACGGATGGCAGAAGATCTTACCACCTACCTACAAGAACTTAATATTAATACTGCGTATATTCACAGCGAAGTCGACACGTTAGAGCGTGGTGATATTCTCATGGATCTTCGTGCTGGAGTATATGATGTGCTTGTGGGGATTAACTTGCTTCGTGAAGGACTCGACTTACCGGAGGTGAGCCTTGTCGCAATTATCGATGCAGATAAAGAAGGTTTCCTTCGCAGTACAAGTGCGCTTGTTCAGATTATCGGTCGTGCAGCCCGTCACCTTGAAGGTAAAGTATTGATGTACGCTGATAGGATTACTGATTCGATGCAACGGGCTATCGAAGAGACGAATCGTCGACGTACCATTCAGACAACGTACAATACAGAGCACGGCATTACGCCGGTAAGTGTATCGAAGGAACTTGATCAAGGGTTACGTGCACTGATACCAAAGAAGGAGGATGACAAACCAAAGATCGATCTGAAGCGTATTCCAAAAGACGAGTATAAGTCACTCATTAAGGAACTTTCTGGACAGATGGAGCTCGCGAGCGCGAACCTTGAATTTGAAAAAGCAGCTGAACTACGCGATTTGATCGCTGAGATTCAATCAAAATTGTAGCGCAGCTCTGTAATTAGGCTATAATGGGGTAATATGACACAGATCACGTCTGACGATGTGCAGCATCTTGCACAACTGAGTAATTTGCAGCTTGATTCCGCTGAAGCGGAGTCTCTTCGTACTGATCTAGAAAATATTATTGGCTACATCGAACAGCTTTCGGAGCTTGATACTTCGGGTGTTGAACCTACCTACCAAGTGACTGATCTGCAGAACGTTTGGCGTGCTGACGAGATTAATAACTATGGATCAGATCGAGAAACATTACTTGCATTAGCCCCAGATGCTGAAGCAGGTCAAATTAAGGTTCCTAAGGTACTCTAAGATGGTGAAGATTGCTGATTTTATTGGAAAGACCGCTCGTCAAAATGTCGAAGAAGCGATTGCGAAAGCTCAAGCAAATGATTCGTTTCATGCACTTCTTAACCTGAGCGAGGCTCGCGCGTTAGAACGTGCCGACAAAGTTGATAACGGTGAAATAACTGGTCGTCTGGCGGGTGTTCCGTTCATTGCTAAAGATAACTTTTTGACATTCGGAAGCGCGACAACGGCAGCAAGTAAAATTCTTGAAAACTTTGAAGCACCACTGCAAGCGACGGCTATTGAAAAGCTTGAAGCCGAAGGTGCAATATGTATTGGAAAGGCAAACCTCGATGCCTTTGCGCACGGAGGAAGTACCGAGAACTCTGCGTATGGACCAACAAAGAATGCACACGATGACACTCGAGTTGCTGGTGGAAGTAGCGGTGGATCCGCAGTTGTCGTTGCGCTTGAAATTGTTCCGTTTGCACTAGGAACTGATACAGGTGGCTCTATTCGTCAGCCAGCCAGCTTCAATGGTGTTGTCGGTGTAAAACCTACCTATGGAACAGTCAGTCGTTACGGTGTTGTTGCTATGGCGAGCAGTACCGACACTATTGGTGTTCTTGCCTCTACTGCAACAGATGCGGAAACCGTTATGGATATCATGAGTGGCAAAGATACCAAAGACATGACGACATTGCCTGACTTTTTTGAGCCAACCTCATTGGATCGTCCCCTTAAGATCGGAATTATTCGTGAATCGATGACCGATGATGTCGACGATACTGTTCGTCAACAAGTAAATGGATCAATTGCGGTGCTTCGTGAAGCTGGTCACACTCTCGAAGAAGTGAGCCTTCCAATTCTTAAGTACGTTCTCGCAATGTATTACATTATCGTTCCTGCGGAGATTAGTAGTAATCTTGGTCGTTATGATGGTATTCGTTATGGAAAACGAGCTGATACAAAGAGCTTGTCCGAACTGTATGGTGCATCGCGTGATCAAGGGTTTGAAGCTGAGAACAAACGACGTATTATGATCGGAAGCTATGTCCTTTCGAGTGGATTCTTTGATGCATACTACTTGCAGGCACAGAAAGCACGAACTTTGTTAATTAATGAATTCAATACATTATTTGAAACGTATGATGTTCTTTTGATGCCGACCGCTCCGACTCCTGCGTTTAAGCTTGGTGAAAATACCGAAGACCCAGTAAAAATGTATCTTGCAGATATTATGACTGTACCGGCAAGTCTTGCTGGTATGCCTGCCTTGAGTATTCCTGCAGGAAAAACATCCGAAGGGCTCCCTGTCGGAGTGCAGCTTATTGGTCAGCGGAAGAGTGACGCGTTACTCCTTGCGTTAGCGAAACAAATGGAAGGTATTCAGTAATGGATCAGTCTGTATCAATCGTATTCTTTTTTGCCGCAATTCTGGTTTTTGCGGGTATCCTTTTTGCCGTTATTGCTTTGACGAAAAAGGGTCCTCGTCAACTTGATGTGGAGAAGTATCGTTCAAAATGGCTTGCCATAGAGCGACAACTGACACGCGATAATGTCGGCAGCTATTCACTGAGCGTTCTTGAGGCTGATAAACTACTCGATCAGGCGTTAAAAGACAGAGGGATCAGTGGTGAAACTATGGGTGCTCGGTTGAAACAGCTTCAAAAAACTTGGTCAAATGCCAACTCAGTGTGGAGTGCCCATAAACTTCGTAATCAAATTGCACATGAAAGTGAAGTTAAGATTAACTACGACAGTGCACGTCGAGCACTCTCTTCTTTCAAGCAAGCACTAAAAGACGTAGGAGCAATCTAATGGCGAACACTGAAGCACTTAACAAGTACGATATGACCATTGGTATTGAATGTCACGTTCAACTGGCTACCGATACGAAATTATTTAGTGGTTCGGACAATGATGCTCGTGATAAAGCGCCAAATACAGCGACGAGTCCAATCGACTTTGGGCTTCCAGGAATGCTTCCTGTACTTAACCGACAGGCAGTTGTATTGGCGGCTCGTGCAGGGAAGGCTTTGAATGCCCAGATTGCACATGTCAGTCGTTTCGATCGTAAACACTATTTCTACCCTGATCTTCCAAAAGGGTATCAGATTAGTCAGATGTACCAGCCGATTATTCTCGAAGGCTATGTCGATGCTCCATTGCTCGATGGCAGTAGTGTTCGAGTTCGCATTCATCACGCGCACCTAGAAGAAGACGCAGGAAAGTTAACACACCACGGTGCATACAGTCTCGTCGATCTTAACCGTGCAGGTACTCCGTTAATCGAGATTGTTTCAGAACCAGATATTCATTCTCCTGCAGGAGCAAAGGCTTTTGCAACTGAACTCCACCGCTTAATGACGTATGCCGGTGTTACTCTCGGTAACTTGTATCACGGAAACATGCGTTTTGACGTAAACATTTCCATTGCACCAAAAGGCGCGACTGAACTTGGAAGGCGTGCTGAAGTTAAGAATCTCAATTCATTCCGTAGTGTTGAAAAAGCCGCTGAGTACGAATTTAATCGCCAGGTTGAGTTGCTC